>VAOX01024653.1_pt1 | contig 24253 bp, 17 predicted proteins | sample 3393891 | NCBI WGS metagenome assembly VAOX01 (sample SAMN08290429, study PRJNA428436) | hydrothermal vent metagenome | isolation source: Deep-sea hydrothermal vent chimney | place: Indian Ocean: Southwest Indian Ridge | depth 2822 m m | reverse complement strand
TGTTTGCTCGGCATCTTGTAAGGCTTTTTGGCAGGCATTGGTGAGCTGGACTCCTTTTTCGAAGTGCGCCAAAGATTCCTCAAGGCTAATATCTCCTTTTTCCATAGTGTCGACCAGTTTTTCAAGTTCTTGCAGCGAAGACTCAAAGTGAAAACCAGACTTTTTCTTTGCAGCCAAAACAGGCTCCTTAATTGCTGAGTCAGGGTTAATGTCGAACCCTGAAGCGGATGAATAATTATGTAAAAGTACGCTACTTTAGCATGAGATACGCTTGAACAAAAAGTTAATTGGAGTAAATTCAATTAGCTTAGGAGCTAAATCAAATCCAGAAAATGTTAATGGTTTAATAAAATATCTGATCATAGGGTTTTAGTCGCCTTAGGTATTTTTAATAAAGTAATTTCTGAGGGCAGATTTGTCCCTGAGAATGATCATGGAAAGTCTGTCATTTATATTATGCATGCTGAGTTAATGAAATAAATGGCCGTTTAGTTAGTCCAGGTGTTTAAATAATCTAAGTTCTAGTGTACTTTGCCTATGACTATGAACCCACAGTAGTAAAATAATTCAACGATTCACTGTGTGTAGGCCTTGTCTAAGAACCTTTTTTGGGGTGCTTAACGGCTAAAAAGTACCAAATCGAGCAAATAATACCTCAGCGAAAACGAATAATTGATTAAATTTCGTCTCTCTAGCGTGTTTTTCTCGTCAATTTGTCGAATACCGGGTAGAATCTGCCAAAGTTGTCATTACGAATGGCTAATTTATAACATACTCAATACAGGTTTATAGATATATGACGTTGAAGTTTTTACAAAAATCAGTAGTAATAATAACGGCTTTATTGGTGGTTAGCCTCGTTCAGGCCGCCAAGGGTAGTTTAGGTGATGATGGTACTACTAACTATGATTTCAAGGCTAAAAAATGGGTAGAACAAGAAGTGACTATTCCGCCACTTCCCCAATCAAAAAACCTTGTACGACTGGAGTTTCCAAATGCAACACGTAAGTATTATATCGACTTAAAGTCAGTGACAGTTGGTAAAAAGGATCGAGTCGCTCGTTATACAGTAGTGGTAGAGTCGTTGTCGGGCGTTCGCAATTTATTCTACGAAGCAATTCGCTGTCACGAAAAAGATTATAAAACCTACGCTTATTCGATCGGGAAACAGGGGTTTCGTAAAATGAATACCGTCGTTTGGCGTCCGATTACTGAGACAGGTATTAAACAATACCGCCAGGTCTTGTTTGATTTCTTTATTTGTAATGACTCTGCGGTACGTAATAAGGCAAAGGATATTATTCAGGTGCTTAAATACCCACCAGAAAATGATGCTCCTTAGCGTAGGAATAACGGATTAACACATAAATACAAGCCTTGAATGCTTCCCTTATTGGTAATAATCCAAATTATCGCTATTCTTTAATGCAATAGATTCTATAGAAACACTTAATTATGCAGGTAATCAATGAGTAAAAATTACGATGCTTCCGATATTGAGGTCCTCAGTGGGCTCGAACCGGTACGCAAACGTCCAGGAATGTACACAGATACATCTCGCCCAAATCATTTGGCTCAAGAAGTCATTGATAATTCGGTGGATGAAGCAATGGCAGGGCACGCTACTTGTATCAAGGTAATATTATACAAAGATGGCTCTTTAGAGGTTAGTGATGACGGTCGTGGTATGCCTGTCGATAAGCATCCAAAGTTAAAGATACCTGGCGTTGAACTTGTATTGACACGTTTGCATGCAGGCGGAAAGTTCTCAAATAAAAATTATGCCTATTCGGGCGGTTTACATGGCGTGGGTGTTTCTGTCGTTAATGCACTTTCAAAAAAACTCGAAGTATGGGTGCGCCGTGATGCGAAAGAACATTATATTTCATTCAAAGGTGGTAATCGTGCAACAAGCCTAAAGGCAGTTGGCAAGGTTGGTAAGGACGTGACAGGCACTCGGGTCAGGTTTTGGCCAGATGCTAAATATTTTGATTCGCCTAATTTTTCTGTGAATAGACTAAAGCATATCTTGCGTGCCAAGGCAGTATTATGTCCTGGTCTGGAAGTACGTTTCACCGATGAAAAAGGTAAAGAAAAGCTTAAATGGCTGTATGAAGATGGTTTAAAAGATTATTTATTGGATACGTTGAAGGGTTGGGAGCTGTTGCCTCCTGATGCTTTTGTGGGCCACTTTAAAGGTGATCTCGAAGTGGCTGACTGGGCTGTTGCATGGCTACCTGCCGGTGGCGAGGCAGTGACTGAAAGTTATGTCAATTTAATACCGACTACACAGGGTGGAACACACGTAAACGGATTGCGTACTGGGCTTACTGAAGCGGTGCGTGAATTTTGTGATTTCCATAATCTGTTACCTCGCGGTGTTAAGCTTGCGCCAGAAGATGTGTTCGATAAAGTCAGTTATGTACTGTCAGTAAAACTCGATGATCCTCAATTTTCCGGGCAAACTAAAGAGCGTTTATCTTCACGTGAATGTGCTGCATTTGTCACAGGAGTTGTTAAGGACTCTTTTGCGATTTGGCTGACTGACAATAAGGACATAGGCCAGAAGCTGGCGGATATGTCGATTGAAAATGCGCAGAAAAGATTAAAAGCGGGTAAAAAAGTTGTTCGTAAAAAGGTCACGCAAGGACCTGCATTACCGGGTAAATTGGCGGACTGTATTTTATCGGATCTCGACCAAACTGAATTGTTTTTGGTGGAAGGGGATTCAGCAGGAGGCTCGGCCAAGCAGGCGCGAGATAGAAATTTCCAGGCAATCATGCCTTTACGCGGTAAAATTCTAAATACCTGGGAAGTGGATTCACAACAAGTATTGGCGTCACAAGAAGTTCATGATATCTCGGTAGCCATTGGGGTTGACCCTGGTTCCAGTGATTTGCGTGGCTTACGGTACGGAAAAATTTGCGTATTGGCTGATGCTGATTCTGATGGCGCGCATATTGCGACGTTATTATGTGCACTGTTTTTAAGGCATTTTCGTCCATTGGTTCAAGAAGGTCATGTTTATATCGCTATGCCTCCTTTATATCGATTAGATCAGGGGCAAGATGTTCACTATGCGTTAGATGATAATGAGAAAAATGGCATTATTGATCGTTTAAAAGCCGAAAAGAAAAATGCAAAGATTAACGTTCAACGTTTTAAGGGCTTGGGTGAAATGAATCCGTCACAGTTACGAGAAACAACGTTGGCACGAGATACTCGTCGTTTAGTACAGCTGACTATAGAAATAGGTGACGATACTAATCAGATGGTTGACATGCTGTTAGCGAAAAAGCGTAGCTCGGATAGAAAGTCCTGGCTTGAGAAAAATGGCGCTGCGGCAGAAGTCTAGAGCTTAGTGATCGCTTGTAAAAAATCATAAAAATCTGAATGAGAACCGGGAATAAAGGTTATGAGTAAAACAGGAACTCTCGACTTTGAGAATATCGAGAAGCAACCCTTAAAAGAATTTACAGAAAAGGCATATCTTGATTATTCAATGTATGTCATTTTAGATCGTGCATTACCGAATATCGGTGACGGACTAAAGCCCGTACAACGAAGAATTATTTATGCGATGTCTGAACTGGGGTTACGCGCTGGATCTAAGCATAAAAAATCTGCACGGACTATTGGTGATGTATTAGGTAAGTTTCATCCTCATGGCGATAGTGCGTGCTATGAAGCAATGGTCTTGATGGCACAGCCCTTTAGCTATCGTTACCCCTTAATTGACGGCCAGGGGAACTGGGGATCACAAGATGACCCTAAATCTTTTGCTGCCATGCGTTATACAGAAGCTAGACTTACGCCATTTGCGCAGTTACTTCTGTCTGAGACCAATATGGGAACCGTCGATTGGATTCCTAATTTTGATGGCACTTTACAAGAGCCTTCCATTTTATCAGCGCGTGTCCCACATGTATTACTTAATGGTGTATCCGGTATTGCGGTAGGAATGGCGACCGATATCCCGCCGCATAATTTGTGCGAATTGGTCGATGCCTGTATTGCGCTACTGGACAGCTCGAACCCTACGATTGAACAAGTGATGAAATCAATCAAAGGTCCGGACTATCCTACTGAAGCTGAGATTATTACACCCCGTAAAGAAATTAAAGCGATGTATAAAACGGGACATGGCAGTATTCGTATGCGTGCTCGTTACGAGAAAGAGCGCGGGGGTATTGTTATCTCTGCTTTGCCACACCAGGTGTCAGGTTCCAAAGTAATTGCGCAAATAGCGACACAAATGCAGTCAAAGAAATTACCGTTGGTAGAAGACCTTCGCGATGAATCAGATCATGAGAACCCTATTCGTCTGGTCATCGTGCCTCGTTCAGAAGATGTTGATGCAGATCAGTTAATGAAGCATTTGTTCGCTACTACTGATCTTGAGCGAACTTATCGTGTCAATATGAATATGATAGGCAACAATGGCAGTCCGCGTGTACATACATTGGTAAATGCTTTAGAAGAATGGTTAGTATTTCGTACAGAGTCAGTCACTCGACGTTTGACTACTCGTCTAGAGAAGATCAATAAGCGTTTACGTTTACTAAAAGGTTATCTGATTGCTTTTCTGAATATTGATGAAGTGATCAAAATTATCCGTAAAAACGATAAACCCAAACCTATTTTGATGAAGCGTTTTAATCTGACAGATGAGCAGGCTGAAGCGATTCTGGAGCTTAAACTTCGACATTTAGCCAAGCTTGAAGAGATGAAGATCAAGAATGAGCAAGATGAGTTAAAGGAAGAGCAGGGGTCGATTGAAAAAATATTAGGATCCAAGGCTCGTATGAAAACACTTATCAAAAATGAGCTCAAAGAAATTTCTGAGGAATTTGGCGATGCACGTCGTTCTCCAATTGTACAACGTGAAGCAGCTCAGGTTATTGATGAAGCAATATTGGTAAGTTCTGATCCAATAACAGTAGTGTTATCTAAAAATGGTATGGTACGTGCGGCAAAAGGTCATGAAGTAGATGCCCCTGCGCTCAATTATAAGAGCGGTGATAAGTATCAAGCTTCAGTCATTGGCCGCAGTAATCAGTTAGCAATATTTCTCGACTCTACAGGACGTAGCTTTGCTGTGCCAGCGCATACGCTGCCATCAGCCAGAGGTTTGGGTGAGCTATTAAGTGGCCGAATCAAGTTAGCACCAGGTGCGTTTATAGTTGGTGTGATGATGGGCGATATGGATGAACTATTCCTTATAAGTTCTGATGCGGGTTATGGCTATGTTGGAATGCTTGAAGATATGATTACCCGAAATAAGGCAGGAAAACGTATCTTATCTGTACCGAAAGGTGCGTTAGCGATGCCGCCGATAATGGTGCGAGATCATGAGAACGAATGGATTATCGCGGTGACAACTGAAGGCAATACAGTGGTGGTACCGCTTCATGAAATGCCTGTTATGCCAAAAGGAAAAGGCATAAAAATTATTGGAATACCAAGTAAAAAAGTCTTGGCTCGAGAAGAGTATCTGGCTGCGATCGATTGTGTTTTGGATGGTGAAACAGTTACTGTCTATGCGGAAGATGCTTCTAAAGAGCTTTCCGCGAGTAAGGTTGATAGTTATGTGACGGATCGGGGCTTGCGTGGAATCAAGTTGCCTAAATCAATCAGGAAAGTACAACGAATAGAAGTTAATCGACATGAAGAGGAAGAATAGCGTGTAAGAACCGAGTTGCATTCGTTTAGCATTAACTATTGGAGAAGAATTATGAAAATATTGCTGTACTGGAAAAAAGTGCTTTGTATTTCGATTTTGGTTCCGAGCTTAGGGGTAATGAGTCAGGCGAATGCGAAGGGCGGTGAGCACTCTGGGATGCAAAGTCAGTCATCAGGGAATGCCGGGATTCATAAAACACTTAGCAAAGACCAGCGTAAACGCCTGGTCAAGCTGCGGGTCGGGCATCGAAAGGCTATTAGCGTGGCCAAGGTAAAAAGAAGAAAACTCAAAATTGAGTTGGCCTTGTTAGTGGCCTCAGATAACCCTGTGACTTCTGTCGTTACGAGTAAAGTGAATCAGATTTTAGCCATTCATAAATCGATTTTTATGGCTGGTGTGCTGCATAAAATTTCTGTTCGCAAAATATTGACCCCGTTGCAGCGGAGCCATTTTGATATGCGTGTTTTAGGAAATGCGACACGAGGCCGGTCTCATCATAAAAAAATGCATCGAAAGCGTCACCCAGGATAGGTAAACTCAAAGCAACAGCTCTTGAAGTTAATTACACTAACATTTAGTTGTTATGGTATCTCTGTCGGTAGACAGAGATACTGCTAGGGAGCCTCTGATTAATTCGATGAATTAATGACCTTCAGGTGAGCTACGAACATAAATTTTGATTTATTTTCTGCCTTTCAGTTTGATTTTTAATTCTTGTACAAATTCCCGCATAACAATAAAGATGATGCCGCACACAATAATGCTGGATAGTGCTGTTATCAAAATGATTTCATTGAGAGAAAACCATTTCTTCAGAACTAACCCGGCGATTGATGATATAACGATAAACAGGGCATTGACTATATTGTTGACAGCAATCATTCGTGAGCGGTGTTTTGTATCGCTGCGTTGTTGTAACATTACATAAAGTGGAACGATATAAAATCCTGCTGAAATACCAAACAATGTTAAGTCTAATAGTATTCGCCAAGCTGTAAAGGATGACAGAAAACTAGAAACTGAAACGAGTTGTTTGCCATTAAAAGTATGATCAATCAATTCTGGAGCGATCTTCGCCATATTTGTTGTGGCGAAGTAGAAGTCAATGGCGAATAAGCTTAAGCCAAGCGCGCCGATCGGCACTAAAAAATTTCCTGACTTGAGTGAGCCCACTAGTTTATCGCAGAGTATAGAGCCTATGCCGATGCCTAATGACAATGCAGTAAGGAGTACGGTATATATATAGGCTGAGCCGCTAAATACTTCATCGCTGATCGGTGGTAATAAGGTTAAAAAAGTAGCGCCGACATACCAAAACCAGGAAATGGCGATGATTGCGATAAATACATCACGATTATGTCGAGCATGGGCGACTTGTGCAAATGTTTCAGCTATAAAATTGAAGCGAATTTTCGTATCTGCTGCACTCGCTGCTGCGTCTGGAATATTACGACTTAATAACCATCCGGTGATCGCGACTGTCAATAGTGTTACGCTAATAATAATTGTTCCCCCAGGCGTGACAAGGATCAGGACTCCGCCTAGTATTGTGCCAATCAATATTGCCAAAAAAGTTGCCATCTCGATTAAGCCGTTGGCGGCAACCAAAGAATCAAATGCCAGGTGCTGAGGTAATATAGAATATTTTAAAGGGCCGAATAAGGTTGATTGGGTACCCATTAAAAACAAGATCAACACAAGGAAGCCAATATTCTCAGTGATAAATCCAATAGTCGCAAGCGACATAATGAAAATTTCAAGAAGCTTTATATAGCGAATTAAACGTGCTTTGTCGTATTTGTCTGCAAGTTGCCCAGCGGTTGTTGAAAAAAGAAAAAAGGGAAGTATAAATAAACCGGTGGAAAGTATTACCAACGATTTAACATCAAGCCCCCATAAGTGATAGCCTTTGGCCTGACTAATCACTAACGTTACGAGCGCAAGTTTAAATAAATTATCATTGAGTGCCCCACAAAATTGGGTCCAGAATAAGGGCCAAAAGTGAATGTCGGCGAGTAGTTTTTTATTTTCCATTTGAATAACATTGTTATATTTAAGTGACTCTATTTATACATTAAACAAGGCTGTGTGTGAATGGCTATATTGGATTAACGAGGTTTGTTGTTGTGATGCGAGTAGGCTTTAATTTCAACGATGTGGTTGGCGCAGCCTAAATGGGTTGGCGGGAGTTGTATGTCGCCGAGTTTTAAAGTTACTCGGATCTAAGTATCGAAAAAATATTACCTGAAGTGTACAAATATACTGTTGCGAAGAAAAACAGTAACGCGCTAGTTTATTTTACTGCCTTTAATTTCTCGTAATTTACTTAATACGCGATTAGCACGTGCAACACTGTTTTGAACTTGTCTGTTCTTGGGAGAAAGCTTTAATGCTTGTTTCCATGAGCTACGCGCTTGTTTGATATGGCCTTTACTGTAAAGATTGTTCCCGCGGTGGACGAGTGTCAGTACTTTGCGATGAATAGAACTATCAAGCGCTAACCTTAGGCGTGCAATTTCTGGATGATCTGGAGCGATGAGTGATACTTTAGAAAGCATCTTGCCTGCTCGATCGTATTCTGCTCTTTGCAATGCTGTGCGAATAGTCTTGGCAAGAGACATAAGCTTTTTATGTTTTAGTTTCTGCCGGTTATTAAGGGGAGCTCTAATTTTTGCTGCTCTTAGTCTTGCAAGGCGTTGATGACGCATTTGCAAGCGAGTAATACGTAATTGGGCCAGGTCTGCGAGGGTTTTAGTATTATTTCGCGTTGGATTTAACTGATCAGCCAGTTCAAGATAACTCTGTGCTAACTCAAGATCATTTTCTTTAATTGCTTGTGCTCCGGAGATAGAGAGTGAACGTGCGGTTTCTTTAATCTCAAGGACTGTTTTGTTCAGTTTCCATGAGATATCAGTATCGGCTGGATCAAGCTTGGCAAGCTCCGCATAAATTGGCTTGATTCGTAATAAATATTGAGCTTGAACTGCGACCAGCTTTAATCTAGCTTGCTTAATAGTTTTTGACTGTGTGCGAGATAACTTTTGTCGATAGCGGTTAAGACGCTTGCTTTCCGGATAACTTCTTAGTGAGTCGTCTAGTATCACAAAGGCACTTGACCATTTACCCATTCGAGTTTTTTTGCTGACTCGGGCGATAATGCGTTTTTCAAAACGAACCGCGGCTGTTCTGATTTCCAGTAATTTTATTTTGTTACGCTTTGTAGGTTGTTTTTTAGCTTTGTGTTTCATTGCACGAATGGCTCTGCCAAATTGCTTATCTGAAACCCATTGGTCAATCTTGCTATCACGAGCACTGAGTTGGATTGGGATGAATGAAGGCAAACAACCGCTGATCGGAATAATCATCACAAATATAAAAATTTTTAATAGTTTCATTTCTCTTCAATTTTCTCTGTCGTGAGTTCTTCCATTTCTTGAAGAACCTGTGCTGCGTTACGAACCAAAGTACTATGAAACGGTTCCTGCAAATCCTGTACCAGATAGGTGTTTACTGGGTTGCTTATTCCTCTGATACGCATTCGTTCATGATTTAAGGCGTTTATTTTATTACGTAATCCTGCAAGATTATAGGTATCATCAGTAATAATAATGTTATCTGACGGTGCTACGGCACAAAGTCTTGACGCCAGATTAACAGAATCCCCGACTACGGTGTATTGAATTCTATCACTTGATCCCATGTTTCCAGCGATCATATCTCCAGTATTTACCCCGATCCTAAAGTGAATAGCAGGTTTCCCCTGGTTTTGGCGTATGCGATTTTGCTGTTTCATTAACATCTGAAAGCAAAGGGCACAAGCGACTGAGTTGAAGACATGATTTTCATCTTCTTCAGGTATGCCAAAGACAACCATCGCACAATCACCCATAAATTTATCGATAGTGCCTTTGTATGGTTTTGATATCTTGCAAATACTAGTGTAAAACTCGTTCAGCATTTGTGCGACTGCCTCTGGTGGCAGTGCTTCTGACATGGAGGTATAGCCTACTATATCGACGAATAACACGCTAGCGTGCACGTTCTTTGTTCCAACGCCATGTTCGTCAATATTGGCGATAATCTCTTTCGCAATGGTGGGAGATACATGGCGAGAAAAAGCTTCTTCTACTTGTTCCTTTTGATATAGCCCCTGTGCCATTTGATTAAACGATGACATTAGATAACCGATTTCATCATTTCTTCTTTCCGGGACGCGATAGCTATAGTTGCCCAAGCCTATTTCACGACTGGCTTCAATCAGGTGAAAAAGTGGCCGAGTAAGGCGACGTCCTAGAACGTATGATAATACTATGCCAAGCAGTATCATAAAAAGCGTTGCAATTATTATAAATTGCACCATGTTTGATATTGCACTATCTAGAATATCATGATTAAACGTTACCATTGCGTGACCGACAATAATATTTTGCAATTTAATCGGGCTAATAAATGAAATTGCACTAATTTCGCCCCGCGGAGATTTTTTCCAGCGCCATTCAAGTATTCGCAGGTCATTGTCCAGGAATCGCTTCTGCATATTGGCATGTGGAGCATTGTTACTAAAGGGATCAATGCCTTCACTTGATAGTATTTTGCCGTTTGCAGAGTAGATGACTGCACCCAAAATTCCGGGGTTAGTGGTCATTTGTGTGGTCATTACTTTTAACGTTAACAGTAAATTTTGTTTTTCAAGGGGGTCTGTTGAGTCTGTTTTATTGTTAGAAATTGTTTCAGTCGGTTGGGCTCGAGTCATCAATTCACTGACTAGTTTTGAAACTAATAATACTTGAGAGCTACCGCGCTGAGTGATCTGATCGCTAAATAACCTGGTTTGGTTGTGTAGTATTAGAGCCATCAGTAAAGTCATTACAGCAGTTAACATGATGCCTATTGAAATCGCTAATTTGATTGCGATAGGAATGTGAGACGGTAGAATTTTTCCAAACAGGCGCAGTAAAAGCTGAACACTTTTTGGCAAGGACTTAATGTCGTCTTGCTTATGTTCTTTGCTTTTTTTAAAGCTTTTGGACTCGTTGTTTGTTACTAGCATTTGGCCTTAACCCCACATCCCAATTGGCCGAAATAGAACAAAAACCCATTTAAACTGCATTGTTTTAGGATATTTTGTTGACGATTTATATGCAAGTTATATATTAGGTAAAGTGCCAATACTTCTTGACCTATAATATACCCATAAAAATATACAAATAGTAGTGTTATCGCTGAAGTACTGTGTTTTTTGTCGCTAATTATGTATTTTCCAATACCAGACAAGCAATTCACTGCAAGTATTGTGCTCGAATTGAAAACAAACCTAACTGCATCCTTAAGTAACGTTACAACTGATTAAAATGGTGCATAATTTAGCATATTTTTATTATGTAGTCTTTTTGAAGGAAGCTCGAGACATTCATTTCTGCAGAGATGGGATATTTTGTTTATAAAATAAACCGTAATAATATCAATGATTTATTTTTCTTTGAAAACTGAAGTAATTACTCCTATTTTGGATTGAAAAGGCAGTTTTATTGACAATAAATAGCCAAATTTAGTGTTAAACGCCAAAACTATAAAATGAGTGATAATTCGAGATTGATTCGCTACAATCGTAGCCCCTGTAATCAGACCTTTTTTGATTCCTTTAACCTTTTGTATAATGTGAGATTTCAAATGACTTTGATCCGTCCTTTCAAAGGCTTAAGACCCACTGCCAACCACGCTGACGATGTAATTGCTCCTCCCTATGATGTTCTAAATACTGTTGAAGCCCGAGTAAGGGTTGAGGGGCGCCCCTGGAGTTTTCTGCATATTTCAAAACCTGAAATTGATCTGCCAGAAGGGACTGATCCATACGATGCTGTCGTGTATGCAAAAGGTAAAGAAAATCTAGAGAAACAAATTGCCTCGTCGATTTTGACGCGCGATAAAGAGGAGTCCTATTATCTTTATCAATTACAAATGGGTGAGCATATTCAGACGGGTTTGGTCGCGGTAGCTTCAGTCGCAGATTATGATATTAATCGTATTAAAAAGCATGAATTTACACGCCCACTGAAAGAAGATGATCGAGTTCGCCAGATTGATGCGCTGAATGCTCAAACAGGCCCAGTGTTTTTAACCTATAAAAATGATGCTGAGGTTGATGCCTTGCTTGATACGGTGCTTGCTGGGGAGCCTGAGGTGAACACCACTGCTGATGATGGTATTCGACATACCTTATGGGCTATTACTGATAAAGCAGTTGTCAGTAAGATTACTTCTTTATTCGATGCCATGGAGTCTTTGTATATCGCTGATGGACATCACCGTTCCGCTGCGGCTTCGCGAGTTGCGGCGATGCGTGGAAAAGAAAATAGCACTGATCAAAAGGACGCGAGTTATGATTATTTTCTGACGGTAATATTTCCAGACAATCAGATGAAAATACTCGATTATAATCGAGTAATTAAAGATCTTAACGATCTTACTGCGGAAGAAGTATTGCAAAAAGTCGCTAAAAAATTCACTGTCAGTGCGGCGAATGCAGCAGTGAGTCCTGAGGCTTCAGGAGTTTATGGAATGTATCTGGATGGTCGATGGTTTAAATTACAAATTAAGCCTGAGTTAGTGCCTGTTAATGACCCTGTAGGCCGCCTTGATGTGAGCTTGCTTGCCAACGAATTAATTGAACCTATATTGGGTATTAGCGATCCTCGGCGTGATAACAGAATTGATTTTGTGGGAGGTATCAGAGGACTAGGGGAGCTCGAAAAACGTGTTAACAGTGGTGAAATGGCCGTTGCATTCTCATTGTTTCCGACCAGCTTGGCAGATTTAATGGCAGTCGCTGATGCAGATGAAGTAATGCCACCAAAGTCTACCTGGTTTGAGCCCAAGCTCGCGGATGGATTAGTGTCGCATGTATTGGAGTAATACTGGTTTTTTGGATCTTACATAGATTGAGGCTTGAATCACTAGAAGAGAATCAAAACTGATTTTCTTCTTCCACCTCACCAATGAAGTCATAGTTCATGACTGCATCCGGTTGTTGTAAAAAATGTCCTTGAATAAACTGTACACCACTTTGCCATAATAAGGTTAGGCTACCCGCATCCTCTACGAACTCAGCAATGACTGGTTTGTTTAGTGATGTTGCCATGTCAATAATTGACTTTACCATGCTCTGGTTTTCAGGTGAGGTTGAGAGGTTGTGAATAAAACTCCCATCGATTTTAAGAAAGCTAACATTTAAATGTTTTAGTAGCTGAAAGCTGTTCATGCCGTTACCGAAGTCTTCAATACAAAATCCACAATGCAGCTGTGCTAGTCCTTCGGCAAATATTTTGGCAAATTTCAAATGTTTTACTGCATCAGGTTCTGAGATTTGAAATACTATTGAATTCCCGGGTAGACGGGCTTTTTTCAGTACCGCGCTAATCCAGGGGAGAATAGCTTCGTCTGTGATAGACTTTCCTGAAATTTTTACAAACAGTGTTGTTTCAACACCAGTCTGTCGACGTTTAGCGAGAATATGAATCGCATTCAATATTACCCATCGATCAATTTTTTGGATTAGTCCTGTTTCTTCTGCGACTGGCATAAAGTCCGCTGGCATTAGTATCTTGTCAGTAGAATCGCGCATGCGGATAAGGACTTCATAGCGTTCATCAGTGTCTCCTTGCAAGGCGGCGATTGGCTGGTAAAATAACATGAAATTATTATGCTCTAGCGAGTCAATAATCATATGACGCCAATATTCATTACGGTCTTTATTGGCCTGCAAGTCAGTGATGGGGTTGTGTAAATGAACCTTGTTACCCCCTGCTTTGTGCATCATTTCGCAAGCGAGATCAGCTTTGGTGACAATATCATGTGAATCTTTTGCAGTTTCATTCACTACGCTGATGCCGATACTGACAGTATAGGTAATTGACTGTCCTTCAATTTCTGAAATATGGCCTTCAATAGCGTGTCGAATGTTTTCAGCTATATTTTCTATGGCAACAATATCATTGCCAGGAATTAATGTGGTAAATGAATTGTCTCCAAAGCGAGCGCTGATAATGGTTTCGTCTGTTTGTTCGGTAATAATTTGAGCGATATCGCTTAGAATTAGATCGGTACCATTGATCCCTACCTTTTCTTTAATATCTTTAATGTTGTCAGGTTCTATGTAGATTACCGCGCTGTATAAGGTGCCGCTGACTGCATTACTAATGGCGTCTTCTAATTCTTCAATAAAGTATTGGCGATTATAGAGTCCAGTCAGAATATCTTGCTTGCTAAGATATTTGAGTTTTTGTTCAAGTTCCTTGTCGTTGGTTTGAACCCGAATAATAATTTGGGTGCAAGGCTCGTCATCAATACTGGCAGCAGAGAATTCCATGACAGCATTAAAAGTTTTCTCGTCGGTACGCATACCTTTGACTTCCAGGGTTGCTTCTGCCGCCCCTTCTTTGTCGTAATTCCTCAGAAATTCTTTGAATTCCCCCTGATTTTCAGGAGCAATCATGTCCATAATTGGCATGCCATCCAAAGCATCTACGTCATCCAGGCCAAACTGTTCGGCATATACCTGGTTAGCATAGACATGCATTCCCTCATGGATATAGGCAATGGCATCACGTGAACTGCCGAGTAGGGTATGACAACGTTTCTCAAGCTCCTGGACATTTATTTCAGCAAGCTGTAATTTTCGACGATTTTCGAGGTCTGTTATCTCGCGTTTGACAATCGCATTAAAGTGTTCCGGATTTTTTTTGGTGACATAGTCGCGAGCCCCTAATTGCAAAGCGCTAGTGTGTGCTTCTATATCAAACTCTTCATCCAGAGCAAGAACCGGAATATCTTTTTGCGCAAGGTCGATAGATTCGATAAGTTGTACTAATGTAGGTTCTACAGAAGTCAGGAGGCATATTGCCAAATCCAGTGACTGTTTGTCCAGTAAAGCAATCAATTCATCTTCATCTTCGGCCGTGAACAGACGCACAGCAGTGCCGGCATTACGTAATTGATTTTGCAGTAGCTCTGCATCATTCAGCGAGTCTTCAATGATCAGAACGTTTAATGAGTTACTAGTGTCCACTTTTTTCTCTTTATGTGCGAATGTTGGGAATGGGATTAATACTCCGGCCTTCGCTTTAGTTATAATTTAAAAAGATTGATATCCAATGAAGCAATACCAAGAGCATTGTCGGCTTCCATTCTAATATATTCAGCTGCAAGAAGTATGACAACATAAATTTTCGCTTATTTTTTGTTAAAAATTAGTATGTTTGGTGCCTGAACGGGCATTTAATTGATCGAGATTCAGGTGTTTTTCAAATAAAATGTAGAAATATTGTGGTTGTATTGCCCAATCATTGTAAGTTTAAGAGGGACAGGCAAAGCATCTTGAGATTCTTTATTTAGTAAAAGTGATTGTATATTGGGCTTGGGCATCGAAATAGATGAAATGCTTAAAATTACTGTCAGCTTTGTGGCGCTGATTTTGAATCGTGCCATAATAAGTATAGGGATTTTAATTTTATCGATCTTGGAATTGCATTATTTTAGGGTATCAGTAGACGAAAAGTTTCATAAAATTAAAGGTTGTACTTAATCGGGATGAAAAATTGTCAGGTAGTTCCTGATGATTGGTTTCATCTGACACTAGCATGAAGGTCGAGGTAATTTAATGCAAAATATCACTGTCAGAAAAGAAGATTCAGCAGATATTAAAGCAATTGATGTTGTTCATATGAGTGCATTTGAAGGGGAGCAGGAAGTAAGCTTAATTGAGACACTGCGAAACTCATCCTCATTTTTGCCAGATTTATCTCTGGTTGCTGAATTTAAACATCGAATTGTGGGGCACATTTTATTGTCCAAAGTGGTGATTCAGCATGGAGCTAAAAGTGCTGATATTCTTGCGTTGGCACCAATGGCCGTCGTGCCATCACAATCTCATCGTGGAATAGGGACTGATTTGGTTACGGCTGCCGTTGATTTGGCTAAAGCGAATAATTTTGATGCGATCGTCGTCGTAGGACATCCTGATTTTTATAAACGGTTTGGTTTTAAGAAAGCCAGTGAATTTAGTCTGCACTGTAATTTACCCGTACCTGATGAAATTGTTACTGCAATGGAGCTTAAGGAAGGAGCGCTAGGCAAAGATGGTCATGTGATTTTCCCTTCACACTTTGAGAGCATCTATTAGGCAATAAGTAATAGGGTCAGGCTCAATTACTTTCTGCAAATGAATGCGACTCTGTGGGGCTTAGTATACAAGGATTAAGTGGGGTCAGATTAAGTAAGCTCAGGTTGAGTGGGATCAGATTAATGGGTAAGCCTTGGACTAAACGGGGTCAGATTCGAAGGCTGAAAGCCAAAGAGTCTGATCCCAAATAGTTTATTTATTGGCTAGAATCTCATATTTAAATCGATCGTAGCCCTGATTGCGTTCAAGTCTCTCGCCAAGTTTTATTTTTATTTTCTGGTGTCCTTTCGTTATTTCCACTCTCTCGCCGACATGGTAGCGCTGAGCTAAGGTAAGCAAGCTCGAGGCTTGTTGCAGGGCGGGAACTTCAGGTAAAGCGAGTCCTGGTAAAAAGGTGTTTCTATCTCCACTTTTATAAGCCGTGCGTAAGGCTTGTGCCTTAGGTGATAATACTTGTATTCCCAATGAAAGGCCGTCATTGGAATTGTAACGTAGCCAACGTACCACCCCAATGCTCGAATGAGGAGCGTGTACATTATGGGGCTCATGCAGGGCGATGACATCGCCTATTTGTACGCTGGTTGTGGTTTTATCTTTACGTTGCAGACAGTACCCTGTGGCAGAAACATTAAGCACTTTACAGTGATGCAGGTGAATTTTTTCACTGGGCAAAGGGACTACCTGCGATCGATTGTGCTTAATCGTGGCGATGTATTGAGAAATATTGCCATCGAATTGTTTTTGATTATACGCCGTTGAGAGTTGACCTTGGGTATCCTGCAAGGCGAGATTCGTTTTTTGTGGATTCTTATTTTTTTTCGTGTCGAGACTATTTGAAATAAAATTGAAACTATTAGTCAATCCCATTGTTATTTGTAAAGTTGCTTTCTGTATTGTTCTTTTGTAAATTCTTTTGTTGTAACGCAACCAGTCTCCTAGTAGTAGCTTAAGCAAGGTACCACTAGGGTTAATTTTAGCAGTGCCGGGTATTTCCAGGTCGTTTTTTCCTGCTTGAAGTGTTTTGAGTAGTCGTTTGCTTAATATCGAAATATTGACAGAATACATTGGGTCGATATTCAGCTTCTGCGCTACACTATTGCGTAAAGGCTGACTGTCAGATAAGGGATCGATCACAAAAGTACTGTCCGCTACGCCTTCTGATAATAACTCTAGCTTAAGGTCGTGTGCCCAGTCTTCGGCAAGTAAAACTAATTCAGAAATTTGACTGTTAAGCAGATGTGATGGGTTTGCAATTTCAAGTAATATTTGTTTCTTGTATTCAAAGGCAACGCTACTGTACCCAGGGCTGAGTGATTCTATATTTTTAACAGAGCGATCTTTGCAGTTAAAAGATCGTGCGATTAGATAGAGCTGGTGTATGTTGTACCATAGTCCTTGAGGGGACGATGTATATTTTTTATAGGACAATTCCAAAATTTGTCCAAGTGCTTGTTGTGAACGTTGCACGCAAGTCGCAAGCGCGCGACGAGATGGACTTCCAGTTTGTTCCAGTAAATCAACAACGCAAATCTGATAACCAGTACTAACGGTGTTGAGTAACGATTTGGCAATTGAATAATATTGTTGAATGCGTTCACTGGGTGGCCATTGGTTGCTATGAGAATTACGGTATAAATTACCAAGGCGCTGCTGAATCGTGGACTGTAAGACTTCCAGGGCTTTAAACCGTTTTGCTAGAGGGTAGGCCGTCTGATTCATGTTACTAATGAAGTTTACTAAAGCTGTCGCGGTTTGTTGTTCATTGGCGAGTGGCAAGGCAAGCACCCAGCGTTCTATTGCTTTGACTTTAATGGATGGGCTAGCACGAGTTACAGGCATGCGTTTAGGAATGAGCAGGCCTTTATACTTGTTAACTGCACTAGAATGACTATTGGAAATATTTGAGTTTTTTGATGCGGTGTCCATCGTTACTCCCTTGTATCGGTTTCCTCCATTTCGGTTTATAGCAATGTAAATGGAATACCAATTTTATTATTATTGTATATAAAACATAGGGTTATATGTTTTGTTGAACTTAGGAGGATAGTAACACAGAGTTTTCAGAGACTGCAATCTTTGAGCTTGCACCAGCGATTTCACGTACCAGTTTTGGTACTAGATAACCTGATAAATTTTGTTGTAACTGATCCATTATTTCAAGTGCGTTAAATTCATTGACATCAAAATGTGCCGCGCCACGTACAGGATCCAGCATGTGCAAATAATAGGGCAGGACGCCGGCACTAAATAATTTTTCGCTTAATTGAATGAGTGTATGAGCAGAATCATTTATGCCACGTAATAGTACGGATTGATTCAGAATGTGGATACCGCAAGCACGTACGCTTTGTAATTTCTGGATGACTTCTGTGCCGAGCTCATTAGGGTGATTGCAGTGGATTACCATGACCAGGGGAGTTTTTATCGTACTAATCCAGCCCATAAAGGGTTGGTCCACCCGATTGGGTAATACAATAGGCGTACGAGTATGGAGTCGTATGCGTTGTACGTGAGGGATGAGGTCTAATTGTTTTACTAAAGGAGCGAGTTTACGGTCGCTGATACTTAAGGGATCGCCCCCGCTAAGTATTACTTCATTAATATCGGTATTTTCTTTTATATAGTCAATGGTCAATTTTGGGTCTGTAGTGGAAATGTGAGAGTCTTGGTACGGATAATTCCGGCGAAAGCAATAACGACAATGTACCGCGCAGGCACCTGTGGTAATTAATAAAGCTCGACCGGCGTACTTACGTAATAAGCCATGATCTCTTTCTGCGTCCTGATCCCCCACAGGGTCGTCGATAAAGCCAGGAGCGGGTTCCAGCTCCACTGCGCGAGGTAATACTTGTAGTAATAGCGGGTCTCTAGGATTGCCTTTTTCCATTTGTGCCGCATAATATTTGGGGACTCGTAATGGAAAATCTTCGGCGGCTTTGAGTGATGCAGATAATAATGAGTCTTGTAAGGCCACCTGATCAAGTTCCAGCCAGCTTAGCAGCTCATTGAGATCGCTAAATGCACCGGCTACTTCTGTTTGCCAGCGGATTGCGGCGACTGGAGGTTGAAATTTGTTCATGAGGTCCCGTATGCTTACTAAAATTGGACACTGGTTAACAATACAGTGTATTCCGTTTATAATACCAGCTTATAGACTCAACATAACGGAAAAAACAAAATGGCTTCTTATTCAACCAGCGAATTTCGCAGTGGTTTAAAGTTTATGCTTGATAATGACCCCTGTTCTATTATTGAAAATGAATTCGTCAAACCAGGTAAAGGCCAGGCTTTTAATCGAGTAAAAATCCGAAATTTGAAGACAGGCCGTGTCCTTGAAAAGACCTTTAAATCAGGGGAGTCCGTTGAGGCTGCTGATGTAATCGACACAGAAATGCAGTATTTGTACGGTGATGGAGAGTTCTGGAATTTTATGGATCCAGACACATTTGAGCAGTTGTCTGCTGATAAAAAGGCAGTGGGTGATGCTACAAAGTGGCTAAAAGAGCAGGACGTTGTGACCATCACTCTATGGGATGGCCAAATTTTGATAGTCACGCCCCCTAATTTTGTGAGTTTAACAGTGGCTCAAACTGATCCTGGCTTGCGCGGCGACACCTCTGGCGGAGGTAATAAACCTGCAACACTTGAAACCGGAGCGGTGGTTAAAGTGCCTTTGTTTATTAATGAAGGCGAATTATTGAAAATTGATACCCGTAATGGTGAATACGTTTCGAGAGTCAAAGAATAAATATAAAGATAAATAGTGATGGTAATTTGTTATATTTTTAATGGGCATATAGGTGGCTTGAGAGGTCTATGATTTCAGGATACTTGAGATAATAGCGGGCCTAATAAACTAAGAACAATAAAAGGTTAAGTTATGTGGCGACCTTCAGCAAGCATAGAAGCATTACAATATCGCGCTAAAGCTTATCAGTTTATTCGCCAATATTTTGAAGAACTTAATGTGCTGGAAGTGGAAACGCCTATACTTTCGAAATTTGCAACTACCGACCCATCAATAGAAAGTTTTGTTTGTACCTCCAATAACGAACCAAATAAAGTAGATTCGAAACGGTATCTGCAGACTTCTCCTGAATTTGCGATGAAGCGATTGCTTGCAGCCGGGTTCGGGTCTATTTTTCAATTGTGTAAAGTGTTCAGGCAGGAAGAGCTTGGCCGCTGGCATAATCCAGAATTTACTTTGCTGGAATGGTATAGGCCAAGCATGGATTACCATGAGTTGATGGATGAGACCATTACATTGATTCAGAGTTTACTCGCCAACCATCATTATCCGTCGGAACCCTTAAAAGCAGAAATAGTTAGCAATGAGGCGGATACACCTAAGGCAAATAAACAGGAATTGATGCCGGTGAGAAAGCTTAGTTATGCTGACCTCTTTAAATATTATATTGGTATAAATCCTCATTTAATCAAGTTAGAAGAGTTGACTCAGTTAATTAGTGAACATCAAATTGAATTGAACTCTGGTGCTGAAAGTCTGGATAAAGATAGTTGTTTGCAGTTACTTCTTACGCATGTGATTGAGCCCGCCATGCCACAGAAAAGTATATTAGTTGTTTATGATTATCCCGAGAGTCAGGCATCGCTTGCACAAATTAAATCGTGCGGTGACTACAAAATTGCGCAACGTTTTGAGTGTTTCTTTAATGGAGTTGAGCTTGCGAATGGCTTTCAAGAGTTGACGTCCGCAAGCGAGCAAAAACAGCGTTTTGAAATGGATCTAGAGCAGCGTACAAAACAAAAATTAGGAACATATCCCTATGATCGGACGTTAATTGCTGCGCTGGATGACACGAAAGAGCACGGTGGTCTGCCCGACTGCGCAGGCGTTGCAGTCGGTGTCGATCGTGTTTTGGCGTTTGCATTTGAGATTTCAGATTGTCAAGTCGAAAAAAAAGATAAAAATTCACTCTCGACCGTGTTGGCGTTTAATTTTGAGCGTGCATGAAGTATATTAGATAGGGCGGGAGCAGGAAAACCCTACAAAAAACCCCTGGTATTGTTTAGTAAAGAACAACGCATTTGAAATACTGATCTAATCAGTATTTTTTATACAGCTAAGGTTGGGATAGCAAGACTACTCTCAATCAAGTGCAATTTTTGTGATAGTACGATAGATAATTTGAGATATAAAAAATGTCTACGTATAGTCTAATTAATTGCATGGGTTGCTTTTTAGTGCTTTGCTAAATTTAATATTGCAGGAATCAATTACAAGGACACCAAGTTAAAGTGTTTATATGTTCGAAGTCAAAGATAATAAAGTTTACTATAATGGTGAGCATGTCCCCTATATCAAAACGGGCGCGTTTTCCTCATTAAGTGATCAAATCGGTAAAGATAATCGTAGAGTTTATTGGGGAGCCAATATAATCAAAGGTGCAGATGCGCGTACCTTTGAATTATTCAGCGACGATCACTTTTATCGTGATAAGAAGCGAGTCTTCTATTTGGGGCAAGAGATTCCTGGTGCCGACCCTGTTAGCTTTAAGGTATTTTATGTTAATCGTGATTTGCCACAGTTTAGCTACTATGCCAAAGATAAAACGAATGCCTATTATATTGATTCCTTTCGAACGTTAAGAATTAAGCGGCTTTATACGCGTTCTATAGATACTTTTAAAGGAATTGATGATCAATATGCAATTGATAAAGAGTATGTTTATGGCCGCGGCATAAAAAGAGATAATTCAGCGCCTCGTTCTCTTAAAGAATTAGGTCATGGGTATTGGAAAGATAAAAATAACGTTTATTACGACGGAAAAGTTCTTGAAGGGGCTGACGCGGATAGTTTTTTAGTGATAGGCGGTAATATGTATGCTACCGATATTTATAATTATTTTTGGAATGGTAATTTATGGAATTCTTTTAAAAATAAAATCAGTTCAGAGGAAGTTAAGAAATTTCTAGAGGAGCATCAGCACTTAAAGAAATATTGGTGGAATCAAGATGACCTTGCGAGTATGAGGGAGTACGGTCGTCAGTTTGATGGTCAAGAGGGTTATTTTATACAGGATAATAAAGTATTTTGGGAAGGCAGTTTATTGAAACATGCTGATTATCGTACACTTGAAATCCTTAATGCTTATTATGCAAAAGATGACAAGTATGCCTATTATACAGATAAGAAATTAATTAAGTCTGATGCAAAAACGTTTAAGCTGATTGATGACCCTTATGATAAAGCGCATCTTGATCATGGCTGCTATGCGGGTGATGACACTCATTTCTATTGTAAGGGAAAGGTAGAGAAAAAGATAAGTCCTGCAAGTTACGAGTTTTTGAATCGTTACTATTCCAGAGATGAGAATAATGTGTACTATATGGCGGTTAAATTAATTCGTGGGGCAGATGCTTTGAGTTTTGTGGTCATAGAAGATAAATTTGCAGAAGATGATTTGCGTTTCTATCATGAAGGTGTGCGTGAAAAATCCAAGAAAAAAGCCACTAAAACAAAGAAGAAAAAATCGTCGTCTGAACCAGAAAAGCCTATTGACGGTGACTAGGGCAGTTCGGTGGACAACGGCAGTTAGTATTCAATAACTTTGTAAGCTTCGTCAATATAAATATAAAATACAAACCTTGATCCTTTGGCTATTATAGTGAAGGTCGAGGTTTTTTTTAACAAAAATTCAGTCAGCTAAGGTTCAGTATTGGTCGCTATAATGAAGTAAATTAATGATGACCAAAGGTGTAATATGAAAAGTGGTATTGCAACAATAATAGTATTTATTTACGGGTTAGTAGGTGCATCGGTCTATGCGGTTAATGTTCAGCCAGGCCAAAGTTACTTAGGTCAAGTTAAACTTGAATTTCCAAATATGGGTACTTCGTTTATGCTTCCGAGTGGGTGGACAGGGATAGTCCCTAAGGGCAAAGAAGTTTTTGTATTGGCGAACAATAGTTTAGACGGGATTGGTCTTATTGGAATTCAGCGCAAGGCTGCAGCAACAGTATTGCAAGAGATGCGCAACCCGATCCCTTTTTTAGGGAATACTAAATTAATACTTCGAGGAAGCGTGCAACGTAAAGGCAATTCGTTGTTTGGCCTGTATCAGGTGCAGGGCTCACAAGTACCGATGGTAGCCTATGTGGTGTCAGTGTTTGGGGATGATGGTCGGGTCGTTGCTTTTTTGGTCGCCGCAAGACAAAGTAACATGGCAAAGCTCGGTCAGGATATGGAGCTTATGATGGCTTCCGTTACCATAAAAAAACCAGTGACGCCCGTAAACACGGTCATTCCTGGTGGAGGAAATAATGCCAGGAATAGTGAGTTAGGCCGTTTATTGAGTGGACTAAAGCTAACTTTTATGAAAACCTGGTCGACCACTAGAACCACAATTGATATTTATCTTTGTAAGAATGGCACCTTCCACCGTAAGGAAATTTATGGAGGGGTGAGTGGTCCAGGTACTATGGTCGGTCGAAATGCTAATAGAGGACGATGGTCAATGTCAGGCACACAAGGATTTATTTTGCATTATAACAACGGTAAGGTTGTGAATAAGCGAGTAACGTTTCAGGGAAGCAAGCTATTCTTGAATGGTGTTCGGTATTTCAGGAACGGCTCTGCAGGATGCTAATAGGCTGAAAAAATCCTCAGACTGATATTGTTAAGTTATGTACTTTAGCTATTAATTTCGAGGAGTAGTAATGTCAAAAATTATGCTTAAAGGAAGTTGTTTATGCGGGTCGGTTGGCTATGAAGTTAAGGGTCAAGTAAAAAGTTTTTATCACTGTCATTGTCAGCGCTGTCGTAAGGCGAGCGGAACAGGCCATGCGAGCAATATTCGAGTGTCTGACCAAGAGTGCATTGCCTGGATAAAAGGTGAAGAGTTGCTTACCCAATTTAAAGTCTCACAATCAGAGCGTTTTTTTAATAATTTTTGCACTCGTTGTGGCAGCCCTATGCCTCGAGTAGTTTCTGAACTTGACGCTGTTGTTATTCCAGCGGGTTCACTTGATTGTGATGTGTTGGTTGGACCGGAGGCACATATCTTTTGGGAGTCACGTGCTAGTTGGTCTTGCCTTTCAGCTAAATTACCCGCCTATGAAGAATATGTTAGCGATACACCAATTAAAACATGATTGTAATTTGATGTTTTTAGATAATTGTCGTGTTGAAATTATTGACAATAGTTCAACTATTAGTGGTGGTCTCTGTCTTGATTATGTTGTTTGGTCCACAGTTTCATTGCGCTTAATCTGTTTATATTTTGTTCAATTACAGTTAACAAATTATTGGTCATGGAAGACTTACACTCCTCCGCTGGCCGCCAGGGAGAACGAAGTGAAGGCGGCTAGTCCCCGAAAGCGATCACGTCGGACTGTTTTCCCGTTGTGCGAAGCGCTTAGGGAAAATAAAG
>VAOX01008381.1_pt1 | contig 24260 bp, 32 predicted proteins | sample 3393891 | NCBI WGS metagenome assembly VAOX01 (sample SAMN08290429, study PRJNA428436) | hydrothermal vent metagenome | isolation source: Deep-sea hydrothermal vent chimney | place: Indian Ocean: Southwest Indian Ridge | depth 2822 m m | reverse complement strand
GTCTACTATTGAGGTATACGAAGATGGGGTCTTATCTGCTGCAACTATAACAATAACTATATACCAGAATCAGGGAACTACGCCGGGGGGTTTCGTCAACATAGTGCCTGCTCCTGTGGCTTCGACTTCCGTCTTAATAAGACGTATCGAACCCTTGACTCAGTTACGGGACTACATAATTGGGGGTCCATTTCCTGCAGAATCGCATGAAGAAGCGTTAGATGTATTGGTTTCTTTGACTCAGCAACTGAAAGAAGAAATGGACCGTAAATTGGGAGCGGGAGTCGGCGACAATGGCGGTACTGATTTTGAAATTCCTGTGTATGAAGCCCGTAGAGCGTTAGTGTGGGATGCCACACTTAGAAAATTAGTCAATTCCAGTGTTGACCCGGATGGTCAATCTGATGCGGCTGCCGTCAGTGCCGCCGCTAGTGCAGCTAGTGCAACTGCTAGTGCAGCTAGTGCAGCCGCATCAGATGGTTCTTTTCAATTAGCGAACACTGAAGCTATTTCAGCTCAATCTTCAAGCGTTTCTGCCGCCGCTGATGCCATAGATGCGGGGAATTCTTTATTAGCCACTGCTCTTTCCGAAACTAATGCAGCGGCATCTGCAACTGCTGCGGGTGCATCTGCCTCTAATGCCAATACTGCCGCCGCCGCTGCCAATACTTCTGCAAATGCAGCTTCTAATTCGGAAACAAATGCTTCTTTTTCTGAAGTAGCTGCCGGTCTATCTGCAACTAATGCAGCTACTTCAGAGACTAATGCTAGTGGTTCTGCAACCGCAGCTAGTGGTTCTGCAACCGCAGCAGCAACATCTGCAACAAATGCAGCAGCATTTGCAACAAATGCAGCAACTGATGCTACAGCAGCCAATACCAGTGCAAATGCTGCGTCAGTTTCAGAGACAAATTCTTCTTTTTCCGAATCCGCTGCTGCTCTTTCTGCCTCTAACGCTGCATCTTCAGAGACTAATGCTGCATCTTCAGCCTCTAATGCTGCTACTTCAGAGGCTAATTCTAGTAATTCTGCAGTTTCTGCTAGTGGTTCTGCAACTGCAGCAAGTACTTCTGCTATAGCAGCAGATAACTCTTTTACATTAGCTAACACAGAAGCTATTGCGGCACAGGCTTCACGTGTTGCTACTGATGCATTATACACTTCATTCTTTAACACTTACTTAGGACCATTTGCAGTGGCTCCTACATTAGATAATTCTGGTAATGCATTAGCTGTAGGTGCATTATATTTTGATACAGCACTTGATCAAATGTTTGTTAGAAATGCAGCAAACAATGGTTGGAATGCAGTTGGTGGAGGTCTTACACAGACAATAGGTACATGGTCACCTGTGCTAAGTGATGGTAGTAATAATGCAACTATGTTTGGTCAATCCGGTAATTATATAACAATAGGAAACCTTTGTACAATAAGAGGGCATATACAAATATCTTCACTTGGAAGTGTAGTTTCTGGTTTAAGAATAACAGGATTACCTCAAGCTGGAAATGGACTAAACCAATCTATATATTGTGGTAAGAGTAATAATTTAGCTATAACTGCCGGACAAATGATATCTGGATATGTATCAAACAGTAGTTCTAGTATATTTTTGGAACTATGGGATGTTACAACAGGTAGCACTTCAATGCAAGCTTCTGAATTCACTTCTAATGGTCAGATAGATATATCAGGAAGTTATTTCTTTTAAAATGGATAGGATATAATATGGTAGCTCCGGTAATAACAGCAGCATCAGTAATAACTGCAAACGCAGGTACATCGACTACAACTACTTTAGCTGTACCTCTTTCGGCCCCAGGTAATGACAGAATATTAGTACTTGTAAATCTCATTAAAGATAATTCAGCTACAGCAGCATTGGTTAGTACTATTACTGTAGATAGCGCAGGTGTAAATAGGACTATTGGTTCTGGAGTTACTTTACAAGGCACTTTTCAATTAGCACAAGAAGGAGCTTTCTCAAGCCAGTGTGGTGTTTATTTTTGTATAGAGGCGGATTTACCCGTATCGGCAGGGACATATAACGTCGATACCGTGATGGACTCAGCTCCACAATATAATATGTGGTTAGCTTTTGAGGTTACTGGTTGTCCAAAGCAGGCTTATGATGCGATAGTCCAAAATTTAAGTACTGCAGATGTGGGTGCAGGTACGCCGTTTAGTGATTCTATTACACCTGTAGACGATGATTGTTTAATTGTCGATTTCTGGGCAACTAGTCACAGTGCAGCTCCCACATATACTACATCACAAACTTTACTTGCTACTGTTTCAAATACTAACGGCGCATTTATTGCTAGCCAATTTACTCAGGTAGGCGCAGCAGCCGCTAAAACAATGACAGAACAATCATCTACATTACACCAAAGAAGAGCATGGAATTTAATTAGCTTTTCTGGTGTACCACCAGGTGGTCCAACAGGAATAACAGTCTTAAGAAGAAGAATTGAAATGAGGAAAGTAGCATGATAAATTTAAGAAAGTATGGTGTATTATTGACCACAGCAAAAGCATTACGATTTGTAGTATATGCTCAAGATGGATTAAAATATGCAGCACCTACATTTGTAGCAGGTGATGTAACTATATCAAAGAATGGCGGTGCATATGTAAATACCACTAACCTTCCTGTTGCTGTAGGTTCTTCTTGGTATTTAACTCTAACTGCGGCGGAACTTACAGCATCTAGTATTCATATCTTAATAAGTGATGTCACAGCAACACAAATCTGGTTAGATACAGAACTTAATGTTGAAACACATGGTAATGCCAGTGCAATGTATGCATTTGATTTAGACATAGTTATGAGAGGTACAGACGGAGCTAACACCACTGCACCAAATACTGTAGTCCCAGATAACGCAGCTATTGCAGCTAATGGAGTTGCAATAGCCGCATTAAATGATTTCGATCCAGTAAATGATGTAGTTAGTACAGTCACTACGTTGACTAACAAAACTGGTTTCTCTTTGGCTGCAACAGGTCTTGATACAATTATTTCTACTTCAACTGGTATGATTGAAATTGCAAAAGCGATATGGGATAGAGTCCTCACTGGTGCAACACATAATATTAATAACTCAGCAGGTAAACGCCTACGACAAATTGCTGGGGCTGACCTCATTTCATCTGGTACCGCACAAGCAGGAACAGCAACAACCATTACTTTAGATGCCGGTGAAAACGCTAATAACAATTTTTATGATCACACTATGATTGTGATTGATAGTGGTACAGGCGTTGGACAATCTCGAACTATTGAAAGCTATAATGGTACGACAAAAGTTGCAACACTCTCAGATGCTTGGGCAATCACTCCAGATAATACAAGTAATTGGATTATACTACCAAATTCAGTCGCCCATGTAGGGTTTGTAACTCCGTCTGGTTTGAATAATATCACTAATGATATTGATACTAATTCAACAAAGTTAGCGACATTAGTCGGTAATACTCAAGTTCCAAAAACAAATGTTGCATTCAATGATTTACAAATATTGATGGTAGATTCAGTTGATAATGTAACACCAAAAACAGGTTTAACCTTGACTGTTACACGTTCTATTAACAGTGGAGCTTTTGTAGCAGTAACAGGTACAGTGGCAGAAATATCAAATGGTATGTATCAATTTGATGCAAGTGCAGCGGATATGAATGGAGCTGTAATAACATTTAAGTTTTCAGGAGCAGGAGCAGATGATACATTTGTAACTGTATATACTAAACCATGATTACTAATTGGAAAAACAATATAGCTAAACTAAAGAATCCGCACGTTGTTCTCTTTGGTTTTAACCCTACTATAAACAGAATTGCAAAATTCATAATAGTATTAATACTTGGTGGTTCAATTAATGATTGTAGACTTGATTATTACCTAGCTAATGGTGCTACTTCAGGACATATTAATGATGCAGCATATGAATTCCTTACAACTCAAACAGGACTAACAACTCACGTAAGTGATATGTGGTATGTATATTTAACAAGTCAGGGTTTTAGTGGAACAGTAGGTGAAATGAAGAAAGAATTCTGGTTAACAACAACTTGTGGACAAATATAATGGCAGATTTAAATCAATGTAAATTATCTTATTATCAAGCTAATGGAGCTACAGCTAACCAAGTAGATGATGCTGAATATGAATTCCTTCAAGGTGTAACTGCCACTGATGGAAGTGTAAATGACATGTGGTTCGAATACCTTAGAAGTATATTGTTAACTGGAACTTTGAACGACATGAGAGATTCTTTTTGGATAACTAATGGGTGTGGACAATGAGTCTAGGTAATAACCAAAGAAAATTCGTTTTACTAAAAGCTAAGTTAATAATATGGGCTTATGAAAATGGATATGAACTAACAGACGGGGATGCATATAGAGACCCACGTTTACATGGAAAAATCGGAACTAAAAGAAGTTATGGTTCTAGAAATTCTTTTCATAAGAAGCGTCTCGCTCAAGATTTCAACCTTTTTAAAGACGGAAAATATTTAACTAGTACTGAAGACCATAAACCTTTAGGCGAGTATTGGAAATCATTAGATAAAGAATGTACTTGGGGTGGAGATTTCAAAAATGGAGATGGAAACCATTATAGCTACGGCGAACAGTAAGGAAAATAATAATGAGCAAAAACGAGCATAGCAGAGATATGGATAAATATTTAAAGAAAATTGTAACAGTTACAGCCACTTTCTTGTTAGTTACTATTTCAGGAGGTATAGTACAATTTATACAAATGAGTTCAGCTTTAGCCACTATGGAAAAGCGCCTAGACAAAACTGAAACAATAACATTGACAGACAATACAACAGTGACGGAAATAAGAATAAGACAGGAAGTCATTAAAGAAGATATAAACGAGATTAAGAATGAAGTTAAAGGAAATCGTAGTCTTATATTACAAATATTAAGAGAGGTAAAGAAATGAGTGACTGGAAAGACATAGTCAAAACTATAGCACCTATATTAGGAACGGCAATTGGTGGTCCCTTTGGTGGTATGGCTACTAAGTTCTTAGCTGGAGCTTTGTTAGATGACGAAGATGCGAGTGAAGACCGAATACAAGAACTCATTATGGGTCAAGACCCTGAAGTTCTATCACGATTGAAAATAGCGAATAACAATTTCAAAATTCAAATGCGCGAACTTAATATTAAAGAAGAAGACTTAAATACTAAGGACCGCAGTGATGCACGGCTACTCGCTAAATTTAACATGTGGCCGCATGTAATAATTAGTACTATATTTGTTTCCATGTTTGGACTAATTATTTATAATGTGTTTACAGGAAGTCTAGACTTAACTGGAACTCAGAAAGATATTGCATTATATTTACTAGGTATCTTGTCAGCAGGCCTTGTACAGATAATGAATTTCTGGTTTGGTTCTAGTTCTGGTTCCAAAGAAAAAACAAACAAACTTAAATTATAGGAGTAGAATATTATGGCGAAACGTAAGAAGACTGCAAGACCAATGAGTGCTTCAGAGCGTCAAATGGCTGCAATTAAGAAAGAAGCTGGTGGAGCTTTAAAGAACGTTAAGATAAAGAAAAGAAGTGGCAGATAAAAGATAGGGGCTTAAAGCCCCTATGTTTTAATATGAATATTGATATTGTAGTGTATATAAAGATATTGAACTTTTAGTTAAAGAAGGTAATACACCTAATTGTAATCTATGTTCCTTTGTTATTTTCCAGGTTAAATTCGGCAATACCATAAACTGTAAAGCATTCAAATTAACAACCTTGTTTGTTTCAGTATGTTTTTCTTTATAACTTTTATACTTATAATGTTTGCGATATTTATGTGTGTGCGTATACGTTCTTTCTTTTGGTTTAATTTTGTCATAACCAGATACAAAACCAAATTGTATTCCATAAGCAAAACGTTTTGCATCATGTTTTAGGTTTATCATTGCATATATTGAATCTTTGTTATATGAATTTTTATAGAAACCTACTTTACCTTGCCAATGAGGATGGAAATCTTTAGTATACCCAAGACCAAAGTTTTCTTCGTTAAAGTTATATTTTGTATCTATGTGTTTCGAAATCAAATTGACGTCGATACTGTCAGCGTCAGCTATGGGAATAAATATTAATGTAGTCCATATAATACAAATTATTTTTGTTATTGTGTTCATTTAATTCTCCAATATAGTTTCTTATACCAAGGTCGTTTAATCTTTCTAATCCAATTATTTAATCTTTTTATTTCAATTTTTTGTTTAAGTACCTCATCGTTTAAATAATATATGTTGTCATTTAATTTCTTAATTTTTTCATCAACGATATAAGGCATATGAATATGAGCTAAATATCTAGTTTGTCCATATTGTGGTTCTGAGATTTCATCAATAATTATAAAATCTCTTAATTTGTTAAGTAAAATATTTTCAATTATAGTTTTGTTATATTTTACTAAATCAATTCCACCTTCTAACATTTCTCTTCTACTTAATACTTTAGTACAAGCAAATTGTATTATTTCAATCAATTGACGTCTCATTATAGGTTCATAATTAATATCATACTTAATCATAAGTCTTCTCTCCATCTAAGTGCTACACAGTGGAATGGCTTACCATCATTAGTAAGTTCTGAATATTCACATGTAACATATTTACCGATATATTTTTCTTTGTTTTTTAGAGTTATTCTTTTTACATCATTAATACCTGGAGCTATTGTCTTAAATGTTTTTCCATTCTTAGCTTCAAGTAACAGGATACCTAGACCTTCTCTTGAAGGTATGACGTCTATGCATTCAAATTCGTCTTCATTCTTTAAATCACTAAAGTGGTTTGGCTTAACTTTAATCAGTGATTTACTTCGCTTGCCAATTTCATATAATCCAAAACCAGGTCTAATAATAGCACCTTCAAAACTTCTATTATTATAGTCTTTACATGTATCAAATAGAGTTTCTTCTCCTGTTAGGTGTGTTGTTTCTACTAATCTTATAAAATTACTTTCTTTAATAAATCCTTTTAACCAATAGTATCTTTCTTCGAAACTATAATTACTCTCTGATATTACATCATAAACATAGTAACTTAATTTAAGAGTATCAGGTTGCCGTCTCTTAGCCCATGATGATATAGTCTGCAGAGGTACTCCATGACAATATAACTCTCCATCAAGAGTAACTCCTTCAGGTATGTTCAATTCGTCAATTATTTCAGGTATAGTGTATATCACTTTACCACGTCTTGAATAAGCTCCATCAGAATTAATCAAACAACGATGTCCATCTAATTTAGGTTGTGAATAACATTTAGATAAATCAAGATTCTTTACATTCTTAAATGGAGTCGCTAACATAGGCATTACTAAACCTAATTGGTTTGTCATATGACCTGTAAGTTCTTCTTTGGTTCTTTTAAAACCAGAATCTAATTTACCTCTAACTCTAGCAGTAATACGTTGCTCAACTTGAACTTCAAGACTACGACCTGCTAATCCGGTACTAACTACTTCAGTATACCTACTACCATTAGCTTCAATATGTATTATATTTTCTTCAGACCATATACGCCATATTTTAGTTCCATGAACTCCCTTACCATATAATGTTCTAATGTTTTCCATGGATACCCTCCAATATAATTTTTGATTTTTCTTTTGAACTAGTATGTGTTTCTATATATGCTTTTACCATTTCAAGAGGAGTATCCCAAGAATCTACAATCATGGCTATAAAACCAAGATGTACTAAATTCTCTAACCATTCAATTTGATGAGGACTTGTCTCTCCTTTTCCATCAGGTCTTTTAAATTCAAAGAACATAACTCTTCCACCAGGTAGAAATACCATTTGGTCCGGAGCTCCTTTGTCTCCTGCTATTTCTAGTTTAATAGACTTAATTCCTAGTCTATTACATTCTTCAACAAACTTCTTTTCAATTGTTTCTTCAGGTCTCATGTTTTATATTCTCCACCTCTGCTTGAATTCCATAGGCGCTTAAGGCCTATACGTTTAATCCACTTACGTTCTAATTCTGCTGCTTCTTTTTTGGTATCTGCTTTATCCTTAATAACCAAAGAAAAAGTATGGGCTCCATAGCGTTTTACTGCTCTTCCACATTTTGTAAGTACCTTCCACTTATGCTTTTCAACTTGTTTATGTTGTTGAAATCTACGGTATGGGTCTGTAGTTATACCTACATACATCTTATTACATGCAGTAGTCTTCAGTATGTAGATATAATACATTTTCATTAGTCTTCCTTACTCCATTCATCTATAGCTTCTGACTGTGTATCTACTTTGGGTCTAGCGTCAGATTCTTTAGCTAACGAAATCTTACCTTGTGGTTTGAAAATCAAGTCTTTGATTAATTCCCATTCTTCATTAGTAAGTTCTTTTTCAAGTTGAGCTACAGTCAAGAACTTTGTATTATAAACCCGCTCTTCTTCCGTACCATATTCTTTCAATATTTTCTCAACTTCTTTTTGGTCTTTGAAAGCTCTATTACTACGACCATAAACTAACTTATAACCTTGTACTTTCTTACCTTGTTGAAGCTGCTCTAAACAATAAGCAGTTATACTTTTAAGCCAGTATTCAATAGACTTAGTATGTTTCATAATATTAACTAAGTCTGTTTCACTTAGTTCTTTAGGTTCAGGTCTTGTTTTCTTGAACTCTTCTGGACTTAATTCAAATTCAGAGAATTCAATTTTAGCAATTTCCATATTATGATTTGCATAAGCTTTGCAGAATGGAGCAGCTTCACACCATCTACAACCTTTTTCAGTAGCTTTAAATACAGGATTTTTAGACTTAGATTCTGCAATCGAAGCTTTAACTTCTTTTTGGAAGTCTTTGAGTTGAGCTACTGTCATATAATCAGAACGTATAGGTCCTAATTCATGTGGAGCTCGTGGTTGTACAATAGTCATTTTAACGTCTAGACCAGGTGAGAACTTTATATTATGTTTAGCGAGATGAGATAAAGCGCCTAATGCATATATCATCATTTGAGTGTTATCAATAGCTTCAACGACTATACCTCTACCATACTTAAGATCGACTATTTCTAGTTCACCTTCAGTAACAAGATATACTCCATTTTCTAATTCAAATTCATCAATTGAAAATATAATTGCATCAGCAGTACCAAACATTTTAGGTTCTAGATGCTGTAAAGAAACCTTATTTTCAACCCATAATGTAGAATTCCAAGTCACTTGACCATTGACATAATCAACATACTTCTGAGTTTCTTTAACCATTTCAGTATCTACTACAATACCATTAAACTTTTCACCAATATAAGCCATTGTACTTAGTTCATCATCGATTGCTTTAGCACTAAGTTCATGAGCACAAGTACCTTCTTCAGCATAAAAATTAGATTCTCCTTGTACTCGTTTAAAAGTTTTTAGGTATTCAATTGATGCAGTACAATTAAGCCAGCGACTTGAACCAGATGGAGAGTACTCGCTATGTTCAGCATTAGTATCAACACTAGGTTTTGGTATATTTAGTTTTTGCATAATTAATCCTTTTATTAATTTATAAGTATATTATATCATATGTTTAATCAAAAGTAAACCATTATAGTTTCTGGTAGTGCTTTAATATTTTTCCTTCTGCTTCTAATGGCAAGTCACTTGCCCAAGCTGGAGTAGTACATAACATCATATTGTATTCATCCATATTAGCGTCAGCTTCGTCGACCAAAGAAATAACTTCATCGTAGACAGAAAAGAGAATATCATATTTATGGCTGGCACATTGCGCTCCATAATACATTATATCTCTAGCGACAGCTTGTACTGCATTCTCCGCAAGTTTACCACCATAAGTTGATTCACGGTAGTAGCCGCCATTAGTTACTTTCTTATATGTTAGCGCTTTCTTTTTGGCTCCCCATGGTGTAGTTACTATGTCAATCCTAGCATGTGGATAATTTATACAACGACCAGATGGTAGTTTCATTTGAAGCATTATCACTCCGCTTTTAGTCCTATGAGATTTAAAAACTATTTTATCTAATGCAGCCTTTACTACTTTACCTGTCTTAAGTGCATGTAAAGCAGAATTCTCAAGAGAGTTCCATAGATGTACTACCTCAGGATATGTATCACGATATGCAGATATTGATTCTGTAGCTAAGTCTAATTCGACGTCAACTCCCCAACGAGCGCATGAATTAACAAATCCTTGGCCACCTAAACCATAGCCTGCACCAAGTATTACCTGTTTGCCAACCCAACGTTGCTCATCTTCAATAGAATTATAAGGTCTATTGAATATTTTCGATGCAATCATTTTATATGCATCAACACCATCTTTATACATCTGTAAACCTTTATTACAGCTAGCTAACCAGAATACAATACGAGCTTCAATTGCAGCATAATCTGAGACACAAAGTACTTGTCCTTCAGGAGCGGTAATCATACCACGTATGGCAGTAGACGCAGCTTTAAGGTATGAACCATACTTCTCAGTGACTTCTTTGGTATCCATAGATTTCATATCTTCCACTAATATATCCATAGATTCATACTTAATACTTGGTTTGGGAAGGTTATATAAATTGAGGAGTTTTGAAACGGGTCGTCCTGTGTGAGCACCAAAAGAAATTATCATGCCATGAATTTTATCGTGGACCGTAGAGTTGATAAAACGTACATACTTACCTGTAGAAGACTTACCAGCATGTTGTCGCATTTCGAGTATCTGTTTTGAGGTATTGTCTACTGTTCCATGCTTACCATCTAGTATTTCAATGACTGTGTCTGCCGTGCAGTTCGGTATTTGTGAATTAACATTAGCTAACATCCAATTTTTGATACGTGCTGCTTGAGTCATTTTAGTTATGACACCATTAGTAAGCTTCGTAACTTTATTTGCAAATCCTTCTTGTTGTCGTAATATATTTTCATATATTCTTTTGGATAACTCTACATCAACAGGTACACCACGCATGTTACATTCTAAATCAAATAATACATCCGCCAATTCTGTTTCTTTCCATTCAGGTAGGTTCAAATATATTTCTCTACATACATCAACGTCAACACCACCATATACCATAAAATCATGTTTAGACTTAGGTCTTGAGTCCATTTCAATAAAGGTACCATCTTTTTGAGGTATGCAAAATAACTTAATTAAGCCTTTACCAGTGTCTAACTTATTAGTAATATTAAGAGCTTTAGCACAGTCTCCAAGAGAAAGAGGTAATCCAGCTCTACCTGCCATTTGCATAGTACATTGAAATTGTGACAGTTTAACTTTAGGCCAGTTATTCTTTTGGAACCATATAATTGCAATTTCAAACAACATGTTATGAGCTACAATAATATATCCTTCTTCCATAGCTTTCCATAATGCTCTTATAAATTCTACTTGGTCCATTGTCGTTATTTGAGTAGGTTGGTCTTCTATTGCGTAGGAGGTAATGAGTATTTCTGTTGAGGGATGCGAAGCATATTTGAATGCTCCATGTTCTATCGATATTTTTGACCTGGTTTCAAAGTCTAAGAATACCTTGTTCTTTAATTTTGGATTCATGAGTCACCTTTAATAGGGAACGGTCAGTAGGAATCAAACCTACAAGACAGCCGTTTAATCGAACAGCCTTAGTCTATTACCAGGACTTTTACGATTATTGATAAAGTCCTTCGGAGCATCAGCGCCTGACCGCATAAAAAAGAAGGCTAAGTTCTATACTCTTATACTGGGTGAAGTCAGTATAAGGCGACTAAACAAAGTATAGAACTTGCCATTTATTTAGAAATTATCGTCGTCTGAAGCTTTAGATACAGACTCATCTTTGAATTCAGCAAAATCATCTTCGGCAGCTACAGCTCCATCTAGACGATCACCGTCTTCCCAGAATAACAGATTGTTTAAACCAGAACCAACACCTTTGTTACCTTTTACATCAAAAGGATAGAAGGATAAAGATGCACGAGCATAACAACCAGAGTAAAATTCTTCAGTACTCATGATAGGGTCAAGAGCACGATCAACGATATTAGGTTTGTTTTTATTACCAGCATTTAAGAATATCATACCTTCATATTCTTTGCCATCACGTTCTTCGTCACCATCACGCATAGGACATTTAAGAGTCTTAGGCCATTTGTTTATATCTTCGCCAAATTTCTTAGCTGCTGCATTTGCAATAGCTTGAACAACAGGTTTCCAATCAGCGAATTTATCTTTGTTAAACAAAAGACATATAGAATATTTCATATCACCAGACTGTGTTTCTCTTGGTTCAAATACAAATGCATATGAAGTACGAGCTACAGGAGTCTTAGAACGAGTAGAACCTTGTGCATCAGGTTTTACGCCAGCTTTTTCAACAATCGATTTTAGAGTAATTGACATTTTAACATTTTTCCTTATTTATATTAATTTTGAATATTTATTATATCACATGTTTTATCTTGTGTATACCACTATTTTATTATGCTAGACAGTCTATTATACCTCCTACTTCATTAAAGTATTCTAATGCTGCAGTATCATATTCTTCTGAATAACATAATTTTCTGCAACCTGTTGCTACTATTAGTTTCATACAACTCATACATGGACTAGTAGTAACATATATTTCATGTATATTCTTTGGGTTATTACAATGAGCTATCGCATTAACTTCTGCATGTAATGACTCACACATATCTAGTCCTTCTCCAGATTTTTCTTGAGAACCTTTACATGGTTTCTGTGTACAGTGTGGACTTCCTGCAGGTACTCCGTTATAGCCAGTAGAAATAATGTGTCCATCTTTATCAACACATACAGCACCTACTTGTCTACGTATACATGTAGCTCTTGTTGAAACTTCTTTGGCTATATTGATAAAATATCTTTCAATTAAAGGTCTCATATGTTCTCCAGTATTTGATTAATATCATAATTGAAAACTACTTTGTCAAATCTATGAAGTATAGTTCTTCTTATATGATTCGCTAAATCTTCTGAATCTTCCAAAGTGTTTCCAAGAATGAATCGTTCTATGTCTATAATGTTAGTTACATACAATAATTCTGTTATATTTTTGTAGAAATTGTCACAGAAATTTGAATCGACAAACATAAGACAACCAGCCAGAATGTTCTCATACATCCTAAGAGTGTGAAAATTATTATTGTAAAATCTATCACCAAATGCTACAGTATATTTACAACTAGACATTTTTGGAATAAACTGCTGATAACTAACTTTTGCTTCCATCTTTGCATTTTTGCAGTTAACTCCTCTGAGGTTACCAAAAAGAAGATTACTTAAATGAGGTGAATTATAATATTTTTCAATTAACTTACGTTTATATGTATTACGGGTAGCACCACCAAATCCAAGCTGGTACTGACGTTGATGCCATGGTCGTATTTCTTTATCTTCATAACAAGAAAGTATAGTCTTCTCCCATGGAAAATGTAATATTTTTCTTGGTTTAACTATATATTTCTTATTAGATAATTCTTTCTCAACTTTTTCAATATTTCTTCCTTGAGTTAAGTAAGTTACTCTATCACTATTGATGAAAAATTCTGTTTCATCATATTTCTTAGCCCATTCACGTTTATAGATAAGCGGCCATAAATGCTGAAACCACATTTGTCCGTCTGTTTGAACATATACTATTTGTGAAGTAGTTTTAGATAATAACTGGTACAATTTTACTAATTCTAAACTTTCAACTCCACCAAAGAAATTCACTGCACCATTAAATACTAATATTATATCTGCAGCATCTAATGAATCAACACTATGTATGTCTTTAAACCTGTATTTTAATGGTATTTCTGTATTACGGGTCTTTTTGGATATGATAGTAATTTTATTAGCATTGTGTTCAATTGATGCTAAAGCATATTTAATGTCAGCATTAGCGGCAGATTTATTGGAGTTACTAAAAGTTATATTAGCTCCAATCTTTAACACAGCTATTTTCATGGTCTTATCTTCCATAAGTTAGTAGTATCTGTCATATCACGACAAGCTAAAAGAGAATCAACTACTAATTGCCAATTCATTGTTGATTCAGAAGGAACAAAATGTGTGTTTTCATAATCATATTTACTATGATTCAATCTTTCTACTATTTCAAAATCTCTTGCATAAATATGAGCAGACATAGAATTAAGAGTTAATGTACCAAGAAGAATGTCATTTTTCGTTCCATCTAAAAGAATGTTATTTCTAGAATTTAATAGAGTTAATATCCGTAATGTCATTATTGTAAAATTGAACATATCATAAGGTCTACCTAAGATAAGGTCATTACTGCGCATTTGTACAGTGGTATTTATTCTCCCATCACGTATATTAAACATGAGACTTACAGTACATTTGTGGTCTTTAGAAGCAATAGGGTTAGGATGCCATATTGTCATTACTGCTTGTCTAGACATTTGGTCTTTAAAGAGAGTATTTACAACAAAATTAACTTGTGATAAGAAAGCAGGACCATAAGCTCCATTAAAGATATAACCATCGTCGGTATAGTCTGATATATGTTTATTGTATGGAGCTATATCTTCGACCAAAGGAGAGCCACTAGTTATCCAATATGCTTCTGCAGCCATAAATTTATATGATAGTTTACGTAAATTATGATGACATATAGGAGCATTCATATCAAATGAACATACGTCGTTTAGAATTTCTTTGGTTTCTATGTTACGTGGAAATTGTGTGTTTCCGTTCTCATATACATGTTTAATTGAATTTAACCATGCTTCTGTAGCGTGTATAAACATTTTATAAATCTCCTATGAATTCTTTAATTTTACTGAAATCTTTATCTTTAGTATAATCATAATGGTATACTCTCATACCTAATGGAGGACTTAATTTATTATACATATCCCATACTTTAACGAAATTTGAAGTATTTCTAATATATTCAACTTCTCGTCTTCCATTCCATACTTTAAGACATGTTTCTAAAGGAGGTACACATAAGATTAATACTGCTTGTAAACTTATTATCTTATTTAATAAGCGCATATACTCTGGTCCTTCAATCTTTGTGTTTCTTATTACTGGACCATATATGTTTTCAGCCATAAATCCGCGGTCTAAAAAGAAATTAAATTCGCCACTTGTGTCAATCATCAGTTGTTCATAATAAAACAATTGATTATCATATTCCATTATAGCTTCTTGAGTAGAAGAATATACTCCATTATGTATTAACAAATCTACATCACTCATGAGTTCGTTTATTAGCGTAGTCTTACCAGAAGCATCTGGACCTTCTAAATAGAATAAAGTCATATATTACTCCTTGTTTAAAAATTGCTGGTGATTTGGTCCAATCCATCCTTCAGGTTTCATTAGGTCAGCTCCAAATTTACGTTTTGTAATACCGACTTCTTTGGCCATATTACATTTTAGTACTTCGTCCCAATGAGCTTGAGAATCCACTCCCATTAAATCAAGAGTGCCTGCAGCAACTACTATTAAATCAATAAGAGCATCTATTGTTTCAGGTAGGTCTTTATTAGCTACAGCTTTAATTAGTTCAATAAATTCTTCTTGTATAAAATCAGTGCGGAATTCCATATATTCGTCTGATAAAAAACTTGGATTTTCGTTTTGTTTGAAACCAAATTTGTAATGCATTAATCTTAAATCACTAAATATACTCATGTTTCCTCCAGTCTTAGGACAAAATAAAAAGCAGGAAAACTATATTCCTGCTTTTTAAGTTTAAAACACTTATACTTTAGAAATCTGAGTCATCAGAGTCATCAGAGTCATCAGATACTTCAAGGTCTACAACTTCGTCAGTGCCTTCATTATCAGTATCTTCTTTAGCTGCACGAGGAGTAGGCATATACTCTTCAACAGTAGCACCTTCAACTTCAATTGAACCATGGATAATATCATAATGGATATCACCAATGCCTAAGCCATTTTCTAAAGCTTCAGCAACAGTAGTAGGTTTAGGGTCAGTCAAGTAACCTTCAAAACGGTCGTAAGAAGCTGAACCAGCGCGTTTAGGGTTACTGTCAACTAACACTTTTAAAGCAGCATCATTAGATACGCCATTTACTTTCTTTTTGGCTTTAGGTTCGGTTGCTACTTCTACATTTTCTTCAGACATTTTATTTTCCTTTTGATTAGAATTTATAAGAATAATTATTTATTCTTAGGTTATTATATCATATGTTATAACAAAAGTAAACCACTAATTTAATTTAGCGGATTCTATTTCTATATTCAGTTAGAGCCAAAAGGAAGTCTATCGATTCTAAACCTTTTGTTTCTAAATTTTCAACAATTGCTTCATGTATTGTATCTCTACAAATAAAGCGGTGTATTATGACTTCTTTAAACTTCGCTCCTTGTCTCTCAAATCTCCTAATGAACTGGTCATATGTATCAAAATTATATGTAAGACAATAGAACATCAAGTGATGTCCTTTACCATACTGCAGATTAAGTCCATGAGAGAATTTAGAAATATAGACTATTAGTATCTCTATCTTGTTATTATTCCAGTCTTTCTCTGCAAATTTAATCTCAGAAGGTCTGCAGCCTGTAGCTACAATGCGCGCTTTAGGGAATATAGCTTTTAACCTTTCAAGGTCCTCTTTAAAATGGTAAGCTATACAGATAGGTTCTCCTTGGAGACCTTCAACAATATCTTTCGCGACTTCTGCTAATTTGTTATGGATGTAATGAGTTCTACGATCTCTTATTATTTCTCCTTTAGTATTATACGTAGGCATTCCATTTTCTAATACATCATATGTTTCATACATAAATCCGTTTGATATTTGCCAGCACTTCATAAGTGCGGCAGTCTTGTTACTTGCTAATACATTATCTCCATTATCCATTTCAGCAAATAACTTTATTTCCATAGACTTGTATTTCTCACGAGGTATGTCTATTATAACGTTGTTAATTACTCTTTTAGGTAGAGGTATTTCACCATCAGGCTCCAAAAAGAATACGATATCACTAATGGCTTCAATGATTTCTTCTTTGGACCCAGGCTTAAGTATCCATTTGAACCTTTTATAGTCAGTAGGATAGAAATACTTATTTCTAAATCCATACCATGATGTACCTAATCTCTTTCCTAAATCAAGTATAAAAACTTGAGCCCATATGTCTAAGTAATGAGTAGGCATTGGATTGCCACATAGTATATACCGACGTTTAAATGATTTAAGCATTTTAGCAAGGTCTTTAAAACGACCAGACTTGTGATTCTTAAATTTGACAGACTCATCTACTATTAAAGAAGTCCATGGGAATTTCTGTGTTGACTTAATTTTAGTCAATAACCATTTAATACCTTCAGGATTTATAAGATATATACCTCCAGATTTATGAAAGTTAGCATCTTTATTAGGTCCATGAAGTAGTATTAATTTAAGTCTAGCAGAGAATCCCCATTTTCTATGTTCGTTCATCCATGTAGTATACAAGATACTCAGAGGAACTACAACAAGAGTCTTCTCTTTGAACTTATATACTTTATCAAGAGATAGTACTGTCTTACCAGAACCAGGAAACATGAAGAGACCAAAGAAGTCATGTTCATCTAACAACTTCATTGGTTCTTTTTGGTTATTATGTGGTATGAATTTTTGAAAAGCCATTAGCTTGGATGGCGTTCCATCTTCTTGAATCTTAATAATTTAGCTTTAAGAGCATCCATGTCAATATAATCAAGAACATATGCCGTTGCAAATTTCTGTACTATCTTGTCTTGTACATCAGGCTCCATTACTTCTGCTAAGCCAATACCATTAGCTGAATTTACTAATACTGTATCACCTTTCTTAAGAGCTAAGAAAGACTTATAGCAGTATTTTCTTTCACTGTTACGGAATCTTACTTGTACATAAAATAATTTCATAATTTCACCTTTATAATTTATTTAACTTAGGATAATTATAACACAAATTTAATCAAAAGTAAACCACTAATTTTAATAATCGTCATCTAGTTTATCAAAGTCTGCATTATCATATGCATTGATTCTACCGAGGTTTTCTATATCAGGAGCTGTAATGTTATCCCATTCCCATTGATCATTGAAGTGAAATACATCTACAACATGTTTTATCATATCAGGACTACGGCTGTCCATAAGAGTTACAGTCAATAATTCAATCCATGCTCTTATAGGTGGTACTTTATTGGACCATGTACGTGCTATATTATCATTTATACTTGATTTAACTTGTATATTTCCATCTTCAAATAGTTCTAAAAATACAGAATGTATTCTCTTTCTCTTTTCAAAGTCATCATCAAATAGAGCTCTTAGCATAGTACCTTTGTTAAACTTTAACAAGTCTACTGCTTTTGTATTGTCTATATCATTATAATGCTGTGTAGTTATAACAACTAAATCACTACGATTTAAGTTTTTACCAGGTATTACTACTTGATGTTCTTTTGATATATAACCATAATTTGCAATCATGTTAGCCATAACCTTAGAAAAGTCAGAACCTGTTCTATATTCAAGTATCAATTGCTTTTGAGCATGAGTTTTAAAGTCAGACCTAAACTTAGATGTATCACGATGTAGTATATAAGTGTGCAATACTTTGAAGAGTCTCCAATTGTCAGCCTTAAGTTCTACGAACATTCGTCTAGTTTCTTTGGCTACATCTTCAATAACAAATAAAGAATCATTAATGAATATAGTCCATCGTCGACCAAAGAGAATTTCTTTGTCTTTAATCTCACCATTAGTACTCATTGATATGTTTATGGTTTGTATGGTCTGTACAGTATCTTGAAATTTCTTTTCTACTGGTACTTGTCCTGTAGTAACAAGGGCTTTTATGTGATTCATTATCTTCTTGTCAACATTTACATCAATGTCGTCTATATGAGTAACTCTTGAATACTGTGTAAAGCGGCTTTCAAGAGAGTCAGCATCAAGTATAAGAGTAGTATCCTGTCTAGGAAATAGTAACATCAGTATTTCAATCAGAGTTGTCTTACCAGAACCTTGACTACCTTTAAGTATTATTGCATTATCAAGTTTAGCATTAGGGTCTTTAAGCATAATACTATATCTGTCTAATAACCATGATGATTCTTCTTTAAAATTATTCGAATCTACAACGCGCGATAAGTGTGTCTTGAGAAGAGTTTTAACTTTATCAAATTCTTCTTTGGTTACATCATTATATGGTATTGGAGTTATAGGAGATAGAGTTTCTGGATAGAAAGTATTGTCTTCAATTACTATGTTTTCATCATGTTTAAATTTGCTTATGTTACAGCTAAATGAATTTACAAACTCTGGCCAATCAGTGATAGTCTTATTACGTCCAGAAGGTTTACGGTATAGTTCTTTTATATGTTGTGGTTTGAGTATATTCCAATGTAAGACTGTATTAGAGTATAGAGAGAGTAGCTGCTGTATGTTAATCTGTTCATTAAATTTGTTTTCTCTTTCTACAGACTTCTTGTATTCTTTTTCATACTGCTTATGTGACATTATATTAGCTACATAGTAGTTACCAGATGATTGGTCATATACTATAGTCTCACATAACATACTGCGTAACTCTGTTACAGCTATTATCTTTCTTAATTCATATTTAGATAAGTGTAATACCTTTTTGGTGAGTATATTCCTGTCTACAATGCGCTGACCATACTCGTCTTCTTCAAATAGTTCAAGGTCTTTAGATATTACTCTTTCACCACTGCGGTGTTGTTCTGATATATACGCATAAGCAGACCTTATCTTTATGTCAAGGTACTCTTCGTTGTACTCTCCAGTAGTATCTACTATAACCTTAGGATTGTAGATTACTTTTGCGGATATAATCTCTTTGACTATTTCTGGTGATAAGTTATAAGTAAACCCTTGACATATGTAACCAAAGAGAAGGTGATCACGTCCATCTCCTTCATCAAGAGCAGACTTATCTCCTAACTCAAACTCTAATACTCTATTGTTTATATATTCAAGATACTGCCGTTTGTTCTGTTGCTCATCGATGTTAGTATTGAATGCATGAAGATTAGCGTGTAATCCTTGGTCTATGATAGACTTCTGCATACTCGCTTGAACTAATAGAGCATTGAAGAGTTTGTCAGATATATTCACTGGGCTCATTGCGCTTTGTAAGCTATATTCACTGCCGTTCTTTTTGGAACCTGGTGCTACAAATAGTTGCTTAGTGTTCTTATGACCTATGAGTATATCGACTTGTGGAAATTCAGGAAATTTGTATTTGTTAGTAGGTAGGCGTTGAGCTTTTTCGTCTGCTATTAAGTACCAGTCTTGTCGACCTGCTCCAGTTGGAGTCTTTACAGAGAATGTCTGTTGTAGGTTAAATACCTTAGATAGGTCTGGAATTTTGCCGGTTAGCTTCTTATCGTCATAATCTACTATTAACCAAGAAAAACCTTCAGGTGCACTCGATGAGAGTAGTTTTGCGTTTTGATAGTGTTCTGTATTTTCAGTGGTTATTGCAATTTGGTTAGAGTCTTGAACTACGTATTCGTTATTTTTCTTTTTGGCTGTATGGACATTGTCTGTTCTTGTTGGTACGAATTTGACTTGATCACCTAAATAGGTGGTAATTTTTTTAGTGTCTATCATATCGTTTATGTCTCGTTATATTTTTGGAGTTATTATAAGCCGTGTTAAAAGAAAGTAGACCTCCTCCGGAGAGGCCTACCAACACGAGACGTCAAATAAAGTAACTATAAATTTATTTAACTATATATTATATAATAAACCTGACCTTGTGTACACCACTATTTTAATCTGGAGTGTTAACTAATATTAATAATAGTATCACAATTAGTATTATAGGTATTATATCGTTAATGGACATTCTGGAATCTTTTGTTTAAATACAAGGCTAGAATGTGTATGTTATTTATGTGGTACTCCATTAAGTCAAAGTTACCTCTACTCATTATGTTAACTAATACTTTAGTCTCATAATCAAGTACTTCTGTTATATCCTTAGTTGGTGTATCAGGTTTAAGAGTTATAGATTGTGCAATTTGTTCTTTAGTTTGTGGCATCATGAGTTATCCTGTTTATTATATTTAGGTTATATTATAACACAATTTATATCTTGTGTATACCACTATGATTCGGTTATTTTAATTGATTTATGTACACAAGGCCTTGTCTGTATTATAATATATTATAGTAGGAGATTAATATGCCCAAACCGGTAATGTATGCCAAAAGAAATGCATCTAATCCATCTGAGTTAGTTAAGCTCGAATATGAGATGTTAGCAAACAAACTGAGTGTTATAGCTCGTGATGGGGGTTCAGATGATTATTACGCGTCAAAAGGCGGCCAGATAGAGATGTCTTGGTTAGAAGCCGACTTTGACGTTTCACTTGATCAGAAACATATATGGCACGCATCGATGCCGATACCTTTTTGGCAGTGTGTTGAGATATTCAATGCTTCCAAGAAGATGCCAAAGAAGTCTGTGCTGCCTCTTATATTTCCTGATTACGATTTAAACGCTTCAGAGTTAGGACTCTTTGACGTCATCTTCGAGTATGGACGAGCTAAAGGACTACTGTTAGTCGCAGACAAGTTATTTGAAGGTGCTGAGATGGGAGACCCTCGTGCCGTCAAGATGTACCTTGAGTTAGTCGGCGTTATCGGTGTCGAAGACGATGAGGATGACCGCGTTAAGAAGCTTATGCGAGTCAACCTCAATATCTAGTCTTTTATCCAATTATAAATCAAATAAGCCCATATCACCATTGATATGAGCACTATTGGGTTTCCGTATTCCATATTATTCAGCCATCCAGAGTAGTATTATCCAAGCATAGAATGCGCCTATAGTGGCAATATATAAAAAGCCTGCAATATTTGCTAACCAATTAATCTTTTTAGTTTTGTCGGATATTCTGTTCTTGTAATCTAATGGTATCTTCTTCATTTAGTTTAATACTCCAATATAATTTAGCTTTATAGTTAGATAAATGGAATTCACACTCTCCACATCGGCTGTGATTATCTGCAAAGTACTCTTTTAGTTTAAACTCTCCACATAATGAGCATTTATTTGTCGTAGGCATTTTTGTTATTTTCCTTTGGTTGTGCCATCCTTGGCTTATTGACTTATTGAATTAATCTGTTTCTGTCATTACAAAGTCGTCATCAATGTCATCTAGCTCTTCGATGAATTCATCTTCTTTGACTTCTTTCATTTGGTGTTCTTGTTCTTGTTCTTGTTCTTGTTCTTGTTCTTGTTCTTGTTCTTGTGGTTGATTTAGTATAACTCCGTCTTTAACCAAAGAAAGATGAAAATGCTCGACGTCATACCGTAAGTCGGCTTTACCAAACTTAGTATCTTTAGTTATGTTTAAATAATCGTCAATATTATTAGCTTGCGAATACTCTTCATATCTTTTATAAGCCATGCAACCGTTGCGTTTTGGATTGGACTTGTAGTTAAATTCAATGTTGCTATCTATGTGGAATCCACTTATTGATAATTCAGTCATGATATAGTACCTTTCTTTAATTTAGATAAATTATTTATCTAATTCTTAAGTTAATTATATACTCTTTTTTAACCTTTGTATACTATTATTGGTATTATAATAGGCTATTATATTTTATTTGTCTATTAACGTTTGGTGCACAGGATTTAATGTTATCAGAATCGGCCGGTGTGTTTAGTATATTTTTATGATTTTGTTTATACAATCGGGTTTTTTATTTATACCAGCCCTAAATATGTTGTTATTACATGCTTGAAATAACGACACATATATATAAATCAATAACTTGGAGCTGTACAATAATAGATAATTAGATGGTCCTTGCATATGCAGCCTTGTTTATATATATGATAGAATTAAAAATCCGGCCTCTATATAAAAACCATGTGTTCATGTGTTGTCGCCTAATATATATAATAAATCTACTCTACTAAAATCTATTAAGAATAAAATAATACTAAATAAGAATAAAAGTAATAGAAAATACAAAACCAGAATTCGCGATGTTCCTTTGGAACCCAACCAAACTGCGCATGATTCTTCATTAATACTCGCGACTGGAACCCGATCAGTCGGACTTTTTCTTTGGTTGACTTGTCGGGTTACTTAGCAGCCACGCACCGCCGGCATCTCGAGATATCTCGCTTATTTTTAATGAAGACTTCCTTGTCTTATTGAATCAATTAACTATACCAGAGAACGAAGACTCCTTCAAAAAACTCTACACTACTTACTTCATACCATTCAACTATCATTCTACTATTACCTCCACTTTATAATTTATTCTTAACTTTCTAACTTCATTTTCAACCGAACCAATAGGACATGATGGTCTAACATCAATTATCAATATATCATCTTCGATTCTACTTTCCCAAACAATTTCATCTAATTCAATTATATGTTTAGGGTTGTGTATTTTAATATCATATTATCACCTTTTAATTGGTGGACATCCTTGTCCTGTTTAAGTTATTTTAATCGTTTACGTTCTTCTAAATCATATTCAATTGAATCAGATTCGATATTTTTGTTTATTATATCTAATATCAATTCATCATCATAATTCTTTTCTAACATTAATTTAATCATTTCTAAATCAGTTATAGTCATTATTATTCTCCTTCTATTAAATTAATCTGTGTTCCATTTTCATCAAATATCTTTAAATATCCTTTTTCTTCGTCATATCTTAAATCTGGTTTTGAATATCGTTTTTCATTCAACTCAAAATATTCATTTAATGTGGTTGAGGTTTGATATTTTTCATATCTCTCAAAACTCTTAAATCCTTTTCTTTTTGGATTTGAAACGAACTCTATCTTCATATCATCTTCAATTTTAAAACCATTAATTAAAATATTCATTTTCATTTTTCCTTTTAGGTTTGATAAATTATTTATTTAATTTATAGGATAATTATAAACCAGAAATATTCAAATGTAAAATAAAATATTTTTATAATGGATATAAAGAGAGGTTATAATAAACCTAAGTTATTGATTTATATACGATTATCAATGTATAATTCAATTTATTTATATACATATAAATAACTTTAATAATTAAAGATTTTTATACTGGTTATAAAGAGAGTTTATAACCCTCCCACGTGGTGGTTTTATTCCAGTATAAATTCTCTTAATACGTGTATAAACAAATTTTATAATCCGGCGTAATCTGCCCGGCTATTCCTGAATTTTTTGGTTCTGGACACATTCACAGGTTTCACTGTATATTATATAAAAACGATGGTTTACTT
>VAOX01055296.1_pt1 | contig 24279 bp, 28 predicted proteins | sample 3393891 | NCBI WGS metagenome assembly VAOX01 (sample SAMN08290429, study PRJNA428436) | hydrothermal vent metagenome | isolation source: Deep-sea hydrothermal vent chimney | place: Indian Ocean: Southwest Indian Ridge | depth 2822 m m | reverse complement strand
GTTTTCATAGCGGCCTCCAAAAGTTGTCGAAATTTTTTGAAGGCCGCGCCTTGGCTAACTTATAAAATTAAACAAGTCAGCCAAGGCGCGGCATCGCGAAACCGCTTGCTGTGTCAAGTTATTATTTGCATTTTTAGTACTTTTTTGCTTCTGAAACTCTAAACTCGAGCTATGGTAAACTGAAAGCATTAATTTCGGTCGAGTCAATGCCAGGTTATTAATTAATAAGCGATTATTTGAGTTTGTTGTGATGGGTGTTTTGATAAGTTACTGAGCGTGAACAACGACGATATGGGGAGTTAATGTAATTGCATATAATAAAAAACACATAGGAATACTGAAATTACCGGTTGTCAGAATGCTGGTAAACGGGCTATTATGGATATTAAGTTAAAAACGTTTTTAATTGAACGATAGAGGCGTTGTTTATAAGCAAAAAACAGATAAACAGGGTGCTGGGCTTTGATAATGAGCATCTGAAACAGAACAGGGCGCAACGGGCTATTGAGTACCAACCGACATTTATACGTCATGCTGCGTTGCGCAGGCTATATAAATGCTTTCAAATAACAACAGGCACCTATAATCTATGAGCGATATATACCAGGCACACAAATGCAAGCACATCCCAAAGAAAGGCGTGTATATTGAATGCACTTTCGATGAATTTCCATCCTGTAAGCTTTACATAAAAAGGGAAGCAGATGAATCGGATCTTGAGGAAAATGGCTATCTTGAAAATATTGGAGAAGTCATATGGGTTACCGAAATAGAGATTGTGTATTGTCCTTACTGTGGCACTCAACTTATCGATCCCAAAAGGATTGAAAAAGATCAATACGGTAGTTATCAGCACATAGATTCAAGTGGGTGGTCAAGCAAGGTGCGGTGAATTAATGTGAAGCATAACAGGGCAAATTCGCTCGGATAGTCAAAAGTGATTTGCGACATTATGCGTTAAAAAAAATCATGTACTCGGAAATTATTTTTATATTAATATAAGTTAAAAAATGGAAATTACATATAAATTCACAGCAGATCAAGTAAAACAATTACACGACTTATATTTGAATGAGTGGTGGACAAAAGATAGAACGCTTGAAGAAACAAAAAAATGTATATCAGGCTCCCAGGTCTGCATTGGTATTATTGATGAAAATAATAATTTATTGGGGTTTGTCAGAGTAATTACAGATTTTATATTTAAAGCATTTGTTTTTGATTTAATAATAAATAAAAAGCATCGAAGAAAAGGTGTTGGTAAAAAACTAATGCAAGAAGTTTTGTGCCATACTAATTTAAAAAATGTTAAACACTTTGAGTTATATTGCTTACCTGAACTAGAAAATTTATATAAACAGTTTGGTTTTTCAAGCAATATCGGAGGCATACAATTACTAAGGCGGAAAAATGCATAACAGGGCATTTCACGCAGACCTAAAAAGTCACGAAATTTTTCGGTCTGGTGTACCAGGCGTTATGTACTTCTGAGGAAAATGATGAATAAGTATATTGTTGTAGTTTTAGTTGGTCTGTCCTTTTCGACTGTGGCAGCAGATAAGGCCGTTGACTGTGAAAATGCAGTATCGACACTCGAAATTAATCAGTGTGCATCTATTGAGCTTGATTCAACTCAAGTTGAGTTAGCCAAATACCTTGAAGCAAGTTTCAGGCATAATGCTTACGATCCTGAACTGATAGAATCAATCAAAGTAGCACAGAAGGACTGGCAAGCTTACTTATCGTCCCATTGTGATTCTGTCTATACGCAATGGCGCGATGGCACAATTCGGGGTGTAATGACGATTTCGTGTAAAACGAAGTTAACGAAGCAAAGAACCCATGAAGTTTGGGCTAATTTTTTAACTTATATGGATAGTACTCCGCCTGTCTTGCCGGAACCAGAATAGTAGCAAACGAACCACAGACATAGCAAGGTACTCAAACTGGCCTCCAGCACCTGGCGCTTTTGTTTCGCAAAATTATAGCCAAATGTTTCCAGCAGCTTAGGGCGGTAGGTGTCAGCATATTTTTTGCCTGGCATTATTCTTTAAGCTGCTTTCTTAGATTTAATATTATTTACTTATAATTCAACTACTTATGTATTTGTGGATGGGCACTAACTATTCCCCTTATGTAAGCGTCATTCGAGTCTGAACGCTTGAAACCCCGTTAAATATAACAGCATCCAGTATCTCCAGATCCATGGTGTAATGATGTGTAATAGATTTTACTCCTTCTTGTGTATATCTTTATTGATGAATTATGAAATCCATTATGGTTTGTCTGCTTAATTGCTAACAAGTCTTATAGCGTATGGATCCATTATCCAGGATTATTAACAGACCAGGCTCCAATGCTAGTGTCAAACATTTAAGGTAAATTTCATGGCTACAAAAAAAAACAGAACCGCTATAGCTATTCCGCTTTATGCTGTTGCAGTGAGTGATGCAATTGCCAGTGGTGATGCTAACAAGATGACAGAAATTCGAGATCAGGTTTTCACTCACATGGCAACTGCCACCGATGTTGAGCGTTTGCTGCCAGAACTTGAAAAGGCTATCGGGTCAAAAGGCGGTGTTATTCGTCCGCTTTATGCCGTTACTATTCAAGATGCGCTTGCCCGAGGTGACGCAAATGAAATTGCGAGCCTTAAAGCAGAGGCGGCTTCTTATAATAGTTTATTGCTCTCAACTACTACGGATAATGGCCCTTCGATTTTACCATACGGAGTCGCAATCCAGGATGCAAAAGCAAGTGGCAATGAAGCAGAAGTTAAACGACTCACTGCTTTGGCTAATACTCTACTCGCAAAGTTAAACGCAACATAATAGATATTAATCGTGAGTAAGCCAGTTGGGCGCATTAATAGATGTTTCAGTAAAAAATATTTTATACTAATTACTAGAACTCTGGAGTTATAGTATGGATCAAACGGTCGTATTCGAACCCGCGCGGGCCAGAACACTTTCTGATCTGAACGGCCACACACCTGTTCATGTGGTATGGGAGATTACACTCGCGTGCAACCTTAAGTGTAAGCATTGTGGATCAAGGGCGGGTAAACGGCGGGAGAGTGAGCTTAGTACCGAAGAGGCCTTTTCAGTTATTGATCAGTTAGCTGATCTTGGTACACGTGAAATTACACTTATCGGTGGTGAGGCTTACCTCAGGAAAGACTGGGTACAACTCGTTGAGCACATTACTGCTTATGGTATCCGGTGTGGTATACAGACCGGTGCGCGGGCATTGACACAAAAACGACTGGAAGCGGGACAACGCGCGGGTTTGTTTGGGATCGGTATTTCTATTGACGGGATGGAAGAACTCCACGATCAGGTTCGAGGTGTTAAAGGGTCCTGGTCTGAGGCGATGCAAGTTATGGAGATGGCAAAAGCATTGGGACTTGGCGTAAGCTGTAACACCCAGATAGGTGCCCGGACGATACCTGATCTCGAACCATTATATAATCGCATCATCGCTGCGGGCGCAACACATTGGCAACTCCAGATTACTGTTGCTATGGGCAATGCAGTTGAAAACGATCACCTGTTGTTGCAACCATATAGAATTCTGGAGGTAATGCCATTACTCAATCGTCTCTACCTCGAAGGGCAGGATCGCGGGATGCTGCTAACGTTTGGCAATAATCTCGGCTATTTTGGCCCCTTTGAACATAACTGGCGCGGGTTTAATGATGAGACGTTGCATTGGACCGGATGTGCTGCGGGGCAAAATGTTATTGGGCTTGAAGCCGATGGTACGATTAAAGGATGCCCCTCGCTAGCAACAGAAACTTACGGTGGGGGAAATGTACGAGATACCTCAGTAGCCGATTTGTGGAATAACTCAGAAGCTTTACACTTTGGGCGTATGCGTGACATTAGCTCGCTCTGGGGGCACTGTAGTACCTGCTATTACGCTGATGTGTGCCGAGGTGGTTGCACATGGACTTCTGACTCTCTGTTTGGAAAACCCGGAAATAATCCCTACTGCCACTACAGGGCGTTAAAACTTGAAAAGCGCGGCCTGTACGAAAAAATCCGTAAAATATCAGAAGCTCCCGACAAACCATTTTCTACTGGAAGTTTTGAGCTATACGAGGAAGCAATCCCAGGGCGCGAGGTGCTGCCCGAAACATCATCACCCGCACCACGTGTGGCCCTTCGCACGCAAGCAGAACCTTTACCTCAGCTTGAGCTTTGTCGTAAGTGTAACGAATATGTCTGGCCAGAAGATGTCACCTGTCCGCACTGTAGTGCCAATATAGAAATCGAAGCAGAACGTTATGCCCTTGAAGAGTCACATCGATATTCAATAATGAACGAGCTTAGAAACGTACTCGATCAATTGCGCACAATTACCAATAATTAAATACCGAAGATTAATTTCTTTTTCAGTAGTAAATAATATAGTTGTATTTGTCATTTTATTTTTTAGAAGCAAACGCACAACGGCAATATCGTCGAGTGCATAAACTAAGGAGTTAAAAATGAATAGTAAAAAAAGTAAGCAATCCCCTGTCCGTGTGTTGTATGGGCCTGCCGTTTCCGAAGCCATTGCCAGTGGCGATGTAGCAGAAATGACAGAAATCCGTAAACAGGTGTTTGATTATCTGGGGAGTGTGGCCGATATAGAGCGCCTGTTACCTGAGCTTGAAAAAGCCATTGAATCAAAAGGAGGGGGAATTCGCACGTTATATGCTGTAACTATCCAGGAGGCAGCAGCCAGTGGCGACAAGGCTGAAATTGCACGAATTAAGGCAGAGGTTGCCTATTATAATCGGATGGCCAGGTAACGGGTTGTTTTCCGAGAAAATGAACCAGGTCAATGGCTATATGTTGCCAGCACACATTATTCTTTTCATGTGCGCTGGTAACAATCGATATGGTGTTATGGCCTGCTAATTACTACTAAATATGGGTTAAAAACCAGTTAAAACATCACATGACTATTTAAAAAATGAATAGTATCTACTATTTATGCACCTTTTAGAACGTATTAATGATAATTTAAATTGCAATTGGTCGCCGTGTAATAAGGTGTAATTGTTATTAGTAATTGTTTTACTAAGATTGAGAGGCGGCAAGGTTATCTGATTGCCTGTTCAAATATTAGCTTTTCACAGTAGCTTGATAGCGCCACTTTGTTCTCTCAGAAAAAACAGGATTATTTTCATCAAAATTAATTCGTATTGTAACGCGAATGGAAAAAACGACTTAATATCATATAAATTGAAAACTTAGCCATTTGTGTCTATTGTTTTACAGGATAGTGGATACCAGAAACCACATATAAATAAATGGGGCGTACTCCGAAAAGCCATATGAGTAGGAACAATATATCAATAAACAGGTGAATTTATGTCAAATCAAGTAGCTTTGTGTGGTGGATGGACTCCGTATACTGATCTTACAGCTGAGGATGAAGCCGTATTTAATATAGCATTGAAGGGTTTTGTAGGGGTTACTTACACACCAGAAACTGTTTCAACGCAGATTGTTGCTGGAACAAATTATCGTTTTAAATGCGATGCCTCAAAACCACCTTCTGATGTGATATGGGAGGCTATTGTCGAAATTTATAAGCCGTTAAACGAGGAACCCTATATTACGAACATAACAAAAATCTAGTTTTAATATTCTGGAGGGGCATATCTTTTTGCCATTACATTGAAGTAGCTCTATTATTTAAGTGAAAACCAATAGCCATGTTTGACAGGTAAAGGCTTCTGGTTAGGCACATTGATGATTGATAGAAAGGCCATAATCTGAGAGTGTGTGGTGCAGGTTAAACGGGTATGCAGATAAAATCTTCGTTGTTAACACAAAAAAACTAAGGGGCCATTAACTGCTCCCTTAGTTTATAAAATTTAAACTCGAGTTTCTTATTAACCCTGACAGCAACTATTCACTCCTTAAAACAATATAATAATGGTATAAATAGCTTTATGGCAAATCAAAGACTAAAGATTCACTGCATTCAATACCAGTGAAATTTACAGCATCACTTTCGGTTACTGTTGCACCATCACCTGCGTTCAGTTGTTGGCCATTTACGGTAATTGCACCTGAGATAACATGAACATAAACTGTTCTCTCTGATCCAGCAATATGAGAAGCGACCTCGCCTTTATTAATGCGAAGCTGATACAGGCTGGCATTTTGGTGGATGTGTAAAGAGCCTTCACGACCATCGGGAGAAACGATTAATTGCAGCCCCTGTTGTGTGCTAAAGTGTTTTTGCTGGTAACTGGGTTTGATAGCTAATATATCGGGTTCAATCCAGATTTGTAAAAAGGCTAATGGTTCTGTAGTTGATGGATTGTATTCACTGTGTGTTACACCCGTGCCGGCACTCATTAACTGGAATTCTCCCGCAGGCAGTCTTTCCACATTACCCATGCTGTCTTTGTGTTCAATTGTGCCCTGTTTAACATAACTGATTATTTCCATATCCTGGTGTGAGTGGGTGTCAAAACCTCGCCCTGACATAACTTTGTCATCATTAATTACGCGTAATTTCGATACACCCATATATTCAGGATCATAATAATTTGCAAATGAAAAGGTATGTTTGCTTTGTAGCCAGCCATGATCAGCTGTGCCTCGGTCTGCGCTACGTCTTATTTTGATCATGGTATGCCCCTTTGTTGATTAAATTCAATGAGACGATCATATAAGAAAACAAGTGGTAAATAAATATATTGCAATAAAAAAATGAGAATATGGATCGATTAAATAGTATGTGCGTATTCTGCCTCAATGTGAACACCGATTCTGGAAATTCACCAAAAGTGTTCACATTGGAGCAGAATCAGTGTTCAGGCGCAACAGAATACGCAATATGGGTATTTTTGTACAGGCAGCTAGTAAAAGCTGCTGTACCGGGGTTCACAGGAGAAGGGGCTTTCAAGGGGGGTATATAAGTAAATCAGTGATGCAATTTGAGGTGCAGCGTCATCACCGAACAGTGAGTAACCGTATCGTGGAATATTCAATATTCTCACGCACTCGGCGCAATATTGCGCGCCCAGCTGATTAATCCGAGATTAAAGACACGTTGCCAGGTTAATTTAATTATTTATTAGTAATTCACGTCAGTGATGGTATTATGTTAACTGGTATGATGGGTGGTACTGCAAGCACTGTTTACGAGTACTGGATAAGTTTCACAAAATTATACGTTCAGCGAATATAAGGTGTAAGCACAAGATAGAGGATTAAGCATGGAAGAAATAGTCAGTGGGATGATACGTTTTTTCCCAAAAGTGGTGGGCTGGATTTTATTTGAACTGCTTTTTGATATAGTTTGTTGGGGTTTAGGCTGGGTAACCCTTAAACTCATTACGGTTGGTAAATACCCGAATAAAAATACTAGCGAAAGTACGGTATCAATAGCAGGTGTTGTTGTTTTATTATTGTTATTAGCTGTGTTAACTAGAGTTATCGTCTGAATATAAAAATGTTGGGCATATACTAGTAACTGAAATAGTAGCGGTATTTTCTTAAATATATATTCGCTTCGAAGACCTGTTTATAAATTTTCGGTGGGCTAGTGATATATCAATTATCGCTCTTCTATCTGGGATTTTATGAGGTTTGTAGTTAATATTTTTTGTTTACGTAGTATTGTTTTAAGGTTTCTATTATCAGATACGTAGCAGTATAACGCTAAAAAATTCTGTATGATAAAGTCTGAAAGGAACTGGCAGTCGAGTATGAAAAAACAGATGTTTAAACAGAATACAATTGCGTTAGTGTACGATTTTGATGGAACGCTATCTCCGCAGCCTATGCAGGAGTATACGGTTCTTCCAGAATTAGGTGAAGATCCTGTTGCGTTTTGGAATGAGTGTGAAAAAGAAGCTAAAGAGCATAATGCCGATAGTATGTTGACATATATGCGTTTGCTAATTGAGAAGATGGACTCTAGTCAACGACATCTCAATAAAAAAGCACTGCGTGAGCTTGCTAAAGATATAAAATATTTTCCAGGCGTTGAGAGCTGGTTTGATCGGATTAATGAGCATATCCACGAAATGTCAGGCGGAAAAATAAAGGTTGAACATTATATAATATCTGCTGGTTTGAAAGAAATTCTTGATGGGGTTAAAATATCTAAACATTTTCGAGGTATGTTTGCCTCTGAGTATTATTTTGATGATAATGAGGTTGCTAAATTCCCAACAGTTGTTATTAATGATACGTCAAAAGTGCAATATCTTTTCAGAATCAATAAGGGAATTGTTGATATTAATCGATCGATAAATGACTATATGCCAGAAAATGAACGTCCAATACCCTTTTCGAATATTATTTATATTGGTGATGGTCTTACAGATGTTCCCTGTATGACGGTGACAAAAAATAATGGCGGGTATGCCGTGGCAGTTCATAAGCCTGATAACGTTAAATCATTATCGGTTTGTCGAAAGCTGGCTGAGGGCAATAGAATTGATTATTTTGCACCTGCAAATTATACGAAAGGTAAGACGTTGGAAAAGCGGGTCATGTTGCTGCTCGATTTAATCGTTTCGAATATCAGGGTTGAGGAGGAGAAATTTTCATTTCGCAACGAATTGGGCAATTAGATATTAAAGTATAGATTCAGTTTAAATTGAAACCCCGGATTTTAGTCATAAATAACCAGAAAAATAATTATATTTTAATAAGGAAAAATGAAGTGATAAAACATGTACTACTGGCACTATTTTTGATGGCATCGACTCAACTTGCTATGGCTTTTTCATATACACTGGAAATTTCAGAAGAAGAGCTTCAGGAAAAAGTGTCAAACATGATGCCGCTGGAGAAGAAAAAATATTTTGTAACGGTTATTTTATCAAATCCTGAGGTGAGTCTGGCCAATGGAAATAATGAGATTGGTGTTTTTTCACATGTCAAAGTGATAGCGCCAGGGGGTATACAGGGCTCTGGAAAAGTAAAAATAACAGGCTCGTTAAGATATGATGCTGATAAAGGTGAGTTTTTCTTTAATGATCCTCAAATTGTGAATCTTGAAGTAGGTGATGTTCCGGAAAAATATTTACCTAATATCAAAAATATTGCTCAATCTGTTGTGGGTAAGGTGTTGGCAACACGTCCTGTATATAAATTGAAAGATGATAACCTTAAGCATAAGCTCGCAAAGTCTGTATTGCAGTCTATAAAAATAGAGAACAGCCGTTTGCTGGTGGAGTTAAGTGCTTTTTAATCGGCTATTAAATTAATGTATTTGATGGGGCGGTTCGAGGGGTGTATGTATTACGAATGAATATCGATGTAATTAAAGCTGATTACGCTAATGCGGTTCATGAAAAAGAAATTAAATTTTTACTGGATGCTTACGCCCGTGATTCAATGGGTGGAGGTAAACCGCTTGATGATTGGGTGATGGAAAACATTGTTCGAGAGCTTGCAAAGCTCCCCCATGCTTTTAGTGTGCTTGCCTATGTTGAGGCTGCGCCCGCGGGTTTGATTAACTGTTTTGAGGGTTTCTCAACTTTCACCTGTAAACCCCTGGTTAATGTTCATGATGTTGTGGTGTTAGAGGCATACAGGGGGCGGGGTATTAGCCAGAATATGATGGGGAAAGTAGAGGAAATAGCAAGGTCCAGAGGCTGTTGCAAGATTACACTGGAGGTTTTAAGCGGGAATGAGGCTGCGAAGGCTTCTTACAGGCGTTCTGGTTTTTCCAGTTATGAGCTTGACCCTGTTGCTGGGCAGGCTTTGTTCTGGCATAAGCATATTACCTGTTGATGAGGAGGCACTATTCCAGTGCCGTAAGTTAAGTACCTGATATTATTAAGAAAGCCTGATGCCTAAGGCCGGATGCTCTGTATGTCAGAATATCTTGCGTTGTCAGATGGAGCCGTGACTGTATCAAGCGGGGCTGAAGCCCCACCTCCGTTATGTACAAATCTTGACCGGACATCCATACCGGATGGGTGCACAGGTTCATTAAACCACAACAGTTAAAGGGGCATATTAATTCAGGTTCAATTGTTCATTTGGGCCTGAATGTGCCAGGGGGGTTTGCTTATCATGCAGGCTAGTCTGTTTATGAGTACTGACCTCTGAATTAGCTATTTGTCAGCTGATTTTCTTTTTAAAGTGCATCATGAAGGAATTAGCTGTAAATTACTGGCAAAATTATTGGGGCTCAGGATAAAAACCTGGATTCTCGTGCTACCATATCTCTATAAAGAGTAAAATAATGGGCGGGCATCATGAGAATTATGTATTTTAGTCTGGCCTGGGTATTTTTTGCATTGGGTGCGGTGGGCGTGCTGTTGCCCGTTTTACCAACTACGCCGTTTATGCTGCTGGCTTTATGGGCCTTTTCTCGAAGCTCAGAACGTTTTCATAAGTGGTTGTATAATCATCGATTTTTTGGGCCACCACTGCAAAAATGGCAGATGTATGGTGTAATACCTTTGTCAGCAAAAATAATGTCGGTTGGATTTATGAGTGTTAGTTTTATTTATATGTTGATGTTTTCTCCTGTGGCTATCTGGCTGAAGATATTGATCGCATTAGTGATGCTCTATGGTGCCTGGTTTGTTCTAAGCAAGCCTTCCTTGCCGCCTGTAGACAGGGTAAAAGAAAATGGCTCAAAACCCGAGCCTGACAATACTCTGACGTTTTGAATTATGTCTTCTATTCTGAAAAAAATTTTGCAGGCGGATGTCTTTAAGCACGAGCATGCCTGTAGGCGGGTAGCGTATAAAAGTGGCAAGTGCATAATGCTTGAGGGCGAGGAAAGCCTGGATGTTTTTTATATTGAAGCGGGCCATGTACGCATTAACAAACGTGTGGTGTTGCATGATGGCAGGCAGATACAGTCAGGTTTTTGTGAGCCGGGGCCGGGGGATACATTCGGTGAGTTGAATTTATTTGATGGCTCGCCTCGAAGTGCGTCTGTGATTGCCTGTGATGATGTCACGTTATTGCGTATTAACCGCGATATATTACTGGAGTATCTGGATGCGCACCCTGAAGAGTCCTATCATCTATATAAGTTCTGGTTACAGCGCCTTGCAGTGAGTTTGCGAGAATCTAATAATCGCAGTAGTCATCTGTTTGCCTGGGGCCTTAATCAATATGGTATTGATAAAGAGCTTTAAGGGCTCCTCTATTAATATTCAGTTAGATAAGAAGCCAAATAGTCTACGCATGTAGATATTATAAATGCGTCTGGTTTTTTTATAATCGTGTAATCAATGGTTGTCCTTCTTTCTTTTTCCCTTTCTCAGTTGCTTTTAACCTAAAAAAATCAGTTGAACGCGCAATAACGCTGCAACGTCTGATAATAATTAATATTATCAGACGTTGCAGGTCACCCATCTGGTGAATACGGCTGCGCCCTGAATTGCACCTCCGGGAGCCCGCCTGGCTATATAAAAAAAATCGTGAAGGACTGGGCCATTCACTCACTTTTTTATTACGCCAACCAGCCTCCCGGAAGCACACTTCAGGGCACTCAACTGATCTTTTTAGGTTTAATTGGCTTGATTTTTCCAGGTTTAAGCCACTTTGTACGCAAAAACAGGGTGAATGCCTATGTTATGTAATTTAATACACGCCACAGGTGTAGATTTGCTAAAATTGACGGATTATTAACCTGTGTGCTGAAATTGATGTTTTATAGCGATACTTATGATGTGATAGTGATTGGCGGAGGCCATGCGGGGACGGATGCTGCGCTGGCAGCTGCTCGTATGGGTTCTAAAACACTGCTATTAACCCATAATATCGAAACTCTGGGGCAGATGAGCTGTAATCCGGCGATTGGCGGTATTGGCAAGGGGCACCTGGTGAGGGAAATTGATGCGATGGGCGGCATTATGGCGAAGGCGGCGGATAAGGGGGGTATTCAGTTTCGCACGCTAAATGCTAGTAAAGGTCCGGCGGTCAGGGCTACACGCGCTCAGGCGGATCGCCAGCTGTACCGGCAGGCGATCCGAATTGCGCTGGAGACACAGCCGGATTTGTCTATTTTTCAGCAGTCGGTAGATGACCTGATTGTTGAGAATGATCAGGTGGTGGGCGTTATTACTCAGATGGGACTGAAGTTTAAGAGCCGCACGGTGATTCTTACAGTGGGTACATTTCTGGGTGGCCTGATTCATATTGGTGAGAGCAATCACTCCGCTGGGCGAGCCGGTGACCCACCTTCGGTTGCTCTGGCTAAACGCTTGCGAGAGCGGCCTTTCAGGGTAGATCGTTTAAAAACGGGTACGCCTCCCCGGATAGATACCCGTTCAATCGATTATACAGATTTGCAGGAGCAGCCCGGGGATACCCCCACACCGGTGTTTTCGCTAACGGGCTCGGTGGCTGATCACCCACGGCAGGTGTCCTGCCATATTACCGCTACCAATGCCCGCACCCATGAAATTATTCAGGCCGGGCTTGATCGCTCACCTCTGTATTCAGGGGTTATAGAGGGTGTAGGGCCACGATACTGCCCGTCGATAGAAGATAAGGTGGTGCGTTTTGCGGATAAAGATTCTCATCAGATTTTTATTGAGCCGGAGGGTTTAAACAGTTTTGAAATTTACCCTAATGGCATTTCTACCAGTTTGCCATTTGATGTGCAGATTGAGCTGGTGCGTACAATTAAGGGGTTTGAAAATGCTTTTATCACGCGCCCTGGTTATGCTATTGAATATGATTTTTTTGATCCCAGAGATTTAAAGCCCAGCCTGGAAACGCGCTTTATTAAGGGGCTGTTTTTTGCAGGTCAGATTAATGGTACTACGGGTTATGAGGAGGCCGCCGCCCAGGGTTTGCTGGCGGCAATTAATGCTTCGCTTCAAATTCAGGGCAGGGATGCCTGGACGCCACGCCGAGATGAAGCTTATATTGGTGTTTTGGCAGATGATTTAATTACCAATGGTACACGCGAGCCTTACCGCATGTTTACATCCCGTGCGGAGTATCGTTTGATGTTGCGCGAAGATAATGCAGATTTACGATTATCTGAAACGGCGTATAACATGGGCTTGTTATCGGATACGCAGTGGCAAATTTTTGTTGAAAAACGTGAGGCCATTGAGCGTGAAAAGCAACGTTTAAATGATATGTGGATTCAGCCAGCATCGAATGCAGGGCAGTCTCTACAGGTGGTTTTAGACAAGCCGATGAGTAAGGAATCACGTGCGCTACATTTGCTTAAACGCCCTGAAATGAATTATAAAAAACTAACGCAGGTTGCTGAAATCGGGCCACCGGTAAGTGATCCACTGGTTGCAGAGCAGGTGGAAATTCAGGTGAAATACGAAGGTTATTTAAGTCGGCAGCAAGTTGAGATTGATAAGGCGCGTCGCTATGAAGATAAAAAAATACCGGATCAACTGGCTTATGATCAGGTGAAAGGTCTGTCTAATGAAGTCAGGCAGAAGTTAGTAGATCATCGCCCGGCAACATTGGGGCAGGCGGGCAGAATTTCAGGCATTACGCCAGCAGCTATTTCTCTGTTGCTGGTTCATATTAAGAAAAGTAGTTGAATGACTTTTAAATAACGTTAATAAACTGGGGGAAAATAAAAATGAAGTATTTTAGTAAAATTGTAATTACGGTAGTGTTGTCTTTAGCGGGTTCAGGTGTTTATGCATCGGAAATGTTAACGACTAAGGAAAGCCCTTACAGTGTGAGTAAAACCATTGACCGGCTTGAGGCCATCTTAAAGAAAAAAGGCATTACTATTTTTGCCCGGGTAGATCATAAGGCGGGGGCAGTAAAAGCGGGTATTAATATGAAAGCCGATGCGCAGTTACTTATTTTTGGTAACCCGAATTTTGGCACGCCACTGATGAACGAAAACATTTTAATTGGTCTGGATTTGCCAATGAAAGTGCTGTCATGGAAAGATGAGAAGGGTAAGGTATGGCTGGCGTATGTGAACCCATCCGAGCTTAAGCGGCGCCATAATATGACAAAAAATGAAATATTCTTTAATAAAATGAAAAAAGCACTTAATGGGGTAACCAATAAGGTAATAGCTCCTTAAATGCAGGTTGAGGGTCGATTGTCTCAGGGGCTGGAGCAGCTGGGTTTATCTGTTGATGCAGAGATGCAGAAAAAACTGCTGCTTTATCTGAGGCTAATGTTAAAGTGGAACAGGGCGTATAATCTTACCGCGATACGCGCGCTCGATGAGATGGTTATTCGCCATTTGCTGGATAGCCTGAGCATAATGCCGTATATTGAGTGCTCGCGGGTGCTGGATGTGGGAAGTGGCGCGGGCCTGCCAGGTATTCCACTGGCCATCTGTATGCCCGACTGTCAGTTTGTTTTGCTGGACAGTAACGGTAAAAAAACGCGTTTTCTGACGCAGGCTAAAATTGAGTTAGCCATTGAAAACATTGATATTATTCACAGTCGTATAGAAGATTATAAGCCATCATCTGGCTTTCAGGTCGTAACCTGCAGGGCTTTTGCGGCACTAAATACTATACTGGATCGGACTGAACATCTGCTAACATCCACGACTCGGATAATGGCAATGAAGGCAAAAGAGGATCTGAGTGTACTGGCTGAGGGGTTTGAGCTGCGGGTGCAACACAAATTGCAGGTTCCCTGGCTGAATGAAGAGCGGCATTTACTGGAAATAACGCCGATTAAGATGAAACTACAAAAGAAACTTTAATTCTATGGCAAGAATAATCGCAGTAACGAATCAGAAAGGCGGCGTGGGTAAAACCACGACATCGGTTAACCTGGCGGCTTCACTGGCGGCCACCTGCAAAAAAGTGTTGCTGGTGGATTTAGATCCGCAGGGCAATGCAACGATGGGCAGCGGTGTTGATAAGCATGAGCTTGAAAATAGTGTGCTTGAGGTTCTGCTGGCAGAAGCCGAAATTCAGGACTGTATTCGAAAGGTTGATGAAGTTGGCTATCACATACTACCCGCCAATGGTGATTTAACTGTAGCTGAAGTTCAACTAATGACGATTGAAGGCCGAGAGGTGCGGTTGCGCAATGCTTTGCAGCAGGTTGAAGCGGGTTATGATTTTGTGATTATTGACTGTCCGCCCTCTTTAAATATGCTAACGCTAAATGCCCTGGTGTCAGCTCAGGGTGTGCTGATTCCAATGCAATGTGAATATTATGCACTGGAAGGCCTCTCATCGCTCATGGAAACGGTTGAGCAGGTGCGCAGCAGTGTGAACCCCGGACTGGAAATTGAGGGGCTGCTACGCACGATGTATGATCCGCGCAATAAGCTGGCAACGGATGTTTCGGCCCAGCTAATCGAACACTTTGGTGATCAGGTATATCGCACGGTTGTGCCGCGTAATGTGCGACTGGCTGAAGCGCCTTCACATGGTGTGCCGGTGCTAAACTATGATAAAACCTCCCGTGGTGCGTTGGCTTATTTTTCATTGGCCGGTGAAGTCATTCGTAAACAGGTGAAAGTGGCAAACCTTGCGGGTGCGGTGGCTTAGGCGCAATACTGGTGGTTTGCGAGCAGTGGGTTATGGTGTAAGTGATAATCTGCATACCAACGAAAATGTATTTTTAAAGAGTGCTTAATGGCAAAAAAGAAAAGAGGCCTTGGAAGAGGTTTAAATGCGCTACTGGGTAACGCGACAGAAGTTAACCAGCTTACAGACCCCAAAGCCATTCCCACCGCAGCGTCTGTAGAGAAAGTGACGGCTGTTAAACCCTCGGCTAACGAGGGTTTAAGGCATATACCGGTGGAGCTAATACAGCGGGGTGCTTACCAGCCACGGGTGTATTTTGAGCCTGATGCACTTCAGGAGCTGGCGGAGTCGATTAAGGCCCAGGGCATAATACAGCCCGTTGTGGTGCGTCCATTAGCAGCAGGTCGTTTTGAGTTGATCGCGGGTGAGCGTCGTTGGCGAGCAGCCCAGCTTGCAGGTTTGCAGGAAATTCCAGCGGTTATTAAAGACCTGAATGATCAGTCAGCCGCCGCTGTTTCATTAATTGAAAATATACAGCGTGAAAACCTTAACCCGCTGGAAGAGTCCCGTGCGCTACAGCGCCTGATAGATGAATTTGAAATGACTCACCTGCAGGTGGCTGAAGCGGTTAGCCGTTCCAGGACATCGGTAACCAATCTGCTACGCCTGAAAGACCTCAATGAAGATGTTAAATTACTGGTTGATGAACGTAAAATTGATATGGGCCATGCGCGCGCACTGCTTGCACTGGAAGGCCATGAGCAGAGCATGCTGGCCAACAGAGTCTCTGATAAGGGCTGGTCTGTACGTGAAACAGAAAAGCAGGTGAAGCGACTGCTTAACCCTCCTCCGGTGGTGGCCAGTACCGGCGTAGAAAAAGACCCGGACATTCGGCGTTTGCAGGAGCAGGTGAGTGAGCGAATTGGTGCATCGGTAGAGTTGCAGCATAAGCGTTCTGGCGGGGGAAAGCTGATTATCAACTACACAAGTCTTGATGAGCTGGATGGGATTCTTGCCAGGATTCAGTAGCAGGTTGTTATGAAAATTAGAAAAACTCAGGCTAATTAACAGATTAACTGGATTAAGCGGGGCCGAAGCCCCCCTCCATTGTGCATAAATCTTACGGGATACCCACATCCAGTGGGTGTGTATACAGGACCGAAAAAGAACCGTTGCTATCCCGTTTTTTTTCATAATAATCAATATATTAGCGGAAATATCTGTAGGTGCCCAATGACACGAGTTTGTCCACAGGCGATGACTTAATACGCATTTCCTATATCATAAAACGCTAATTTACTAAAATAAACTCACTTTATACAAACATTAAGGTTGACCAGAGCGGCGTTCAAACATATAATTTGCGCGCATTTTTCCACTATCGCTCCACACTACATGATGTCGATTAGATGCTAACGAGTAACACCACTCAAATTAAGAAGATGCTACTGCTTCAATTTGCTGCGAGCTTGCTGGCAGGTGCTATTAGCTGGTTTTTCAGTCAGACAATTGCGTTATCGGTAATTTCCGGTGGTTTAATTGCAAGTTTGCCCAATGCCTGGTTTGCCTGGAAAGTGTTTTCGGGATCTGTAGAAGCAGAATCTGTTGAAATTCTCTCTACCTGCTATCGGGCTGAGACCGGCAAAGTTATTATGACGGTAATGTTGTTTCTTATAGCAATTCTTACCATCAAATCGATCAATATAATCGCACTGATGTGCGCTTATTTATTTATTACAATGATTCCCTGGCTGGCATCATTTTTTATCAACAATGATAAAGAACATGCTGGCAGGAACTGGAGAGAAAAGAATGTCAGGTGAAGGCCTAACGTCTGCTGAGTATATAAAGCACCACTTACAGAACATGACCTATGGTAACCATCCCGAAAATGGATGGAGTTTTGCACAGTCTGCAGAGCAGGCTAAGGAAATGGGTTTCTGGGCTTTTCATGTAGATTCTTTAGGCTGGTCTTTTGGTCTGGCGATTTTATTTTTCGTTCTCTTTCGAGGTGTTGCTAAAAAAGCCACAACCGGTGTACCAACCGGCTTTCAAAATTTTGCCGAAATGGTTATCGATTTTATCAACGACAGTGTTCGTGGATCGTTCAGTGCAAAAAATGATGTTGTCGCCCCCCTGGCATTAACCGTTTTTGCCTGGGTGTTTTTAATGAACATGATGGATCTTATTCCTGTAGACTGGTTGCCGATGCTGGCGCAGCTCATTGGCTCAGCTGTTTTTGGTGCAGACCCGCATCATGTGTTTTTCAAGGTGGTTCCCAGCACAGACCCCAATATAACTTTTGGTATGGCACTGGGCGTGTTCTGGTTAATGCTCTACTACAGCATTAAAATTAAAGGCATTGGTGGTTTTTTTGGCGAGCTGGCATTTCAGCCCTTTGGTAAAGTCGGCGCTCCGGTAAACCTTGTGCTAGAGCTGGTATCACTTATTTCAAAACCTATATCTCTCGCACTGCGACTGTTTGGTAATATGTACGCAGGCGAAACAATTTTTATTCTCATTGCTATTATGTACTCGGCTGGCCTGGCCACGGGTATATTTGGTGGTGTACTACAGCTGGGCTGGGCGATATTCCACATTCTGATAATTACATTGCAGGCGTTTATTTTTATGACGCTCACAATCGTGTATCTGGATATGGCTCACCAGGATCACTAATTAGCGGGTATGGTTAGCATACAGCTGCATGAGTGATCTGAAGCGGTTTTAAAGTGAACTGCAAGATAACGATTTTTTTGATTTTTAAACTTAAAACTACTCTCTACAGGAGATTTAACAATGACTGAAGTACAAGCATATCTGTTTATCGCCGGTGCTATTATGATGGGACTGGGTGCTCTGGGTGCAGCAATTGGTATTGGTGTACTGGGCGGGCGCTTTCTTGAAGGTGCAGCGCGTCAGCCAGAACTGATTCCAATGCTACGCACACAGTTCTTCATCGTAATGGGTCTGGTTGATGCGGTTCCAATGATTGCTGTTGGTATTGCACTGTACGTATTGTTCGCAGTAGCTGCCTGATTATTCAGTTACCTGTACGATACGTATGGGAACATCTGAAAAATTAATGAAATAGTGACTGAGGAACAAACATGAACATCAATGCAACTCTTATCGGACAGTCAATCGCGTTTTTCGTGTTTGTATGGTTCGTTATGCAGTATGTTTGGCCACCGCTTATTGAGGCGCTGGATCAGCGTAAAAAGACAATTGCAGATGGACTTGCCGCCGCAGAACAAGGTATGCATCAGCAGGAGCTTGCTGAAAAAGCCGCTGAAAAGCACATTAAAGAAGCTAAAAATCAGGCTTCTGAAATTGTAACTCAGGCGCAAAAGCGAGCATCTGAAATTGTTGAAGAAGCCAAAGATAATGCAAAAGAAGAAGCGGGCCGAGTTATAGCGGCAGCTGATGCTGAGATTGAGCAGGAAATTAATCGCGCAAAAGAGCAGCTTAGACAGCAGGTCGGGTCTATTGCTATGTTGGGTGCGGCTAAAGTTCTGAATCGTGAAGTTGACGAAAAAGCGCATGGCGAAATCGTAGACGACATGATCGCTCAGATATAGCGAAAAGGTAGAAGCAATGTCTGAATACACAACACTGGCACGACCTTACGCAAAAGCCGCTTTTGAAGTCGCACAGTCTGAATCAAAAGCGTCTGAATCAGAACTGGCGAAATGGACGGATGCGCTGCAATTAATTGATGCGGTGGTTTGCAACGAAGATTTTGCAGGCGTACTTGATAGCCCATCGCTGAGTGCTGAAGAGAAAGGGCAAATTTTAATTGATATCTGTACTGCTAAAATTTCCTTATCTCAGACGCAGCAAAACTTTATTAAAATTATGGCTGAAAACGGACGCCTTATGCTGATGCCGAAGATTACTGTTTTGTTTGAAGCACATCGTGCAACCGCTCAAAACACCATTGAAGCAACAGCAACAGCAGCATACCCATTAAGCGATGCACAGATTAAATCAATGACCGATGCCCTGAAAAAGAAACTAGGCTGCGAAGTATCATTAACGACACAGATAGATGCGTCGTTAATTGGCGGTGTAATTATTCGGGCAGGCGACCTGGTAATTGATGGTTCCACACAGGCTAAAATTGAGTCATTAACCCGGGCCGTAAGTCATTAGGTATGGCCCACAAGGTGGGCTATTAACGAGGATTATAAAGAATGCAACTGAATCCATCAGAAATCAGTGAACTGATTAAAAAACGAATAGAAAGCTTTGAAACGGTGGCTGAAGCACGCACCGAGGGTACGATTGTGAGTATGAGCGATGGTATCGTTCGTATCCACGGTTTAACCGAAGCCATGCAGGGCGAGATGATCGAACTGCCCGGCGATACCTTTGCGCTGGCACTTAACCTTGAGCGTGACTCGGTTGGTGCAGTTGTGCTGGGCTCAGACAAGCACCTGAAAGAAGGTGATACGGCCAAATGTACGGGTAAAATCCTGGAAGTACCCATAGGCGATGCGCTGTTAGGCCGTGTAGTTGATTCGCTGGGAGTACCGATTGATGGTAAAGGCCCGATTGAAACATCGACCTATGCACCGATTGAAAAAATTGCGCCGGGTGTTATTGAGCGTAAGTCAGTTAATCAGCCGGTACAAACGGGCCTCAAAGCAATTGATGCGATGGTACCCATTGGCCGTGGGCAGCGTGAGTTAATTATCGGGGATCGCCAGACCGGTAAAACAGCGGTTGCGCTCGATGCCATTATTAACCAGAAAGACACAGGTGTTAAGTGTGTTTATGTGGCAATAGGCCAGAAAGCATCAACCATTGCAAATCTGGTGCGTAAGCTTGAAGAGCATGACGCAATGGCACACACTATTATTGTTGCCGCCGCCGCTTCAGACTCTGCTGCGATGCAATACATCGCACCTTATGCGGGTTGTTCGATGGGTGAGTTCTATCGTGACAAAGGTGAAGATGCGCTGATTGTATATGATGATCTGACCAAACAGGCATGGGCATACCGCCAGGTCTCTTTATTGCTGCGTCGCCCTCCTGGTCGTGAAGCCTATCCTGGTGATGTATTTTATTTGCACTCTCGTTTGCTGGAGCGTTCAGCTCGCGTGAATGTAGCTTACGTAGAAAAAGCGACAAATGGTAAAGTTAAAGGCAAAACAGGTTCTTTAACCGCATTACCGATTATCGAAACACAGGATGGCGATGTATCTGCATTCGTACCCACCAATGTAATCTCGATTACAGATGGCCAGATTTTCCTTGAGTCTGATCTGTTTAATGCCGGTATACGCCCTGCGATTAATGCGGGTCTTTCGGTGTCTCGAGTAGGTGGTGCGGCGCAGACTAAAATTATCAAGAAACTCGGTGGTGGTGTTCGTCTGGCACTGGCTCAATATCGAGAGCTTGCGGCATTCGCACAGTTTGCATCTGATCTGGATGATGCAACTCGCGCACAGTTAGCGCTGGGTGAGCGAGCCGTTGAGCTGATGAAGCAGGGCCAGTATTCACCCATGGGTGTTGCGGCGATGGCATTCAGTCTGTATGCGATGAACGAAGGCTTTATGGATGATGTTGATGTTAAAAAAGTGCTGGATTTCGAAGCCGCCATGTGGGCTTACGTTAAAGCAAATAATGCAGATCTGGTGTCTAAGATAGACGAAACCGGTGATTTTAATGACGACATAGCGGCTGAAATGAAATCGGTGCTTGAAGCCTTTAAAGCTAACGGTGTCTGGTAGGCGGTTTAAAACCTGGCTCGGGTATCCGGGCCTATATCTGGAAATAAACGATGTCCGGTGCAAAAGAAATACGCGGTAAAATAAAGAGTATTAAAAACACTCAGAAAATTACCAAAGCAATGGAGATGGTCGCAGCTTCTAAAATGCGTAAAGCGCAGGAAAGAATGCGGGCGAGCCGTCCTTATGCAGAGAAAATGCGCAACGTTATTGCGCATTTATCGCAGGCGCATGCTGAAATAAAACACCCTTATATGATCAGGCGCGAAATAAAACGCATTGGCTATATTGTTGTTACTTCCGATCGTGGCCTGTGCGGTGGCCTGAACGCTAATCTGTTCAAGGCAACAATTAAAGATATGAAAGCGCACCATGATAAAGGTGTAGCGATTGATGTGGTTCCTGTTGGGCGCAAAGCAGTTGATTTTTTCAAGCGCCAGAATGCCAATGTGCTTGCTGAAGCAAGCCAGCTAGGTGATACGCCACACATGAATGACCTGATTGGATCTATTAAGGTCATGCTTGATGCGTTTACAGAGGGTAGTATTGATGCGCTTTATCTGGTGAGCAATACCTTTGTTAACACCATGACGCAGAAACCAACAGTATTGCAGATGCTGCCCGTGAGTGGCTCCAGTGATGAAAAATTAAAACACCACTGGGACTATCTGTACGAGCCAGATTCCAAAGCAGTGCTTGATGGCCTGCTGATGCGATTTATTGAGTCACAGGTTTATCAGGGTGTTGTTGAAAACATTGCCTGTGAAATGTCTGCTCGAATGATTGCAATGAAATCGGCAACTGATAATGCGAACGACATTATTAGTGAGCTGGAAACGGTTTATAACAAAGCACGTCAGGCGGCTATTACTCAGGAAATTTCCGAGATAGTTGCAGGTGCCTCTGCCGTTTAATTAATAATTTAGTTTGCTAATACACCAGCGACAGTAATTATTAATAGAGAAAAATTGAGTCTCCACTTCCAGAGCATTTTTGAGCATGCTGAAAGTGGCGCAAGAATTTAAATTATGAGGATCAGTCTATGAGTGCTGGAAAAATAATCGAGATTATCGGTGCGGTAATCGACGTTGAGTTCCCGAGGGATTCCATTCCTAAGGTATATGATGCGCTGAGAATAGAAAGCGCAGGTCTGACATTAGAAGTTCAGTCCCAGTTGGGTGATGGCGTTGTGCGTACAATTGCCATGGGTTCCACTGAAGGTTTAAAGCGTGGTCTGGATGTTATTAACACCGGTTCTGCGATTACCGTTCCTGTGGGCATTAAAACCCTTGGCCGAGTAATGAATGTACTGGGTGAGCCCATAGATGAGCAGGGCCCTATTGGTGCAGAAAAATCACTGCCGATTCATCGGGCAGCACCAAAGTACGAAGATCTTTCATCCGCGGTGGAAATACTGGAAACCGGTGTTAAGGTAATTGATCTGGTTATGCCGATTGCCAAAGGCGGCAAGATTGGTCTGTTTGGTGGTGCGGGTGTTGGTAAAACCGTAACGCTAATGGAGCTGATACGTAACATTGCAGTTGAGCACAGTGGTTACTCGGTGTTTGCCGGTGTGGGTGAGCGAACACGTGAAGGTAATGACTTCTACTATGAAATGGAAGAAGGCGGTGTACTGGATAAAGTTGCGCTGGTATATGGCCAGATGAATGAGCCGCCAGGAAACAGACTGCGTGTAGCACTCACCGGCCTGACCATTGCAGAAGATTTCCGTGATGAAGGCCGCGATGTACTGATGTTTATCGACAATATTTATCGTTACACACTGGCGGGCACCGAGGTTTCGGCACTGTTGGGGCGTATGCCTTCAGCGGTGGGCTATCAGCCAACACTTGCGGAAGAAATGGGTGTGCTACAGGAGCGTATTACATCCACCAAAACCGGATCGATTACTTCTTTTCAGGCGGTTTATGTACCTGCGGATGATTTAACGGATCCATCTCCTGCAACGACCTTTGCTCATCTGGATGCAACACTCGTTCTGTCTCGCCAGATTGCAGAACTGGGTATTTACCCTGCGGTTGATCCACTGGATTCAACCTCTCGTCAGCTTGATCCACAGGTTGTTGGTCAGGAGCATTATGATATTGCGCGAGGTGTACAGGGTACATTGCAGCGCTACAAAGAGCTAAAAGATATTATTGCGATACTGGGTATGGACGAATTATCGGATGAGGATAAGCTAGCGGTTTCCCGAGCACGTAAAATTCAGAGCTTCCTGTCCCAGCCTTTCTTCGTAGCAGAAGTATTTACCGGCTCCCCTGGCAAATACGTTAGTTTGAAAGAGACCCTGAGCAGCTTTAAAGCCATTCTTGATGGCGAACTGGATGATATTCCAGAGCAGGCATTTTACATGGTGGGTGGTATTGACGAAGTGAAAGAAAAAGCGAAGAGCATGTAAGCTATGGCAATGACAACACATGTAGATATTGTGAGTGCGGAAAAAGAAATCTGGTCAGGCGAAGCCACCATGGTTTTTGCACCGGGTATAATGGGTGAGCTCGGTATAGCACCACGCCACACGCCACTGCTAACAATGCTAAAAGCGGGTGAAGTACGCGTGCGTGGCCAGAATGGAGAAGATGAATCTTATTTTATCTCCGGTGGCATGCTGGAAATCCAGCCCCATGTTGTGACTATTTTATCTGATACAGCGGTTCGTGCAGATGATCTTGACGAGGCGGCAGCCCTTGAAGCCAAAACACGGGCAGAAGAGGCAATGCAGGATAAAAATGCGGAGATGGACTTTGCAAAAGCCAGTGCCCAACTGGCTGAAGCAGCTGCAATGGTTGAGACCATCAAGAAGATAAGAGGTCGTAAGTAGTCCGATTTCTGAGCACAAAAAAGGCCGGATCTGTTCCGGCCTTTTTTGTGCCTGTTGATTAATTCTGATTAATTCGAGGGGCTGCCTGTAAAAACACATACTTCAGGTGATTCATTGGTAAATGTTGTATTATCCTGAATTCATCGGTTGGACACCTTAAAGTGTGCATCTGGGAGCGCGGTTGGCGTAATAAAAAAGGCAGTGAATGGCCAGTCCTTCGCTTGCGAGTGACGTGCAGGGATGCACTAATACCACGGGTGCTGATGCAC
>VAOX01021052.1_pt1 | contig 24333 bp, 22 predicted proteins | sample 3393891 | NCBI WGS metagenome assembly VAOX01 (sample SAMN08290429, study PRJNA428436) | hydrothermal vent metagenome | isolation source: Deep-sea hydrothermal vent chimney | place: Indian Ocean: Southwest Indian Ridge | depth 2822 m m | reverse complement strand
GATGGTTCCACAAGAAAGTAACGATTGTCAGGCATAAATTGAGATAAAATTCCGTGTCCGCCACCGATATCAAGTATGGAATCGCCATTTTCCAAAAAATCGTTTAAATGTGTTTGTAAAATGATAAACCGTTGATATTGATTTACATTCAGTTCTGTAAGTTCCTGGAGAAGTGTGTTGTTTTTATTATCCAGTTTTTTTACTTTTGCACTGTCCAGTCCAAGATACTCGGCAGTTCTTAATTCAGCATTCGAAAGGTTATATTGTCCGCATTTGTTCGCGGAATTTGCGAAATTATAATGAATTTCAGCATCCAATGGCTGCGTTGATAATTGGCTGCGATATTTTTTTAAAGGGTGCGTTTTTATTCTTTGTATTAATGCGTTTAAACATTTAAAGTTGCCAATCTTGATCATTTAAATTTGACCGCTTTAATCATGTTGACAACGAAAGTTCTACTTTCGATCGAAAGCAATACATTTAGAGCTAAAACTGTGAGGCCAATTCCAAGCAAGCTTGAAAAAATTTCTATCCGGCTCATGGAATAAAACCCGATATTTAGCGATCGGATAAACGCAAGCAGCGAAACCGTAAGTAAAAAATTCGGTGCAATATCCTTAAATAACCACGGCCAGTGTATGCCAGGTGCGAATATATGGTGCACGATTGGAGTCCATATTATAAAAGTCATTAAGCGTAGAGTGAACCATGTCAGGGCCACACCCAACGCACCATATTTAAATGCAGCATAAATGACAATAGGAACCTGTATGGCAGCTGAAATCGTATTGAAGATCACATGAATCCTAAGTTTGCCATGTGCAAACTGTAGATAATATTGAAAGGATCCAAGGGATAAAATGCCATTTCCAAGCGCAAACCAGAAGAGTATGGGGCCGGCCCATTCCGCAGCTTTTCTGTCTCCGGTCCATGCAAACAATAGCTCGGTCGAAAACAAGGCGATCATTCCTGTTAAAGGCAGCATTATAACTGCCATGAGCTGTGTAGATTTTCTATATAGCCGGAGCATTTGTTTTTCTTTGCCATGCGATAGAAGGTAGGTCATTCTGGGTAAAATGGCGTGGCTAATGGGTCCGGAAATTTGCAAAATACCTGCGGTAATAATGGTCACCAGGGCAAAATAGCCATACTCTGATAATGGTAAAATACTGGAAAGTATCATTTTGTCTGTTTGTGTGAGCAAAATCCAGATCGAAGAGGCGTAAGCCAGCCCACCGGCAAAAGGAAGGACAGGCTTTAGTGTCTCCCAGAAAAAGCCAATTTTAACCTTATCCGTGGTGGGCATTGAATGATAAAAAAAGGTAAACAGGGCTGTTAATTCTATTATGCTAATAACAAGCTGATAAACGAAAAAATATACGATGTCCTGGCTAATAAACTTCAGTAGTAACAATGCTCCTATGAACCTTAGCGTTACCAAGATAATATTGATAACATTCAACCACACTTGATTTTCCATACCCTGAATACCACTACGGTATAGTGATGAAAAGAAGCGTATTCCGAATACTGTACCCATGAGCACAATACAGGTTTTGACTTCGGCCAGAGGCAGTAATGTAACCTTTAACCAGTGACCCGAAATCCATCCGCTACCAAGGGCAATACTCAGTATAGCGATTATAGAAAGTATGAAAACAATTAATTCGAGACTTCTTAATAATTTCTTCAGTTCAATAAATTCTATATTATTTCCGCGAGCCTGGGCCATCTGGCGTGAAAACATCGGCGACATGCCCATATTTAGCAACTGCATCCAGGACTGGAGAATCGTGAAGAATCCAACCAGGCCAAAGGCTTCTGCACCGAGGTATTGCAGATATAAAGGGAAAACAATAATTCCAACAGTCGTAGTGTAACCAAGCCCAACGTAATTTGCAGTCGTATTCCATATTAATGACCTGGCATTTTTCATCGTAGTATTTTATCTCATATATTTTATGAAATCGTCAGCAAGGCTGGTTTGTTTAATTTTCTGAGAATGTGGACAGTGCCTGTTCAATGGCCGCTCTGTTTTGTGCATTAATATCTCTTGATACTACGAACTGTTGCGGCCCCCTATAGCGATTATTATTTCCGGAAATATCCAGTTTCAGTAGTAAATCTTCATACACACTACGCGGGTTTTGACAAAATTCTTCATATTTTACCAGCATTTTTCTTGATTCATTAACTGTTTCCATGCCTTTTATGATTGCAGTGTTAATGTAGTGCAACTGGCCGGCAGATTGAGTTATCGGCTCGAGCTTTTTCAGTTGTGGATATTCCGGTATTTTAAATGAATACCATTCGTTTTCACTTCCGAGTTGCCGCTTACGTGCATCCAGGATAGATGCGATATTGGTGACCGGATCACGTTTGATCTGGATAAAAAGCGCTTTTTTAAAGATCGCATTCAGGAATGGAATATTGTAATTTAGGATCATGCTTTTCAGTGCAAAGGGTTTTTCAAAAACCCGGGTAAGTGTTGCCAACTCAGATACCAGTTTTTCTCGATCAACCATACGAAATAGATCTTCATCGGCTAGCCAGTCCAACTCTTGAAAAGGAAGAAACCTGCGCCAAAAATACCAGAATTCATTTGGTGCCAGGGCGCCTCGGGTTTTACCATTCTCCGATTCAAAAGAAATGCGGCTATTGAAATCAAGAATTTCATTGCGAAAGTTAAAGCGTGGATCGGTCAATAGCAATTGTATCTGCGCGCCTATTACCGGTGCGGCATAAAATCTGGATAAAATATTGCTTGGGTAGGCGACAATCTTGCTGTCGGCCAGCCATTGCATAAATAGAGTTGTGCCACTACGCAATGGTCCCATGATAAAGATGATGGGGTGATCCGGACCGAATATAGATGATTTTTCAAGCAGTTGTTCTTCCGCGCCGGCCAGGGTTCCATTTAAGGAAGCCAACAGATCTTCCAGTTGGGTGTTTCTTTTAAATGTTACGCCGCGAATTTTTTCTTCCGTTTCACTATACATGGAGGTTTTCATCACTTAGCAGGTCAAATTTATCCAGTTGCTCTGCCACAGCTTGTGGCCCAGTTTCCATCAGTGCATCAATGAGAGAAAGACTGGCTACAAATCCAGGTGATCTTTGTGCATAAGGTGTTTGTTGCATCACCATAAAGTACAGGTCAATGCCTTGTCTGAGGAATGCAGCAGCGTTATATAGTGCCTGTCCACCTTGCAGATTAATATAAACGCTTGCTTCCTCGCGTTTGCAAATATCAAGGATTCTGTCCTGACCGTGTAGATCATTGTTTTTATATTTACGACAGCTCTTTACCACTTCGGTATTTATTCCCAGAAAGGCGATTATAATCTTAAGTTGATGAACAAGGAAATCTGCCAGATTGTCAGTTTTATAATAAATAACCTGTTTAATAATTGGAAAAATATCAGAGAAAAATGGTGCTTTACGGTAAGCATTTTCTACTGACTTTGTCATTTTTATTTGCCAGGCAGATGACGCTTGCAGGGATATATCACAAATCAGCTTGTTTGGAGATGCTTGATGCAGAGGAACTGTTATATAGCTTGATTTTCCGTTAATCAGAATACGGTTCCGGTTAATCCATCCTCCCTTTATAAAGTTTACGTCATCATAGATCACGAAGCGTTCAACAAGGTTAAGTAGTTGCCAGTAACCCAGGTAGGGGAGAAAATAGGGTTGCATTATCGCAAGCTTCATAGCGGGTTCTCTAACAATATTCGAATTACTGAGACCACTGTTTGGAGCATATCAGCGTCCATGGCTGTTCCCGTTGGCAGCAAAATAACCTTGTTCGCTACCTGTTGAGTATTTGGCAACATCAGTCCGGCATGGGGGTTCAAGTCCTTATAGGGTTTCATATTATGGCAGCCTGGCCAGAAGTATCTTCGCGCCAGGATGTTTTCGGCATGCAGGGCCTGAATAATGTAATCCCGGGTTGCCGGACATTGTTCCCCGATTTCAATAACGATATACTGATAGTTATTTTTCTCGGATTCGTCAAATGCGATCAGCTTGATACCGGGTAAACCGGATAGCGCATCACGGTAGATAAAATAGTTTCGACGATTGGCCTCGATCATGCTGTCGATGGCATCCAGATTGACCATGCCCATTGCCGCTGCGATTTCGATCATTTTGCCGTTGGTTCCCGGGTGGATAACATTATCCCTCCCTGAGAAACCGAAGTTACGCATCAGGCGCATGGTTTCGGCAAGTTTATCTTCGTTAGTGAGGACGGCACCGCCCTCAAAGGTATTGAAGAATTTAGTGGCATGAAAACTGAGTACTTCACAGGCACCGGCATTACCAATCATAGTACCTTTGTATGAACATCCAAACGCGTGTGCGGAATCAAACATAAGCTTGAGATCGTGTTCATCGGCAATGGCCTGTAATGCCTCGACGGGAATGGAACGGCCCCAGAGGCGAACACCAATAATGCCGCTTGTATTGGGTGTAATCATCCGTCGTACTGCGTCCGGGTCGAGGGTGTGGGTGGCCGGGTCAATATCTGCAAACACGGGTGTAATTGACTGCCAGTGCAGAGCGTGTGCGGTAGCAATGAATGTATAAGAGGGGATAATTACCTCCCCCTCCAGTTCTAAAGCACGGATAGCTATCTCAAGTGATATCGTGCCGCTGCACATGGCTACGCAGTGCTTGACGCCGTGGTAATCGGCTACTCGTTGTTCGAATTCCTGTACTATTGGTCCGTTATTGGTCAACCATCGGCGATCAAATATTTCACCAGCATAGTTCAAAAAAGCGTTGCGGCTGCCGGTGTTTGGACGACCAACATGCAGTGGCCGCTCAAAGGCTGGAATTGCGCCATTGATAGCGAGATCTTGTGCTGTTTGAATCGGTTTCATTGTCTACAGGTTACCCATGTCTCGGTAGCGATACCATCACTGGTTACGAAAATTTATCAGCTTAAGGCATGGTCTTCATATTATGACACTATCATCGGTAAAATTTTGCACTCAGATGTTTGCTTCAGGTTATCACTGTGGCGGGTGGCGGAAAGATTGCGGTTTGAATTCAGAAACCCGCTTACCCGTCTCAAGCACCTTGTCGGTCAGGACACCAAATAATTTTATACTCATTGAGTTTAGCCTGTTATAGGTCTTTTTAGCCTCTTCGATTTTACCCTGCTTGAGTAGCACGTCAATCCTTCCGATATAAGGAGAAAGATGATTGGGAGCTTGCTTGATGGAAAGATCGATGTATGCCAGACCTTTCTTTAATTTCCCCTGTGCAGCGAGATTGTTGCCAAGGTAGTAACGAAAACGTGGCGAATCCGTTGCGCTCAATGCAGCCCGGAGCCATATTTCAGAAATATTTTGCAGATCTTTACAGGATGAATCAATACACCGGTTCATTTTATCAAAAACAGAAGTCAGCATGGTGGTTTGAGGATTGTTGCTAATGGCTTCAATTATCCTGTTTTTCTCGATTTCGGGCAGCGGCAGGCCAAGATGTGTTATATCCATATACAGATAAATATAATAACCGGGTTCACGGGGATCTAACAGAATGGCTCTGTCGAGTGATGCGATAGCTTCTTCATAGTTATTGTTTTTTACGTAAACATTGGATAAATTTGCCCATGAGCGTGGGGATTCCGGGTGATTCTCAACATGAGTAATAAGAAGAGAGGGCAGACTCCGCCACTCGTAGCTGCGGATAGTGGTACTGATGGCAAAAACAAAGACAAGGATGGGCATGAGCAGCCAGATTCGTTTGTCCCGGTATTGTGCATCTAACCAGAGCAGGGCCTGGATGATAATGAACAGGATTCCCAGGCTGGCCAGATAGTTACGATGTTCGTATACCAGCTCAAAGGGGTAGACTGTAGATTCCAGTGCGTGGCTGGTAAAGAACCACAGCAGGCCGAGCGAGAGTAGCGGCTGGCGGCGTAGTGTAAATAAGGCCAGCAGGAGCAGGGCGGCGATGGAAAGTACTGCCGGCAGAGTGGCCCAGGGTTGCAACAGCGTATGTGAAATACCGAAATCATCATGGTAAAGACCAAAAGATGAAAGCCGGGGCACGAGGATTTGCCCGATATAAAATACCAGTGCACGGGCTTCGGTTAAAAGCCGTTCCATCATAGTGAAGTCACGGGGGGCATAAGCTGGCAGGGAATAGCGGACGGCGGCAGTGATGAGTAGTATCGCCAGCATGCAGGCCCCGAGCAGGATGAGCCAGCGAACCTGTCGTTTTAGCCTGGGCCAGTATTTCCAGGGAGAGGCTTCCGGGAACAGAACCAGCTCCAGCACCAGGATATACAGGGGTAGTAAAAAGCCGGTTTCCTTGCTGAGAAGTGCCAATACGCTCCAGAGTGGAATGGTGGCGAGCCAGAGCCACCGTATACGTGTCTGTTGCGCGGTGCGTGCCTTTAGATATGCGATTAACGCCAGCAGCATAAACAGGGCCGCCATCGAGGTCATGCGCTGCACTACATAAAGTACGCTGGTAAGCTGTATCGGGTGGCATACCCAGAGCAGCGCAGTGAGACCTGCTAAAAGTGTGATCGAGCTGTGGCGGGTAAATGCTTTCAGAGGCTGGGCGGGATGTGCCAGCAGACGCAGGAACAGCAGCCGTACAAACCAGAATATCAACAGGCCATTGAGGGTGTGGATGACAACATTGAACAGTTTGAAGCCATAGGGATTGTTTGCATCATGGCTAAGGTAATAATTAAAAGCAAAACTGATGGCGGCGAGAGGGCGTCCCAGAATGCCGGATATCAGGGAAGTAGCTGCTCCGTGCAAGGCAGCGAATGACAGATTCTGAACATGGACAGCTTTATTTTGTAGAATATTATAGCTGTCGTCCAGAATAAAGGGGCCGTGCAAGCCGGGAGAGTAGATTAATATTGGCAGGAGCAACAACAGTATGAGCGGAATGAGACAGCTTCGCAGGCTGACGGGGTTGTCGGTGGGCTGTCCAGAGGTTTGCGGCCGCATAATTTAGGTTGTTATCCAGGCTTTATGAGTATGGGTACGATATTAATCGTTGCATAGGTATTCGCATCATAGCCCCCTCGCCCTCCGGGAGAGGGTTGGGGAGAGGGGATAAAATACATGCAAATACTGATGCAACGATTAATAGCAGGCTTATGCGCACCAATATACCTGCCTCAGGGGTTGGGTGAGGAAACAGATTGTCTGGTGTGTGAGCGTGCGGCTTCCCGCCGCTGGCGTCGTTTCTCAGCTTCTTTTTTGCCCCAGATGACTTCCTCAATAGTGGGGGGCGGAATATCCAATACTGCGACGAACGTCAGGCTTTTGCGGTCAAAGGCGATGATGTGTTTGCCGTAGCGGGCATGGAGGGGGAAGTACAGCATGGTCTTCAGTTGCTCAGAATGGGTATGGATAAATTCCTGGTATTTCTTCTGCCAGGCCTCGGGTTCACCCTTGAGATAGGCCTTCATGTTGATGCTGTAGTGACTGATATTTTTGATTTTGCTCTTGTCCAGGGCACGGTAACGGCTGCCCATGAAATGAATGGGCTGGGTGGCCACCGCACGGGTCAGCAGGCGTATATAAGCGGCTGTGTTTTTATCAGGAACCTCGACATAAATTTTCTTGGGTGCCGGGCCGGGTGCCAGCTTATTGATATTGTTATAGTTCAGCCCCGTTTGCGGAACCTGATAATACGTCATGGGATAGAAAATCCCGTCAGAAAAGATGGCGAGATAGGGGCGTTGACCATGCACAGCACTGATTCCCCAAATCAGTGCAGCAATCTGCGCCAGAGCGATAAGACCGAGGTCCAGTTTCAATAATCGGGACACCTTGCGGGGATTAAAGGCGATGAAGGTCATGACCGGTCCGAGTGTCAGATCCACCCCGATGATGATACGAATACCTTGCCAGCCGCCATCGGTGTCAAAGAAGGGCATGGGATACCAGTGAAAAAGGATAAAATAGAGCAGAACGAAAAAGATTAGCAGGCTGAGACTAAAATGTATGCCGAAGGCGCGGAGTTTAGCGTGCAGAATATCCCGTGTCATAATATGTGGTAGAACTGATGGCTTATGTTGGTGCTATTTTAATCTGATGAGTTGATAAAATTAATGTAGATAATAAAAAAGGCTCCCCAGTTGGGGAGCCTTTTTTCAGTTTCAGTAAGAAATACCCACACTTGTTATGGTGGCGAAATCTAGATATTTTGGGCGATAAATGACAACCCGATCACCTGTCGCGTAGGCATTCGTTCCGCCTATGGTGCGAACAACGCCGACTGCGCCAGTCTTGGCACCACCAGTGCCAGCGGTCCCATCATAAGGAGCGACACCGCCTTCTGGTGCGGTGCCACCGCCTGAGTTGAGTGCCGTGACAATATCAGCTGTGGCCCGTGGGAATTCAGCCTGAGTGCCAGCAGTATTGCCGATTTCATTATTTTTCACATAGGCGATACTCATAGAACGGCGGGAGGCATCATTCTTGAAACCGGCGTCTACCCAGCGACGGGCGCTGTCGACATGGTCGGCCACTTTCTGCATACGAGCGGTGCGCATATAGCCGGTATAGGCGGGGATGGCGATGGCGGCCAGAATACCAATAATGGCGACCACGATCATCAGTTCGATCAGGGTAAAACCCTTGTTTTTGCTAAGTTGTATCGTTGAAAGTGTCATGTGACTACTCCTGCTAGTATAAAAAAATCCTGTTGTGCAAATTCCTGTCCCTGTTGCCAGATCCGGCAATATGCTGTCAAGTTCACGGCGTGCTGTGGTTATCGACAGGTTTTCCTGAAGTTTGATGCCTGTTGAACTGTGCTACTGCATGGTACATGCCAGATCTTTATTGTTTGAATAATCTTATTTCAAAACAAGCGGTTGTTTTTTGTTTCGAAGGGAAATTCTGATTTCAGATAGACTTTTTTCCAGGTAAGTAAGGTCGATTGAAGTCAGAAACTGACAATTATGGTCACTTCTGTTCCCGCCATATCAGGCTGGCCATGCGACCCGTCATGCCCTCCCGGCGATAAGAATAGAAGTGTTGTCGTTCCCGGTAGCTGCAATGGTTTCCGCCGTAGATAGCGGTAATACCCAGCATCTGTAGGCGTTGCCGGGCGAGGTGGTAGATATTCATGCGCCATTTTTTCCCCTGCGCGGCAAAGGCGGTTTTGGTCGCCGGATTCTGCGCCATGAAAATTTGTCGTACTTCATTGCCCACTTCATAGTTATCGGGGCCGATGGCGGGGCCGAGCCAGACCAGCAGTCCACTATTATCGGTGAATTTTTCCAGTGCTGCCTCGATGATGCCAGCGGCCAGCCCGCGCCAGCCGACATGGACAGCGGCGACCTGGGTTCCCTGTTTGTTACAGATTAACAGCGGCAGGCAGTCAGCGGTGAGCACGGTGCAAATAATATGGGGCTGATTGGTATAGCTGCCGTCTGCCTCCATTTGACCGGGTAAAGAATGAGCGGCATCGATAATCTGTGTGCTGTGGGTTTGTTTGAGCCAGATTGCTTCGGTGGGCAGATTCAGACGCTGACGATTTTCAGCAACGGCAGCTGGATCATCGCCCACATGATCGCCGAGATTAAGCGAAGCATAGGGCGGCAGGCTCACTCCACCGTTACGCAGGCTTGTCCCGGCTCTGATATTGGCGGGTGCCGGCCAGTCGGGAATGAGCCAGTGGTCAGTATTAAACATAAATGGAGGCATGATAGTTTATACTTCGATGTAGGTTGGTGCTGAACGAAAGTGAGGCCCAACAATATCAATACCGGTATCTAACATGTTGGGCTTCACTTTCGTTCAGCACCAACCTACGGAGAATTCTCAGCTTGTTCGGCATCTTCCCGCAGGGCGTTTAATAACCCTTGCATATCGTCCGGCATGGGCACTTCCCACTCCATTTGTTCGCCGCTAGCCGGGTGTTCCAGCCCCAGACGGGCAGCGTGCAGGGCCTGGCGATGAAATTTGCGCAGTGTTTGCATCAGTTGCTCACTACATCCAGGCGGGAGCTTGAGCCGACCGCCATAGGTGGGATCGCCGATCAGCGGGTGCTGGATATGTGTCATATGTACCCGGATCTGGTGGGTGCGGCCGGTTTCCAGGCGCAGGCTGAGCAGGCTGTGGTGGCGGAAACGCTCCCGAATGCGGTAGTGGGTGAGCGCTGGTTTGCCGTTCTCGACGACCGCCATGCGTTTGCGTTGTACGGGATGCCGGCCAACAGGCGCATCCACGCTGCCGCCGCTTACCGGCACGCCATTGGCGAGGGCCAGGTATTCGCGCAGGAAGGCGTGTGCCTGTAGCTGCTCCACCAGATATTTCTGCGCGGGCAGGGTGCGTGCCACTACCAGCAGGCCGGTGGTATCCTTGTCCAGGCGGTGGACGATACCGGCGCGTGGAACCTGGGCCAGCTCTGGTGCATGGTGCAGCAGGGCGTTCAACAGGGTGCCATTGCGGTTGCCGGCGGCAGGATGTACCACTAGCCCGGCGGGCTTGTTGATGACCAGAATATGCTCATCTTCGAAAATAATATCGAGGGGGATGGCTTCGGCCTGCCAGTTGCCCTCTTCTTCGATGCTGGCCTGAACCCGGACTTTCTCACCGCCGAAGACTTTTTCCCGGGCGCGGACATGCTGGCCGTCGAGGGTGATCTGACCGTTCTTAAGCCATTTTTGCAGGCGTGAACGTGAATAATCAGGGAACAAATCTGCCAGCGCCTGATCCAGACGTTTACCGTGTAGAATGTCGGGAATGGTGGCCGTCAGGGAAATTTTCTCGGGCATAGAGCGTGAATTTTTCTCGGTGAATTAACTCAGGCGTTCATAATACTCGCTATCAGCGGTATACTCATTTTCTTTTGTCATAATGTACGGAATCGCATGCTACGTCTTTTACCGGTTTTTATTTTATTTCTGTTCCTCGGCGCCTGTGCCAGCACCACCTCCCAGAATGAAGATCCTACTGTGAACCAGAGTGCAGCAGAAATCTATCATGATGCTCATGCATATCTTAATGATGGCGAGTACGAGAGTGCCATTCAGTATTTTCAACGTCTGGAGTCCCGTTTCCCCTATGGTCCTTATGCCGAGCAGGCGCAGCTGGAACTAGCCTATACCTATTATGTATCGCAGGAATATGAATCGGCTATCATGGCGGCTGGACGTTTCATCAAGCTTCATCCGGATCACCACAATGTTGATTATGCTTATTATATACGCGGGTTGGCGCGTTACAATGGCGAACAGTCATTTATGGCGCGCTGGTTTAATCAGGATTTGACTGAGCGTGATCCCCGTTCCATGCGTGAAGCGTTCCGTTATTTCTCTGAGCTGGTGACCCGTTTTCCGGATAGCCGCTATACGCGGGATGCGATTCACCGAATGCGCCAGCTACGAGAGGGACTGGCGAAATATGAGCTGCATGTTGCGAATTACTACATCCAGCGTAGCGCTTTTGTTGCCGCCGCCAAGAGCGCCCAGTATGTAGTAAAAAATTATCAGGGTACCTCATCTGTTCCCGATGCGTTGGCGATTATGGTGAAATCCTATACCGAGCTGGGCCTGCCAATACTGGCGCGGGATTCAAGGCGGGTGCTGAAGATGAATTATCCTGAGTACCAGAAACGAGCGACGAAAAAAACCAGCAGTTGGTTCAATTATTTTGGTTGAATAAAGGCGTAGTTGTTCAGATCTGGTTCGCCCCTTGTTTCTGTTTATCAGATAGCTTCTTCGCCTTCCTCGCCGGTACGAATGCGTACAATGCGCTCAATATTACTGACAAAAATTTTGCCATCGCCAATCTTGCCCGTACGTGCGGCATTGAGAATGGCTTCGATACATTGTTCCACCATGTCGGCTGTCACCACAATTTCTATTTTCACCTTGGGTAAGAAATCAATAACGTATTCCGCGCCACGATACAGTTCGGTATGCCCCTTTTGCCGACCAAATCCTTTGACTTCACTTGCCGTCATGCCCGTAATGCCCATGCCGGAGAGCGCCTGACGCACGTCATCCAATCTGAAGGGTTTGATGATTGCCTCAATTTTTTTCATTTGGCCGTCCTTCCATTTTTATATAAACCTGTTTAGCCAGTCAAGAGCCTAGATAGCGGTTCCACATACCAGTGCATGTCAGGCGTTACCGCTCAGGAGAGCCTTGTCGACGAACAAAGATCAGCACGCTTTTCTCAACATTCCCATGCTTCGATAAGCTCACCATGAGCCTGAAAATTCACAAGTGATCAGGTATTTTGGATGCTTATTTAGCTTGGCAGATGCAATGATTGTCTATTTTTCGTTAAGTTTCAATCGTTTTAAAGTTTTTAAATAGGGGATTTAAAATCCCACGCCTTTAGGTGGCATGATTGTTTTTGCGCCTTCTCCCCTTGAGGGGAGAAGGCTGGGATGAGGGGGGAGTTGCACCGAACCATCTTCCCAACCCTCTCCCAGTTTGGGAGAGGGAGCAATCGGCTGGAGCATTCACATTTTATGTGCGGTTACGGCCATAGCCCGAGGTTATGGGATATCGACGGTCGCGTCCAAAAGCACGTGGGCTGATACGAATCCCCGGCGCGGCCTGGCGACGTTTATATTCGTTGCGATCCACCAGTTGCAAGACGCGCACCACGGTATCCTGGTCAAAACCTGCGGCAACGATGTCCTCTAGTCCCTGATCCTGCTCTACATAGCGTTCAAGAATGGCATCCAGGGTAGCGTAGTCTGGCAGACTGTCACTGTCTTTTTGATCCGGTGCCAGCTCGGCCGAGGGTGGGCGCTCGATCACCCGTTGCGGAATTACAGCCGTGATCCGGTTGCGATAATGAGAGAGTTGATAGACCCGGGTTTTAGGTACGTCCTTGAGTACATCATAACCGCCGGCCATATCGCCGTAGAGGGTGGCGTAGCCCACGGCCATTTCACTTTTGTTGCCGGTGGTGAGCAGCATTTTGCCTTTTTTGTTGGAAATAGCCATCAGCAGAACACCGCGACAGCGCGCCTGAATGTTTTCTTCAGTGGTATCTACCGGGTGGTTGGAAAACGCCTCTTTCAGTATGTCGAGGAAAGCATGGAAAGCGGGTTCAATCGGCAGTACATGGTATTCCACCTTCATGTTATGTGCCTGTTCGCGGGCATCTTCGACACTTATATCAGAGGTATAGCGAGAAGGCATCATAATGACCTCAACATTTTCTTTACCCAGTGCATCGACAGCAATTGCTAGCGTCAGGGCGGAGTCAATGCCACCCGAAAGACCGATAACCACGCGGCTGAAACCGTTTTTGCGTACGAAGTCGCGCACGCCCAGCACCAGCGCCTGATAGATCAGCGCATTCTGATCGGTCTCATTGCGGACAGCCTGTGGCGCGATGCGGGGAAGGAGTTTTTTGTTTTCGAGATCAAATTGCAGGGGGAATACACCGGCCTCAAAATCCGGCATGCGCTGGCTGATTTGGCCGTTTGCCGACATGAGGAAGGAGGCACCATCAAAAACCAGTTCATCCTGACCACCGACCAGGTTGGCATAAAGAATGGGGATGGCATTTTCCCTGATGCGCTCACGGACAATCTGTTCACGTTCCGAGCCTTTGTCCTCATGAAAAGGAGAGGCGTTAAGATTGATGATCAATTGTGCCCCGGTTTTACGAAGTTGTGCCGCCGGCTCGGGATACCAGATGTCTTCACAGATACAGATCCCCACCGGCACGCCCTGTAATTCGAACACACAGGTATCATCGGCAGCAATAAAATACCGTTGTTCATCAAACACGCTGTAGTTGGGCAAATAGTGTTTGCGCGCAACAGCGATTATAGCGCCGTCACGAATAACTGCGGCTGCATTATAAACGCCTGCCACAGTTTTTTCCGGGAAGCCGACGATAACGTGGATGCCTTGTATCCTGTTTTGCAGACGGGTTAGCGCCGCCCCGATGCGTTCATACATGCCCGGACGAAGGAGTAGATCCTCCGGTGGATAGCCGCATAATGCCAGTTCGGGAAAGACTACCGCCTGCGCGCCGAGTTTATCACGCGCATGAATGGCTGCCTCGATAATAGCCGTGGCATTGCCTTCGATGTCGCCTACCAGCAGGTTGAGCTGGGCGACGGCGAGGCACAGGGAGGCGGAGTTGCGGGTAGCGTTCATTATTTAACCCTGGGGTATCCCCACGAATATTTCTTTTATCTGTTTAATTTTCGACATTATTTTCTGGAGATGCCTCAGTGTTTAATCAGTAATTTTTATCGCAAAGGATGCCGAGGTAAACAGTTAAAGTCATGCCCATTATACGGAGGTTATGTTCAGTGTTTCCCTTGCGACCTTCTGGATGAAATATTTGGCAGCTATAAATTCGGGATTCAATCTTTCAGCAAAGTCAGCATAGTGTTACCCATTTCTGCTGGTGAGTGGGTGACGCTGACACCGGCAGCTTCGAGTGCGGCGAATTTGCTGTCGGCGGTGCCCTTGCCACCAGCGATGATGGCACCTGCGTGGCCCATACGTTTGCCGGGCGGGGCGGTTACGCCAGCGATATAGGCGACCACTGGTTTACTGACCTCGCTGCGAATAAATTCAGCGGCTTCTTCTTCGGCGCTGCCGCCGATTTCACCCACCATGATGATGCCGTGGGTCTGCGGATCGGCTTCAAACAGACGCAGGCAGTCGATAAATTCCAGGCCGTGAATGGGATCGCCGCCGATGCCGATGCAGGTGCTCTGGCCGAGCCCGGCCTGGGTTGTTTGATGTACCGCCTCATAGGTGAGGGTGCCGGAGCGAGAGATGATACCAATATTACCCGATTGGTGAATGATGCCGGGCATGATGCCGATTTTACATTCGTCGGGAGTGATGATGCCGGGGCAATTGGGACCGATAAGGCTGACTTCGGTGTCAGCCAGTGCGGCTTTTACCTTGAGCATGTCCTGTATCGGAATGCCTTCGGTAATACAGGCGATAAGCGTGATGCCCGCATCTGCTGCTTCGAGAATCGCATCGGCAGCAAATGCAGCGGGCACGTAGATCATACTGGCATCAGCATTCGTTTCGCTCACGGCTTCGGCCACGGTATTGAAGACCGGACGTTCGAGGTGGGTCTGTCCGCCCTTGCCGGGGGTGACGCCGCCGACCAGCCGGGTACCGTAAGCGATGGCCTGTTCGGAGTGGAAGCTGCCCTGTTTGCCGGTGAAGCCCTGACAGATAACCCGAGTGTCCTTATTGATGAGAATGGCCATTATTCCGCTTCCCCCTGTCGCAATTCGTGGGCAGCGGCAATAATTTCCTGTGCCGCATTATCCAGTCCTTCCACCGCAGTGATGGCCAGACCACTTTGCGCCAGCAGTTTACGTCCGGCATCGGCATTGGTGCCTTCCAGTCGTACCACGACAGGAATTTTAAGATGCACCTCTCTAACCGCCTGGATAATACCTTCGGCGATGAGATCACAGCGCACAATACCGCCAAAGATATTCACCAGGATGCCTCTCACACGGGGATCGGAAACAATAATTTTGAAGGCCTCGGCGACTTTTTCCGCCGTGGTACCGCCACCCACGTCGAGGAAGTTGGCAGGCTGACCGCCGCGAAGCTTGATCAAATCCATGGTGGCCATGGCCAGCCCGGCACCGTTGACCATGCAGCCGATATTGCCTTCGAGACTGACATAGTTAAGACCGTGCTCCGCCGCACGGGCTTCTTTTTCATCCTCCTGCGAGATGTCACGCAGGGCGGCTAAATCGGTATGCCGGTAGAGGGCGGTATCGTCGATATTGATTTTTGCATCCAGCGCCAGCAGTTCGCTCTGTTTGCTCAGTACCAGCGGATTGATTTCCAGCAGACTCAGATCCTTGTCAGTGAACAGGCAATAAAGTCCGGACATGATCTGGTGAAGTGCTTTGGCTTGTGCGCCAAGACCGAGACTGAAAGCCAGTTTGCGGCTCTGATAGGGCATGAGGCCAACGGCGGGATGGATGAAGACAGTGAGAATTTTTTCCGGCCGGGTGCGAGCAACGTCTTCGATATCCATACCGCCTTCGGTGGACGCCATAAAGACAATGCGCGAGCGGGCGCGGTCGACCAGCATGCCCAGATAGAGCTCCCGTTCGATGTCACAGGGGGCCTCGATCAGCACATGGTTGACCGGCTGACCCCGAGCATCGGTCTGCGGAGTGACCAGATGTGAACCCAGCAGGGCGGCAGCATAGTCACGCAATGCAGCTTCATTTTCGAGCAATTTGACGCCCCCGCCCTTGCCGCGTCCACCAGCATGCACCTGCGCTTTGACCACCCAGCGTGATGTGCCCAGTGACTGCGCAGCTGCGAGGGCATCGTCAGCAGTGGCGGCTACCCGACTTTCTGGAACCGGGATGCCGTAATCATGGAATAACTGTTTGGCCTGATATTCGTGTAGATTCATTTTAGGGACGCTAAGCTCAGTTTGCCGGAAACCCGGCTATTGTGGAACAAAAATGGAAAGGAGGAAAGATACATGGTAAATTCAGTTAAATATCAGGATACACGTGGTAGTGTTTAGTCATGTATCTTTCACCTTAAAATATCTGACTCGTTGAGATTTTTCATGGGACTGGTTCGTCTTGTTGTTCTCTTTATTATTGCCTGGCTGATTTATAACATGACCCGCCGCTGGCTGGCATCGTTCGATCAACAACAGGCTCAGAAAAAAGCGGCTAGTTCAGCAAAAATTGAAACCATGGTCAGTTGTGCCTTCTGTGATTTGCATGTTCCTCAAAAAGAGGCGTTACAGGCGCGGGGTAAATACTATTGTTCTGCTGAACACCGGAAACGTGCGGAATCCGCATAATTCTTTCATCTGAATATGGGCAACCCACTTAACCAGCTCAAAAACAGCACGGGCAGGGACAGCCTGGAATATACCTGGCGGCCGCTGGGTTTTTTAAATAAGTACCGGCTGCTGATATCCGCTTTCTTTGTTTTCGTTTTTATCTTTGGCCTACAGTTTTATCCTCTGGCCAGCCATGATCCTGATCTGTTTTTCTATACTTCCCTTTTTTATCTATTGTTTGGTTGTGCCTTTGTTTTTCTGTTGCGCTGGCAGTGGCCGGGCTTTTATACCCAGATCTATTTGCATGTGAGTGTCGATATTCTTGCCACCGTGGTGCTCATGCACGCCAGTGGCGGAATCAGCAGCGGTTTGGGTACCTTGCTGATTATTGTGGTTGCTGGCGGCAGTATCCTGGTCAGCGGGCAGCGTCAGGCTCTGTTTCTGGCTTCGATTGCTTCACTGCTTATTTTGGTCGAAGTGGTCTATGATCGCGTGGTCGAGATGATGCTGGGTAACAGTTATACGCAAGCGGGAATACTGGGATTGACGCTGTTTATTACGGCTATGGTTGCTCATGCCTTTGCCCTGCGTATCCGCGAGAGTGAGGCCTTGGCAGTCCGGCGCGGGGTGGATCTGGCCAATATGGCGGAATTGACCGAACATATTATCCAGCGCATGCAGACGGGCATCGTGGTGATTGATAATAACCAGGTGGTGCGTTTGATGAATGAATCCGCCTGGCATATGTTTGGCATGCCGTCCATTGCCCAGAACCCGGTGCTCAAAAAAATCTCATCGTTACTGGCAGATATTTTTCATCATTGGCAGCAGCAACCAGAGGTAAAGTTGCAGGGATTTGCGCCGAGCACGGAATATCACAATATTGTGCCACGCTTTGCCCGTATTGGTCAGGATAAAAACAGCGGGGTGCTCATTTTTCTCGAAGATGCATCAGTGGTGGCACAACGGGCGCAACAGTTGCAGCTTGCCGCCCTGGGTCGTTTAACGGCGAGTATTGCGCATGAGATTCGTAATCCGCTGGGAGCGATTAGCCATGCTGCTCAATTGCTGGCTGAATCACCTAATCTGGACAAGCATGATCAACGTCTGACGCGTATTATTAACGATCAGTCGCAGCGAATGAATACGATCATTGAAAATATCATGCAACTGGGACGGCGGCGGGATCGATCCCGTTCTGAGGTATTCAATTTGAATGATTTTTTGCAGCGTTTTCTCCATGATTTCATGATTGCGCATACGGCAGAGCAGGCTCAGGTAGAAGTCGAGGTCAATCCGAAGGATGTTGAAATTCGTTTTGATGCTACCCATTTGCAGCAAATACTGAACAACCTGTGTGAGAATGGCCTGCGTTACGGTCAGGACTACCAGGGTCAGCCTCGGGTGGAGCTGCGTGGCGGCATGGCACACGATCAGCAACGGCCGTTTCTGGATGTCATCGATCATGGTTCCGGTATACCTGAGGATGCGACTGAACATATTTTTGAGCCGTTTTATACAACCTCAAATACGGGTTCCGGACTGGGGCTTTATATTTCACGGGAGCTGGCTGAATGCAACCAGGCGAATCTGAAATATATACCGGTAGTGACTGGTGGAAGTTGTTTTCGCATCAGTTTTCAGGATCCGCGCCGACAAATAAACTAACAAAAAATGAGAATGGGATTCGAGGGTGAGTAAAAACTATCTGGCCTTAATTATTGACGATGAGCCCGATATCATCGAGTTACTTGAAATCACGCTTTCACGTATGGGCGTGAGCTGCCGTTGCGCACAGAATTTGAACGATGCCGTTAAACTGTTAGGAGATGAACAGTTTGATCTTTGTCTGTCCGACATGCGCCTGCCTGACGGAGACGGTATTGATTTTGTCCGTCATATCCAGAAACATGCGCCGCAAATGCCCGTAGCCATGATTACTGCCCATGGCAATATGGAAACGGCGATTGAGGCGCTCAAGGCGGGAGCATTTGATTTTGTTTCCAAACCGGTTGATTTGAAAGTTCTGCGCAACCTGGTGAAAAGTGCGTTAAAACTAACCGAATATTCAAAATCTGCCCAAGTGTCGAGCCAGTCCATGCTGCTGGGTAATTCAGCGATTATGGAAAAAACCCGGCAAACCATCAGCAAGTTGGCCCGTTCCCAGGCACCGGTGTATATCAGCGGCCCCTCCGGTGCAGGTAAGGAACTGGCTGCACGTCTGATTCACGAACAGGGATCGCGTGCAGAGCAGCATTTTGTGCCGGTTAATTGTGGCGCGATTCCACCCGAACTGATGGAAAGTGAATTTTTCGGCCACAAAAAGGGCAGTTTTACTGGTGCTACCAGTAATAAGGAGGGTCTTTTTCAGGCTGCCAATGGTGGTACCCTGTTTCTCGATGAAGTAGCTGATCTGCCGCTGCACATGCAGGTTAAACTGCTGCGGGCGATTCAGGAAATGGCCGTGCGTCCAGTGGGCATGCAGGCAGAGGTTGCGGTCGATGTGCGCATCCTTAGTGCCACTCACAAGGATCTGGCGCAGATGGTAGAAGGGGGGCATTTCCGTCAGGATCTTTATTACCGTATCAATGTCATCGAGTTGCCCATGCCCTGGTTAAACCAGCGTACGGAAGATATTCCTCTTCTGGTAGAACATCTGCTGCGCAAGATCGCCAGTAACTGGGGAACCTCGCACATACGGATAAGCACGTCGGCCTTACAGGCTTTGCGGCACTATCGTTTTCCCGGTAACGTGCGTGAGCTGGAAAACATTCTTGAACGGGCAATGACCCTTTGCGATGGCAAGACGATTCAGGTCGACGATCTGCAATTACCCAAGCCTAGTTCAGATTTTACGGATACGATTATTACCGATAAGCCTGACAGCATGAAGCAGGGCCTGGATCCGGCATTGAATGATCAGGAACGGGAGGCTATTATCAGGGCGCTGGAACAAACCCGCTATAACAAGACCGCCGCCGCAAAACTGTTGGGGATTTCCTTCCGTGCGCTACGCTACCGAATCAAGAAGCTGGGGATCGAATAGGGTGTTGAAAAAGAATGTTTACAGTTTCTCTATGTGATCTGCGCGTTCTGCGGTAAAACAAAAATTAATGGGTACGTTCTAAATTTATGACCTTGCTTGTATGGATCATCCTTTTCAGCCTGCTTGGCGGTATTCTGAGTGTGCTGGCAGCATCAGTGTATCTGTTGTTGCCGGATGCGCCACGCCAGCGTTTACTGCCGCATCTGGTTAGTTTTGCTATCGGCGCGTTGTTAGGCGCAGCGTTTCTGGCCTTATTGCCACATGCTATGGTGCTGAGCCATGATTTTCGTGGTTTGGGTTTGACCATATTATTGGGTATTCTGTTTTTTTTTACGCTGGAAAAAATGGTGCTCTGGCATCACTGTCATGCTCAGGACTGTGAGGCGCATGGTCACCAGGAATCTGCAAAAGTGAATAGCGCCCCCGGAGTTTTGATCCTGGTGGGGGATGGCTTGCATAATATGGTACATGGGGTGCTAATTGCCTCAGCTTTTCTTACCGATTTTCATCTGGGTGTGGTCACCAGTCTGGCGATTGCTTCCCATGAAATCCCACAGGAAGTGGGTGACTTTGCGGTATTGTTGCATAGCGGTTTCAGTCCCGCTCGGGCGCTGTCTCTGTTCAGTATCATTTCCGGCCTGACGAGTATCGCGGGTGCGTTGGTAGCGTACTATAGTTTTGAGGGTGCACAGTTTTTGTTACCCTATGTGCTGGCGGTGGCAATTTCCAATCTTATCTATATTGCCGTAGCAGATTTGATTCCGGGACTGCACAAGCAGACGCATTTTTTTGCAACCGTAAAGCAGTTAAGCCTGATACTGTTGGGCGTGGCCGTGATTTACTGGGCAAATTCAGCACTGCATTGAGGTGGTAAAAATCAGTGCCTGGCCAAAATAAGGAGCCAAACATGACAACTGATAAATGGTACATGTTAACCCTGGTTGGAAAGGATCGGCCCGGCATTGTCGCGCATGTGACCTCAGCCCTGTTCGAGGGTGGTGCCAATCTTGGTGAAGCATCGATGATACGTCTGGGGAGTAACTTCAGCATCATGTTAATGGTGCAGTTTGCCGGTAACCTGCATGCTCTGCATGAGCTTATCGATGATGAGGCTGAGTCCCTGTCCCTGCATGTGCATATCGATCATATTGAGGGACATCGGCATAATCATCGGCAGCCAGATGTGTGCATCCGTGTTTATGGCGCGGATCGTTCCGGCATTGTCGCCAAGGTGACGGGGGTGTTGGCTGAAGCCGGCCTGCATATTCTGGATCTGGAATCGGACGTAGCGGGAACAGAAGCCGAGCCGGTTTATATCATGCAGATAGAAGGGTATGCAGGTGAAGGCATTCCGGCGCTGGAGTCAGCCCTGGCGATTGTGAAACAGGAAGGTATTGATGCCAGCCTGGAATCTATTGATGTCATGCTCGGATAATGGCTGTACTGGAAATCCTGAAATACCCGGATCCGCGATTGAAGGACGTTGCGGCTGAGGTTAGCGGGTTTAATGCAAGCTTGTGGGCACTTGTTCGTGATCTGGAAGAAACCATGCGCGCCGGTCCCGGTGGTGTGGGTATTGCGGCACCTCAGGTTGGGCATTTGCAGCGTATTGTGATTGTCGATGTCTCCAGCAAGCCGAAGATCAAACAACACGGTCGGCTAGTGCTGATCAACCCCGAGATTCTGGAATGGGAAGGCATGGGCAAAGGTCGCGAAGGTTGTATGTCGGTGCCGGACTACACGGGTAATGTCATTCGCGCCAAAACGATTAAATTACGGGCGCAGGATGAACAGGGTGAAAAGCATGTGTATGACATGGAAGGTTTTGAGGCGCGTGCGGTGCAGCATGAAATCGATCATCTTGACGGCTTGCTGTTTCTGGATCGACTGGTGAGTCGGCGTAATGATCTGTTTGCCCGCAAGGCCTATAAATAAAAATCAGAAAAAAGGGCAAAGATGCAAAAGCGAAGAGATAAAGAGACAAATCGGAGAGAGATTCTCGCCCCTTGTTTCTCATCCCCCATCCTTTTCAGTCGGGTTATTTTAATGCTGATTGCTACAAGCGCCACGGTCGTTATTTTTTTACTCCTGCTTGTCTGGGCAGGCCTTCGCGCCAATGGCGCTGACTGGGGACGGCTTTGGGTGAACCTGCTGGATGGCTGGTTTCGCCTGTTTCTGATGTATTATCACCGTTATCACTATGAGCCTGTTGATCTGCCTGAACAGGGCGCTGCCTTGCTGGTGGGCAATCATGTGTCCGGTCTGGACCCGCTGTTAATGGTTGCGGCCTGTCGGAGGCCGGTGCGGTTTATGATTGCTCGGGAAGAATATGAACGATTTGGTTTACGCTGGTTTTTTCGCGCAGGTGGCTGTATTCCGGTAGATCGCGACAGCCGACCGGAGAATGCTTTTCGTGAGGCGTTGATGGCATTGAGGCAGGGTGAAGTCGTGGGTATTTTCCCTGAGGGCAGAATTCATATTCCTGGTCATCCGTTCCGGCGGTTAAAACGCGGCGTGGCGGTGCTGGCCAAACTGAGCGGTGTACCGGTTTACCCCGTCCGGGTTAGTGGTGCCGCTGCTGAAGGCCATGTTGTCCTTGCCGTGCTTAAACGTGGCCATGCCCGACTACGGACATTCTCTCCACTGAATTGCGCGGACCTGGGTCAGGTGGAGTGTCTTGAACAACTGGGGCAGTTATTCAGAACAAAGGAACATGTGATGAGTCAGGAGTCTTCTGCGTAGACGATGAAAGACGTTCTTGTGGTGTACCCGAATCGTGTATCACAGGCGCTTTTTCACCTGTTCGCTTTAACTATACTGATTTTATTAAACAAAAATTGTGGGATGACGATATAAGTAACAGATTGCTTTGCTGCGTTTTTTTAAGGAGAGACTAATGACGGGATTCCAGGAGCACGATATTTTTTGGGTAATAGGTGGCGGGATTGTTCTTGTTCTGCTAGGGATGGCGATCCAGGATCTGATGCAGAAAACGCATGCTATTCGTCACAACTACCCTCTCATTGGCCGTCTGCGTTACCAGTTTGAGCATATGGGGGAATATTTTCGTCAGTATTTTTTTGCCAACGATCGTGAAGAGTTGCCGTTTAATCGTGCCACCCGTACATGGGTGTATAAAACAGCCAAGGGACTCGGTGGCCTGCTGGGTTTTGGTTCAACCAATGATTTGCGTCAAACTGGATCAATTTTATTCGTGAATGCCTCTTACCCGCTGCTGGAAGAAGAGTTTACCGATGCGCCATCGGTAATCATTGGCGCGGATTGTGAAAAACCCTTCCATGCCCGTTCGTTGTTTAATATTTCCGGCATGAGTTATGGTGCCCTCTCGCGTCCAGCCGTGGATGCACTTGCGCGTGGCGCGAAAGAAGCGGGCATCTGGATGAACACCGGTGAGGGTGGCATGTCGTTCTGGCACCGTGATGCTGGTTGTGATCTAATTCACCAGATTGGCACAGCCAAATATGGGGTGCGGGATCTGGAGGGTAATCTCAGTGATGACAAATTGCGTGAAGTCGCGCCTTATGTCAAGGCGTTTGAAATCAAGCTTTCGCAGGGGGCAAAACCGGGTCGTGGCGGGGTACTGCCAGCCAGTAAAGTGACGGAAGAAATTGCAAGGATACGTGGCATTCCGGTGGGGGAAGTATCAAGCAGTCCCAACCGGCACAAAGAGATAAAGAACTCGGATGACCTGCTGGATATGATTAAACGGGTACGGGATGTGACGGGCCTGCCGGTAGGTATCAAGACCGTAGTGGGTTCAGAACGATTTCCGGAATCATTGTGTGAAACTATTCTGCGCCGGGGGCTGGATAGCGCGCCGGACTTTATTACCGTGGACGGTGGCGAAGGCGGCTCGGGTGCAGCGCCCCAGTTACTGGCTGATCATGTCGGGTTACCAATTTTTGAAGCCCTGCCGATCATGGTGGATGCCCTGATGGCTTACGGGCTGAAAGATCGCATTCGTGTGATTGCCTCGGGTCAGTTGATACACTCAGCGCGGATCGCATGGGCGCTCTGCGTGGGTGCGGATTTCGTTGTCAGTGCGCGTGGTTTTATGTTTGCCTTGGGGTGTGTGCAATCGCTGCAATGTCATAAAGATACTTGTCCGACCGGGATCACTACGCATAACAAATGGCGTCAACGGGGGCTGGTAGTGCCGGTAAAGGCCAAACGGGTCGCCCGCTATGCCTATTGGGTAAATCATGAGGTCAATGTGCTGGCGCATTCCTGCGGGCTTCGCAATGCGCGCGAGTTTCGCCGTGAACATATCCGTATTGTGCAAAAAGCGGGCAAGAGTGCTGCGCTGAATGAACTTTATCCTTATCGGGGTACGCGGCACGTCAATCCTGGTTAGACGACTTGAATCCTTCCACAAAGGCCCCCATTTAATCTCTTGGGGTTATATTCCCCGCTGCTTGCGGCGATTTAAAAACATTACGATTAAAATCTGTGATTTTGGGTAATTCAACTTAATACCCCGTCCGCTTG
>VAOX01053253.1_pt1 | contig 24384 bp, 24 predicted proteins | sample 3393891 | NCBI WGS metagenome assembly VAOX01 (sample SAMN08290429, study PRJNA428436) | hydrothermal vent metagenome | isolation source: Deep-sea hydrothermal vent chimney | place: Indian Ocean: Southwest Indian Ridge | depth 2822 m m | reverse complement strand
ATCTTCAGGCAGATTAAGTACCTTAAATTGCTCGGCTGCACTCAGATCCCACTCATCCAGGATTAGCATAATTAATTTTGTCAAAGCGCTGTAATCATCGACGCTTATTTCATTCATTGCCTGTTTATTCATATTGGTAATAGTATTAAAATCCGGATCATAGTACAAATAAGACTTTTGACTAATTCCAGATCCTTTACAATATACCATCAGTGATAAATCAGGCTGTATTATACCCTTACAGTTCCAGGTTTATTTTCAGTGGGTATTTTCACAACAGGACTTCAGCATGACACCCGCTTATACAAAAGCAAGCGACCTAGAGGCCATCAATACCGGCGAAATGCTCAAAATACGACTCCATAACAAAGACATCCTGCTTGCCAATATTGACGGCAAAATTTATGCAATCGACGATCTGTGTAGTCATGAGGAGGCCTCACTTTATAACGGTGCATTGAAAGGTAACTGCGTTGAATGTCCCTTGCATGGCAGCCGCTTCAGCTTCGAAACCGGCAAACCGTTAGAGCTTCCAGCCACTGAGGCCATCAAAACCTATGCCGTCAAGGTAGAAAACAATGAGATATTTATTGCCCTTTAAGCAATCAAGACTGTAAAAACAGGTATTCAGTGTTTATGCCTGGACTGGAATGGATACTGCAAAATATTAACTGATTCGGTAATATCTTCCCGCTCGTCTTCATGCATACAGCTAAACGTTAACTCGTAGGAAGCAATCGTAATAACATCACCCAGTTGCAGTGCATGCAGATCAATCTGGTTCTCTCCATTAAAAACACCATTCTTGCTGTTCATGTCCTGAATAAAAATCTCGCTCTCATTAAGGATAAGTTGAGCGTGCAGACGACTTATACGCGGATCCTTCAGGACAATATCATTATCACTGTGACGGCCGATATTAAAGCTTGGTTTATTCAGTGGATATTCACTGATAAAACGACCGTTCTTGTGCACCATGATTTTTCGGCTTGCACTGATTACAGGCTTTTCGCCCGGCACACTACCTGTATTCCTGCTGTTCATTAAGGCCGGTATATCTTCCTGCGGCCGGGGAAACGGCTGCCAGCCCAACTCATCAATCGAGATCAGAATGATGCCCTGGCTGATCAACTCATTACTGTTAACGAAGGCACAGGTTAGTGCATGATCCATAAGAATATTGATCAAGCGAGGACGGCCGCCCGTATATTCATGAACCAGAGGATAAACATCCTTATCGATAGCAACCGTGTGCTTGTCACCCGCCACCTTGAGCCGGTGCCCGATGTAGTTTTTAACATCATCTTCATCCAGAGCATCGAGATGATAGCGCAGGTGGGCGCGCTGCCGCAGTTGCTCCAGCTCGGGACGATCTATAATCCTGTTGAGTCCCGGTTGGCCAATCAGAAACAGGTTCAGCAGATTTTCACCCTCTTGTTCAAATTCAAGCAAGAGACGAATTTCCTCCATAACATCAGGTGCCAGATTTTGTGCTTCATCGACAATCAGAATAACCTGTTTTCTTTTTCGATGTTGCTCCACCAGGAAAGTGTAAATCTGATCCAGCAATTCCACCTTGCGATCATGAAAAGATTTTATGCCGAACTCACGCAATAACATCTGCAAAAATTCGATATTGCTCAACAGGGTCTGATGAATTCTGAAGGCCAGCGTGTTGTCATCCAGGCGGGTTAACAGATCCTGAATAACCAGCGACTTGCCCGAGCCGATTTCGCCGGAAAGAATAAATAATTTATCCTGATTAGAGATAGCATAATCCATATACGCCCTGGCACGGGAATGCCTGCTACTCAGAAATAAAAACCTGGGATCGGCGGTCAGTCGAAAGGGGTGTTCATTCAAATTAAAAAAGTCGTAATACATTGTCTCGGGGATCCATCCAGTTAAATTGAGCTCGTAAAAAATATTACACTGGTTGCTATTTTAACAAGTTCCTCATAATGATAGCCACAAATGTTGCCTGGCTGCTCTTATTGGCATTTTAATTACAGGGACTTATAATCCGACATAAAAAACATAAACCATTGATTTGCAATGCTTTATAAAAAATAATAGCCCTCTAAAAAAGGGGCTTGCAAATGAGATCAATCATCTATCACTAATTACATAGCATAAAATACGGTAAAAATCAGTGATCTACGGTTTTTTAACCGGGCAAGAGCATATCAATTCCCTTGACTACCAAATCGGAGCATAGGACATCATCCCTGTTCGCAATCTTGCGTTTCGTCTCAGGTCGGTTTTGCCCGTCGTCTCGGGCGAAGCTAACGCCTCACCTCCGGGGTTATATGGCGTGTATGAGAGGAACCAGGGCTTTAGCCCCGGACATACAATATCTGAAAAAATCTGCGGCCACAGTACGCAACCATTAGGCGGGGTAACGGTGCAAAAACGAAAGGCAATTAATATGCCCTTGCCCTGCGTTTTTCAGCCCTGTCACTGACGTGCCCTAGAACTTCACAAAGGCCAGCGAGTAGTCAAAATTAAACATATCCTGTTCACTGATAGCCGTATAAACCAACTGCAAAAAAGACAGGTTTTGATCAACGGCGCGGGCAAAATTATAAACCAGATTGACTGCCTGCAAATCAAGCTCGGCCCGAAGTCGGGATCGACCTTCATCATCAGCCTGTTCGTATTCTTCCAGCAAGAGCGGTAAACGCGGTTCACTGTAAAAAAGAAAGCGCAGCATCGCCATGCGAATAAATAGCATCTGCATATAGGTGAAAGTATCCGGCATGGTAAAATACCATTCTCTAAACAGACAATTACACAAATAACGGGTGAAATAGCCATCTATTCTTTCATTCATGCCCGGGCTTACAGTTTGACGTACTTTGTCATAGGCCTTTTGTATATCTTCAATCGGAACATCGGATATGCGGCTCTCGGGCTTCATACCTAAAGAGGTAAAAATCTCTTTCGCCATCCGACTTAATTTTTCATCCGGGAATTGAGTGACTTTTATCTCAAGAATGGCACGTACCGCCAGTAAGGCAAATAAATTAACAGAATCATATTGGACCAGATACTGCTCGATGCTCTTCAGTTTGCTTCCGTGCATGGATTGTTGCAAATCCCCCATCAGTTTCTGGCTATCAATACTGTGACAATCACGATGATAGTAAACAGAAATTCGTTGCGTCAGTTCAGCCAGGGCATACAACCGAGCATTGAGAGAAAAATCCTCATTTGCCGCCAGTTCCAGTAGTTTTTGCCTTACCTTGCGAAAATTATTGGCATAATAATCAAATGGATTCTGTGGTAATTCCCGCTGAATAGGGTAGTCTTTCGATCTTGGTAGATGTGAAATATTGAAACGAGCAAATTTAAACGGCTGTTCATTCAAGAGACACCGGCGCGCCACCTCCGGACAAGACAGCGCACCACTTAATTCCATATCAGTTCCACAACGAGAGATCACTCTTGGATAGAAGGCACAGACATCGCCCAATGAGTCGATACCGTAGTGATCGTGCAGATTGCATAGCGCATCATTGCTTAGCATCGGACAACAGTCTTCATGGTTCATGCGAATAAAGGCATAATCATGATCGCCAGTTACCGGCTGTTCATTTACATGAATATAACTTTCAAATAGTTCTTGCTCGCTTTCACTCCGTGACATTTTTTCCTTTAACAGGTGATAATGCGCGCGATCCAGTTTTACCTCCCAATGTTGGCAGCAGGTATCAGGGCAGTCACTACCGAGACATTGGAAATTACGAAAATAATCAGGCGTTTTGTAATTCAACGACATAAATAAAGTAAATTTGTATATGGTTGATTATATTTCAGGGTGAAGAAACGTTGACACCAGTAGACAGACTGGATATTTTTGTCGCGTTTGTATCGTTAAATCTCAGCAACAGCATACCACAATATTTATTATCTTTATAAAATTCAAGTCTGAACAGGCTTGCCTTGCGGTCAACTGAAAAGCGCGAGGAAATATCATTGCGACGGATCAGCACCCCCACTTCATTTTTTAAACCTACTCTTTTAAAACCAATGATATTTGCACGATAGCCCGGTAAAGGCTCGACCAAGAGACTGTTTTTCAGTTCTACGATGCTTCCCAGTGCGACGGTCCGTGTCTGACCATCAACTTTGATACTCACTTTTTCAAGACTGGAGTCATAGTCAAAATATTGTGGCTGAAGGTAGGTAATATGACGGTTGCCATACCTGACCTTATATCCATGATGATCGTTGATAATGGCCAGCAAGGGGCTAGTGGAATCAAGACTCACTGGTGCTGATTTTTCCAACGGCACGTAGGCCAGTCGACGCCGGGCATTTGCAACATCCAGATAAATCTTGCCATCATCAATCGACAGTTTTACATGATTGTCGATTCTATCTTTGACTGCTGCCATTTGCAGGGGGAAACTGCGTTTAAATTTAATCCCCATCTTACGCATAAACGATTCTACCAGTAACAAATGATAATAGACCCGTTCATGCGTTGGGTATTCCTTGCTGACTTCCAGACCAAAAGCCGGCTTCTGATTACGGATGGAAAAATAGGTCAGCGTTTTTTCCATTTCCACATCACCTTCGCGGGTGTGCGTATTGCGTACATGATAGTGCGCCTGCTTATCCTTGATGATGCCATTAACGCTCTCTCTGACATTCTTTGCCAGTGCCATCAAACCACCATAATGTTGTGTTTTAATCGTCTCCTGATCGATAATTATGCTCTGTCCCCAGCGCTGCGGTCCATGCAGTCGATCGATATATTTTTTACGATAAAAACCGCTGCCATCATGCAGATTCAGAACAACATCAATTTGTTTATCCTGAATAATCGCCTTAATTTTTTGTATCAGATTATACTCGGGATCAGTCCGATCGAGCCTGGAAAACTTTCTGTTCAAGTCACCATGAAGACCTCGTGAGCGTTTGATAATGCTCTCGAAGTTGAGGTTTGGTACTACCCACAGATTACCTTTGGATATAGTGTATTCCGTTGCCAGCAGGGCTGCCGCATTAAAACCACCCGGCTCATCGCCCTGGATACCGCCAATTACCAGAATGGTTGGCCCGGCCCCGGCGGCTTCTTTTTTATATAGTCTGAAATCAAAATGTGACGGGCATCCCGTGCTTGCAACTGCGCTCAAGCTAAACAGTGAAAGTAGCGCACTGATTATGAATTTCATTTTATACAACTTTTATATGCCAGGGTTCGTAACGCACACCAAAATAATTATCCTGAGTGTAGCGTATGGAAACATAGCCGAGGCGAATTAATTTCCGGTATTCCTCTGTCTGTGCAAATCTGGCGGTAAAATTCAAAGCCCCCAGCTCCCGTTTACCAACATCAAAATCGCCCAAGGCATGATAGGAATGCCCCGGTGGGGCCAGAGAGCGTGAAGCGCGGGAAAGATTAGCATTACATCGCTCTGCTTTTGCCAGAAACAGATACATTTGCTTTACCACGCTACGCACACCTGAGGTAAGCACCAGACTGTCTCCCACATCTTTTTTTAACCGTTCAAAAACCGTCCACGATCCTCCCTTGAACAAATAATTACCACTGCGCGGAATTTTAACGATGTCTTTTTTTACCACTTGAGCCGTCAATGATGAAATAACTTTCTTCCCCATAAAGCCATAGTCATGGGCATCATGAAAGAAAATCTTTTCCATGAATTGAATTTCGTCCGCAGGAAATGCCCCAATAACGGAATAGCTACGAGCATATTTAAGCATCTCATCAAACCCCATGAGGCTGAAATTCGCATAGCCCGCATGTGGCTGTATTTTTCTCAGGCGACCCAGGACACGCAAAAACACGGCATGTTCAGCAACTGGCAAAAATATATCCTGTTTCAGATCCTGATCGAAATGGTTAACCGCATATAATTGATCTTTTATGTCATGTCCGAGTTCATGCTCTCCGGCTCTTTGAGCATGAGGATATGCTTTTATATACCGTCTGGAGTGCGATGCAGGTAAATCCCCCCACAAGCTGCGCCAGGAAGCTGTCACGGCAGACAGTGAGAGCAATCCCATTGAAGCAAGAAAATATCGGCGTCGATTCATTGATCACCATCCATCGGCTCGTTGGTTATGGCATCAGGCTTGCAAGGTGTAATTGATGCCATTGGCTAACTATTTTAGATCTGAGGTATTCCCACAAAATAATAGCTAAAATTAAACGGATAAAAGAAATATCCGCCAATAGACGCAGTGGTAGGTCAGGCCTGTTGGTGGCTTCGGGTTACGGCTAAAAGCCGGATTGATCGGCGCTTCGGCCGATTGCGCCCTCTCCAAAAACCGGCCGAGGGTTCAAGAATCAACCTCGGTGCAACTCACCCCTCATCCCAGCCTTCTCCCCTCAAGGGGAGAAGGCGCAAAAACAATCATACCGCCTAAAGGCGTGGGATTTTAAAATCCCCTGTTTAAAGACCTTAAATCCCCTTTTTATAGACTTTTAAAAATTGTGTCCCGTTATTCGTTTTCGTCTTTATTGATCCACGATTGCAAGGCTTCAACAATTTTTTCGGCCTGGGCGCGGCTGGAAATATTGAATTTGGATTTTTGTTGATACTCGCCATTACGCTTCTGATAACGGCGAATGCTGTATTTTTCCGGGCCGTATTCTTCTTTTTTTCTGTCCCAATCCTGATACCGATACATAATGGTGGACCAGGCACCCTTGGTCAGAATGATCTTGTCCAGTTGTTTTGAAACAAGCTGCCCGTCTTCCGTATAATCAACGGTTAATTCATCTACATCGGTGGCCATGTACTGATTTCCTCATTGAATAGCTGATAAATACAGGTATTGTACGTTATCGTCGGTTAAAACTGAACCGCAGCACGGTGGGAAATCCGGCAGCATACTTTTTTATCCATTCAAACGCGGCTTCCTGGCTGCTGAGAACCCGGCCTTCGGTTTTCAGTACTTTACGGCGGTATTCTTCAATCTGGCAAAGTTGCTCCACCATGCGTACGTGGTTAGCCTCATCCTCCCCGGTAAATGTAACCCCGACTTCAAAGTGTTTGTTCTTCTTCCTGCACCAGACCACCTCTCCCTGTACTTCAAACGCTAAATCACCCACTCTGATTCGGATCTGCACAGAATCCGCTTTTTCGAGGCGCTTCAGATAATTGAAGCACAAGCCACCATAACTGATGTCATGTAACGACCTCATGCTGCCAGCCGGATTCAACGCCTGCACAACTTCAATCGGCACCTGTGAAGGGTGACGAATATATTTTCTCTTCATGTCCGTTACCGTCCTGATTTTGACACTCTATCGTTCGAAAACGTTTAAAATAAAAGCTGCATAAATCGCGCCATTACAGCATAATTATCCACTCCGAATCATAACCCTACAGATTTAAAATCAGTGCGACTCCATTTAGGGCCGTCAGGCTTCGAACTAACACCAAAACAAAAACGCAGCCTGTCTCTGTCTTTATTATTCAGTGTCATTATCTATATGGGCTTTGCCCTGGCTGCTGGAAAAGAAAGTCTGCTCAATGCCGCCACGGCACTGGGCGGCACGGGCTGGCTGCTTATTCTCTCCTGTTCATTTACCAGTTATCTTTTACGCTTTCTGCGCTGGCAATATTATCTTCGTTGTCTGGGCCATCATCTGCCCGGACTGTTGCACTTTAATTATTATCTTGCTGGCTTTGCGCTGACAACCACACCGGCCAAAGCCGGTGAAACCATTCGTTCATTTTACCTTAAGAGTCATGGAGTGAGCGTCAAACACAGCCTCGCAAGTTTTTTCTGCGAGCGCTTTCAGGATTTGATCATTGTCACCCTGCTGGCCTCACTGGCCTTGTTAAGTTTTGAGAAATATCGTTATTTTGTTCTCATTTGTGCACTGACGTTATTGATTCTACTGTCAATTCTACGCAGCAAGAAACTACCGCAGTTTCTGTATTATATAAGCCGCAAGCGGCATATTTCGTGGCTCAAGCGCATGCTGACCTATCTGACCGGGCTGCTTGAATCTGCCCATGTGTTGCTGCAATTGCATCGTTTGTATGCCGGCCTGCTACTGGGCCTGTTAGCCTGGAGCATACAGGGCCTAGCCTTTCATTTTATTCTCACCACCCTGGGATCACCTTTAGCGCTGCCCCTGACCTTGTCCATTTACGCTATTAGCCTGTTAGGCGGTGCCCTGTCGTTTATACCCGGAGGTATTGGCGCTACGGAAACAATCATGTACCTGTTGCTTAGCCAGGCTGGCGTGGATCATTCTCTGGCGTTGGTTATCCCCATTATTACCCGGGTTTCCACACTCTGGTTTGCCGTCGTACTGGGGCTACTAGCATCGATAAATCTGAGCCTGCGCAAAAATGTGCCCGTCAAATGATACTAAACCACAGCGGCAGGCTAAGTAGCGACAACAATGTGGTGACGGTCACTGCCAGCGCATAAATCGTGGCATCCAGTCGAAATCGATCGCACAATACCAGTCCCAGCACCATACTCGGCATGGCTGCTTCCAGCACGACCGCAGTCAGCAGGTCGCCGTCCAGGCCCAGGGTTCTGGCCAGTTGCCAGACCAGCAGCGGGGTTAGCAATAGCTGAATACCGCTGACTACTATCAGTGGGGGCAGTTGTCGAATGGAAATACTGCGCCATTGCAGGCTCAAGCCCAGAGCCACCAGCATCATGGGAATCACCGTATTCCCGAGCAGGTTGAGAATAATCTCTAGATTGCTGTTCAGGGGAACAGCAAGCAGATTCAATGCACTACCCACTATGGCGGCCCACAACGGTGGAATACGCATCAGTCTTTTTAAAAATCCCGCCCTGGCATCAGGACCACCATCACCATAATGCTGAGCCACCAAAACGCCAACGGTAAACAGCAGCGGCGTGCAGGCAAACAAATCATATTGAATGGCAACACTCCGCGCCCAGTCGCCGAACGTGGTTTGCAGAACAGGCAGACCCAGGTACGTGGCATTTGGAAAAGCCGCTGCCAGTATAAGGGCACCAGAAAATCCGGCAGGCATCCTGCATAGACGACAGACCAGGCTACTCAATAACAAGGCAAATATAATGCCCATTGCCGCCAGGAAACTGATTCTAAGCGAATCCAGTCCAATGGGGGTGCGCCAAAGCACCACCAGTACCAGGGCAGGCAAAAACAGATAATAAACGGACTCGGTGAGGCCAAGCCTTACCTGCTCTGGCGTCAATTTACCCGGGCGAAAAAAACGCCAGCCGACACCACAGGCAATCAGCGCGATCATTTGTAATAGTGTTTCAAACATGATCCGGATTCTACCTGATTAAACAGTCTCTTATCATGTCAAGCTGGTATGCTGTATTTCGCAATACCATCACAATGCAAGCCCCGGATAAACCAGGCAATAAACAGAACCTCTGCATACAGGAGAACAAAAATCATGCGCATACTCCATACCATGCTGCGGGTGGCAGATCTACAACGCTCGATTGACTTTTATACACAGATAATGGGTATGAATTTGTTGCGACAACAAGACTATCCCGATGGCCGCTTTAGCCTGGCTTTTCTTGGCTATGGCCCTGAAACGGAGCAAACAGTGATTGAATTAACATATAACTGGGATATCAACTGCTATGATCCTGGTACTGGCTTTGGTCATATCGCTATCGAAGTAGATAATATATATGATGCCTGTGATGCGATTAAAATGAAGAATGGCAAAATCATCCGAGAGGCGGGACCGATGAACGCGGGTAGTACGATTATTGCTTTTATAGAAGATCCTGATGGTTACCCGATTGAACTTATCGGCGAAAGCAAAAAATAGCCGCCAGCCATGCTCGATCACCTCAGGCAGATTATCGAACAGACCGCCGATATTATCGTCATCGCTGATGTGCATGGGATCATCGAATACATCAATCCGGCATTTGAAAAAATCACCGGCTACAGTTCTGACGAGATCCTTGGCAAAAAACCGATTCATTTTTCCTCCGGCCGCCAAAGTGAAGAATTTTACGCACATATGCAGAGCACCCTGCTAGCAGGAAGGGTCTACCGCAATAACCTCATTAACAAACGCAAAGATGGCTCACTGTTTCATGCCGAGATCACCATCACTCCCCTGGTCGATGAGAATGCCAATATCACCCACTTTATTGCCACCGCCAGGGACATCTCCGATGCTATCCATGACAAGATCCGCCCTAAACAACGAATCCAGTATGACAACCTGACGGCTCTGCCTAATCGCAACCTTTTTTTAGATCAGCTACAGCAGGCTATTTCCAGGGCGCAGCCTCATCGACGGGTGGCAATCCTGTTTCTCGATCTTGATCGATTCAAGAATATCAATGACAGCCTCGGATATACCGCAGGCGATCAACTCTTGCAGCAACTTAGTGAGCGTTTCAGAAAAACCATCCGTGAAGGCGATACCATTGCCCGTTTTGGCAGCGATGAGTTCGTCATCCTGCTGGACGATTTTGACTCGAACAACAGCCTCTCGCTCATTGCCCAGAAAATACTGAACTCGCTGGCTACACCGTTTGATATTAACGGCCATGAAATTTCCATCACTGCCAGTATCGGTATCAGTATCTCGCCGAATGATGGTGAGGATTCCGATACCCTGCTACGCAATGCCGACATCGCCATGTACCGGGCCAAAGAATTAGGTAAAAATAATTTTCAGTATTACTCCGAAGCCATGATGGCTCACGTCTTTGAACACCTGAGTCTGGAGAATAACCTGCGCCATGCGCTTGAGCGTAATGAATTTGTTCTTTACTACCAACCCCAGGTGGATGCGCGCAATGGAAAGATTTTCGGGGTCGAGGCGCTGCTGCGCTGGCAACACCCTGAACTGGGCCTGATCATGCCCAATAACTTTATTTCTTTACTGGAAGAAACCGGGTTAATTGAACCCGTAGGGATCTGGGTACTGGAAACGGCCTGTAAACAATCGCGACAATGGCACGAGTCAGGTATGGGCTTTGTACATATGTCAGTCAATCTCTCCAGCCGCCAGTTCAATAACAAGGATTTCATCATATCCTTGCAGAACATTATCAAAGATACCCAGGTCAATCCACAATACCTGGAACTGGAGCTGACCGAAAGTATGCTTATGCGCAACACCCGAAGCATTACTACCGCACTGAAAAATCTGAACAATCTGGGTGTGCGTTTTGCTATCGATGATTTTGGTACCGGCTATTCATCACTCAACTACCTGCGCCGTTTTCCCATTGATACTATCAAAATCGATCGCGCCTTCATTCGTGACATAACTCATGATACCGATGATCTTGCTATCTGCTCTGCCATTATCGGCATGACCCAAAGCCTGTCGCTCAAGGTCATTGCCGAGGGCGTAGAAACCCATGCCCAGCTTGATATTCTGAAAACAAAAGACTGTCATTGTATTCAGGGCAATGTATTTAGTCCCGCAGTAACGGCAGCGGAAATGACACAAATGCTGGCCAATCAGTTGCTCATCTAAGACCCGTTTAGCAGATCAAACGTCCTGGGAATAAGGTAAACTCGGGGATCACTCTCAGTCATATTCGTTGTATTTTTTTGAGCTGCCGCGCACTTTCTCCACCGGGTATTTGTTGTTATTGATTGTTATTTTTTCTTCCACGGCGGCAACAAGATCCACCTTCAGCTCGCTGGCAAGACGCAAGAGGTAAATAAAAACATCGGCCATTTCCAGTGACACGGCATGTTTTTTTTCGGTATTTAGCGTTTTGCTCTGCTGTTCATTCAACCACTGGAAATGCTCCAGCAGCTCGGATGCTTCCACCGACAACGCCATGACCAGATTTTTAGGCGCGTGGAATTGTTCCCAATCTCGCAGGCGGGCGAATTCGAGCAGTTCGTCCTGTAATGTTGACAGATCACATGCGGCCATGATCAGAGCATTCCTATGAAAATATTTAATGAAAAAATGGATAAAACCTGGGGATAATACGACAGCGACCCGCGCGTTTGCCGGGGCGTTTTCAGAACAAGGATTATTGCTGTAACAGGGATCTCGCAGCCTGCTGCAAATTTCGACTCAGCTCAAGTGAATACCATGTATTCACATCGAGCACCTGACGATTGCCATCCAGGTATTCAATCATGACTGAAACGGCTTCCTCACGATGCCAGACCATGAGTTTCACTTTCATCAGTTTGCCATTCCGGTTGACATACCAGGCTCCGACAACCGGCTGTTGCTTGATAAACATAATCTGCCCCCATACACCTTATCTTTATTCACTGTAATTTGGTGTCTTTTTGACTGAATAACAGTCTAACAAAATTTTGTCCGCGTTGTACGTACCTATTTATATCTATCTCTGAGGCTCGCCGGATTTGAGATGCCCCCTTTTACAGTTACTTAACCTATATAAAAAATAAATCATCACTATTCAGTCATTCAATATCCAGTTTGCCCAGGAACCCTTGGCTATTCATCCGTAACACAGCCCATTGAGGCATCCTTGACGCAGCGGATGTATTTGAACAGGGTGCCGCGCGTTGCCTTGTAAGGCGGCATAACCCAGTCGTGGCGACGTTGCTGCATTTCCTGTTCGCTGAGATTGACCTCCAGCGACTGCGTCTCGGCATTGATAGTAATCACATCGCCGTTACGAATGAGCGCGAGTGGCCCACCTTCCTGCGCTTCAGGCACCACATGGCCGATGATGAAACCATGAGAGCCGCCGGAAAAACGACCATCGGTGATCAAGGCGACATCCTTGCCCAGGCCGGCTCCCACGATAGCCGAAGTCGGGGTGAGCATTTCCGGCATGCCAGGGCCACCTTTAGGCCCTTCATAGCGAATTACGGCCACCTCGCCTTTCCGGATTTCACCCTTCTCCAGTCCGGCTAACATATCTTCTTCGCAGTCATAAATTCGAGCCGGGCCGGCAAAATGCAGACCTTCTTTGCCCGTGATCTTGGCCACCGAACCACCCGGTGCCAGATTGCCCCTGAGGATTTGAATATGGCCCGTTGCCTTGATTGCTTTGTCCAACGGCATAAAGACATCCTGCCCCTCTTTTAAAGCGGGTAGCTCTGCCAGATTTTCAGCCAGCGTCTTACCGGTTACGGTCATGCAGTCACCGTTGAGCAAGCCCTCTGCCAGAAGATATTTCATCACGGCCGGGGTTCCCCCGACATTGTGCAAATCTTCCATCACATATTTGCCGCTAGGCTTGAGATCCGCCAGAAAGGGCACGCGATTACTGACCGCCTGAAAATCATCCAGACTCAGCGGCACATCCACGGCTCGCGCCATAGCAATAAGGTGCAGCACGGCATTGGTGGAACCGCCCAGTGCAATAACCGTTACTATGGCATTTTCGAATGCCTCACGAGTCATGATATCGCGGGGCTTAATATCATGTTCAAGCAGGTAACGAATAGCTTTGCCTGCAGCCAGGCATTCTTCACGCTTGCCAGGATCGACAGCCGGAATGGAGGCGCTGTAAGGCAAACTCATGCCCAGTGCTTCAATCGCTGAGGCCATAGTGTTGGCCGTATACATACCCCCGCAGGCGCCTGGGCCGGGACAGGATTTTTCAACGATTTCCTCACGTTCCTGATCATCGATCTTGTCTGCCAGGAACTCGCCATAACTCTGGAACGCGGAAACAATATCCAGCGTTTGATCTTTCATGTGACCGGGTTTAATAGTGCCGCCATACACCATCAGCGCAGGACGATTAACCCGACCCATAGCAATGATGACCCCCGGCATATTTTTATCACAGCCAGGGATGGAAATATTGGCGTCATACCACTGTGCGCACATAACCGTTTCGATAGAGTCGGCAATAATATCGCGCGATTGCAGCGAATAGCTCATCCCGTCAGTGCCCATGGAAATACCATCAGAAACACCAATGGTATTGAAGCGCATGCTCACCAGACCGGCTTCTTTTACGCCTTCTTTGACCACCGCAGCAAGATCATTGAGATGCATATTGCAGGTATTGCCCTCCCACCAGACACTGGAAATTCCCACCTCAGCCTTGTTCATGTCTTCGTGGCTCATGCCGGTGCCATACAACATGGCCTGAGACGCACCCTGGGATTTAGGCTGGGTAATCCGGGAACTGACGTTATTGATCTTGTCTGCCATTTATAATCTCTCCGCTGAAATATGAAAATCGGGGATGGGAATACTGCCGCATCCAGCGCTGCTGCGTAGTATAAAACAATCCTGCTTCAGGTGTAGCTAAAAACAGTAGCGGACTATGACATGTTTTATATTACGTTTAATATTATCTGATCAATGCCGATATAAAGGGTATGCGCCGAACTGGTGCCAACAGAATATGGCTTATCGGGCGTTTTGTGAGCCAATCCTGCTATCAAGATAGAACGGATCTGCTATAACCGGAACTCAGGAGACTTTATCTTGAAGCAGACGCAGGTTTTTGGACGAACAAGGTTTATGAGGTGTACCTATTGCGGGCTCCATCAGCTGCTTTGCGCATCTGTTTTTTGCTGCCTGGGTCTTTACCTGCTACTGCCAATCTGTGCCCAGGCCGCTAGCCAGCACTCTCTTAGATGGCAACGCGCCCTGTTTGAGCAGGCCGAACACGCCATCAAGCTAGGCCGGCTGACCCGCTATCGTCAGTTAAAGGCAAAACTCGGCCACTACCCCCTGCTGCCCTACCTTGAATACGCCCGTCTTAAACGCCACCTGCAACGACGCTCGGCTAATCAGATTTACGCTTTTATTCGCAAACACGACAACATGCCGCTGGCATCCAGGCTGCTGAAGAACTGGTTGAAAACACGTGCGCAAGTGGGCGACTGGCAGGGGCTGGCCAATAACTATTTTATCAATGACAACCTCAATCTGCGTTGCCAGTACAGTCGCGCATTATATGAAACCGGTGCCACCGAGCGCGCCAATATTATCACCCGAAGTCTGTGGCTGAGTGGCCGATCCCTGCCTCGAAGCTGTAACAAACCATTAATGCTATGGCAAAAAGCCGGTCAGCTAAACCATGATCTACTCTGGCAGCGCATCCATCTGGCCATACAGAAGAACAATCTCCGTCTGACTCGTCACTTAGGCAAGATGCTGCCCAAAAACGAACAGTTCTGGATCGCCATCTGGAGGAAAGTACGCCGCGATCCCGGCTATTTACTGAAAGTGAGCCAACACTTCCACAAAGAGGCTCCGGATGTGCTGCGCTGGATTGCTGTTTACGGCCTGCGCCGTCTTGCTACACGCGATCCGCTGCTGGCGGCTAAATACTGGCAAACCCTGCAACAACAACTTCCCTTCACCCGCAATGAACAGGGGCGCATCGAACGCCGCCTGGTGCTCAACCTGGTTCAGAATGATTCTGATAGCGCCCGCGAGTGGCTCAATAAGATGAAACTCTCCCACTTCAGTAATGACATGCTGAGCGCTTATATTCTGACTTCGATACGCGATCAGGACTGGCACTCGGCACTGGACTGGCTCAACCGTCTGGATACCCAACAGCAGCATTCCGAGCGCTGGCGTTACTGGCGCGGCCGAGTCCTGGAATCTATGGGCCGTCTGGAAGAAGCCCGCGACATCTATATGGCCGATGCCGAAACCCGCGGCTATTACAGTTTTCTCGCCGCCGACCGGATCGGCAATCGCTATCATTTCTCTCACCGGCCTCTGGTTTTCTCCCATACCCAGCTGGATGGCATTCGCAATCTGCCCTGGATGCTCCGTGCGCGGGAACTCCATGCCCTGAAGCGTCTTCCCGATGTGCGCCGGGAGTGGAATTACGCCATCAAACGCATGAACAAGCCCCAGTTACTCAAGGCGGCCAAGCTGGCAGATCAATGGGGCTGGCATGATCGGGCCATCGCAACCCTCACACAGGCCCGCTACTGGGATGATCTGAAACTGCGTTTTCCGTTGGCCTACCGGCGACAGATTCTCGCCCAGGCAAAAAAACAGGCCATCAATCCTGCCTGGGTCTTTGCTATCATTCGTCAGGAAAGCGCTTTTACGAGCGATGTCCGTTCTGATGCCGGTGCCATGGGACTCATGCAACTGCTACCACGCACGGCAAGACGCATAGCACGCGCCATGCGTATCCCCATGCGTAACCGCCGAGCCCTGCTCAACACCAACACCAATATCAGGCTGGGTCTGGGTTATCTGAAAAAAATCAACGATCATTACCACGGCAACTCGGTGTTAGCCACCGCGGCCTACAACGCGGGCGGACGACAGGTGAAACGCTGGTTGCCAGAAGAACGGGCCATCCCCGCCGATTTATGGATTGAGCTGGTACCTTTTGCGGAAACCCGCAAGTATATGAAGCGAGTCCTGACGTACACGGTCATTTATGAACAGCGGCTGGGTGAGTCACCCGTACTACTGCGAGATCGCATGCGTCCCATCCCCGCCAGCCAGCCCCAGCGGCTTTCGGCTCATCCTGTTCCCCGCGCCTGTCTGGAAAGCTGTACCTGAACCTTGCCGAATTTATCTTCGAATATCCGGCAACACTTTTGTGAACTTACTCACAATTTCATCGCCAACCTCAACTTGCAGCAATAATGACCGATATTATGTAGTACAGACGTATCAGCACACAGGAACTCCATTATGTTGACATTCACTGCACTTAGCCTCATTTGTCTGGGTATTTTTTATACCGGGTATTATTTTGGGAATCAGACAGGGCGCACCGCCTATATCCGAGCCTACCTTTCGGAAGCTCGCAAACAGCGCAGGCAAACGTAAAACCGTCAATTTTGGATAAATTAAAGGATTAACTTAAATAGAAATCATGTAGTTATGGCTTTTTCTTGATATATAACATTAACTGTTATATATTTAATACTGTATTACGGAGAAAAAGCCATGAGCGAACAAACGCCGAGCCTGCCTGTCTATGAAGTGGAAGAACTAAGTCTGGAACAGGTTATTCTGGAGTTAGCCAGTGAAGAAGAAAAATACGCCACCCAATATCAGGCGGCAACATCCCTGTTTCTACAGCTATGTGCTTGATGATGAACCCGGCGTAGTGCCGTTATCAGTCTCGTTCCTGGGTGAATAATTCTATGATTTGATCTTCATCCTGAATCCGGTTGGCCAGAATTTCGCCCAATTGTGACAGATCCTTATCCAGGCTAGCCAGATCATTACCATCATCAGTATGATCATATTTCTCATTAAAATCCAGAATATGCTGGGTAGCAACGGCAATTCGAGGATACACTGCCTCAGCCAGTTTTTTGACTGAAGAACGCCGCTCCCTGCCTTTCTCAATATAACTATAAAGCTGAAAATGGGCGCTGGCCGTGTAGTCCACCAGCGATTCGCAGTACTCCTGCAACAGCTCCTGCATATCAGGCTCCGGCTTGAACGGCCGCATGGCCACCAGTTCATTGAGCAGTGACAATGTTTCAGCTCTGGATTCCAGCAGTGCGCGAAGCTTGCTGTGTGACTCTTCTCGACGTTCTATTATGGCGGTAGCCTGCATTATTATTTCCTCCCCTGCATATTTCAATCCAATATGCACTTACTTAGCGGTTGATTTCAAGACTTTTTTTAATCATCACTGAATATTCTCCCTGATGTCATATCAGGTATTAATCCTTGCAGCCGCCTCTCCCGAAGGGAAAGGCGGCTTTGTTATGCACGCTTAATACTTCAAACATGCACCCAGCGCGGCAAGTGCTTTCCTGCCTGTCCCAATGCGGCATCCAGGCGTCGATAGTCGGGTTCATATTTTGACACCTGTTGCCAAAATTGCGGCGAATGATTCATATGCCGGATATGACTGAGCTCATGCACGAACAGATAGCGCACCAGAGATGGCGGCAGGAACAACAGATTTCTGTTCAAATTAATGACCTTCCCCGCCGAGCAACTGCCCCAGCGGGTTTTCTGTGCACGAATACAGGCTTTTGTGTAAGCCAGCCCCAGTTCTGCCGCCGTTTGCGCCAGCCAGGGTAATAAATATTGGCGTGCCTGCTCGTTTAACCACTTCTGCAACCGTCGGCTGATTAGCGCATCCGCTTCGATTTCTGCAATCTGTGGGTAACGTAGTTGCAGGTGATCGTCGTTCATTTGCAGACGCAACTGCCGGCCTGATGCGGACGTGTAATCCACTTGCCAGCAACGATCCAGCGCCCGCAGCCGGATCGTTGCGGGGCGCAAGGCATGTTCGTGCGGTGCCTCAGCCCAACGCGCCCTTAATTTGGCCAGATGTGTATCCAGCCAGTGCTGACGCTGCTGTAAAACAGCCGGCACCTGAGAGACATCAAATCCCCGTGGAATTACCACCTCAACACGACCTAATGGGCTGATTTTAATCAGCACCCGTTTGCAGCGTGGACTGATGCGCACGACATACTCGGGCAGGGAACGCGACAAAGCGGATGATAAGTGCATATAAAAAATCAGATAATCAAGGTAAGACTTTTATCTTAACCTGGATGAACAGGATAAAGTAAATGCTAACAGAAGATACCATTCTTTTTTAGTTGCATAGCGTATAATCGAATTTCGATTTTCCATTAAATTCCAGACTGACCATCCTTCCATGCAAACCCATCCAGAACTCCTGCTACCTGCCGGTACCCTGAAAAATATGCGTTATGCCTTTGCATATGGTGCCGATGCTATTTATGCCGGCCAGCCTCGCTACAGCCTGCGTGTGCGTAATAATGATTTTACCTTGCAAAATCTGGAGATCGGCATCGCTGAGGCACACCAGTCGGGGAAAAAATTCTTTCTTGCCAGCAACCTCTTGCCGCACAACAGTAAGCTCAAAACCTATATCGCCGATATGGAACCGGTGATCGCCATGAAACCCGATGCGCTGATCATGGCCGACCCCGGCCTCATTATGATGGTGCGCGAACGCTGGCCCGAGATCCCCATCCATCTGTCGGTACAGGCCAATACGGTGAACTGGGCGGCGGTGACATTCTGGCAAAACCTCGGCATTGAACGCATCATTCTCTCCCGCGAACTATCCCTGGATGAGATCGAGGATATCCGTCAGCGCTGCCCGGAAATGGAACTGGAAGTGTTTGTTCACGGCGCTCTGTGCATCGCCTATTCAGGACGTTGCCTGCTGTCCGGCTATTTCAATCACCGTGATCCCAATCAGGGCAGTTGCACCAATTCCTGCCGCTGGCAATACAATCTGCAATCATCCGCCGACAATGACTGCGGTGATGTGCAAAAAATTGATTTTGATGCCTTTGCTGCCATGCAGCAGCTCCCATCCCTGGGCGAGACCGAAAAGCATGAACGTCACCCGCTCGCAGATCAGGTTTACCTCATCGAGGAGCAGGGTCGGGCTGGCGAACTCATGCCCATTTTCGAAGACGAACACGGCACCTATATTATGAACTCACGCGATTTGCGCGCCATACGCCACATTAAACGGCTGATAGAAATAGGCATCAACTCCTTCAAAATCGAAGGCCGCACCAAATCCCATTATTATGTTGCCCGCACGGCACAGATCTACCGACAGGCCATTGATGATGCGCTTGCCGGGTTAGCCTTTGATTCAACGCTACTTGGCAAACTGGACGGTCTGGCCAACCGCGGTTACACCGAAGGTTTTTATCAGCGCCACGCCGATCAGGATTACCAGAATTATCTCAGCGGTCACTCTACCAGTCATGCGCAGAAGTTCGTCGGCGAAATACAACACTACGATCAGCAACGAGGACTGGCTGAAGTAATGGTTAAAAACAAATTCGGCTGCGGCGACCGGCTGGAGATCATCAACCCTGGCGGCAACCATGAGTTGCAGTTGCAACACATGGAGGATCTGCACGGCAAGACTATGCAGGAGGCTCCCGGTGGTGGCTATCAGGTACGTATTCCACTGCCCCCGGCCAACTACGACAATGCGCTTATTGCAAAATATCTATAACTCACACGCGCTACTATTTAGCTAACAGGCCAACAAACAGAAAAATGTCACAGGACTTTACTACTATCAACGATCTTTACCTCTGCCTTGACCAGGGAGGACAGGCTAGCCGCGCTATGGTCTTCGATAATAATGGCCAGCTTATTGCTCAGGCCCGAGAACCCCTGGAGGCCCGGCATCCCAGCGACGATCGCGTAGAATACCCCGCCGAAGAGCTGCTGGCATCCATCCGGCGTGCTATCGACAAGGTGCTGGATACTCTGGGCGAACGTCGCCGGAATATCAGCGCGGCCGGTCTTGCTACCCAGCGCTCGAATATCGCCTGCTGGGACAGGCAAACAGGTGAGGCATTAATGCCCATCCTGGGCTGGCAGGATCGCCGCGCCCATCAATGGCTGCAACAACTTGAACCTCATGCCGACATTATTCACCTGCGCACGGGCCTGTTTCTGAACTCCCATTACGGTGCCAGCAAACTGCACTGGTGTCTGAATAACATTGCCGAAGTAAAACAGGCTGCTGATGAAGGACGGCTGGCCTTTGGCCCCATGGCCAGCTTTATCATTCATCGGCTACTGGATGAACACCCTCTGCTCACCGATCCGGTCAATGCTTCACGCACCCAACTGCTGAATATTCGCAACCATGACTGGGATACTGAACTGCTCAAGCTCTTTGACCTGTCGGCACAGGCTCTACCCAGCGTAGTACCCAACTTGCATACCTTCGGCAGCCTGACTGTCAAGGACATTTCCATTCCCCTGCGTCTGCTTAACGGCGATCAGTCCACCGCTATCTATGCCTATGGCGCGGTGCAACCGGACACGGCCTACGTTAACATCGGCACGGGTGCTTTTGTCTCCCGCCCGTCGGGTATGGCATGCATTTTCAGCCGCTACCTGCTCACCAGCCTGGTTCTGCAAAAAGCGAATACGGACTGCGACTATGTTCTGGAAGGCACCGTCAATGGCACGGCCTCGGCGCTGAAATGGCTGGCCCACAAGGAAGGTATCGATAATATTTTCGAACAACTTGACGAGTGGTTACAGGAGTCAAACACGCCCCCGATTTTTCTCAATGGTATCGGTGGCCTGGGTTCGCCCTGGTGGATTGCTGATTTTAAGTCCCGTTTTCATGGTCAGGGCAACAAACAGGAAAAGGCCGTAGCCGTGGCCGAAAGCATTATTTTTCTGCTCAATATCAACCTTGAAAAAATGCACCATCTTTCCTCACCGCCTGAACAGATCCAGATCACCGGCGGGTTGGCTCAAATCGACAGTCTCTGTCAGCGGCTGGCTGATATTTCCTGCCTGCCAGTTTATCGACCACGGGAAACTGAGGCCAGCGCACGCGGCATTGCCTTTTTGCTGGCGGACTGTCCCGAACACTGGCCGGAAACAGACTTCGGAATATGGTTTACACCGCAACCCAATACAGCATTACAGGCCCGTTATTCCACATGGCAAACCTGTATGCAAAAGGCTCTTGAGCAATGACATATTAACTCCCTTGATATACCAAATCAGAGCATAAGCCACCATCCCTGTTCGCAATCTTGCGTTTTCACCTTAGATTGGCGTTGCTCGTCGTGTCGGGCGAGGCTAAAGCCTCACCTCCAGGGTTCGATGGCGCGTATGAACAGGAACCGCATCTCACAGCAGAGGAGATGGGACTTTAGCCCCGCACACCTTGCCGATTTACGCTTAAAAATCTGCCGCCAACGTGCGAAGCCATTGGCCAGAGTAACGCTGCAAAAGTAAAGCGAAATTCTGTCAGCCGCGCTGCGGATACAGCTTCAATTTTGCGGTATCCGCTTTGACTTCGCGTTTCGGCAAACAGGGTCGCAGCATGAGTATGACCTGCTCTGCTGTAGCACGATAACCAGTGAGCTTGCCGCCATATAAACTCAATAGCCCCGAAGAACTCATATGTAATACGGTATCCCGGGGCCGACTAAAAAAACTACCTTCCACTTTGGGTAACACACGCACACCGGCAAAGGTTTCGATAATGTTCGCCCCTCGCCGAGGAAAATAATAACGATAGACGGCCTGTAAATAACGTATTTCCTCTTCCGTGGGACTGAGCATTTCGAGTTTGCCTTCGAAGCGGGTTTCTGTCGTGCCCACCAGGGTCTTGCCTTGCCAGGGCATGACAAACACAGCACGTTTGTCACTAGGTGCTTCGATGTAATAAATAGCCGAGGGTGCAGGCGCATCCAGTAACACATGCGCACCCTGCACCAGATCCACCTCCAGTCGGGACGACTGTGGTGCAATTCTTTCCAGTACTTGATTCACCCACGGCCCGGATGCATTGACCAGGGCATAACAAGCGAGCTGCTTTTCTTCATTCTTGACCCGATAGCGAAGCTGATAAATATTGTCTTCATAGCATGCAGAAATAACCTCGGCCGGACAAAGTAGTGTCGCACCCAGTTCAATCGCTGACTGCATGACCGCACGCGTCAGGGCAGCATCATCTGTTTGTGCATCCCGATACTCAAATAGCGCAGACAACTCATCCGTCCGCAAACCATCACGAGACAAGTACTGCGCTTTGGAAAAATGTTTGAAGCGCGTCAACGGTTTTAACCCGCCCAGTAGCGCATACAAGCTCAGTCCCAGCCGGATTTGCCAGGCTTTTCGGCCGCTGTTTTTATAAATGGGAATATTGAATGCGACCGGCCTGACCAGCCTGGGAGCGATGCGCAAAAGGATCGCTCGCTCCCGTAAGGCTTTCCTCACCAGGCCAAACTGAGCACTTTCAAGATAGCGCAAGCCCCCATGAATCAGTTTACTGGAATGGCTTGACGTAGCAGAAGCAATGGCCTGTTTTTCTAACAGGATAACCCGGTACCCGGCTGCCTCAGCTGCCTGCGCCACACCTGCACCCTGAATCCCGCCGCCGATGATCGCTATATCGTAATCGGCTGTACTCACACTCTGATACCTGCCTGCAAACCAGCCAGCATCTCACCGATGGCAAAAGTCTCGACCAGATCCACGCCTCGTTCAAGCACACTTCTTGCCTTCTCGATATCGGTACATTCATACACGGCCAGACGCGAGCCTGACCGCTGCAACGGGCCTTCAGCAGGCAGGCTTTCAATATCGCAGAACAGGTATTCTGCCTGTAACGCCTGCACTTGTGGTTGACCCAGGACATGCCAGTCATCCGCCACCAGCGCAATCGGCTGACGACCTTGCTCACGCATTTTTTCCAGCACTGAGAGAGAATAGGAAATCATCACACACTGCCTCAGCACCGGTTGCAGATCAGCAAATACTTTTGCCAGCATCACCTTTTCACCAAAGTGAGCCAGACTGATGCGTTTAAATTCAATAAACGCCGTGCTATCCGGGTATGCCCGCAGCAGACTGACAAGATCTTTGAGTCGTGAAACAGGCTCTTCACGCTGTAGGCCGGCAGACTGCACCGGATTAGAAACCGAAAAAGTTTGCACTTCCCGCCATTTATAATCATGCAACACACCTGCCCGAGCGCACAGGCGTTGCAGATCCCGATCATGAAACAACACGGCGATACCATCGGCGGTCAGTTGCACGTCCACCTCAATAAAACAGGCTCCCGCAGTAATGGCTGCCGCAATACCCGCCAGGCTATTTTCGGGATAATGACGGGGATAACCACGATGAGCAATCAGTTTATCCGCCGCTGAAATCAAATTATTTACCTCACTAAACTCTGGTATACTTGAAAATTACAGTTTTATAGTCCGATTACCATGCTCCAGAACCTTTCCACTATTCAAATTATTTCTGTTTCCATTCTGCCTATACTGTTTGCCATTATCGTGCATGAAGTCGCCCACGGCTGGGTGGCCAAACAGTTGGGCGACCACACCGCCGATATGCTTGGTCGTCTGACTCTGAATCCAATCAAGCATATCGATCCTGTTGGCACCCTGCTGGTACCGATTATTATGATTGCCACCCTCGGTATCGCCTTTGGCTGGGCCAAACCGGTACCCATCGATTACCGCAATCTGCGCAATCCGAGGCGCGATATGGTGCTAGTCGCCGTAGCCGGGCCGGCTTCCAATCTGCTCATGGCCTTCGCCTGGGCGCTGATCGCCAAAATCGCCCTGCTCATGCCCATCAGCATGCTGTCTGTCTCAAAGCCACTGATCTACATGGGTACCATCGGCATCCTTATCAATGTGCTGCTGATGGTGTTCAACCTCATCCCCCTGCCACCGCTGGATGGCGGACGCGTCGCTGTCGGTCTGTTGCCGACAAAACTGAGTTATTCACTCAGCAGGCTGGAGCCCTATGGGCTGATAATCATCCTCATCCTGTTTGCAACCGGTTTCCTGTCCAGGTTTCTCTGGCCGGCTATCTCGCTTATCTCGGGCGCTATCCAGCACCTTATCGGCCTGTAATATTAATCGTTGCATAAGTATTTGCACCATAGTCCCCCTCTCCCTCGGGGAGAGGGTTGGGGTGAGGGTATAAAATACATGCAAATACTTATGCAACGATT
>VAOX01037262.1_pt1 | contig 24606 bp, 21 predicted proteins | sample 3393891 | NCBI WGS metagenome assembly VAOX01 (sample SAMN08290429, study PRJNA428436) | hydrothermal vent metagenome | isolation source: Deep-sea hydrothermal vent chimney | place: Indian Ocean: Southwest Indian Ridge | depth 2822 m m | reverse complement strand
TAAATCCCACAGGTACGGTTTTGAGCGGTTGTCGCAAGCTGACGATAATAACCATGTCCCCATTTTGCAACGTTGTGTATTTAAGTGTCTGAATACTGTTACTGCCAACCGCCGCACGGTGGGCCGTGACATGATTCACCGCCGAGAAAGTGAAGCTGCTGAATAAGACGAGGATAGCCGTAATCAGTAATCTAGCGGCTGTGCTGACGGTAATTAACGGTGATGTTCGCATTTTTCTGCTCCCACTATTCTTGCAGTTGAAGACTGTTTTTTTTCTTAACCCAATCGCCATTTGCGTCTTCGACTGTTTCTTGGATGGTTATCTTGGTTTCGGTGATTTTGATGATTTTCCCGAAATTTTGCCCAATATAATTTCCTGCTTTTATCCGGTGCAGCAAGTTGTCCGGTGTTTTAACGATAGCGTAATAAGTTTTGCCGAGTTTCAATGTCCCCACCATTTTCAAATTTTCCAGGGCATAGTTTTCGAGTAATTCCTTGGGGCGGTTAAAGTTGGGATGAGTACCCCTGCCTTCCGTCTTCATTTTTCGTGGCCGGAATGGGTCAGGTAAATCAACCGCATCGTAATGAAAAGGCCGATAAGGTTTGACGCGGGGCGGCGGTTTTATCTTTCCCTGTAGACCTTTGCCAGCATTCGCTACGAATTGCTTAAGGTCATTGTTTTGGTTGCTGTTACCACTGCAACCGGCAAGTATTAAGCAAACTAAGAGCAGTGCCCAGTTGTTCACTATCGCTTCCTCTTTGCTTTGGCGGCACGTTGACGGGCGGCGAGTTCGTTTTCATCTAAGTAACGGTACGTCTGGGCTGTGACGTTCATGGTCAGCAGTTTTTGGTTTTTCCTCACTGGTGCGATGCGAATGTTGTTTAGCGTGACGATGCGTGGTAATTGTGCGACGTCGCTGGCAAAAGCGCCAAAGTCATGATAGCTGCCGGTCACCCGAATATAAATTGGCAGAACGGCGTAAAAGTCGAAGCGTGTCTCATTTCCCGGTTTGAATAACTCGAAAGAAAGTCCTTGCCCTAGTCCAGCTTGGTTGATCTCCGTAATCAGCGATTCCATCTCGGATTTGTTTGGTAGTTGGCGTAGCAAGGCGCCGAATGCCTTTTGAATATCCTTGAGTTGTTGCTGGTAAACGGGCAGGTTGACCGCCAGTTTTTTCTTTTCTAGGAATGTTTGCCTTAGCTTAACTTCCTTTGCTTTGGCGGCATTGAGGTTGTTGATCTGGTCGCTCCAATCGAACCAATAGGCGGCGAACAACAATGCAATGAAGATCAGCGTTAAAAATAACGCTTTCAAGATTGTTGGCCAATTACCAATTTCTTTAAAATCCAGGCTATTGAAGTCTAGATTTTTTAGTTCGTCCCATGTCATGGTTTAGCGTCCTTGGCTTTTTTGTTCCGGTGAGGCCAACTTTACGGTTAACGCAAATGCACTGGTACGCAGATTATTGACGATTGCCGACTTGATTTCTATCAGCTTGGGTGCCTGTAGCCAAGGAGAGGCGTCAAGATTTCGCATGAGGTTCGATACGCGGGCGTTGGACTCAGCATAACCGGCGAGGGTGATGACGTTGTTTCGCTGTTTGATCAATCGCAGGTAAACGCCTGGTGGTAATCGTCTGGCTAACTGGTCTAGCAGATGAACTTCCACGGTCCGGTTGTGTTGCAGTTTTTCCACCACTTGTTTGCGGGCGAGAAGAACTTGGATTTGCTCTTTGAGTTTTTTTATGGAGGCAATTTTCTTGTTGAGTTGGGTGATATGTCCTTCCAGGAATTGGTTGCGCCCAGTCTGGATGGAGATTTTGTCGGTGATGATGGTGTGAATCAGTAACGCGACTAGCAAGCCGAGGATGACGATGCTCATTGCTAAAAAATTAAACTGACGCTGACGGGCGGCGCGCTTAATTTCCCGGTGAGGAAGCAGGTTGATGCGGATCATAACGGGTCGAATTTCCGTAGCGCGAGACCGCATGCTATCAGTAGCGCCGGAGCATCTTGTGCTAGTTGTCGCGGTCTTGCGCGAGGCGACAGCATCATATCGACAAACGGGTTGGCGATGCGCGTACTGGTTCTGGTGCGGTCGGCGACAATTTCAGACAATCCGGAGATGGCCGCACAGCCGCCTCCCAGCAAAATTTGATCGACCTGCGTGTATTGCGTAGAGGAAAAAAAGAACTGCAAGGCGCGCGTGACTTCCATGGACAGTGTTTCCACAAACGGCTGCAGTACGTCTGTCTCGAAATTCTCCGAGAACCCGCTACCTTGGCGCTTGGCAATTTCAGCTTCCTCGGCAGATAGGCTGTATTGACGTTGAATTTCCTGAGTTAATTGATTGCCACCAAATGGCTGTTCTCGTGAATAAACGGGCTGGTTGTCATGCAACACCGATACGTGCATCATGGTGGCACCGATATCAACAATGGCGACGATCGAGTTTTTCCCCTCAGCGGAAATCTGCGGCGCGATAAGCGCGTAAGCGCCTTGCGTGGCGAACGCTTCGATATCCATGATCATCGCTTTCAGCCCAGCGTTTTCCGCCGCGGCAACGCGATCGTCCACTTTTTCTTTACGCGACGCCGCAATTAACACTTCTATTTCTTCCGGTTGGTCTGGTGCCGGCCCGGCAACCTGGAAGTCGAGGTTCACTTCGTCCAACGCAAAAGGAATATATTGATTCGCCTCCGACTCCACTTGCATTTCTAATTCCTGCTCGCGCAAGCCTTGGGGTACGATAATCTTTTTGGTAATAACTGCGGCCGAGGGGAGCGCGAGTGCGACGTTTTTTACCTTGGTGTTCAGTCGCCGCCAGGCTCGGCCGATTGTTTCGCTCGCGTCAGTCAGGTTGGTGATATTTCCATCAACCACGGCATCTTTGGGCATTGCTTCAATTACATAACCATCCAACCGATACTGGTGATTGCCAGTATCACTGATTTCCACCATTTTTACCGCAGATGAGCTGATATCCACGCCAATTAGCGGCAGCGACTTCGTTCGAAGAAAATCAAGGATGAAGTCGAATTGCAAGATTTCCCTTTCTGCAAGCCGGGTTACAGACAATATATCTAATTTACGTTAGATGCTAGCAACAACTATAAATAGTGTAAAGTGTTTTGGCTTAAAATTTCTTTGTCATGCGAGTCCGCTTATAATTGGCCTCAGTAATCAATTGGGATAAGGATTTTATCAATGGCGTTACGGTGGTGGCGTTACCCTCTATTCGCGTTTTTGACGCTAGGCGCATTGACCGGATTCTTCGTTCTGTTTGCGGCGGCGGTCGTTTATCCCGAGCTTCCTTCGCTCAAGGTGTTAACAGATTATCGGCCGAAAATTCCCTTGCGAGTCTATACCGCCGATGGCGCACTTATCGAGGAGTTCGGCGCAGAGCGACGGTCTCTGGTGAAAATTGGTGCAGTACCTGCGGTACTGAAGGAGGCTATTCTCGCGGCGGAGGATGAACGTTTTTATCAGCATGGAGGTATTTCTGTGCGCGGTGTTGTGCGTGCGGCGTTGGCTAATTTAACAGCGGGAGGGGCGAAAGAAGGCGCCAGCACAATCACCATGCAAGTGGCCAGAAATTTTTTTCTGACACGGAAAAAAACATTCAGCCGTAAGTTCAGCGAGGCGTTGTTGTCACTGAAAATCGAGCACTATCTGACCAAAGACCAAATCCTCGAACTCTATATCAACCAAATTTATCTTGGCCAGCGCGCCTATGGTTTCGCTATGGCGGCGCAAACTTACTTTGACAAGCCGTTGGATCAGCTGACCTTAGGTGAGGCAGCCGTGTTGGCTGGGCTGCCCAAGGCCCCGTCGCGCTACAATCCGGTAGCGAGTATTACGTTGGCGAAAAAACGACAGGCATACGTGCTGGGGCGGATGCTGGCGGATCACAACATTACTTCGACACAATACCTGGCAGCGATGAAACAACCGCTACACGTGCACCACGACACCCGTTTTTCCAGCGTGAACGCGGCGTACGTCGCGGAAATGGTGCGCCAGATGTTATACAAGCAATACGGTAACGCAATTTATAGTCGAGGGTTTTCTGTTTACACCACGATTCGTGAGGCTGACCAGAAGGCGGCGAACCAAGCGCTGATCCATGGTGTGATGGCCTACGATCAGCGTCACGGATACCGTGGGCCGGAAGGTTTTATCGATTTGTCTGGGATCAATGGAAACCTGGCGGATGGGATCGATAAGGCGCTGCAAGGTGTTCACCCGAGCAACGGTCTAATTCCCGCCGTTATCTTGTCGATGAATCGTCGGAGGGTTCGTGCCTATCTTAAGGACGGTCGGACAATTATAATCCGAGGCGCTGGCCTTCATTTTGTCAGAAAATACTTAACTCGAGCCGTCCCGTGGCGGCTACGGTTGCGCCGTGGTGCGCTGATTAGGGTGGAAAAGAGCAAGAATAATTGGCGTATTGTCCAGCTGCCACGGGTGGAAGCGGCGCTTGTGTCGATGGACCCGGTTACGGGTGCTATTCGGGCGCTGGTGGGTGGGTTTGACTTTGGCCGTAGCAAGTTTAATCATGTGACGCAGGCGTGGCGACAGGCGGGATCAAGCTTTAAACCCTTTATTTATTCCGCCGCGCTGGAAAAAGGGTTTACGCCAGCAACCGTAATCAACGATGCGCCGTTGGTGGTGAATCCAGCTCAAACCGGCGGGCAACCATGGGACCCGCACAATTTCGAAGGGGGTTATTCGGGGCCGATGCGGATGCGAGAAGCACTCGCGCAATCGAAGAACTTGGTTTCTATTCGTATTTTGCAAGCGATTGGCACGCAATACGCGCAGGATTACATTACCAGGTTTGGTTTTTCTCCTGAGCAGCATCCGCCTTACCTGACAATGGCGTTGGGTGCGGGTTCGGTAACGCCGTTGCAGATGGTGACGGCTTATTCGGTATTCGCTAACGGAGGATTTTACGTGAGACCGTACCTTATTGGGCGGATACTGGATGCGCGCGGTAATGTTATTACACAGCATCAGCCGGTTGCTGCCGGTAGGGGTGCGAAGCGCGTTATTGATGGCCGTAACGCTTTTTTGATGACTAGTATGATGGCTAGTGTGATCCGGCACGGTACCGGTGCTCGGGCAATGCGACTTGGGCGGCATGATTTGGCGGGGAAAACCGGCACCACCAACAACTTTGTTGATGCTTGGTTTTGTGGTTTCAACCCTAACCTTGTGGCGGTAGCATGGGTTGGCTTTGATAAGCCGCGAACGTTGGGGCGATATGAAACCGGTGCTCGAGCTGCGCTGCCTATTTGGATGGAATACATGCGTAAAGCGCTGGCGGGTGTGCCGGAAGCGATCTCCCCCGTACCGGAAGGCGTGGTGATGAAAAACATTAACCCACAAACTGGCGCACTCATGCCAGGCGGGAAAGGCGGTATTCCCGAGTATTTTTATCAGGAGAACGTGCCGTCCGCTGTTGTGCCGGTGTTGGGCGGTAGTGGTACGGCGGGCGGCGTGACCGCCTCGGAGGAAGTAAAATCCCAATTGTTTTAGTGATCGACCATGTCGAGAAATTCGCAGGCGCAAAGACAGCAGATGCGAATTCGCATCGCTCAACAAGCCGCTCGGCTGATGGCGGAGGATGGCGTTCAGGACTACGCGACCGCTAAGCGTAAAGCGGCTCGCCAACTAGGAACGCCGGATAGCCATAGTTTGCCGACGAACGGAGAGATTGAACAGGCGCTGCGCGGTTACCAGGCACTGTATCAGCGGGGTGAACAAAGCGAACGGTTGCGTTTTTTGCGCCAACAGGCATTAGTGGTGATGGAATTGCTCGCACCATTCGATCCGCGCCTGACGGGGTCGGTGTTGAGCGGCACCGCGACTCGTCATTCTGATATTAACCTCCATGTTTTTCCAGAAAGCGCAAAGGCATTAGAGTTATTTCTATTGGACCGGAACCTGCGCTATAAATGCAGTGAGAAACGTTTCCGTTTCGGCAACGACGTACGGATGATTCCACTGTTGATTTTGCACGAGGCGGACACTGTCGTCGAGGTGGCTATTTTCTCTTTGGACGACTTACGTCAAGCGCCGCGTGCGTCAATCGCGGGCCGGTCGATGGATCGCGCTAAGCGCCATCAGGTTAAAGCGCTGCTAGCGATGGATTGAGCCTTGGCACGATGTGCGGCGGCTAGCTTTTCCGTGTGATTTAATTCAAAATGAAGCAGCCAGTATTGGTGATTGCTTCTCGTATAAATAAAGGGTGGGGGTTTAGCCCGTACCTCGGTGTCAAGGAAACATGAAGAATTTGAAAGATTCATCGTCGCGAACGCCATCCGCCGGTGCGGAGGACTATAGTAAGTATCTGATTCACTCCAAGCCGGAAATTGTTCATATCTTGCGCGCGATAATGCAGAAGCGGGGGTTGGTGACCATTTACTTCAATCAAGGCAAAGACTTCATATTGACGGCTTTTCTTGACGTGGATGCCGACCAAGTAATTTTAGATTATGGCGCGGATGAGGCGCAAAATCAGAAGATCCTTAGTAGTCAGAAGGTTGTCGTGGTTACCACTCAAGATCGGGTAAAGGTTCAGTTTTCCATTTCCCAGATCAAGGTCGTCCCCTACGAGGGAGAAAACGCCTTTCGTGTTCCGCTGCCTAAGTCTGTGCTGAAGTTGCAACGACGAGAGTTTTTCCGAATTGAGACGCCGATTGTCGTGCCGTTGCAATGCGCGATGCCGTTGGATGATGGCCGGGAAATCCCGATCACCATTACCGATGTTAGCATTGGTGGTGCCGGAATTATTGGCTATCCCGCCGATCTCGACCTGGCGCCAGGAATGCTGTTTCCTGGGTGTCATATTCTCTTACCTGGTTTTGGGGAGGTGGTTGCGACGCTCGAGATTCGTAGCACATTCGACGTTACGCTGAAAAACGGGGTGGTCACCAAACGCGCCGGTTGCCGTTTCATTGATTTGCCTGCTTCCATGCAGGTGTTGCTCCAGCGCTACATTATTAAACTGGAGCGGGGGCGGCGTATCAAGCAGGACACCACGTAGCGTTGCCGACCATCAGCCGTTTTTTTCTGTAAGCCAAGCTGCGGCGACAAGAGCGAAGTAGGTTAAGATTCCGTCAGCTCCCGCGCGCTTGAATGCGAGCAAGGTTTCCAATACGCTGTCGCGCTCGTTAAGCCAGCCGTTTTGCGCGGCTGCTTTGAGCATGGCGTATTCACCGCTGACCTGATAAACGTAGGTTGGTGCCTTGAATTCGTCTTTGATCCGGCGAACGACGTCAAGGTAAGGCATGCCAGGCTTGATCATGATCATATCCGCACCTTCCGCCAAGTCCTGTCCTACCTCCCATAACGCCTCGTTTGTGTTAGCCGGATCCATTTGATAGGTGTGTTTCGCGCCAGCGCCCAGATGGGCCGCCGAGCCGACGGCGTCGCGGAATGGCCCATAAAAACCAGACGCGTATTTGGCCGCATAAGAGAGGATGCGGGTGTGAATGAATTGATGTCGATCTAGAGCGTCCCGCACAGCGGTAATCCGTCCATCCATCATATCCGACGGTGCTACGACATCGGCGCCAGCATTAGCATGGGTCAGTGCCTGCCGAACTAATACGGCGACGGTTTCGTCGTTGAGCACATAGCCGCGATCATCGATCAGTCCATCTTGTCCATGGCTTGTGTAGGGATCCAGAGCGACGTCTGTAATGATACCGAGTTCGGGGAATCGTTGTTTTAATGCGCGCACGGTTCGAGGTACCAAGCTGTTTTCGTTGAACGCTTCTGCGGCATCGAGACTTTTTAGTGTGGAATCGACCACCGGGAACAAGGCGATAGCCGGAATGCCGACCCGGACACAGGTTTCTGCTTGACGATATAGCTGATCCACCGTTTGGCGAAATATGCCAGGCATAGAAGAAATGCCCTCGGTACGATTTTTTCCATCCATAACGAAAACCGGATAAATCAGGTCCGCGGTGGTTAACACATGTTCGCGCATCAGGCGGCGAGAAAATTCATCGTGCCGCATGCGGCGCGAGCGGCGCGAAGGGAATCGACCAAGAACATGCATAGAGTTTGTCAGTGATTTTATTAGGGAACGCTTATTATAGCGCTGGATGGTTATAATCGCATCCCACTGAGCGAGGGTTTCGTGTTTTGTCTGTTATCCATGCCTCCCTCTTTTCGTGGGCATCAGGGAACTTAGGGCGGATGGCGGCGTCCGACTAAACAGACGGAACGGTTTCGTCTCCCGCTTTCCCTCCCTGAGCGGGTGCCTTAATCCCAATTTAAGGCTTTTTCCGCCCCCGGTTTTATTCCCCTTTAACCGGGGGCTTTTTATGAGAGGGTTGCGCGGTCGTCTCGGCGAGGCCCAACCAGGTGGCAATCACTGCTCTGGCTTGTTCCGCGCCACTTCGTTTAAGGCTGGAAAAAAGTTGGGCGGTGCAGTTAGGGTAGGTGTGTTGAAGGGTTTCTTCTACTGCGCGCAGTGTTTTTAGCGACTGTTGGCGGCTTAGCTTGTCGGCCTTGGAAAGCAAAATATGCACGGGGCGTCCTGTCGGTATGAACCAACCCAGCATTTGCTGGTCTAGAGAGGTTAGTGGGCGCCGGGCGTCCATAATTAGGACAAGGCCGCGTAGTGTGCTGCGGCTAGAAAGATAAGTGCTCAGGGTGTGTTGCCAGTGGCGACGAGTTGCTTCCGGAACTTTGGCATAGCCATAACCGGGTAAATCCACCAGGAAACAGCTGTCATCCAGGCGGAAAAAGTTGATGAGTTGAGTTCTTCCGGGTGTTTTGCTGACAAAGGCTAATCGGTTGTGGTTAGCCAGCAGATTAATCGCACTGGATTTTCCAGAGTTGGAGCGACCCGCGAACGCGATTTCCGCGCCATTAGGCGGCGGCAACTCACGTAAATCGTGAGCGGAGGTAAGGAAATGCAGGCTGTGGAACAAGGACATGCCTGGCATGATAGCGTAATCTTGGTTAGAATCTGTTGTTTTGGGCATTTAAATTAAACGGGAGGACCAAGACGATGAAGAAAACTTTAGCGGTGGCCGCCATGTTCGGTATGGTCGCGGCATCATCTGCCTATGCAGGTGGTAGCGCCATGCTGGCTAAGGCGCAGAAGACCGCGAGTACGGTTTGTTCGGCGTGCCATGGTGTGGACGGCAACAGCACCAGTCCGCTTTATCCTAAGCTGGCGTCTCAGCATGAGGCTTATTTGGCGAAACAATTGCGTGACTTTAAGTCCGGTAAACGGAAGAACGCGATTATGTCGGCAATGGTTATGTCATTGTCTCTTGGGGATATCCAAGGGTTGGCTGCTTATTTCTCTGCGCAGCAAGAGACGCCTGGTCACGCGACCAAGCCTAAGCTGGTCGCCGCCGGCAAGAAAATTTATCGTGGTGGCGTGGCGGGGACTGGTGTACCCGCGTGCATGAGTTGTCATAGCCCAAATGGCGCTGGAATTCCAGTTTTATTTCCGCAGGTTGCCGGACAGCACGCTGCATATATTGCCGCGCAGCTTAAAGCCTTCCGTGCCGGGACACGGGCGAATGATCCGAACAAGATGATGCGTCAGATCGCGTTGCGTATGACCGACCCGGAAATTGCGGCCGTATCACAGTACATTGCTGCGCTGCATTAATTAAATATTGTTGTTTTTACCAGAAATGATGGGGTGGCTTTTTTTGGCGCCCCATCCTTGCCTATAAACTTATAAATTCAAGGTTAGTAGCTGTGCCGAAACCGCGTCCCTCACTTATTAAGTCGTTGTATGAGCTGCTAAGCTCAATGCGTTTTGCGATTAGCTTGCTTTCCGTGCTAGCGATTGCATCGATAATTGGCACCGTGCTACAGCAGCACCAACCGTACTCGGATTATGAGTTTGAATTTGGCCGTTTTTGGTTCGCCGCATTCGACAAGCTGGGTTTGTACAACGTATATCATGCCTGGTGGTTTATCGTTATCTTGATGTTCCTGGTGCTATCTACCAGTTTGTGTATCTATCGCAATTTGCCTTTAATGTTGCGTGAGATGCGTTCCTTTCGCGAGCACGCAACCGAAACATCGTTGCGGCACTTTTCGCATAAGGCAGAATGGCACGTCGCTCACTCGCTCAGCGTGGCACGATTAACCGAATACCTAACGCGGCGCGGTTACCGCTATAAAATCGATCCGCGAGGAGATGCGCGCGTACTGGTCGCCGCCAAAACGGGAAGCTATCGACGACTGGGTTATATCTTTACTCATTTGGCGATTATCGTGATTTCTGTTGGGGCGCTGATCGACGGTAATATCCCGCTTAAGATTAAGGAGGCACTGGGTGTTAAGGTCGTAGAAAACAAAAATATCCCGGTTAATCAGGTGCCAGAGAAAAGCTGGGTTGGTATTTCCAGCTTATCGTTTCGCGGTAACGTGGTGATCCCCGAAGGGCAGGGAGTAGACTTTGTTTTTATCAATCAAGGATCTGGATATCTGGTACAAAAATTACCTTTTTTTATCAAAGTGAAAAAGTTTTTTATCAAACATTATCCTTCTGGCCAACCTCGAACCTTCGCAAGTATCGTTAAGATTACCGATAAGGCAACGGGCCGATCATTCGTTCGCACAATTACCGTCAATCATCCACTGGTTTATCGAGGTATATCTATTTACCAAGCAAGCTTCCAGGATGGTGGGTCTCATATTACTTTTCAGGGATGGAATTTGCTTTCCACTGAACCAAAACCCTTTCCGTTCCAGGGTACGGTAAATAAAGACGCTAAATTATCCAATGGCAGTACAAAATATTCTGTGGAGTTTACTGATTTTCGCCCGTTTAACGTAGAGAACCTCGGCGGCAATGGGGTCGCTGCTAAACCAAAGCACTTTTGGCAAGAGGTCAAAGGGTTGTTTGGTAGTGGCGTAGATGAGGCTGCTAACAAGGATTCACGAAATATTGGCCCCAGTGTACATTTCAATCTGCGCAACGCGCAGGGCGGCGCTGTGGAATATGACAATTACCTGAATCCTGTGCCACTCAACGGCCGCAGTTTTTTCCTCAGTGGCGCACGCGAAAATCCAGCTAAACCATTTAACTATATTCGTTTCCCCGCCGACGAAAACCAGTCTATTGATGGCTATATGCGCTTGCGCGCCATGTTGATTAACCCTGCCAAATGGCCTGAGATTGCCGATCGCTTCGCCTGGCACGCGTTGCGGGGCCAAAGTGTCGCTCCCGGCATGGAGAAAAAATTAATTCTCAGTACAGAGCGCGTATTGCAGATATTTGCGCGTGGCGGGTACGATTCTTTGGCTCGTTTTATTGAAAAAAGTGTTCCCGCTAATGGTCGAGAGAAAGCAGTTGGTGTTTATCTGAAAGTGCTAGAAAATGCGGCGTTCGAAGCGTATCAGTTGTCGCGGGCGAGCGCTGGCCTGCCGCCCGCCGCAGTGGATCAGCGCGGTGTGCAATTTGTGCGTGATAGCCTCACCGCCTTCAGTGATAGCTTCTTCTACGATTCGCCGATCTATTTGCAGCCGGTTCACTTTAAACAAATACGCGCCACGGGGTTGGAAATATCTCGCTCTCCTGGGAGGAACATTGTTTTCTCGGGGGCATTATTGTTAGTCCTTGGAGTGTTTTTTATGTTTTACATCCGGGAACGCAGGATCTGGTTGCTGGTCGAACCGGACAACGGCGACATCTTTTTCGCGATGTCGAGCAATCGCAAGACGCTGGATTTCAAACACGAGTTTGAACAGCACCAACGTAATTTAGCCGAACTGATAAAGGAGTGACGATGGATCTGACGCATTCTTCCTATGAGCAAGCGAGTTTCTTAAAGAAACGCTCCTGGTTCGATTGGCTGTATGCCGTCTCGCTGATTATTGCCGCTGTCGCTGTTTATAACCATGATGGCGGAAATATGGTGTTTTTTGCCAAGAGTATTTTGGTTGGAGTGACAGCTATTCTTATTGTTGAAGGTTGGTACTGGCGACCGATACAGTTGTTGGTTGCCGTGATCACCGTAATTAGTTTATTCGCGGTTAATTTGTACCATGGCGACCTGGCGCGATCAGAGCAGGTTTTTTGGCTGAAATATCTTTTTTCTAGCCAATCGGCCATCATGTGGATGAGCGCCTTGTTCGTCCTGGCAACTGGGGCTTATTGGTTCGGATTGATAGCACGCTCGACCTTCGCTGCCAAAGTTGGAACCAGCTTGACCTGGAGTGCCGTTGCCATGGGTCTAATCGGCCTGTTGGTGCGTTGGTATGAGTCGTATCTTATGGGTCATGATATTGGCCATATTCCAATCAGCAGCTTGTATGAAGCCTTTGTTCTCTTCGCGATTATCACCTCGCTAGTTTACCTGTTTTACGAGAGCCATTACCGCAACCGCCAGCTTGGTGCATTTGTTCTCACCGTAATTAGCGCTGCAGTCGCTTTTCTGTTGTGGTATGGATTCACCCAGCACGGTGCTGGCATTGAGCCATTAGTGCCAGCGTTGCAGTCTTATTGGATGAAGCTACACGTTCCAACCAGTTTTATTGCCTACGGTGCGTTTACCGTGGCGGCTGTCGCCGGCACCGCCGCGCTGTTGGTTAACAAAGGTCTCTTGACTGATCGTCTGCCGCCAGAGGAGGTGCTTGACGATTTGATGTATAAAGCCATTGCTATCGGTTTTGCGTTTTTCACCCTTGCCGTTGCTCTCGGCTCATTATGGGCAGCCAAGGCGTGGGGCGGCTACTGGTCGTGGGATCCCAAGGAAACCTGGTCGTTGATCGTGTGGCTGAACTACGCTGCGTGGTTGCATATGCGTATGGTTAAAGGGTTGCGTGGGCCGGTGTTAGCCTGGTGGGCGGTGGGTGGTTTGCTGGTAACCTCATTTGCTTTCCTCGGGGTAAACATGTTCCTCTCCGGGTTACATTCCTACGGAAAACTATAAGAGCATATTGGGGCGCCCTCCATCGAGAGGACGTCCGTATTGTTGTCCCCACGAGTGACCACTTTCATAGATTGTTGTGAGGGTCGACAGCTGTTTCGAGCAAAAGTAGCGATAGATTGCGGTCGTTCAAGTGGCCTTGTGATATTTGTTTCCAGCACAATAATTACCATCATGGAATGAGTTGGGCGCTAAATACTATTTAGCGCCCAACTCATTAAGCCAGCGTACCACTTAACTGTCAGACCGGATATCCTGACGCCGAAACGGCGCTTGTCTAACCAGCAAATGTCGTGACTAAACATCTTTTTCTAGCCGAGGTCTCGGCTAGTGCCGGGTAACGAGGTTATTCTGCCGACTAGCGGCGTTTGTAATCTATTCAGTTTCCCGCGAGAATGCTCATGACGGCCATCCGTACCGCGATGCCGAAGGTGACTTGTGGCAGAATGACTGAATGAGCACCGTCGGCGACGCTGGAGTCGATTTCGATGCCACGATTCATAGGGCCGGGGTGCATGACGATTGCGTCTGGGCATGCCTGTGCCAACTTCTCCGAAGTCAGGCCGTAGTGTTTAAAATATTCTTGCGGACTGGCGAGCAGCGTGCCGCGCATCCGTTCGTTTTGTAACCGCAGCATGATGATGACATCCACCCCCTTTAGCCCTTGGGTCATATCGTGGGTGACGTGTACACCGAGCCGCTCTGCTTTGGCGGGAATGAGCGTTTTCGGAGCGATGACACGAATTTCCGGTACACCAAGCGTATTGAGTGCGCGAATTTCTGAGCGCGCTACGCGCGAATGCATGATGTCGCCAACGATAGCCACGCGCAATCGGCTAAAGTCTTTTTTGTAGCGGCGGATGGTAAAAACATCCAACAGTCCTTGTGTTGGATGGGCATGACGGCCATCACCCGCGTTGATGACGTGGATATGTGGCGCGACATGGCGCGCGATCAAATGGGCGGCGCCACTTTGACCGTGGCGCACAACGAACATATCCGCCTGCATGGCGGAGAGATTGTTTACTGTGTCGAGTAATGTCTCTCCCTTGCTTTGCGATGAGGCACCGATATTTAAATTCAGAACATCGGCTGACAAACGCTTGGCCGCAATTTCAAAAGTGGTGCGAGTGCGGGTGCTGTTCTCAAAGAACAAGTTGAAAATGGTCTTGCCCCGCAACAGCGGCACTTTCTTCACTTCCCGCTCGGCAACTGCAACGAATGATTCGGCAGTATCCAAGATATGATGGATAATCGCCGTCGGTAATCCGTCGATTGTTAGCAGGTGTTGCAGTTCGCCACGATGGTTAAGTTGGGGGTTGGGCAGCACGCATTCTCCTATTGCTTAGATTAAGATTTTTCGGATTGGTGGTGGATGCTTAAGCTAAAGAGTCCACCACTGCGTTGGTTGAGACGGACATGTTGATCGGCGGGTAAGGCGAGGTGGATGCCGACAAATTCGGCAGCGACGGGTAGTTCACGGCCACCACGATCGACTAATACCACCAGCCGTACGTTGGCAGGGCGGCCATAATCAAATAGCTCGTTCATGGCGGCGCGTACCGTGCGTCCGGAATAGAGGACGTCGTCGATCAGCAACACGGAACGATTGTCGACATCGAAGGGAATGTGCGATGGTTCCACTTCGGGATGAAGGCCGATGCGACTGAAATCGTCACGATAAAAGGAAATGTCCAACGTACCTAGCGGCAGTGAGATGCCAAGGGCTTTGTGCAATCGCTCCGCGACCCATGCGCCGCCAGTGCGGATGCCAATCATGCCGGTCTCGGCGGTAACGTGCGGTTTGATCTGCGTCGTCAAGTGGGCTAACAGGTCTTCTGCGTCCGGTAGTTGCATGATTGTTATCTCGCATTGTTGTCAAAAGATCTTGTCCGGCAGGTAGGACCACCGCCGTCATCGAAAAACTGTTGTAGTATGTGCTGTGCCGCTACTTGATCCAATACCGGTTTTTGCTTTCGTCCGCGGACGCCAGCTTGCCCCAGGCTTTCCTCGGCGGCAGCTGAACTTAATCGCTCGTCTACCAACACGGTGTTAACTCGGAAACGTCCTTCTAACTGATGCGCGAAGCGGCGGCAGCGCGCCGCCAATTCGTGCTCAGCACCGTCCAGATGGCGTGGAAAACCTATCACCAGCAGCACTGGCCGCCATTCTTGGATTAATGCGGCGATCGCGTCAAAGCGACATCGGTTACTTTCCGCCGCAATCGTTTGTAGTGGATGGGCTATGCCCATCTGTCGTTCGCCCAGAGCGATACCAATGCGTTTTAATCCGAAATCGAACGCCAGCACTGTGCCTCGGTTTGCAGAGGTCACTTGTGTTATGACAGCCACTCAGGCATGGCCCACCTCGTCAGAGAGCGATCCGAAATTAATTCCCAACTGGCTCATTGCTGCTTGAAGTCGTGCGTCGGTTGGTAGGTCAAAAATAATATTTTCTGTTGCTGGCACGGTCAACCAGGCATTTTGCACGAGCTCTTGTTCTAACTGCCCAGCGCCCCAGCCAGCGTAACCCAGTGTGACCAGTATTTTTTCTGGCCCTTCTCCTCGGCCGACAGCGATCAGAATATCTTTCGAGGTGGTTAAGGCGATGCCGTCTTGTACCAGCAACGTGGATTGCCAGTTTCCCGCTGGTTGGTGTAGCACAAAACCACGATCCATCTGCACCGGTCCACCGAAATGGATTATGCATTCAGCTAGGTCAGGGTTTTCGAGAGGGATTTGAATTTGTGCATATAATGTGCTCAGCGTCATTTCGGTGGCACGATTCAGGACAATACCCATCGCACCATGATCATGGTGCTCACAAATATACGTCAGGGTTTTGGAAAAATACGGATCCTCCATGCTCGGCATGGCGATCAAGAAGTGGTGGGTTAAGTTGACGTTCTGCATAGCTCAATATTATGGCACAGGTGGCTGTTTATGAAAGTCGTGTTGGCGGTTATTCATTACCGGATAGTTGATTTTCATGCGTGAATGACCACGTGCGTGTAATTGCTAGAATATCGTAGTGGCGACGAATCTGCGGGGGAAATCGGGGAAAAGGAGCCGCTAGCTTGACGATGTTTCGCGCCGCTTGATCCAATATCGGATAGCCGGAAGGACGATTAATCTCGATCTTGGCCACGCTGCCGTTGGCGCGGATGTAAACGGTCATTTGTAAAGTGCCGTACAGTCGCTGACGCTTGGCGGCTTCCGGGTAGTTGAGGTTTCCCACGCGTTCCACTTTCTGCCGCCAGCTATCAATGTATAAGGCTAACGCGTATTCTCGAGTACGGGCGCCAATAAACCGTGTCCGTGGACGCCGTTGATAAGCTGACCATTCCTTATCGATTTGCGCTGCTAGGCTGGCTTCCATCAAGCTACGTTGTACTAACGCAGCCGCGTCAAGTTGGCGTTGTTTGGCCGAAGGCGGCTGCGCAACGGTTTGCGCGCGTGTCTTGATCCGGTGGAGTAGCTCGTGCGATTGGCGTTCCAGCGCGGCAACCTGTTGCCGTTGCGCCATCTGCGTTTCGCCGCCACGAGACGGCCGTTGTGGTGGCCGCGGACTTTGTACCCGACGCTTGGCGTCCGTATTGCCGCCACCGTCCAGATTAGCTTGAGCGTAGGCGTCAGCATGGCGAGGTTTCTCTCGTGTTTTGCTGTTAACCAGTACCACCTCGAGTGGCGAAGCGAAATTGTTCAGTTGATTGGGTTTGGATGGCGCGATATTGACCCCAAACAATACCAGCAAGTGAAGGCAAAACGAGGCCAAAATCATCAACCATAGCCTGTCGGTGGAGCCAAGCCGGGAAGGGAATCTTTTTAAGGGCGATGCAAGCCTCATTTACAATCGGCGCTTCTGCAATGATTCTGGGTGACCGGAAGATCCGAGAATCCATCATTGTATGATTTTGCTGCTTCCGCTGTCACTCGTCGGGGGTGTCCGTCACCACACGTTTGAATTTACTGTGAAAATCCAATCCTAGCAATTCCACATCGTCAATCTGCACGTCGATTACGCTACCGGGCGGCAGCTCCGGTAATCCGGGAACGCGTACCATCAGCGGCACATGCTGGAGACGCACTAGATTTTCTCGGTGAACCACAGCCGATGTAATCGTAATTTGTTCTTGAATCAGATACCGCAGACTCCAGTAGCGCTCCATCTGCCGCTGAAAGGTCTGATAGGTTCCGTAGACGAGATCGAAGTCATGTATCGCACCCAGCATGGCCTCACTATTTTCTTCGTATGGTGGCGTTTCACCACGTGACCATGCGACGAGTTGACGTTGATTCATTAAGTCGATGTAGCGCCGCAGCGGCGAACTGGCCCACATGTAGAGCGATACGCCCAGTCCCTGATGAGGGCCTGGCGCGGTCGTCATGCGAACCTTGCCGCCATTTTGTGCGCGGAATATTGCGGAGAGGCCATTTTGTTGCAGGGTTTCTGCCCATTGTGAATTAACAAAAATCATTAGTTCTGAAACTAGTTTGTCAACGGGGGTGCCGCGCTGGCGGCGGGTGATGCTGACCCGGTCGTTGTTGATATGAAAGCTGAATTCCGGGGGGAATGTTTTGCCGACATCGGGCCGTCCTCGCCGTTCTTCCAACTTGTCGATGAAACGCCACAGGACGAGTAGTTCCTGACGTAGTGGAAAATCGGCTAGGCCTTGACGTAATGTCTCGTCGTTAAATAATTGCTGTAATGATTCGATGCGCAAATTCTCACCGACCATGATTTCTTCCAGCCGCGTCTCGCTGGCGACAATGTCACCTTCGTCAGGCGTGGTTTCCACGTAGAATGAAAGCGCCGGGCAGCGGCGGCCGCGCTGCAAGGTGAATTGGCTAACAATTGATGCTGGCAGCATGGTGAGCTTGTCGCCAGGCAAGTAGACGGTGGACAGTCGTTCTCTGGCGATTTCATCGAGCGGGGAGCCAGGGGCTATTCCCAGCCCGGGTACGGCGATATGGATACCTATACGTACGTTACCATTGGCCAACGAGGTGACCGAAAAGGCGTCGTCGATTTCTGTGGTGGTGGCGTCGTCAATGCTGAACGCCATTACATCGCCAGTTGGCAGTGGCGGCGGGGAGAATGTCTCGATAGCTGCGGTGGCGGCAGTACCCTTGGGAAAATGTTCAAACAAAAAACGGTCGAAATGATACGCATGACTGGAGGGAATGCCGCCGCAGCGTTCTAACAACCGATGTGGTGGCAGTTGTGTTGCCGCACATGCATTTTCTAGCGCCTTGTACGCCAGACTCTTTTTATCCGGCTGGTAAAGCAGTGGTTTGAGCAGCGGCACAAAATCAGCAGGCAAGTGGAATGTCGTTAATTCTGCTGTGTATGCGGCGATTTGCTCCGCTTCACGACGTTTTTTCTCAGCACCAGCCAGGGCGGCTTGCAACGCTTCCGGTGGCGCCGGTTTATAGCGGCCTTTGCCCTTCTTATAAAAATGCATCGGCGATGCGTGGAGCTTCATCATCAACCCGGCGGCTTCGGCGGGTTGCGGTGAATGGCCAAAATATTCTTGACCCAACACGCCGAACGAAAATTCTTCTTGCGCGCAGCATTCCCATAAAAAATCGGCATCGAGTGTCGCGGCAACACCTTCTGCCGCGCTCAGCAGCGCACTCGCTGACGGTTCGCTGAACTTAAGCAGGACAGCGGCGGCTTTTAACTTGGTGCGTTTGCCGTGTGGTGTTTCCACTTGAAACGAGGTGCCATTGTCGGCAAGGATGGTTGCGGCCTTGAATGCGCCGCCTTCTTCATAGAAAACATTCATTGGTTGCGATGGTAAAAAGGGCTAGAGTTTAGCTGATTGTGCGGTAGGAAAAAATCGCCATGTGGTTATTTCGGCAAGGCGGCGGTTTTAAACGCGGCCAGCAGCCGGTCATGAATATCGCCAAAGGCGCCGTTACTCATCACCAACACGTGGTCGCCAGGCCGCGCCATACTCGTCACGGCAGTAATTAGCTGGGCTAAATTATCGAATACTTTCGCCTTTGTGCCCAGTGGGCACAACACGGCTGCAGCATCCCAAGTTAACCCTGCCGCGTAGCAGAAAATGTGTGTCGCGTCGCGCAGGCTATCCGGCAGAGCGGCTTTCATCACGCCCTGCCGCATGGTGTTGGAGCGCGGTTCTAGAATGGCCAGAATGCGTGCTGAGCCGATCTGGTGGCGCAGACCCTCCAGCGTGGCGCGGATCGCCGTGGGATGGTGGGCGAAATCGTCATAAACGGTGATGCCACCGGCTACGCCGCGCACTTCCAGTCGGCGTTTAACGCTGCGAAAGTGCGTCAACGCATCGATGGCTACCGCGGCAGGCACGCCCGCGTGACGTGCCGCGGCGATAGCAGCCAATGCGTTGATCCGATTATGGGCGCCAGGTATATTCCAGCGCAGAATGCCTTGCGGTGTTCCGTTAAGGATGATAGTGATTTCATCATCTATCTCTTCAGCGTACCAGCCATGTCTGTCCCCAAAGCGTTCCTGCGGTGTCCAACAGCCCTGCCGCAATACGCGTGCAAGGCTAGCTTCGGTGTTGTTAATGACGAGCAGGCCATTTCCCGGCACGGTGCGCACCAGGTGATGAAATTGTGTTTCGATCGCGGCAAGATCAGGGAAAATATCCGCATGGTCGTATTCCAGGTTATTTAAGATCACGGTGCGGGGGTGATAATGGATAAATTTGGCGCGTTTGTCGAAAAAGGCCGTATCGTATTCATCTGCTTCCACCACAAAGAATGGCAAGGACGTTAGCCGTGCCGACTGGTCAAAATTCAGTGGTACACCACCGATTAAAAATCCCGGCTGAAGCTGGCCGTATTCCAGAATCCACGCCAGCATGGCGGCCGTGGTGGTTTTGCCGTGAGTTCCCGCAACCGCCAGCACCCACTTATCGTGCAAGATATTTTCTCCTAGCCACTGAGGACCAGAAGTATAGGGCAAACCACGGTTCAGAATTTCCTCTATCAGCGGGTTGCCGCGTGAGATCACGTTGCCGATGATGAAAAGATCCGGTTCCAGTTGGATTTGGGTGGGATCGTAGCCATCGATTACGTCGATACCTTGGGCGTCAAGCTGAACACTCATTGGTGGATAGACGTTGGCATCGCAGCCGGTGACGTGATGGCCGGCTTGTTTTGCTAGGGCGGCGACGCCACCCATAAAAGTGCCGCAAATGCCTAGGATATGGATATGCATCGAGAGAAATCGTCTAAGTAGAAAAATACTTGGCTTGGGGGTGGTGCACAATAATAGCGCTGGTGGATTCTTCCGGCCATAATTGGTCTTCATCGCCCAAGGTTACATGAATGCGTTCGGCGTTTAGTAACTCAAGAATCTTGTTTTGATCATGTAGGTTGGGGCAAGCTGGGTAACCGAAAGAGTAACGGCTGCCACGGTATTTCTGCTTAATGAGGTCATGCCGGTCGCGGGCATCTTCCGCCCCGAAGCCAAGTTCCGCGCGAATGCGTTTATGAATAAATTCCGCCAGGCCTTCCGCACCCTCAGCGTTGAGACCATGCCAAAAGAGATACTCTTGATAAATATCTCGCTGGAATAAGTCGCGAGCGTAATTGGAAGCATGCTGCCCAATAGTGATCAGCTGGAAGGCCACCACGTCGATTTCGCCACTTTCCTGCGCGCGGAAGAAATCGGCAAGACACAACCCTCGCCCTGTTTTTTGGCGCGGGAAGGTAAACTGGCAACGCACGCGCTCGCCTTGTGGGTCATGATAAACAATGAGTGTGTCACCTGCCGATTGACAGGGAAAATAGCCGTAAACAGCCTGGGGGCGCAAGATTTCTTCTTGTGCTGCCTGGGCCAGTAGCCGATTGAAGATCGGGTCAACCGCGTGTCGCGCCCATTCCTGATACGCTTGCGGTGATTTGCCCCGAGGCTTGAACCCCCATTGGAACTTGTAGAGTGATGTTTTGTTGATATAAGGCACGACAGCGTTGATCGGAATCTGCTCGATGGCTTTCGCGCCCCAGAATGGCGGCAGAGGAATCGTGTTATCACTGGAAATAGGCTGGTGCTCGGACATGGATTAATCAGGTGGCAAGGATAAGAGTCGATTTTCGATGATTCCACGATCCTATCATGAAATCCATTGTTTTTCCGGCGCGCAATATCATTGGATTGACCTCGTGCAGCGATAGATCCTTTTTTGTATTTGTATCCGCCGTTTTCTCAAGGGCTATCTTAGTTAGCCGATAATGATTTGTGTATATTCACTGTTGTTGGACTACCGTGATTTCGGCGACCAATTTCTTCCTTGATAGTATACTGAGCCTAATTCTGTGGAACTCTAATGAAAAAGACCGTCACCCACATTGCGAAAAGGGCACTTTATCAGCTAACAGAACAAGGTTTGCCGCCTACGCCCGAAAATTACGCTCAATACTACTATGCTTTATTAGGGGAAACATCACCGCCAGTGCTTCGGGAGCCCATGCCGTTGTCGGAGGTAACGGCTGATGTTGCTGGCGAGGCGCTCATTAATGAAATCGGCCTCTTGTTGAACGATGTCACGACGCAGGCAGAAGGATTGGTATCCAGCCTCGGCCAGCGCAATCAGGACATGCGTCGAGATATCGGCGACTTAAAGGTGACGAAGGAAAAGAGTGTCGCGCTGCGCTTGTTAAGCGCCATTATGGCGACGACTGAGGCTATTTTGCAGAATACCGAAGAAACACATGATGGTTTGCTTGGTACCCGTCAAGCGTTGGAACAAATTCAGGTGGAGTTGCGGGAAACGCGCAAACTGGTGCAAGAAGATGCGTTAACTGGCACTCAGAACCGTCGCGGCATGGAGGTCGCGTTAGCGCGCGAAATTACGCGCGCCCAGCGGCAGCAGTGTCCACTGACCATTGCGATGATAGACATCGACTTCTTCAAGAAAATCAACGATCGCCACGGTCACGATGCCGGTGATAAGATGTTGATCCATTTGACAACATTGTTTAAAGCGGCGTTGAGAGAGGCTGATGTGATTGCTCGTTACGGCGGCGAGGAATTTCTGCTTATTTTGCCGGATACCGACACCAATGGCGCACGATTGCTGCTGGACCGGCTGCGCGTAGCGGTTGGCAACACGCCCATGCACTACGAAGGGAAACGGATTCGCGCTGCCTTTAGTGCGGGTATCGCTCAGCTGGTGCCGGACGATAATCTTCAGGGCTTCGTGATGCGCGCTGATGCGGCTCTTTACGATGCTAAACGTGCGGGCAGAAATTGCGTTAAAGTTTCTGCCCCTTGACCGTATGTTCGCTTCACGTTTTTGACGTGATTCGTTCCGGTAAAAAATAATCAACGGGATTTTTGTACGCAAATGATGATGAACCCTGCTTTTCTCGACCGCTTAGCCACGCATGTTTTATTGTGCGATGGCGGCACCGGCACCTTAATCCAGGCTCAGGATTGGGATGTGGAAAAAGATTTCCTTGGCTTGGAAAATTGCTCGGAAGTTTTGAATTTGACTAGGCCTGACTTCGTCGAACACATTCATCGCACTTATTTTGAAGCAGGTGCGGATTGTGTGGAAACCAATACTTTTGGCGCCAATCAAGCAGTGTTGGCGGAGTTCGATTTGACTCCACGCACCTATGAAATTAATCATTGTGCGGCGCGGATCGCACGCCGCCTTGCCGATGAATTTTCTACCGCAGAACAGCCACGTTACGTGTTGGGTTCAATGGGGCCTGGTACCAAGTTAGCCAGTCTCGGCCACATTGATTATGACGCGCTGGAGGCGTCCTATGCTGAGCAGGCTCGCGGCTTGCTGGATGGCGGCATCGATTGCTTTTTACTGGAAACTCACCAGGATTTACTGACCCTTAAAGCCGCAGTGAACGGCTGTAAAATGGCCCGTCGCGAGAAAAACTGTGAAGACGTGCCTATTTTTTCCCAGGTAACCATTGAAACCACTGGTGCCATGCTCGTGGGCAGTGATATCGCGGCGGCGGCGGCGGCGCTTGACGCACTTGACGTGGAAGGAATGGGGCTTAATTGTGCCACCGGTCCGGCAGAAATGGCGGAACATGTGCAATGGTTAGGTGAACACTGGCGGCGTTTCGTTTCGGTAATGCCGAACGCAGGCATGCCCATGCTGGTGGACGGACAGACCGAGTATCCGCTGCTGCCCCAGGAGCTGGCTGATTGGCACCGCCGTTTTATCGAAGAGGATGGCGTTAACCTGGTTGGCGGTTGCTGCGGCACGACCCCTGAGCACATCCGCGCCGTGCGCGCTATGTTGGATGCGCGCACTGGCCGCGCGCCGCAATCGCGCCAACCTCAGTGGGAGCCATCGGTATCGTCACTATATTCTGCGGTTGCCTTGCGTCAGGAGAATGCGGTGTTCGCCATTGGTGAACGCGCTAACGCCAATGGATCAAAGAAATTTCGCGACCTACTCAACCGGGAAAACTGGGATGCATTGACCGCTATTGGTCGTGACCAAGTAAAAGAGGGTTCCCATGCCCTCGATGTGTGCGTTGCCTACGTTGGTCGCCAGGAGGCGATCGACATGACGGAAATCATCACGCGTTACCGTGGCCAGGTTGCGGTGCCGTTGATGATTGATTCCACTGAGATAGCCGTGACTGAGATGGCGCTTAAGTTAATCGGTGGCAAATCTATCATTAATTCCATAAATTTCGAGGACGGCGAGGAAAAAGCGGAAGACGTGTTGCGCCTGGCGAGAAAGTTTGGTGCGGCCGTGGTGGCGTTGACGATCGACGAGGAAGGTATGGCCAAATCGGTAGAAGATAAACTACGTATTGCACACCGCCTTTACGATTTTGCCGTTAACCACCATGGTTTGCCAGCGGCCGATCTGTTTTTCGATCCGCTGACCTTTACGATTTGCACGGGCATGGAAGATGACCGCCGCCATGGCGTCAATACACTCGATGCCATTGAGCGCTTGCGGCAGACGCTCCCAGACTGCCAAGTCTTGTTGGGATTATCCAACATTAGCTTCGGTCTTAATCCCGCCGCGCGTCACGTGCTCAATTCAGTGTTTCTTGCGCACGCCCAGAAACGGGGAATGACAGCGGCGATTATTCATGTCTCGAAGATTATGCCGCTGCATAAAATTTCTGATGTACAGCGGCAGGCTGCTGAGGATTTGATCTTCGATCACTGGCGCGATGGCAGTGATCCACTACTTGCTTTTATCGAGGTATTCAAGGATGTGACCGTCACGGAAACTCGGCGGGAGAAACCCGCCTCCGTCGAAGAAGCGCTCAAACAACGCATTGTTGACGGCGATAAACCTGGGCTGGAAGCTGATATTGACCGTGCCTTGAAAAAATACACACCGTTGGAAATTATCAACACGTTTTTGCTCGAGGGCATGAAGGTGGTGGGCGAACTTTTCGGTAGTGGCGAAATGCAGCTTCCTTTCGTGCTGCAAAGCGCAGAGACCATGAAAGCAGCCGTCGCGTATCTGGAGCAGTTTATGGATCGGGCGGCGGGCAGCCACAAAGGTGTCATGGTGCTTGCTACGGTGAAAGGTGATGTCCACGATATCGGTAAGAATCTCGTGGATATTATTCTGACTAATAACGGTTACCGGGTCATCAACCTGGGTATCAGGCAATCATTACCAGCCATTTTAGCGGCGGTGCGGGAACATCGTGCTGATGCTATCGGCATGTCGGGCCTGCTG
>VAOX01067131.1_pt1 | contig 24667 bp, 14 predicted proteins | sample 3393891 | NCBI WGS metagenome assembly VAOX01 (sample SAMN08290429, study PRJNA428436) | hydrothermal vent metagenome | isolation source: Deep-sea hydrothermal vent chimney | place: Indian Ocean: Southwest Indian Ridge | depth 2822 m m | reverse complement strand
TGTAACGCCATCACCGAACGGGTGAATAACGAAACTATAGAATATTCAATACTCTCAATAACTTACCGCACTGTTGCGTGGTCAACTGATGAATTTAGGATAAACACTGTACCAGGGATTGATGATACACATCCCTGTGTACCACCTTGCGGGCGCGTAAAAGCATCGCGTCAAAAAGTGCTTTCCTGCACTTTTTTCGAAATTGATTCTCATCACATACTCGCTCTCCGCCATAAACTAAAAAGCCCTCCTCGGTTTCCCGAGGAGGGCTTTTTAGTTTATGGCGGAGAGCGAGGGATTCGAACCCTCGATACTGTTTCCAATATACACCCTTAGCAGGGGTGCGCCTTCAGCCACTCGGCCAGCTCTCCAGTTCTTTTTCAACAGCACTATGCACTGTATCTTAAATGTGCGCCTTATTCCGGACTCCTGTCCCTGGCTTTCATTCTACAATAACCAATCTGGTATTTTCCTTGCCTCTTCAGTATCCCCCTTCGGGGCCAGGGTGGTTAAAAAACAATCACCCTGTTCAGATTGCTCCCAGCAATTTAGTCAGCCTCTTGGCCAGCTCTTTTTAACAACACTACCACTATACAGTGCCATCTCAATATATGCCCTGTTCCTGGCTTTAAACTCCAGACTTCTTAATTACATCAAGTCAAACAAAACCGCCGCTTAATGGCGGCGGTTTTGAGGCGGGTAAATATACCTTCGATCAAGTCTCAGGTAAAGCGAAAATACTGCTTTTTTTTATCCGCTAGCTGTTACCAGCTGCCTGACTTTCCTGCTCTCTCTGTATCCGCTCATAAATTTCTTCACGATGTACAGATACTTCTTTAGGTGCATTAATACCTATACGAACCTGGTTGCCTTTAACACCCAGAACCGTTACAGATACATCATCACCTATCATCAGGGTTTCACCAACACGACGGGTTAAAATTAACATTTTTTCCTACTCCTTATTTCAATCACCAATGGCATCCAGAGTCCTTGTGTCCTCCATCAACCGGAAATTTATTTTAACACAGTTGTAATGCACTGTGAGCTATTTTTTATGTAAGTGCCTGACTCTGCACAATATAAAACACTTAGCATGCTAAAAACCAGGCATTTATACCCTAAAAACCCATCATTTAATATGTACCTGACACCCGTTTCCTATATGACCCGATCAAGATCAAACTCATTATGCAGGGTGCGTACGCCTAATTCCAGGTATTTTTCATCTACAACAACCGATATTTTTATCTCTGATGTGGAAATCATCAGTATATTAATGGACTCACGAGCAAGCGCCGCAAACATATTTGATGCAATCCCTGCATGTGAACGCATACCTACACCCACAAGTGATATCTTAACTATCGAATCATTACCCCGAGTTTTACGAGCACCCAGCTTTTTACCCGTTTCCTGCAATAAACCAAGCGCTTTTTCATAGTCATTACGATGCACTGTGAAGGTAAAATCTGTCGTGCCATCTTCACCAACATTCTGAACAATCATGTCTATCTCAATATTCGCTCTGGTCACAGGCCCCAATATATCAGAGGCTACTCCCGGTGTATCAGGTATACCTGAAATGGTTAACTGAGCTTCATCCCGATTAAATGCTATACCGGAAACTACGGCCTGTTCCATCTTGTCACCCTCTTTTGTTATTAGTGTACCAATGCCCTCGCCTTCTTCAAATGATGATAGAACACGTAATGGAACATTGTATTTGCCAGCAAACTCTACAGAACGAATTTGCAATACCTTTGAACCCAGACTCGACATCTCAAGCATTTCTTCAAAAGTGATTCGATCAAGTTTGCGGGCTCTGGGCTCTACCCGTGGGTCTGTGGTATATACGCCGTCAACATCTGTGTATATCTGACACTCCTGCGCATTTAAGGCAGCGGCCATGGCAACTGCCGTTGTATCTGACCCACCACGGCCAAGGGTAGTAATGTTACCGTTTTCTGCAACTCCCTGAAAACCTGCAACGACAATAATATTACCGGCTTCAAGATCAACACGCATCTCATCACACTGTATATCTGTTATCCGCGCTTTACTGTGCACATCATCCGTCAGCATTTTTATCTGCGAACCTGTATATGATTTGGCCATCGCGCCCCTGACATGTAATGCCATACTGAGCAATGCAATCGTTACCTGCTCACCCGTGGAAAGAAGTACATCCATTTCACGGGCAGAAGGCGATTTCTCAATCTGACTGGAAAGACCAAGCAGACGATTTGTCTCTCCACTCATGGCAGAAACCACAACCACAACCTGGTTACCCCTGTCGCGTGTTGCAATTACGCGATCCGCAACTGCCTGGATGCGCTCGATAGTGCCAACAGAAGTGCCACCGTATTTCTGTACAATTAAAGCCATAACGCCTGATTTTAGTTAGTAGTGTGCATAAGCCCGAAGCAATAGAGCTGACGGGCTCTCCAGCTACCGAATTATGTCATAAGCCCATCATATTTGCGACTATCATTTGTACCCGCTATTGACTGGCAGGTGATTAAAAGCAGGGCTAAAGCCCCGCAAACAATACACAGCGCCTCTTTATGACAGCTGCTCCTCAACCCAGCCCTTAACAGAGGCCAGCGCCTTATCCAGATTTTCTGGCTGACTACCTCCCGCCATCGCCATATCCGGTCTTCCACCGCCTTTACCGCCAATCTGTCCAGCAACCATATTCACCAGATCCCCCGCCTTTAGTCGCTTCGTCTGATCCTTGCTCACACCGGCACACAGGCTGACTTTTTTGCCGTCAACTGCCGCTAGCACAACAGCCGATGAGCCCAGCTTGTTTTTTAGCTGATCCATGGTGTCTCGCAGTGATTTGCTATCCGCTCCCTCAAGTTTCACCGCAAGTACTTTTATGCCATTAACCTCAATCGCAGAGGTGCTTAAATCGCCACCGGTTTGCGTTGCCATTTTTGATTTCAACCGGGCAATTTCCCTGTCCTGAATCTTTAAACGACTCATAAGCTGTGCCAGTTTATCTTCAACCTCATTAGAGCCTGATTTAAGTATCGACGATATCCTGTTGATTTTAATGGATTGATTATTGATATACTCAATTGCAGCTGCGCCAGTAAGCGCCTCAATACGACGAATACCAGAAGCGGTGCCCGCTTCCGATATGATTTTAAGGCAGCCAATATCGCCACTGCGCTTTACATGAACGCCACCACAAAGCTCAACGGAAAACCCGCCCATTGAAACCACACGTACCTGATCACCGTATTTTTCACCGAACAACGCCATTGCACCTTTGTTTTTAGCATCGGCAATCGCCATTTCCTCGGCCTCAGTTTCCACATTGTTGCGAACTTGCTGGTTAACCAGTCGTTCAATTTCAGATAGCTGCTCAGCACTCACCGCTTCATTATGAGAAAAATCAAACCGCAATCGCTCACTATTAACCAGCGAGCCTTTCTGCTGAACATGCTCTCCCAGCAACTCACGCAAGGCCGCATGCATTAAATGCGTAGCGGAGTGATTACGAATGATTGCATCTCTGCGATCAGCATCTATTTCGGCGTTTAAGCAATCTCCCACCGCAATCCTGCCTTGCGATACCACGCCAATATGGATGAAGGCCTTTGCCCGCTTTTGTGTATCCATAACCTCGAAGCACGTATTACTGTTACTTAATAAACCCGTATCTCCAACCTGCCCGCCTGATTCAGCATAAAAAGGCGTTTGCTTTAATATGACAATCGCTTCATCGCCCGCTGAAACTTTATCCACTGCCACGCCTTCCTTAAACAACGCTTCAACTGTTGACTGCTCTTTTAAATGCTCATAACCGGTGAAATCAGTCACCGAATCCGTATTAATAGTGTCGTTATAATCCACACCAAACTTGCTAGCATTTCTTGCGCGTTTACGCTGCGCCTCCATTGCAGCCTCGTATCCCGGCATATCAAGCGTGAGTCCACGCTCGCGGGCAATATCAGCGGTTAAATCAACAGGGAAGCCATAGGTATCATATAGTTTGAACACCATTTCACCTGGAATTTGCTTATTCTTAATGCCACCGATACCCTCTTCCAGTATTTTCATGCCCTGATCCAGGGTTTCAGCAAATCGCAACTCTTCACGCTTTAGCTCTTTTTCAACAGTACTCTGCGCATCCTTAAGCTCGGGGTAAGCTGCACCCATTTGCTCAACCAGAGGGCCTGCCAACTTATAAAAGAACAGATCATCCTGCCCCAGATTATGCCCATGCCTCAATGCACGGCGAATAATACGGCGCAGCACATAACCTCTTCCTTCATTAGAGGGCAGCACACCATCTACAATTAAAAATGCACAGGCACGGATATGATCTGCAATGACTTTTAGTGAGCTGTGAGTTAAATCAGTACAGGCCGTTTCTTTTGATGCTGCACTAATGAGGGCCTGAAAAAGATCAATGTCATAATTGCTGTGACCCTTCTGTAAAATAGCCGCCAGACGCTCCAGCCCCATACCCGTGTCTACGGATGGTTTTGGCAATGGCTCCATCTTGCCTGCTTTATCCCGGTTATACTGCATAAACACCAGGTTCCAGATTTCAATATAACGGTCGCCATCTTCTTCAGGTGTACCCGGCGGGCCACCCGGTATATCTGCGCCATGATCGTAAAATATCTCAGTGCAGGGGCCGCAGGGACCGGTATCACCCATAGACCAGAAGTTATCGCTTTCGTGTTTCCTGCCGCCGGGCTTGTCACCGATGCGAGAAAAGCGGCTTTTATCCACGCCGATCTCTTCCAGCCAGATTTTCGCCGCTTCATCATCTTCAGAATAAACCGTTATCCAGAGCTTCTCTGCGGGTAATTCACAGACTTCGCTCAGAAACGTCCAGGCATACTGAATCGCATCGCGTTTAAAATAAGCGCCAAAACTGAAATTACCCAGCATTTCAAAAAAGGTATGGTGGCGTGCGGTATAACCCACGTTTTCCAGATCATTATGCTTGCCCCCGGCACGCACACAACGCTGGCTACTGGTGGCGGTGTTATAGCTGCGCTCATCCTGCCCCAGAAATACATCCTTGAACTGCACCATTCCCGCATTGGTGAAGAGCAGCGTGGGGTCATTACCGGGCACCAGTGAGCTGGAAGCAATTACCTGATGGTTTTTGTCTTTAAAAAAATCGAGAAATTTTTGCCGAAGCTGAGCTGTCGTTATCATCTTAAATTACATTAATTAGTTATTATAAGCCACTGATTTATATTGAATTACAACAGTTTAGTCTTCATATAAATCGATAGCATCCAGTTTAAACACCCAATCCAGAGGAAAGCCCCTGGATTGTAAATATTTAACGCGTTTAGCCTTTTCTGTATACTCATGGGCATCGGTGCCTGCGTATTTCTTAGCATATTGCTGGCGCATCACTTCGCGCCATTTCGGGTTATTCCTGTCCAGAAAGCCATTAAACACCTCATCAACAACGCCCCGTTCACGTAATTCCTGAGCAATCCGTACCGGGCCATAACCACGGCGCTTGCGCATATTAATATAACTTTCAGTAAAACGCTCTTCTGAAAGCAAATTATTCTCAATTAAACGATTAATTGCTGCGTCGATTTCCGTCTTTTCAAAGCCTTTTTGCGTTAGCTTGCGGTGTATTTCCAGAATTGAGTGCTCACGTCTGGCAAGCGCGGCAACAGCTACTTCGTTGATTGAGCGGGACATCTGAGTTCCTTTTAACCTGGATTAATCAGTTGAGCGCGGAGAAGATGTGCAGACTTTCGTGAGCCAACTGATTAATCCAGGTTTAACGGCAGGCTGTTCGCTAACGAGCGCAAATTAATGATTTAATTTACACGCATTAGCGATTCAGCAAATTTATTTCTCTAGTGCAGCAGGTTCTGCATCAGGCTTTTTTTTCTCGTTTTTTTCCGGCACACCTGCATCTCTGGTCTCAGGTGGCATCAGCTCTGCACGAATTTTTGCCTCAATTTCATCGGCAATAGCAGGGTTTTCTTTCATAAAGTTGCGCACTTTATCTTTGCCCTGACCAATACGATCGCCATTATAGGAATACCAAGCCCCAGCTTTATCAATAATATTGCAGTTTACCCCCATGTCAATAATCTCCCCTTCATGCGAAATACCCTCGCCATAGAGAATTTCAAAATTAACGGTTTTAAAGGGTGGGGCCACCTTGTTTTTGACCACTTTTACTTTGGTTTCATTACCAATAATTTCCTCGCCCCGCTTAATTGCACCCGTGCGACGAATATCAAGGCGAACAGATGAGTAGAACTTAAGCGCATTACCCCCTGTAGTGGTCTCAGGGTTACCAAACATAACGCCTATCTTCATACGTAACTGGTTAATAAAAATAACCAGGGTGTTAGAACGCTTAATATTAGCCGTGAGCTTGCGCAGCGCCTGACTTAACAGACGGGCCTGCAAACCCATATGAGAATCGCCCATATCACCTTCGATTTCAGCTTTCGGTGTTAGTGCTGCAACGGAATCGATAACAACAACACTGACGGCACCTGATCGTACCAGCATATCGGTAATTTCCAGCGCCTGCTCTCCGGTATCTGGCTGAGATACCAGTAGCTCATCCACATCAACCCCCAGCTTTTCAGCATAACTCGGATCCAGTGCATGCTCCGCATCAATAAATGCACAGGTGCCACCGGCTTTCTGCGCCTCTGAAATCACCTGCAACGTTAAGGTTGTCTTACCCGAAGATTCAGGGCCATATATCTCAACCACACGCCCCTTGGGTAGCCCGCCTATACCCAGCGCCACATCCAGCGCAATAGAACCCGTGGAAATTGCCTCTATGCTATTTATCGCACCACCATCCCCCATGCGCATAACAGATCCCTTACCAAACTGCTTTTCTATCTGGCTCAGGGCGGCGCTGAGTGCTTTCTTCTTGTTGTCATCCATCGGTATATCCTCTGTCGGTTTATCGGGTTAGTTAGCGAGTCATTTACGCGTTGTGTGTTTCAGTAGATGTAGAATAGTTGATACTTTTTACTGTGTCAATATATTTTATCATGTTGATAATTTATATTAGGTGTATTATATTTATCAGCATGCAGACTCTGTGCAATGCACAGGAATTAAAGAAGGCAGAAGAGAAATGACAGAAAAAGTCAAAATGCTACATGAGATAAAATTTGCGACTCGGCAACGGCTTCAGTTCATAGAGGTTATGGCGTACTACACCGGCACTATAAGCCGCAGCATGCTGGCTCGTGCCTACGGCATATCCGATCCCGCAGCCACAAAAGATCTGAAGCTATACAATGATCTTGCGCCCGGCAACCTTGATTACAACCCCAGCCTGTTCAGCTTTGTACCGAGCCCGCAATTTGATGAAGTATTTGCAAACTTACAACCCGCCAGTGTTTTGCCCATGTTTGCGCAAAACCTGCTATCAGTAGATAACCCTTCAGGCGAAACACCTATATATGGCATTAGCGTAGAAGACCTGCCCTTTCCCGTCCGCCTGCCGGAAAAAGCGCTGCTGGCACAGATTATTCGAGCTATTAAAAGCAGTAGCCAGTTAAAAATCAGCTACCACTCTCTCAGTCAGCGCCCCGACAACGAAGAGAACACAAGAATCATAGAGCCCCACGCACTAGTTAACAATGGTCTGCGCTGGCATGTGCGTGCATACAACCATGAAAACTACGATTTTAGAGATTTTGTACTTTCAAGATTTACCCTGGCCGAAAAACTGGACACCCCTGCGCAATCCAGTCAGGACTATGACGATGACTGGATGGAAACTGTTACCTTAAAGCTGGCACCGCACCCCATGCTGTCCGAGAAACAGCGCAGAAGTTTAAACTACGATTATAATATGCGCGAGGCCATAATTGAACTGCAGGTGCGACGCGCATTAGTGGGCTATTTGCTTCAGCAGATGAAAGTAGACACCAGCCAGAATCATTCGCAAAACCCGAGTGCTTACCAGCTGATTGTAAACAACCGCAATGAAGTAGAACCTTTTGCAGGCTGGGCTTTTATATAAACCATAAGCGCGAAACATTTATCCAGAGCGATTGTCGATAGCAACTATCTGGATAACCTGCAACACCTGCCAGCATTTACATCCAGGCAACCGTTGCGAGACAGTCATCTTTATTCTGACTGAGCTGATAATATCACTCATCAGCACTACTTATCAGAAATCGCTCAACGCCTTTAAGGCATTCAAAGACGGCCTGAAGTCGAACCGCATTCCTGTCGCCATCAAACTGAAAGCGCACTGACTCGATTAACGCATCGGGTGTTGCCCAGGCGATCCATACGGTTCCAATAGGTTTTCCATCAGTGCCACCCCCAGGCCCGGCAATACCACTTATAGAAATACCCATATTCGCATCGCACCGATCTAGCAGGCCCAGCACCATTTGCTCAACAACGGTCTGACTCACTGCACCATATTGATCAAGCGCAGTAGAATCAACCCCCAGCAGTGCCTGTTTGGAAGCATTACTATAGCTGACAATGGAGCAGTCAAACCATTGTGAGCTGCCGTCAATATCCGTTAAAAATTTAGCCAGCCAGCCCCCTGTGCAGGACTCAGCAGTGGCAAGCACTCTGCCCTGCCTGATCAGCTGTGGAGCCAGTTTCTGGATAAAATTAAAAATATCTGTTTCATTCATATTGTGATTATACCCTGGTCATATTCGGGGACATATCCTGCCCGGTATTTAAAAATGTAACAACAGTTATTCAGAAACGGGGCTGATAGAAGCTGAAGGTCCATCACCCGATGTTATAAACTGTTTAAACTCAATCGAAATACGATCATCTTTTTCCATTCTGCTCCAGAAATCACGGGCAGCCAATAATGCGCATGAAAGCTGTTTTTCATCAAGACCCGCAGCTTTTACATCAGGCAACTCATAAGTAAAAGGCATAACTTCTCCATTGCTTCTGGGCGCAAAACCCATGGAGCACATATCGTAAACAGGCAACAATCTAAATACATCTCCATCGATTCCCAGACTTAAATTACCCAGATGCATATCGGTATTTCTTATTAGTAATCCAAACACCCAGATAATTTTTGTGTCCAGGTAATGAAAATGGCCAATAAGTTTTTGAGTAAAAAGGCCATCCATCACCTGGGGCCAGCTTCCACCCGAGCCGACAAATTCAGCATCTATACATTGAAGCGATAACATAGATGCTCGCCCATACTCACCCGATCGATCAAACCTGACTGACTCCAGAAATAATCGCTCACCTGACTCAAAGAGCGCCGTTTGAGCTGCGGGGAGGCCTGCATTATGTAATGTTTGCGTTGCATGATGTTCTGTAATCAGAATGTCACGCCAGCGACGAGCAATTTCGCTCTCCCCCTGTGGTGAAAATTTTACGATAACATGGGTAGATATTTCACGGTTGTAAACTGTAAATTTAGGTTGCTCCCCACCCGCAGATGAACCACCAACAACACCGTTCATGACATCATTAGCAAGCGAGGGGTAGTCTTTCCTGCTTACTGCAACTGGCTTACGCTTTATCCTGAGCCGTGCCTGATCGCCAAACTTGAAGTTACCTGGCAAATCATCACCATTGGACATTAAATAACATCCTGTGTGGTGTGTACTCCAGTTTCGAGGGTCTGCTGGAAAGTCCTCAGATTGCAATGCCATCTGGGCAGCAATCTGTCGCCCAATAAACCCCTGCGGTGCAGAGTCACTCAAAAAATAAGGCAGATCATCAAATAAGCCGTTTTTAGCCTCCCCTGACAACAGCTGAGATGCTCCTGGTGTTTCAGCCACATAAAAGCCACCGTGGGCTAATGGGCGAATAAAAGCAATAATTTCCGTATTACCCTGAGTATCTACGATTACCAGGGGTAAGGTATCGCTTCCACCAAAGGCACTCTGCGCTATAACATACCGGAAGCTGCGACCATCTCGTAGCTTAATCACGCTATCGCCTAAATGATGTATGTGACGAGACACTGCCTTCTGACTCAAACCAGTGGCAGCCTGAATCTCTTTTGAGGTGGCAGGGCCCTGTTCAAGATAATCGCTTACTGATAATGGCATATCTATTTTTACCCTGTATTTCGTCTACAATAATATATCAATAAAAATATTAAATTCAATTAGTTAGGTATATTATACACTATAAATGACTAGCATACTGTCTACAACCAATAAACCATATCAAATAATATTATATTTCTGAGCATGAAAAAATAACCCGAAACACTCAAAACAAAAGCACCTGCTGATAACCGCGCATTAGCCCGCCATGCTATTTTACGTTAGAAGCCATTAATCTTTGCGCTATCAGGCAGTAAACAGTAGAATTTGCCCCATGACTGAATCCACTGACACCACCCTTGAAGCCCCGCCTGAAAAACGTGATAAGGCTACGCCTGAAGCAGGCACTAAAACCGCCTCCACAGCCAAAAGCCCCCATACCCCCATGATGCAGCAGTTTCTGCGTATTAAGGCGGATCATCCCGAGCATTTGCTGTTTTACCGAATGGGGGATTTTTATGAACTGTTTTTTGATGATGCACGTAAGGCATCGCAAATTCTGGATATCACCCTTACCGCCCGTGGTAAATCCAACGGTGAAGGTATCCCGATGTGCGGCATTCCCTACCATGCAGCGGACAATTATCTGGCCAAACTGATTAAATGTGGCGAATCAATTGCGATCTGTGAGCAGGTGGGGGATCCCGCAACCAGTAAAGGCCCGGTTGAGCGCAGGGTAATGCGCATTGTTACGCCGGGTACCGTAACCGATGAAAACCTGCTCGATGAGCGCAGGGATAACTATCTGATGGCAATTGCTTCAGCGGGAGAACAAATTGGTATCGCGGTGCTGGATGTCAGTTGTGGGCGTTTTTTTGTACAGGAGCTGGAGGGCGTAGAACAGCTTAAAACCGAGCTGGAACGCATTAAACCCGCTGAATTGCTTATATCTGAAGACGCTGTACTTTATCAGCAACTATCAAATCACAAAGGTCTGAGACGACAGCCGCCCTGGTATTTTGAGCTGGAAACCTGCCAGCGATTGCTCACCGATCAGTTTGATACCCGAGACCTTGCGGGCTTTGGCTGCGAGGGCATGACACAGGCAATTATGGCGGCTGGCTGTTTGATGCAGTATGTTTCGGATACACAGCGCACCGCCCTGCCCCATATTCGGGGTTTGCGGGTTGAGCGCAGCGAAGACTCGGTTTTACTGGATGCCGCCAGCCAACGCAATCTGGAGCTTGAAACAAATTTAAGCGGTGGACATGAAAACACTCTTGCCGCTATTATCGACAAAACCACCACGGCAATGGGCAGCCGCTGCCTGCGCCGCTGGATTAAACGGCCTTTGCGCGACCATACTTTACTGAACCTGCGCCATAGCGCAATCGATGCCCTGCTAATAAACCGCGATTACAGCGAGATTCAAAACCCGCTAAAACACATTGGCGATATAGAGCGCATTATTAGCCGCGTTGCGATTAAATCAGCCCGTCCACGGGATCTGTTTACACTGGGGCATTCTCTATCATGTCTGCCACAGATCCAGCAGCAGTTAAGCGCACTGTCCTCCGATCATCTACAACAGTTATCTGTGCTCATTTCAGAACACCCTGAGACACTGGCTCTGTTAAAATCGGCTATTATCGATAATCCTCCGGTGGTCATTCGTGATGGCGGTGTCATTGCTGAATTTTATGACAGTGAACTCGACGAACTTAGAAATCTGAGCAAAAATGCTGACCAGTTTTTAATTGACCTGGAGGCCCGTGAAAAAGAACGCACGGGTATTAATACCTTAAAAGTCAGCTATAACCGAGTGCATGGCTTTTATATAGAAATCTCTCGCCTGCACTCCGATAAAGCACCCGCCGATTACATACGCCGACAAACCCTGAAATCTGCCGAGCGGTTTATTACCCCTGAGCTGAAAGCATTTGAGGATAAGGTGCTAAGTGCAAAAGAGCGTGCCCTGAGCCGTGAAAAAGCACTTTACGATGAGCTACTCGACAAACTCCTTATCTCTCTGCAACCATTACAGCAATGCGCCGAGGGCCTGTCTGAGCTGGATACATTATGTTGTTTTGCTGAACGTGCAGATACATTAAACTACTGTAAACCTGAGTTTCAGTCCCAGCCAGGCATTAACATTTTAGCCGGTCGCCACCCGGTGGTAGAACAGGTCACTCAAAACAGCTTTATCCCAAATGACAGCCAGTTAAACGATCAACAACGCATGCTGATTATCACCGGCCCGAACATGGGGGGCAAATCTACCTATATGCGCCAGACTGCATTAATCGTGCTAATGGCCTATATAGGATGTTATGTACCTGCGGACAAGGCAACAATTGGCCCCGTGGATCGTATATTTACCCGCATAGGTGCATCCGATGACCTGGCTTCAGGGCGTTCCACATTTATGGTGGAAATGACTGAAGCTGCGAATATCTTAAACAATGCCACCGATAAAAGTCTGGTACTGATGGATGAAATTGGCCGTGGCACCAGCACCTTTGACGGCCTGTCACTGGCCTGGGCCTGCGCTGAAAGCCTGGCACTGGAAAGCCGACCGTTCACACTTTTTGCAACACACTACTTTGAGCTAACATCAATGGATGATCAAATTGAGAGTGTTGTTAATGTACACCTGGATGCGGTTGAACATGGCGATAATATTGTGTTTATGCATACGGTAAAAAACGGTGCGGTAAGCCAGAGCTATGGTTTGCAGGTGGCAAAGCTTGCAGGGGTACCGCCCCGTGTGATTAGTAGCGCACGGCAAAAGCTTCATACCCTGGAGTCTCAGTCTGCGAGCGCCCGAGAGGCTTTTGTAGAAAAAACCTCCGGGCAGCTTGAACTGTTTAACAATATTCCCCATCCGGTTATTGTACAGTTACAGGAAATCGAGGTTGATAGCCTTAACCCAAAGCAGGCATTAGACCTGCTCTATGAGCTAACAGAACAGTCACATAAACCTTAGATTATACATACTGAGATTATGCACACTAAAAATCTGTAGCGCCTGGTATTAACGTATGGTTGTGAAGTATGACAGTTAAAATTAAGACAATTGGGATTATTGCCAAAAATCAGGGTGAAAGAGATGCTGTTGGTGCGACAATAAAGCAACTTGTTGCGTTTCTAATACAGAAATCATGCAATGTTGTTTACGATAAAAGCATAGAAAATCTCACTCACTTTTTACAGGTAGAAACACCGCTACTGAGCCGAAGTTCACTGGCAGAACAGTCTGATCTAATCGTAGTAGTCGGTGGTGACGGCACCTTTCTAAGCGCTGTGCGCTCCCTCGCACAAACCAGCATCCCAATTTTAGGCATTAATCTCGGCCACCTTGGCTTTTTAATGAATATCTCGCCCGATTCAATGATTATGCATATGGAACAGATATTGCTGGGAAACTATGTAGATGAAGGGCGTTTTCTACTGGAATCACAGATAATACGCAATGGGGATGAGGTTTCACAGGCCGATGCATTCAATGATGTTGTCGTGCATATTCGAGATGTGGCCCGAATGATTGAGTTTGAAACATACATTAACGGGCAATTTGTAAATTATCAACGCGCCGATGGCCTTGTAGTCTCCACCCCTACAGGTTCCACCGCCTATGCACTATCCAGTGGTGGGCCTTTATTACATGCCACCCTCGATGCCATTGCATTAGTCCCCATATGCCCTCATACTCTCACCAATCGCCCCCTGGTGATTAATGCGAGTAGTAAAGTCGAAATTGTGATTGGAAACCGCGAACAAACAACCTCACAGGTTACTTTCGACGGTCAGACCGCCTTTGATGTAAGGCCGGGGGATCGAATTATCATTCAGAAAAAAGAGCATAAGATCCATCTAATACACCCGGCCAGCTATGATTATTATGAAATACTCCGTGCAAAACTCCATTGGAGCAAACAACTTTAAACTTACTTTAAATTATGCTTAATCACATTAGAATTCGTAATTTCGCCATTATTGATCACCTTGATCTGGACTTTAAAAACAAACTCACCACCCTCACCGGAGAAACCGGTGCAGGCAAATCCATTTTACTGGGCGCACTGGGGTTGCTGCTCGGCGACCGAGCCGACTCAGACAGTGTTCGGGCAGGTTCCAGCAAGGCAGAAATCAGCGCTGAGTTTGATATATCAGACCTTGCCAATGTGCAAAGCTGGTTAGAGGATAAAGAGCTGGATGCAGAAGGTGACTGTTTATTGCGCAGACGACTGGGATCAGATGGCCGCTCCAGGGCCTTTGTCAATGGCAGCCCTGTACCGCTTCAGGATATGAAACAACTGGGTGAAATGCTGGTAGACATCCACGGCCAGCATGAACATCAGTCTTTAATGAAAAATGAGTTACAGCGCCAGCTACTGGATGACTATGCAAACCATAAAAAACTGCTGAGCGATGTTAAACAAATCTATCACAACTGGATCCGGGAAAAGAAAAAACTAAACGATTTACAGGCCAGCTATAAAGACAAAAATGACCGCCTGGATTTACTGCGCTACCAGGTGAACGAACTTGAGGCGCTGGCATTACAAAGTGGCGAATTTGAAACCCTGCAACAGGAACATCAGTTGCTGGCAAATGCCGACCAGCTCAATGAGAACACCGCCTCTGCCCTGCTTGCGTTGTATGACTCAGAGGAGAACACCATCTACTCCCTGATTTCTCAGCAGCACCGTAAAATTGAGCCCTTGATAGCAACCGATAAATCGCTAACGCCTGTCTGCGATTTATTATCAGAAGCCATGGTACAGATAGAAGAAAGCGCCAGTTTATTGCGTGATTATAATGATAACCTTGACAGTAACCCGCAACGATTTATTGAAGTAGAGAATCGCCTGGAAATCATTCATGATTTATCTCGAAAGCATAATATTGCTTCAAACCAGCTATGCACACTGCATGATAAACTGGCCAGTGAACTTGATGAACTGGATAATGCCGATGAGAATCTGAGCCAGCGTGAATCAACCGTTAAACAGCTGGAAAGCGATTATCGCGCACTCACAAAAAAACTCAGTACATCGCGCATTAAAACCGCTAAAAAACTAAATAAAGCGATCAGTCAGTCCATGCAAACCCTGGGCATGGCGGGGGGGCAGTTTCAGATTGATATATCCACGAAAGCAACAGAAAGCTCTCACGGTGTTGATCAGATTGAATACCAGGTGAGCACCAATGCGGGCCAGCCCTTTAAAGCACTGGCCAAAACCGCCTCGGGTGGAGAGCTGGCGCGTATCAGCCTGGCTATCCAGATGATTACCGCACAGCAGGGGCGCATTCCCACTTTAATCTTTGATGAAGTTGACAGTGGTGTGGGTGGCGGAATTGCTGAAATTGTTGGCAAACATCTGCGTGCGCTGGGTGAGAGCCGCCAGGTATTTTGTATCACACATTTACCTCAGGTCGCCTCACAGGCACATCACCATATGCAGGTGTATAAAAGCACAAAAGGCAATGCAACCTGCACCGAAATTTTTTCCCTGGATATGCAGCAACGTGTGGATGAAATTTCAAGAATGCTGGGGGGTATTGAGATTACGCAGCAAACGATTGAGCATGCAAAAGATATGTTGAAACGCTCACAGAAGGTTGCCTGAAATCAGCAGACATTCTGTGTTAATAAATAAACCTGAAAATATCAACTGAAAAAATCAGCTGAATCACAGAAGTCTGTGTCAGCTGATTTCTCCTGAAAATGCTACTTCATTCTACGCCGGCGAGCCGTTGCCAGTAAGCCGAGCAAACCGCTACCAAACAACCACACTGCGGCGGGCACTGGAACAGGCGAGCCAGCACCCACAATAAAGTTAGTACTAAAACCCTCTCCAACATGCAGCTCTGTAATATCCAGCAGTACTGCTATATCCAGCACATTATCTGCACCAACCAGATCCCCCCAGAACCCGAAGTCCAGCACATTATCATCAAGATAGGCTTGCGCTGTGCCCAGATCTGTAAAGCTTAAATCTGAAACCAGTGTTCCTTCAATATTTAAACGTACACGCAGACTATCAAAACCATGCACACCCGTCACCAGTGGATCCAGCATACCGACAATCAAATTAGTACTGGTTCTATCCGCCATATCAATATTAAAATCAACCGAGCTGCTGAACAACTGACCGATCGTTGCCGTACCATTTTCAGAAAAACTGCCCCCCAGCAGGCCAGTTGCCAGAGCCTGTTTATCAAGCATCGCCGCCTCTACATTTACATTACCAGCGATAACCGCTGCTGCATCTGCCGCACCGGGTAACAACGTTGCAAACGCAGCAGCCTGTAGTCCATCGGCCTGCGTTCGATCAGTCACCGCCTCGGCAATACTCGAGCTGGCCTCACTTCGGCTGGTAGCAATAACATTACCCGCTACACTGCCTGAAACCACGGCACTGGTCGTAGCACCTGCATAATTACGGTTAGTAGTGATACCTGAATTAGCACTTGCATTTACCTGCCCCGATGTTCCACTCGCAACCGCGGTAGCAATTGCAGAGCCATTATTTGCAGTGCCTGAACTCACACCACCGGTTGCCCTGGACGTTGCCCGTGCCTCCCCAATACTGGTACTTTGTGCAAATGACTGTGCATTTCCACCTCGACGCCCTGTCAGTAGCGCACCCTGAAGAGCACCAGCGACACCCCCCAACGCTGTATCACTAACCGCTGCTCGGCCGTTGCCGGTAGCGGTACCCGTAGATGAGCTGGTAGCATTACCACCCGCACCCACAATGCCGGTGTCATTTTGCCCACCGTTACCACCAACAGCACGCCCTGTTACTGACAGTCCACTATCAACATTACTGCCCGCTACCGTATTGCTGGCATCTCCCCCGGATCCGCTGTCGGCACCGCCTCTGCCAATGCCACCACTACCGCCCCGTGCAACACCTGAGACAGTAACATTCCCCGCATCATTGTTGATAGTACTGTTAATAGTCGCATTACCACCATTGGCCGCGATACCCGCAGCACTCTGACGATCGCCACCCGACCCGCCATTCGCCAGTATTGTTAACCTCAGAAGACTGCTACTGGCCGATTTGTTCAGGGTACTGGTTGCATTTCCAGCAACGCCAGAAGCACCATCAAAGGCACGCCCGGAGGCTCCCGCTGTTACGGTCTGAGTTAAAATCAGAACGCCTGTAGTCATGCCATCTACTGCATTGTTCAGACTGACATCAGCACCATTACCGGCATTACTGCCGATCTCGCCGGGTGAGTTAATGCCTTCACCACCCGCCCCCCCATTGGCGGTACCCGATACGGTAATAGTGCCGCCAGTTGTTGACTGGCCATACACCCTCGTTGTATCAGTGCCCAGAATAGCGCTGCCACCATTGCCCGCTGTTCCGCCATTTCTTGCCTGACCTCCATTCCCCCCATTAGCTTCAACATTGATACGGTTGTTCGTGCTATTTGAGGTTATAAAGTTCATGGTAGCCGTTGCGGTTCCACCATCCATTGCATCGCTACCATTCGAAGCACTTCCACCGGCCCCTGCTCTTGCTGTTACAGAGCCGTCTACCTGACCGGCCAGGGCTGAGTTATCGAGTGTCAAAGAAGACAGCGCATTACCCGCCACCCCGGCAGTGCCACCTTCGCTACTGCCGCCTGTACCTCCTCTCGCAGCCTGAGTCAGACTTATCTGACCCGCAGTAGCACCACTAAACACATCGACCATTGTAGAGCTCGCACCTGCGCCACCATTTGCACCGTTTAATCCTGCGCCACCACTACCACCGCTCTGGCTTACCCGTATTACAGCATTACCCACACTGTTGCTACCATTAGCGGTGGCCGTTGCACTGCCGCCATTGCCACCTGATTCACCCACACCAATACCCACACCACCAGTGCCACCTATTGCACTTGAGTTCAACGCCAGGTTGCTGGTGCCTGCACTTGTACCTGTTGCAGTAGAAATAGCCGAACCTCCATTACCACCACTGGCTATGCCATTTTGCGCATCCCCCCCCCTGCCACCTGAAGCAACATCCGTTACAGTGACCTGACTATTTCCCTGTGCTGTTGCCGTTGATGAGCTTAACGCATCGCCACCATTACCAGACAATACGCCTGGATTAGTCGCCCGGAAAGCACCTCCACCCATGCCTCCCGTAGCGCGTGCTGTTATGTCTGTTCTTTGCCCATCGCCGTTACTAGTTGCAGTTGAACGGGTTGTAGCATCCCCACCTGTACCTCCACTTGCACCATTAAAGCCCAGGCCGCCATTGCCACCATTGGCGGTGGCTGTTAATGTAACTGATCCCGCATCATTTGTGCCGCCTGAACTAGCCAGTGCGGCGCCTCCACTCGTTGCTGTTCCACTCGCAGAGTCGCGTCTATCACCAGCTCCCCCATCTGCCGTTGTACTTACATTTAAACTCGTACTACTGGTTAGCTTGCTTAAAATGCTGCTGGCACTTCCTGCAATACCATTCGTTCCATCAAAAACCCTGCCAGCATTTCCACCGGTCGCATTCTGGTTAAGCTGGAGCGCACCACTGGTGTCACCATCTATACTGTTGTTCAGACTAACACCTGAGGCATCACCCGCATTGCTGTTGCCACCCGTAACACTACCACCTCTACCACCGCTCACCCTGGCCGTTACACTCACCCTTCCCCCGCCAGTAGACTCTCCATATACTGTCCCCAGAGTGGCATTGCCTGCATTACCTGCACTGGCGAGCACGCCTGGAGCAGCACTCACGCTGCCAGCACTTCCTGCAGTACTAATTGCCAACACCGTTACATCACCTGTTGCACGGGTGCTGGCAGCAGCTATCGCATCACCACCATCATTACCATTACCACTGTCACCAGAGATCCCCCCACCCGTGGCAACGCCACCCGTGCCACCGCTACCACCCGTACTTGCACGGGCCGTTGCTACCGCTGTGGCATTTCCTGTCTGAACATTACCCGGCGTTAACTGCTCTGCACTTGCACTGGCATTACCTGCCACAGCACCATTGCCGCCATCACCACCATTAGCACCCGAGACTGAACCCCTGCCGCCCGAGCCGCCACTGCCGCCACTGCCACTGGTGGCAGTCGCTATATTATCCAGATCATCGGTAATTGCATTAGCAACAGCATCTGTCCCTGAGTTGCCATCCGTGCCATCGGTACCCGGTGCACCAATGGCACCATTGATGCCATTCTGACCAGTAATACCGGTGATTGTTACAGTTGCAGACCAGGCACTGCCAGAAACTGACAGTAAAGTTGCAAGACTAAGAGAAAGCGCACTACGTGAAAACGGAACAAGGTGTTTCATTGACTGGTATCCCCAATTATTTTTTAATTTCATTTATCTTTATTTTTTTCTATCTCTGATTATCCTTAAAAATGGGTGACTGAAAAAACAGCGATACAGCAAGCCATTCATGCTCAGACGATAATTAAATAACAGGCTCAGGGTTCTGTATCTGGATTACTGCGAAAGCAGTTTAATATGAGTAGCATGAAACAGTGTTTTTAGTGATATTATCTGTTTAGAGCTATCCACGTTAAATTGCTCCATCCAGTTTACTGAAACTGTTATTGCCAAAACCTCTACACCCAATAGACAATGACGGGTATAAAGTTTTTTAAAAGCCGGCTAGTCGCAGGCATTTTTTATATGATTGTATATAGACACCTCTATTGCTGAGATGCCATTTACAACCTGATAAAATAGTACAACATATTCATTCAACATAAAATAAACTTCCATCGTTAAAAATAAAAAAGGGAAATTTTCCCTGAAAATAATTAATTACTAATGGACAAATCATATGAGCTATCAAGCTTAATTTTCCGTTATATTTTTTAAAGTGCTAAATAGTACGCACTAAAAACACCTATATAAAACACTTAAGTTTTTCCTGCCTGCGGAATAAATCGGTATATTTTAGTAGCCACTTTCAGCGTTAAAAAAGAATGCCATTCGAGTGATTGACAGAATCGGGGACAGATTACCATTTTCTGGTGTTCTGCCCCCCCGCAAGTGAGAACATTGAAAATCAATCGAAGCCATTACGACCCGATTGATTAACTCAGTTTAAAACATTTGGCGCTGTCGTCTACGGGCAACCGCTAACAGGCCAAGCAGGCCGCTACCAAACAACCATACAGCAGCGGGTACAGGCACAGCTGAAGGACCTGCACCTACGATCAGACTGGTATAAAAACCTTCACCCGAATGCAGCTCCGTAATATCCAGAGCAAAGCTCAGGTCAAGCACTTCATCCGTACTGATCAGGCCTGTCCAGGAACCAAAATTCAGCTCATTATCATCAAAGAAAATGGACGCCGAGGCTAAATCAGTAAAGGTTAAATTCAAAACCTGAGTACCTTCAACATTCGCACTAAAACGCAGCGTATCAAAGCCATGATCGCCAGATATAACCGGATCCAGCATGCCAATGATTAAATCGGTGTCAAGCTTGCCGGCCATATCGACATTAAAATCAAGCGAGCTGATATACCGCTGGCCTCGGATCGCGCTGCCATTATCCGAAAAAGAACCTCCCAGCAAACCAGTGGCTAATGCCTGCTTGTTTAGCATAGCGGCCTCAACGGTTGCATTACCAGACATAATTGCAGCGGCATCGGCTTCACTCGGTAACAATGTAGCAAATGCTGCGCCCTGCAAACCATTCGCCTGACCCGGGTCAATCACCGCTTCACCAATATTCGCATTAGACTGCGCACGGCTGGTGGCGACATTACCTGCACTACCCGCCACGGCAGCACTGCTCACTGCGCTGGCATAATTTCTGTCACGGAAGGTACCTGCATTTGCCGTTGCATTTGCACGACCCAATGTACCAGTTGCGATAGATGATGCTCCGGCACTGGCATTTATCGCATTTCCTGTACCACTGCCTGTGCTACCGCCACTTGCAGTCGAAGTAGCAGTGGAGCTTCCTCCACCGGTGCTTTGCGCACTGGCCACTGCACGACCTCCGAGACCACCGGCAAAGCCATCACCCAACGCTCTACCGCCTACGCCACCCTGCGCAACTGAAGTAGCTGAAACATTCAGCGTACCGGCATTACTGGCAATCGCACTCGAAGTTGCAGCCCCGCCATTTCCGCCACTGCCACTCCCCCCAATGCTCATTAAGCCACCTGTGCCGCCAGTTGCTCTGTCACTCACAATCACCGAGCTGTTAGCCGTTGCTGTACCCGTTGAAATACTGGATGCACTCCCCCCGCTACCCGAAAATGAAGCCACGCCATTTGTGACCCGACCGCCAGCACCCGCCGAAGCAGTGCCGGTTACCCGAACGGTCTGTGTATCACCTGTGCTGGTGCCGCTGGTGATATTTGTTGCATTGCCACCTGAGCCTGAATTTGCACCATTACGTGAGCTGCCCCCTGCACCACCTCGTGCTGTGCTTCTGATGGTGACTGAACCTGCATCGTTACTGCCACTGGCATTCGTGAGTGCGGTTGCACCATCCACCGCAGCGCCGGTACTCGAATCACGAAAACCACCACTGCCCCCATTAGCCCTGGCATCAACGGTCAATGCACTGCTGCTGGTGGTTTTGCTTAAAATACTGCTGGCACGTCCAGCGCTTCCGCTGTTTCCATCAAATAGATTGCCCGCGCCGCCGCCAGTGGCATCCTGTCGGAGCGAAAGGATGCCGGAGGTATCACCATCCACGACATTATTCAGGCTAACACTGGCACCACCACCCGCATTGCCTGAACCATCACCCGCGCCAAACAATGCGCTGCCACCGAATCCACCGGTGGCACCACCAAAGACCGTCATACTGCCGCCGCCGCTGGACTGACCATATACCGGTGAACGTCCGGCACCCGGGACAACTCCCAGGCTGACACTGCCACCATTACCGGCGGTACCCCCTGTGCCGGTGGTTGATCCACCATTACCGCCGTTAGCTGTGGCGCTCACCGAGTTTGAGCCATTACTGCTGGTCACTGCATTCATTGTAGCCAGAGCAGATCCACCGTCAGCGCCATCATTATCAATTGAACCCGCACCACCATTACCCGCCGTTGCCGTTGTTGTACCCACAACTCTTCCGCCCGGTAATGAATTATCCAGTGTCAGAGAAGACTGAGCATTACCAGCTGTTCCAGCCTGTCCCCCCTGGCTTGCACCGCCGGTTCCCGCAGTAGCGGTCTGTGTGATGGTTAACAGTCCTGCCGTTCCCCCTTTAATACCATCAACAAGAATCGAATCCGCACCTGAACCGGCATCCGCTCCACGAAAACCTGCGCCACCGCTACCACCCGTCTGGGTTGCTGTTAATGTTGTTGCGCCAGAAAGACTGCTGCCCGTAACACTCACTGAAGCCTGTCCACCCTCTCCGGCGACTTCACCCGAGCCATTTCCGCTGCCCCCTGCTCCCCCTCGTGCATTTGCAACAAGGTTAGCGGCCAGTGCCCCCGCATTACTGCCGATGGCACTGGAGCCGGCATCACCACCTTTTGCGCCACTGCCCGTATTAAGTCCCCCGGCAGCGGAACCACCTCTGCCACCCGTTGCACTATCCCTGATAGAAACTGCGCTACTCCCGGCAGCTACCGCACTGGATACACTTGCAGCATTGCCCCCTGCACCCGCTGTACCACCAGTGTTTGTACTGCCCCCATTACCGCCAGTAGCCTGCCCGTTCAATGTAATCGTCTGGCTATCGCCGACTGTATCACCTGCAATATTGACATTTGCATTACCGCCTGCTCCGCCATTAGCGCCTGTACTGCCTGAGCCACCACCACCGCCTCGGGTCCTGCTGGTAATGGACAGGGTTCCTGCATCATTACTGCCCGTAGCATTAACCGTGCCTGTACCACCGCTGCTGGCAGTACCTGAAGCAGATGTCCGAGAACCACCATTGCCGCTATTTGCATCCGCCCTGATAGTAAGCCCACTACTACTGGTGGCTTTATCCAGTATGCTACTGGCATTACCCGCCGTGCCATTCGCACCCTCAAAAACCGAACCCGCACTGCCGGCATTGGCCGTCTGAGTCAGAAACAGGCTACCACTGGTGTCACCATCAACCGTATTATCCAGGCTGACGCTGGTACCGCTGCCAGCATCACCGCCAATACCCCGGGTTAATGCATTGCCACCGGTACCCCCTGTGGCCGTACCCGTAACACTCAGACTGCCGCCACCGGTCGTCTGAGCATAAACCGGTGCGTTAATGCCCCGGGTGCCCAGGCTTGCACTGCCACCATCGCCCGCATTGCCACCCCCCGTGGTACTTCCACCAACGCCGGCCGTTGCACTGACATTGACACTGTTTGTGCCATTACTGCTGCTCAGCAGATTCGCTGTCGCCAGTGCCTGGCCGCCATCTGCCGCATCACTGCCCGTTAGCCCTCGACCACCGGCCCCTGCCGTGGCAGTAACAATGCCCGCAAGCGCACCACCGAGCAGCGAGTTATCCAGTGTCAACGATGACTGAGCATTACCTGCCTAGCCTGCTGTACCACCGGTGCTATTACCGCCATTTCCACCGACACTAATCTGAGTAAGATTTAACGTACCGGCTGTTGAGCCTGTCAGCGTATCCACCATAACAGAATCTGCGCCTGCACCCCCATCGGCACCACCCGACCCTGCACCACCAGCACCTCCTGTTTGCCTGGCGCGTACAATCACATTACCGGTACTGCTCGTGCCGGTGGCAGTTGTTGTAGCCGCCCCGCCTGCACCCGCTGCCTGCCCTGCACCATTGCCTGTGCCACCCGCGCCGCCTGTTGCTGCTGCACTGGCTTCAATTCGCTGAGAAGCCGGAGCACTGGCAACGGCTGAAGAAGTCGCCGTACCACCTGTTCCACCGTTTGCAGCACTTGCATTGCCACCTGCACCACCCGTTGCCGTATCCGTTGCCGTAACCCTGGAATTACCTGCTGCCTGCCCTGTAGAAACACTGCGGGCATTGCCACCATTGCCCGCAACATTACCGGCACCTGCAAATACTCGACCGCCTGCCCCTCCCGCAGCTCGGCCTGTTACTCTTATACTCTGAGCATCATTAACAGTGGTGCCTGTAGTGGTATTTACAGCATCGGCACCATCACCGCCAGCGGCTCCATTTCTGCCTGTCCCCCCAAAGCCACCCTGAGCCAGCCCCGAAACGATTACCGAGCCTGCATCATTGCGTCCACTTGCATTTACCTGGGCATCACCACCACTGGCTGCACGCCCGGAAGCCGAGGTACGGTTTCCACCATTACCGCCAACGGCTGTAGCGCTTATACCTAAACTACTGCTGCTGGCAGATTTATTCAAAATACTGCTGGCACTGCCTGCTGTACCGTTATTACCATCAAGGGCATTACCCGATGCTCCACCTCTTGCGGTCTGTGTCAGGGACAGTGCACCGCTGGTTTGCCCATCAATCGCATTACTCAAGCTGGTACTAGCCCCATTACCCGCATTGCCCGTACTGCCGGTCGAGTGCCCTCCATTGCCTCCGATGACTTCACCGGAAACATTAACAGCACCGCCATTTGTAGATTCACCAAAAACAGTTCCCAGGCTGGCATTACCACCATCACCCGCACTGGCAGCCACATCTGGTGCATTACTGACACTACCACCGTTTCCACCTCTCGCTATCGCCGAAACTGTCGCCGCACCCGTGGCCCGTGTACTGGCT
>VAOX01050596.1_pt1 | contig 24719 bp, 29 predicted proteins | sample 3393891 | NCBI WGS metagenome assembly VAOX01 (sample SAMN08290429, study PRJNA428436) | hydrothermal vent metagenome | isolation source: Deep-sea hydrothermal vent chimney | place: Indian Ocean: Southwest Indian Ridge | depth 2822 m m | reverse complement strand
GCAAAGAAAAAACTCTATGCGCAAATGTGGGCCTTGCAGCAACAGGAAGAGAAAGTCCTGACTATATAAGGTTAATCATTGCATGAAAAAATTCAGCAGACTGGCTGTCTTTGCCTCTGCGGCGTATAATACTGGCTGGTAAATAACTGAAATTAATGATTAAAAATGTCCGATACTGATATAAAAGCACAAATCGAGGCCGAATTGGCTCAGGGTAGTTGCGCAGCCAATGAACTGATTGCTCTACAAGTCATCGGCGATAGTATGGAACCTGAATTCAAACATGGTGCCATTGTAATTATCGATCAGGATGCCGTTATTCGGGATCGTGTCTATGTACTGGTCATGATCGAAGGTGGTCTGGTACTACGGCAGCTATTGATTGAAGATAAACGTTATATCATTCAGCCGCTAAACGAAGCCTATGCACACGAACGGCAGGAAGTCCCGCAAAGTGCCCTAAAAGGAGTGATCGTACAACAAACGCCTCACAAAGGACGGCGTAAGGATCGTATTATCTACACTTATGAAAGCTAAAAAATAAACTTTTTTTGAAAAATTCTGTTCCTGTACCTTTATATATACGAATTTGAGGTTCGACAGATGACTGCACATAAAAAAATGCTGACCATTGGCTATCTGGCCCGTGCAGCAGGCGTCAATATCGAGACTGTGCGTTATTATCAGCGTGTGGGATTAATTCAGGAGCCACCCAAACCAGCTGAAGGTTATCGTCACTATCCCGCTGATGCTGTCGATCGTATACGATTCATTAAGCGCGCCCAGCAACTGGGCTTCAGTTTAAAAGAAATTGCCGAACTTTTAGAACTGGGTACGGGGCACTGTTTAGATGTCCGTGCGCGTGCGGAAAAAAAACGTGCCCGCATCGAGCAGCAGATTAGCGACCTAAAAAAACTGCAAAAGACATTAGATAATTTAATCACAGCCTGTCAAACTGACAATGACTCGGCGCATTGTCCCATTATCGAAACCCTCTCTGGCCAGTCGTCATAAAGTATTGCTTAAAATAACCCCACAAACCATTCCCTATAAACTTCCCTAAACATCTCCAATAAATTTCTCTGAGTAAGTGTTCTGAATTCCTGTCCACTATACAGATTACGTCCGTGGTGAGCCCTTCGACAAGTTCAGAGCGAACGGTTTTGCTGAACGGAAATGCAGAATACTTATTTAGTCTTTCAAAATAGCGTTACAGCCTGTCCTTAATCTCTCAGAATAAACTTGACTCCGTACGTGGGTACAGGGATTAAGCTTATTTCCAAACTCGAAGATTAAAGGAAAACAGTCATGTCCGATCTGACCACCGGAACTAATAAACGCTCTATTATTGCAGCAGTAATTGCCGCTATTGGTGCCTCACTGTGTTGCGTTGGGCCACTGATATTATTAAGTCTTGGTGTTGGTGGTACATGGATCAGCAGTCTCACAGCACTGGAACCTTATCGGCCAATCTTTATAGGCATTACTCTGGTGTTCCTGTTTATGGCGTTTCGAAAACTTTATCTGTTGCCTCGACAATGTGCCCCTGGTGATGCCTGCGCCATTTCCGACACCTTACGCAACCAGCGCATTATTTTCTGGGTTGTTAGCGTATTGATGATCGCCTTGCTGGCTTTCCCGTATTACGGGCCTGCATTTTTTGAATAATCATTTAATAGAACACTTAACTGTGGGAGTAAAAAATGACACGTACAATATTGTTATCATTTCTGATAAGCGTTTCGGTGATAAATTTAACTTTTATATCTATGGCACAGGCAGCCGAAAGTAAGACTGTGACGCTTGACATACCTAGCATGACTTGCGGACTTTGCCCGGCGAACCATTCGCAAGGCCCTGGAAAAAGTTAAGGGTGTTACTGAGGCAAAAACAAATTTTTCAATTCGAACAGCAACGGTAACTTTCGATCCAGATAAAACCAACATCGAATCATTAACTAAAGCGACCGCTAATTCGGGTTATCCATCTACACTCAAACATAAGATACCGGCACCACAATAAAGGGGTGGTTTAGATGAAAACAGTCAACATACAAATAACGGGCATGACCTGTGATCACTGCGCACAAAGCGCTCAGGATGCCCTGAATACCCTTGATGGTGTTACCGCTTCAGTCTCCTATGAACAGGGACTGGCGAAAATTGAGATCCAGGGTGTGGTTGATAACAACCAGCTACTTAACGCTATCGAGTCAAAAGGATATGGTGCGACCCTGGCAAATAACGATAGCGTTACCACAAACGATGGAGGAAGCGGGCTACATATTGCCATTGTCGGTACTGGATCAGGTGCCTTTGCTGCAGCGATCAAAGCGGTCGAACAAGGTGCAGAAGTTACCATTATCGAAGGAGCAGATGTCATTGGCGGAACCTGCGTCAATATAGGTTGTGTACCTTCCAAAATTTTTATAAGGGCTGCGCATATTGCGCATATTCAGGGTCATCATTCATTCGACGGATTACCGTTAACTATGCCGGAGATCGATCGTAAGGCCATGATGGAGCAACAACAGGAGTGGGTTAACAAACTACGTTATGCCAAATACGAAAGTATTCTGGAAAGCAACCCTGGGATTAATTTAGTACGCGGGATGGCGCGGTTTAAAGATATCAATACTTTAATTATTACACAGCAGGATGGTAGTGAGAAAGAGATCACAGCGGATCGTATTTTGCTGGCAGTGGGTGCAAGTCCGGCAATACCGGATATCCAGGGTTTAAATAAGACACCTTACTGGACATCCACCGAGGCTCTGATCGCAGAGTCGATACCGGAATATTTGATTGTGTTGGGTGCATCTGTCGTCGCACTTGAACTGGCTCAGGCATTTCGTCATCTTGGTGCAGAGGTCACTGTGTTGGCGCGTAGCAGCCTGTTATCAAAAGAAGATCCAGACATTGGCGAAGGTTTGATGCAAGTATTTGCAGATGAAGGAATTAACGTAATGCTAAATACCTCGCCTGATTCGATTAACCATGATGGTAAACAATTTATTTTACAAACCAGCAAGGGGCAAGTACAGGGCGATCAATTACTGGTGGCTACCGGTCGCCAACCAAACACAGATGCGCTGGAACTCGATAAAGTCGGCATCAGGATCGACAAACGCGGGGCAATCATTATTGATGACCACATGCGAACCAATGTTGAAAATATTTATGCGGCGGGTGATTGTAGCAATCTTCCCCAATTTGTATATGTCGCCGCTGCCGCAGGAACCCGTGCCGCCCGCAACATGACAGGTGATGATGTGGCGATTGATTTATCAGTTATGCCCGCAGTGGTATTTACCGATCCGCAAGTCAGCACCGTCGGTTTGAGTGAACAACAAGCCCGAAAACAAGGTTTGCTGGTTGAAAGCCGTACACTGGATCTGGAAAATGTACCGCGGGCACTAGCCAATTTTGATACCCGTGGTTTTATAAAACTGGTCGCAGAAAAAGATAGCGGCCGCATCGTTGGCTGTCAGGCATTGGCACATGAAGGCGGTGAAATTATTCAGACGGCAGCACTGGCCATCCGCAATCACATGAGCATTCAGGATTTGGCCGATCAGTTATTTCCCTACCTGACAATGGTTGAAGGTTTAAAGTTGACAGCGCAAACCTTTAATAAAGATGTTAAACAGCTTTCCTGTTGTGCGGGCTAAATAAATATTGTGACTATTCAGTACAATATCCAGTAAGCCATTATATGTAGGTTAGTGCTGAGCCATGATCTTTATGGCGAAGCCCAATAATAAAATTAATGACAGGTCGGGCATATCGGGCTTATTCTAAAATGATTTTGTTTTACGCCGGATTCATCTGCTCAGGACGCAGCTTTGGCGTAAAATATTCATCGGCTTCATCTTCATCCACATCCTGTTCATTAGCATCAACCAGCGGCAGTTCGTAATCCACCCAGCCACGCAGGCCAGTCTTGAGAGAGACTATCTTTTTATAGCCCATTTCACACATCACTTCAGCGGCAAAAATGCTCCGGTTTCCAGAACGACAGACAACCACAATTTCCCGCTCGCGCGCGTCTACTAATTCAGGAATAGTTTCTTCAAAATCATATTCGCAGGCATTTTCCAGAATCCCACGGGGGACATTTAATGCATTTTTAATATGCATGGCATCAAATTCATAGGGCTCACGAATATCGAGTAACATAGGCGGATTATCCAGTCTATCCTCCAAATCCCAAGGGAAAATCTCATCCACATTTTTGGCACTCTCGGCTACCAGTTGCTTAAACGTTTTCATATATACCTTCAAAAACAATTAGTGTGTTGTAGAATTCTTTGACATACCGTATTCAACAGCCATAACAGCAGCCTCAACGCGGGAGTGAACTTCCAGCTTTCGCAGAATAGCCTTAACATGCAACTTTACCGTACCATCCGAAATACCCAGATTACGGGCTATGACCTTGTTACTCTGTCCTTCGGCCAGCAGCCCCAAAATCTCGGTTTCTCTTGGCGTAAGATCAGAGAAGGGGGTGGTTGCCGGTTCTTTCTTTTTGCTGACATTGCCCTGTACTGCGCGTGCCAGGATCGGTGCCAGATCGGGTGCAACTACCGTTTTACCGCTGACAATATCGCGCAAAGCCAGGACTAATTCATCCGGTTCCATGTCTTTCAATAGATAGCCTTGCGCACCCTCACGCAGAGATTCGAGCAAATCACTTTCATCTGTACTGGTCGTAAGCATAACGATAGGCAGAGAAAGTTCGTTTTGACGTAAAAGTTTGAGTACCCCCAAACCATCAATACCTGGCATACGCATATCGAGCAGAATAATATCCGGATCCAACTCTTCAACCAGACGCAAACATTCCTGGCCCGAACCTACCGATGCCACGACCTCGATGCCTCGACTTTTCAGCAAAGCTTCGAGTCCGACCCGAAATAAAGTATGATCGTCAATAAGAAGTACATGCAGACTCATAATTGTTATTTTACCTGTACCTTGATACCTGAAATTTCGGGCTGAGGGAGCTCCGGATAATGAAAATGTAGAAAGATGCGAGTACCTTCACCCGGTTCACTTTCAAACTGTACCGTACCACCGATACGCTTGGCACGCTCTTCCATAATACTTAGTCCCAGATGATCACCCGAAGTTCGATCAGACTGAGGCGCGATATTCATACCAATACCATCGTCTTCAATCAGGATGCTGCAATCTCCCTGGGTATCGCTACGCATGAAAACGCGCACGGTTTGCGCCTGACTATGCTTGCAGATATTATTGAGAGATTCCTGAATGATTCGTAGAGCCTGCATTTCAATGCTGGCAGAAAGCTGCAACACATTCCATTCCTTTTGCAGAAAAATGGATATATTGCTTCGATTACGAAAACGATCAACCAGGTGTTCTACCGCAGGGATCAGTCCACGTTTATCGATAGGCGCACGGAAGTGGGTGATGAGTTCCCGCAATTCCGCATAAGCTTCATCGAGATTATTCTCGATTTTTTCAAGTTCAAACCAGATTTCCGGTTCCTGTCCTCGACGCAGGGTTTCATCCAGCACTCGAACCTGAAAGCGCAAGCTGGCAAGTGTTTGTGCCAGCGAGTCATGTAACTCATGGGCGAGACGTGTGCGTTCTTCCATAATAGATAAACGCTTGGATTCATTGTCGGTACGCGCCTTGTCAATTGCCATGCCCAGATGCCGACCGATATTGGTCAGCAAAATAGTCATATCTTCAGGATTGGGCAATTTACCATCTTCAACAAAGAGATTATAAACGCCGAGGGTCTTGTCGCGATACTGTAGGGGCACGGCAATCATGCCGATATCATCGCTATCAAAAAATGCTCGCCCGATAATTTTGTCACAGTTGCTGATTTTCTGATAACAGACTTCGTCTCTACGATAGGCACTGCCACAAAGACACTGTTCAGAGGGTAATAACTGTTCTTTTTGCATCAGTTCTTCGTCCAGTCCCAAACTGGAAACCAGTCGCATTTGTCCATCTTCAGTTATCAGGCGTACCACAGCCGCACGAGCATTGACCACATTGGTCAGCGTACTGAGGAACCGAGTGAGGAGTTCATCGAGATCACGCGAGCTGTTGATACTTGCGGCAACATCATAAACGATTTCCAGAGTATGATCTTTTTGCTCGATATCCTCAACATGTTGTTCAACCAGTTCGTTCATATTGTGAGTCAGATTTTCCAGCTTCTCACCAATACGATTAATGTTTCCCATCAGTGCATTTTCAATGGGGCTTTTTCCGTTAAGGAGCAGGTTGGGCATGCGTGCCTGAAAATTGCCTGCAAGAATATTGCTTGACCATTCATTTAAGGATAAAAGTGTCTGATTAAGGGGTTTGTTCAATTGTAGATAAAGGTGCAGGAGTATCACGCTGCAAAGCAGACACAGCGATATAAACAGGGGCATAAACAGCCCCTTATCAAGCTGATGCCCAAGTAGACCTGTTAGTAATAGACAGATAACAAGAAATAACAGAAACCCTGTTTCCAGCTTCAGATATAAAAGGCTGGAGAGTACGGGCATCCGATAAGAGTCGGACTTTATTGCATCCGCATTATCCGAATCGTAAGCGGCAGGATCCTTTTCTGAAAGACTGGAGGTCAAAATATTACTCACTAAATCAAAATAATAGTTGAATTATATGACATCTGCCCGCTGTCGACGAGAGCAGGGGGCAGTTATACCTAATGTGTTATATTACAATAGTTAGCTATATTCATGTATTTACGTATATCATTCCTGATTCTTGTGATGCGGATCATTGGGATTAGAGAATATAAAGTTATGCTGACCGGGTTCGATTTCAACATAATCGATAATGGTATCTTTTAGCAACTGCGCACTGCCCGGAGCAATAACAATGTCTATCCCTTCGCTGGTGAACTTCAAATCACCTTCATTTGGCTGGTCGGCAAAACCCATAGCATATTCGATGCTACCATCTCCAATCTTTTTGGCGGCAATACGTAGTCCCATATCGCCGATATTTTGCTGACTGGCTGATGCCTTGATTTGCTCTGCCGCACTTGGGGTTATCGTTATCATTTTATCTCTCCTACCATTTAACAAAATTTCTCTATGTTGGATGATACGCTATTGCGTATAAATTCGACAAATCGCTGCGCCCAATGATTGGCTGAGGTATCTCGCAAATGCGCGTAGTTTGCCAACAAATTTTTATAAACAATACCATCATTCTGACCATCAATACCGACTCCGCGTACGACTTGGTAGGCAAAATTCAGACTCCCGATATTTTCAAGCGCTGAATAATGAAATTCATGGCCCGGAATAATATGTGGTTTTCCTGTTTCCCCCAGCTGTGGCCAAAGATGCGTCGCATTTTCTGTTAACTGTATATAACCCCGACCTTGAGGGGTTTTATACATCCGGGTATCAGCAGGAATGACTCCAACCATTTCATGGCTTTTATCACCCCAGAAGATGCGTCGGGTCAGATACATCAGACCACCGCATTCAGCATAAGCGGGCATGCCTTTTTCTATCGCATCAAATATATTCTTACGCAAAAATTGGTTGTCTGTCAAAGCCTGCATATTAGCCTCTGGAAAACCGCCACCGATAAACAAGCCATCGCAATCAGGCAATCGAGTATCCTGCAAGGTATCAAAGAATAACAGCTTTGCTCCTGCTGCCTTCAATGCCTCGAAGTCCTGCGGGTAATAAAAGCCAAAAGCCGCATCACGGGCAACGGCAATACGCACCCGGCTACCTCCGCTATTCGGGGACACCACCATCTGCTGCTGATCGGCAAAGCGGTAGGCAGGCAGCGCCGGTGAAATGGCCGCAATCTCTGCCAGCTTGTCCAACTCGACCTGTTCGGCAATAACTCGGCCTATTTGTGCCACTTTGTTGTCAGCCTCATGCGCTTCGTTGCTGGGAATCAGACCCAAGTGGCGCTCATCAATTTGTAACTCCGGATTATGATAAACCGCACCAAGCACAGGGACATCGGTGTAATACTCTATCACTGCACGCAACTTGCTTTCATGTCGGTGGCCACGGATCTGATTTAAAATGACGCCAGCAATATTGATATCCGGTTCAAAATTTTGGTATCCCAGTATCAGTGGTGCAATACCCCGGGTGACACCTTGCACATCAATCACTAGAATAACCGGTGTCCGGGTGAGTTGCGCCAGCGCGGCATTGCTATTGCTGCCATCGATATCCAGACCATCATAGAGACCTTTATTACCCTCAATGATAGAAATATCACTGCCCACTGAATAACTCGCCAGAGTTGCTAGCATTTCGGCATGCTGCATGGTATAAAAATCAAGATTATGGCAGTCACGTCCGCAGGCGCGAGTCAACCACATGGGATCAATATAATCTGGACCTTTTTTAAACGGCTGAACCGTTTTTCCCCGTGCCCGGAAGGCAGCACAAAGCCCAAGACTCAAGGTTGTCTTGCCTGAAGATTTGTGCGCTGCCGAAATAAGTAATCTATGAATAGTCACAGGATATCCTGATCTGGTTAAGCCGAAATTAAATATGGATCTAGCTGAGCACAGCAAAACTCAATAAATTTTTAAAGCGCTAAATAGCGCTTCCAAATACCCGTCCAGTTTAGGAATTACCGTTCGTCCTAAGCTTGTCGAAGGAAGCCCTTCGGCTTCGCTCAGGAGAGCTGAAGGGCTCACCACGAACGGTTCAAGTTCAGGCTTCACCAGAAACGTCTCGATCCTCGGGATCTCGGCACAAACATAGAAAGTTACAAATGTTCTGCTATTTAGAGCCCCTATTTAATTCAATATTATTAAAATCGCGGATATAAAAAGGGGACACAGCAATGCTGGTCCCCTGTTATGTTTTAAGTTGCTGCACCCGGCAGCAAGCAAAGCTTTACGAGTGGTGCGGATCAACCACCTCATCAGCAAGGCTTTCTGGCAGGAAGCGCAATACCTTAACAGCCAGAGCGACAGTGATCATCGCTATCGCTATACCACCAAGACCCAACATAATTTCAGGCAGACTGGGGGCATAATGATTAATCACGCCATCAAAGAAACTACTTTGAACCTGCATACCGGGGAACAATTGCAGAGGATATGCCTGACCGCCAATAATAATAACGTACATCTGTATCAGGCCGCCTATAATAATCAACGCAGCGGCAACACCAACCAGTCGTCTGCTTTTACCCCAGATTGGGTGATAAAGAAGTGCAAGAGGGACGAAGCTGCCAAGCAAAACCTGGCCTATCCAGAATAGCTCTGTATAGATACCACCATTAAGCAGAATAAACTTCTCAACGCCGATATGTCCAGCCGCATAAATGCTAGTCAAATGCTGAACCATAACGAAGTAAAGCACCCCGGCAACAAAAACACCCAGTAGATTTTTCAGAGTGGTGAAAACAACATCTCCCAACGGCCGTCCTGTCCATTTGTAAGTCGCCATAAGTACCAGCAGAAAAATAGCCAGTCCAAATGAAAATGACATGACAATAAACATGGGTGCCATAATGGCGGAATCATAAGCTTCGCGAGCCACCAGGAAACCAAATATAGAACCTGTACCTGTGGTCAGCGTAAGACGCCAGACGAAAGCAGCAAAACCGGCATATTTAGTATATTTATTCATGCTCCGTTGCATCATGGTCCATATATAGATGCCTACAATCAGAAAAAAGCCGTTATACAGGATCATGTTCCAGGCAAAAATTGACCTGAAATTATATTTGGTCATGGCCACGATGAGTCGATCGGGACGCCCCAAATCGAGTACCAGCACCGTCAAACCACCTAATAACAAGGCGATGGCCAACAGTCCCGAAAGACGCGCCAGTGGCTTGTAAACCGTTTTATGAAACACGGAAGAAATGGATGCAACGTTCAAGGCTCCAGATGCTGCAACAATAAGAAACACCGCAAATACGTGCGGCATTCCCCAGACAATCTGGTTAGTCATACCAGTAACATGGTGTCCGTTATATTCCATATAGTAACTTGAACCAAGAGCAGCGAGTATAAAAATACCCAGGAAGCCCAGCAACGCCAGATAACCGGCGCTACGGCCTTCAATCTCCACAAAGTTTGCTTTTTTCATTATGCCGTTAACCCACTAGATAATGTTATTAAATGCCTTGATAACGAACACCGGTATTCAGACCAAGATCCGCACGGATCTGTTTGCCGCCATACTCAGTCAGACGCTTTGAGATTTCACTTTCAGGATCATTCAGATCACCGAACAACATGGCCCCATGTTTTGCCTTGTCACAGGCTTCGACACAAGCCGGTTGTTCATCACGATCAACCCTATAGACACACATGGTACAGGCCTCAACCGTTCCCTTTCCGCGTGGTGCAGTTACTGATTGATGATGAACCACTTCATGCTCAAAAGAACGAGCCTTGTAGGGGCAGGCCATCATACAGTAACGACAGCCGATACAGATGTGCCGATCTACCAGTACTATGCCGTCTGCACGTTTGAAAGAAGCTCCCGTTGGACAAACATCGACACAGGGTGGATTCTCACAGTGTTGACACATCATCGGTAAAGACATGACATGCCCGGTTTGCCTGTCGGTGACTTTGAGCTTGCGAATCCACTGAACATCTGTTTCCGGCCGATTATGTCCTTCCAAGTGATGCTCTGTTTTACAGGCGGTAACGCAATCATCACAACCAGTTGTACATTTAGTGCTGTCGATAAGCATTCCCCAACGAACCTTGTTGGTAACTGCTTGCGCTGCAGGTTTTGCCTGTGCAACCCGAAACAAAAGTACGCCTGGTATAATAGTCAACCCTGCGGTGGTAACCGCAGCATTGCCTAAAAACTTACGTCGTGACAAGTCTGTATTTTTTGACGATTCTTTATGGGACATTATTCAGCATCTCCAGATGGCAAGGTTTGATTCGAAGCAAACTTTTTATGACCTTCTGGCAGGGACTGTTTGTTTGAACTCATTAATGATGAGTAAGCAGTTTTCGGATTGTCATCATGACATTCAAAACAGTCAATCGAAACGGCCGCATAATTATGGCAACTACTGCAAAAATAGTCATTGTCACCAAATTTTGGATACTTGCCATTTTTGTCAGGTGTTACGTGACATGCTATACATTTAGCCAGGCTGTATTTTGTGGTTCGAATACCTTTATGCATGGTTTGATAACGATGGTGCAGTAAATATTTCATATGGTTCTTACGCATATCGGAAACTGGATTGACGCAACCATATTTCGCCGTTGCCTTAGCCTTAGCTTTTGGTACAGTAGGTAGCAAACTGTTACCTTCAGCAAAGAGACTAAGGGGCAGGATAAAAATTAATCCTGCCAATAACAACATTAGCTTTTTTTTGTGTAGTCCAACTGACACTGTTCAGCCCTCAGGTTAATTATTCACCCATTGCCATGTCGATGTAACCAGTAGGGCATACATCAGCACAGATGTGACAACCAATACATTTAGCATAATCAGTTGCTACATAACGACCCATAGTCTTTTCAGCTTTGGGCACACGATAAACCGCATCCTGCGGACAGAAAATGACACAATTGTCACACTCAAAACACATACCACAACTCATACAGCGATCGGCTTCAGCAACAGCATCTTCATCAGCCAGACCTTTCATACGTTCATTGAAATGCCCCAAAACCTTATTGGCATCAGGAACATCCTCACTACGCAAGTGACGTGATGCGTACTCAAAGTGCCCAAGAAATAATTTATTTGCCATGATGATTTCATGTGCAGAACGATCGTCAAAATTATGCACCGCAAAATTATGTTCAGCCGTACCCCAGACACTATCATGGGTATAGGTTTCCGGATCCAGTCCCGCTTCATGCAGCTTATGCAACAAGCTGAAGTAATGCTTATCAACTTTAGGGCGCTTACCCAGCTCCTCATGTTTCAGGTAGTGAGCGATGCTTTCGACTGCGATGGATGCCTGACCAATTGCGGTTGTCAGCAGATGAGGGCGCACAATATCACCTGCGATGAAGTGACCTTCCTTGCCCGGAACCTGATAGTTTGCATCGGCATCAATCATTCCACGATCATTACCCATGTCTTCGAAACCATCCAGCCTGCCACCCTGACCGATAGCGGCTACCAGCAAATCAAAGCTGATCTCGTATTCGCTACCTTCAATCGGAGTCTTGCCATCATCTTCAAGCTTGACCACACGCAAAGCGGTGCCACGGCCATTACTATCAAGAATAACTTCAACCGGACTTACACAAGCGACAATTTCAACACCTTCGCGCGTTGCATCGTCAATTTCATGTTGTGCTGCAGGCATATTTTCAATAGTAGAACGCGACAGCAGCATAACCTCTGCGCCCTCGGATTTTGCAGAGCCAGGGACATTCTGGGTTGCTGCACCTGTAATTACGTCTTCAACAGGACTCTTTTCGGCAATTTCAGCAATGTGTCCCAGACGACGTGCAACAGAAGCGACGTCGATAGAAGTATCACCACCACCGATAACAACAACTTTTTTCGGTACAACCTTGAGGTTGCCTTCATTAAATGCTTCCAGGAAATCGATACCGATTACGGCGTTTGCTGCCTTGTCTGCGCCGGGAACCGGGATCTGACGGCCAGCCTGAGCACCGATAGCCCAGAGAATGGCATCATAATCTTTTTCCAGCTGTTCCAGCGTGACATCTTTTCCAACCCAGGTATTCAACTTAATTTCAACACCCATGCTGGTGATACGTTCGATCTCACCATCCAGGACATTACGCGGCATACGATAGCCGGGAATGCCGTATTTCATCATGCCACCAAGGGTGGAATGATTATCAAATATTGTACAGGCATGGCCAATACGGCGCAGTTGGTACGCCGCTGCCAGACCGGCAGGACCGCCACCGATAATAGCAACCTTTTTGCCACTATCTTTGTCAGCCGTTGCAAAAGCAAACTTTTCTGCCAGCGCTGAATCACCGATGAACTGTTCGACTGAATTAATACCAACACGATCTTCAAGTTCGTTACGATTACAGCCATCTTCACAAGGAGCGGGACAAACACGACCCATTACAGAAGGGAAAGGATTCGCATCCGTCAAACGACGAAAGCCATATTCTTTCATGCTTACGCCTTCTACAGGTTGTTCAATACCACGTACGATATCGAGCCAACCGCGAATATCTTCGCCCGCCGGGCAACTACCCTGACAGGGAGGTGTGCGAGTAACGTAGGTAGGACATTTATGAGAGGTATCTTCTTTGAAGATTTGCTCTGCCAGTGAACCCCATTCATTTTCACCATCATGAAATCGACGATAAGTTAATGTCTCATTTTGTAAATCATCACGGGACGTTGCCATGCCTGTTCTCCTGTGCAATTAATACGGTATCACCTACCGCATAGATGTATAATTAGGTTAATTATTCTTTGTCACTATCGCCTTCATCGCCAGCCTCTGAATCATTCTCGCTGGTCGCACCAGTTAAAAGGATGGCATTACTAACGAGTTGATGAACGCTGACAATTTGATCCATGGTAAATCCATAATAGGGAATTACCTTGGTGAACTGACTCTTGCAGATAGCGCAAATAGCCGCCATATGGGTTACGCCATCTTCATCGCTAACCGTTTTAAGCGCCTGCATACGAGGCAAGGCACCTTTGACCCGAATTTCCATCAGATCATCAGTCAGTATGCCACCACCACCACCACAGCAGAAAGTTGCTTCACCAATAGTATCAATAGGCATGTCAACATAATTGTTACACACTGTCTTAATAATGGCGCGTGGGATTTCAAGCTGGCCACCCGGCTTGTCACCCATACGGGTGGCACGAGCGACATTGCATGAATCATGGAAGGTTAGGGTCATATGATCATTTTCAGACTTATCAAATTTCAACTTGCCTTTTTGAATCAGATCATAGGTATATTCACAGATATGCTGCGGTACCGGGTAACGGGGATCAAGAAAATCAAACGGCCCCGCCAGAGTATTAAGGAAAGCATACGCTACACGCCAGGCATGTCCACATTCACCAAAAACAATACGTTTAACACCTAAATCGATAGCAGCCTTGCGTATACGCAACGCCGCCTTTTGCATGACTTCGTAACTACCGATAAACATGCCGAAGTTACCGGCTTCAGATGCATATGAACTCATGGTCCAGCTTGCACCGGCTTCATGAAAAACCTTGGCATAGCCAATCAGACCATCGACATGAGGCTCGGCAAAGAAATCGGCAGATGGGGGTACCAGCAGAATGTCTGCACCTTTCTGATCGAGAGGAAATTTAACCTGTACACCGGTATCCTCTTCAACTTCCTCTTCCAGGCCTTCAAGGGTATCGGCCAATGCACGCTGGGGCAGGCCAAGGTTATTACCAATAACAAAGACCTTACCTAAAATTTCATTACAGTATTTCTGGCCAATGCTGACGCTATCCAAGATTTCACGTGCCGCCATGGAAATTTCAGCGGTATCGATGCCATAAGGACAGTAAACAGAACAGCGGCGGCATTGTGAGCACTGATGGTAATAACTGTACCAGTCGTCCAATACTTCTTTTGTAAGATCAACCGCACCAACAAGTTTAGGAAAATACTTACCCGCAAAGGTGAAATAACGTCGGTACACTTTGCGCAACAAGTCCTGTCGTGCAACCGGCATATTTTTAGGATCCGAAGTGCCTATATAATAATGGCATTTATCAGTACAGGCGCCACATTTTACGCAAATATCCAGATAGACCTGAAATGAACGATAACGCGTTCTTAGATCGGTCATTTTCTCCAGAGCTATCTGTTGCCAATTCTCTGGCAATTCGCCCGGAAAACCCAGCGCTTCCTGAAACTCTGCTTTAGCGGTATAAGGCGCGCTATGCGCCATAACCCCGTCAACATATTTCGGAATATCAAGTGTTTCTTTTAATTCTGGTACTTCAAAGTCTGCCACATCAGTGTCCTCAAACGTATGCGTGAGAAGAGTTCGGCTTATTTTGCCTTCTCTGCTTCAAGTTCAGCAGCCCAAGGGGCCAGGTGACGTTTTTCACGTGGATTGTCAACCTGGTTTCGAGTTGGACTAAAGAACATGCCAGGTGCGTGCAACAACTTGCTGATTGGAAAAATAATCATCAGTGTTGCAACCAGCCCAAGATGAATAAGCAGAAGGGGATCTGCTGGCAATGGCTGTATATTAAATGTCAGCAAACCACCGATAAATGCTTTTACGGAAACAATATCGGTGTGACTGACAAATTTCATCAATGCGCCACTGCTGGCAATAGATATCAGCAATGCGAGCATTAGATGATCCGATGGTGATGTAATATAGCGTACACGATCAACCAGAATACGACGCGCCCACAGCCCCGCCAGACCAATAATCATGGTGAACGCTGCATATATTCCAAATGGCTGAACCAAAGGAACCCAGAACCATACAATACTGGTGTTATCGACAAAATAGCGGAAGTGTCGTAGCAGTATAAGCAGCAGCGAAACATGAAACATCCAGCCAAAGATCCAGATCCATTTGTTGGATTTGAACAGGCTGGCAAACAGCACAATTTCACGCGCCATTCGCAGAACAACACCTGTCCGGGTTACCGGCGCTGGTGTTGTAACAATTTTTAATGGGGCAGGCGTACGCCAATACTGACGAATCTTATAAAATAAGCCACTAACCAGGATTGCGGTCGCGAAATAAAATAATATCGCATAGGATACGGACAAAGCCGACATGCCAGTGCTCCCTCAATTATTCAGAAGAAAAAGTTAACCCAATTTTAGAACAGGGCAGAAGTAATACTCCTGCCCTGAGCTTTGCGCTTATACGCAGCCAGTAGGCTTGGGCAGACCGGCATATTTACATGCCTGTTTACCTGGACCATAAGGAAACAGTTCATACAGGTACTTGCTGTTGCCTTTATCCTTGCCCAGTTTCTTGCCAATAGCTTTGGTCAATACACGAACAGCAGGGGCGATCTGATACTCTTCATAGTATTCACGCAGAAAGTTGATAACTTGCCAGTGATTTTCATTAAGTTCAGTATCATCCAACTTGGCCATAATATCGGCAACTTCAGGTACCCATTCGGTCAGGTTGGTCAGATAGCCTTCTTCATCGGTTTCCAATGTTTTACCATTTACTTCAATACCCATTTGAGTTCTCCTCTTTCAAAATATTAAATAAAATTAAAGCCAGGCCTGGACTTTGTCATTATTAACAGCCAGTTTTACAAAACCGCTATAATCAACAACTGTAATGCCATCAATCAAACGACTTTCATCCACACCACGTGCTTTTAGATCAGAACCCAGAACATAGAAATCCAGATCTTTCATTGCATTTCCAACCATATCGCTGGCAGTACTTCCTTTGGTTGCACCATAAACGCCATCTTCAATAAGAAGTACGGAGCTACCTTTAATAGCCAAACGTATGCAGGATTCGAGTGCACCACGTTCAAATGGTGATTTATTTACTGTGTGTAGCATAGGCATAGTTATTCCCCTCTAGAAGCTCAAAACAACATCTTGTTGATCCATTATATCGACCAACTCAGCTGATGAGACAACATGAATGGAATCCTTCTCCGCCCAATCATCGTCTTCATCTTCATAAGTAAGCTTAAGAAGATTATCGATAGTAAGCCCACGCGCCTCCAATGATTCTTTTTCAACATAAATCTTGTTGATATCATAATCACCCAGGGCATTGTAAGTGGGAGAGAAGTTCTTTATCCCCAGCTCACTGGTATCCTGACCTTTGGCAATCTGAAAAACACCATCATCAACAAATACCAGACTTACATCCTGTTCGAATGCGGCACTAATCAGAATAACTTCAAGTGATTCCCATGCGTAGATCGTTCCATAAGGTGCTTTACGATTCACAAAGAGGAACTTTTTTGTATTAGACATTTCGTTTCTCCTTAATCACCAAACACTACGAGACGATCACTCTGGATCCCCGCTTCAATTAACTGACCAAGTCCGGATATGCGGAACCCAGGAGCAATATTATTACCATCCTTGCCATTACGCTCCTGTTCACCTTCATCAACGATGCCACGGCGTTGTGCAGCAGCAACACAGACTACGAGATCAAGATTATGTTTTTCCGCCAGTTCCGACCATGCATTGACGAGATTACGGTCATCCTGTGGTGGTGTCGTATAACGAGTACCGTTATTCACACCATCGTGATAGAAAAACACTCGAAAGATTTCGTGACCTGCTTCAATCGCGGCGCTGACAAAATTCAGCGCCGAAGTTGAAGCTTCATGGGTATAGGGCCCTTCATTAATTTGTATACCAAACTTCATGTAAGATTCCCTTAGAAACGAATGTGGGTAGACGCATTCAGACTGGTACGCGCTCCACGCCAGTTATCAATGTGATACTTGGTGAATGGCAAACCGGTAACTTCGAAGAACTGAGGCCAACCGATGCGTTCAATCCAGTCGTTGATACGTTCCCAATCTTTAGCACCTTCTTTATAGGCATTAAGAATCCGCTTAACAACAGCTGCAACTTCAGGCCAGCGCGGCGGGTTATTCGGAATACCTGAAGCAACCAGACGCTGGAAGGTCGGTTTGCTGCGTGCATTGGAGTGGTTACCCCCCACCCAAATAGCCATCTTGGAGTGTTCCGGATGGTTGATCTGCATAGGCGGGCAGGGTGGGAAACACGCACCACAACAGATGCATTTTTTCTCATCCACTTCCAAAGAAAGTTTACCATCGACCATAGCCGGACGAATAGCGGCTACCGGACAACGGGCAACAACCGTCGGACGTTCACAGATGTTACCCACCAGGTCATGGTTGATTTTTGGCGGCTTGGTGTGCTGGATATTAATAGCGATATCGGCTTGCCCACCGCAGTTAATCTGGCAGCAAGAAGTAGCAATGTGAACCCGGTTAGGCATATTGCAGTTCTTGAAGTCATCGATGAGCTCATCCATCATCGCTTTAACAACACCCGAAGCATCAGCAGCCGGAATATCGCAATGTAACCAGCCCTGGGTATGGGAAATCATGGCCACGGAGTTGCCCGTACCACCCACTATAAGGCCAGCATCTTCCAGTGCCTTAATAAGAGGTTCAACCTTGTTTTTATCCGCTACCATATATTCAATATTACTGCGAATGGTGAAACGAACATAACCGTCTCCGTATTTATCACCAATTTCGGTGAGCTTACGAAGAGTGAATAAATCCAGAATGCGTTGTGTACCCGCTTTTACCGTCCAGATCTCATCGCCATTTTCAGCAACGTGAAGCAATACACCCGGGCGAGGATGTTCATGATATTTCCACTGACCAAAATTCTTACGCATTGACGGATGCATATATTGAAAACCATCAGGGCAACCTGATTCAATCGGACTACGCATATCTTCTAACGCCATGTTATTCTCCTAAATTTTTTAACCTGTTTTGCTAACGATCCTGAATTAACCAACTGCGGCAGCTTTTTCTTCAGCTTTGCGCCGGAACCATTTCTCGGCTTCTTCATCCCAGCCGTCCATACGCACATAAGAGATTTTACGCGGGCTGCTGATCATGTTCGGATCTACATCAATACCAACACCTTCCAGGAAATTCACCAAGCCAATACGCTCAATCATCTCACCAGTGCGTTCGTGCTCCAACGCATTCTCAGCAAAGAAATCGATAGCTTCAGAACCAAGTTCGACGATCTTGTCATAGTCTTCTTCGGTATCCATTTTCATAAACGGAACAATAACGGTACCCATAAGGTCGCCGATCTTCAATGTACGTTTACCACCAATCAGTATGGTTACACCCTTGTCATCACCCGGCGAAAGAGCCTTAGTCATCACGTTCAGACAGTGCATGCAACGAACACAATTATGATTATCCACATCCAGAGTATCATCATCATTTAAAGTCATGCAGCTAGTCGGACAGCGAGTAGTAACATTATCGATGATATATTGACGGCCTTTTTTCTCAATAAAAGCTTTTACTTCAGCCTGATCAACCTTCATCTCATCGCGCCAGGTGCCAATTACGGCAAAGTCAGAACGCTCGATGGAATTAACGCAGTCATTAGGACAGCCGGAGACTTTAAATTTGAACTTGTAAGGCAGAGCGGGGCGATGTACGTCATCTGTAAATTCGTTTACCAAACGACGGTGAAGTGCATGTTCATTTGCGCAGGATTGTTCACAGCGCGCCGCACCAACACAGGACATACTGGTGCGCACAGCAGGACCGGCACCGCCGAGATCCCAGCCATATTCATTAATTTCGTCAAAAAAGTCCTGTGTATTTTCAGTATCAATACCGATAAACATAATATCGCCGGATTGACCATGGAAAGTGATATAACCGGAACCATATTTTTCCCAACTATCAGCCAGCTTATTCAAAGACTCAGTCGTATAGTGATTACCGGCAGGTGGCTGGATGCGAATGGTGTGAAATTCTTTCGATTCAGGGAAGGCCTTGCCGACTTCCGAAAAACGCGGAATGATGCCGCCACCATAACTGAACACAGAAACCGTACCGCCTTTCCAGTAGCCTTTGCGGGTTTCGTAAGAGTGCTCAAGCTGGCCAAGCAATGAATTAGACATTGCATTAATGCGTGGTTCAGGATGTTCATCGCGCATGCGCTTGAAACCTGAGATAAAGCTCGGCCAGGGACCACTTTCCAGTTCGTCCAGCATCGGGGTTTCATAGATCTTTTTCGCCATGGTGTTCTCCTTAATAAGGGGTAACCTGATTTTTAATGTAAAGACATATCTTCTCTTACAGTAAATCGTACACTTTGTAGGATTTAGATACCTGTTCTAGTTGTCCTCAAGTTTATGATGCAAACCCGCAGACTGAAATCTCACTGATGGGGTGAATTGCCCATACCACCTTATCTCTAAGTGGATATGGTGAATCACGATAATCTTCTGTCCCACGCGATCAATTTCTTTCTTTTCCGCGTTAAAAGCTAAATAAGTGACTGTTAATGTTAGTAATTCTCAACTATATAACAAGCTGGGTATTCAGTTTTCAGTTTGCTGGTGCTTTAATCACCGCCGCCAATCACGGAATAAAATTATAACTATATTCTAATTTTCTCCGCCTTGCGTGCGCATATCTTACTCAGGAATTTGATTAATGCAAATAATACCATCACACCCAAAAACGCCATGTATACCAGAGCACGGACGTTTCAGTCTGAACGATAATGATGCTTATCACTACTGGCGAGATAAAAAGCTGGCCAGGTACCCATTAAATGTAGCTGAACTACTGGTGGAGATTAAAAACCCTCTTGATCTTACCGACATAGAAAAAAAGGCTATGCTTGAATGTTGTCAAAAAACCAATATGTTCATTTATCAGTTTAAAAAACCTGTTGCTGATCCGATGGCTAAAACACAGGTAAAAAAACTAGCTGAACAACTGGGGTTGCATCATCTGGATAGCAACCTTTGTGCCGACGATGACGGCATCAGCACACTTAAGGTAATCCCGTCTGGCCAACAGCATACCTATATACCCTATTCAAATCGTCGCATTAGCTGGCATACTGATGGTTACTACAACACACGGGATCGACAAATCAAGGGAATGTTATTGCACTGTGTGAGCTCAGCCGCAAACGGCGGTGCGAATGCACTTCTGGATCCGGAAATTGCTTATATCCACTTGAGAGAACATAATCCTGACCATATATATGCACTCATGCATTCTCAGACCATGACTATTCCGGCCAATGAGGAGCAGGGCAGGCTTATCCGAAGTGCGCAATCAGGACCGGTTTTTTCTGTTACCGCGGACGGCCATTTGCATATGCGTTATAGCGCACGTACACGCAGCATTGAGTGGCGAGCTGATGGGGCAACCCGGGCGGCCAGAGACTGGCTGACAACATTTTTGAACAGCACGTCCGAATATGTTTTCCGTCATAGACTTGAGTCGGCACAGGGATTGTTATGTAATAATGTACTGCATAACCGTAGCGCATTTGAAGATAGAGGTGAACCGCGGCTGCTCTATCGAGCCCGTTATTTTGATCGCGTCCAAATGCCCTAAATTATTTTAATAAAGCCATACATAGCTTTATTCAACATTCAACGACAAATACGGATAATATATACATGCTCTGGTTAAGTGAATTACTCATGCAACGCCATGATCTGGAAAGTTTTGAAGGTCTGATCAAAGCGATCGAGGAAAAAGCCCGACAGGGTGAACGATTTTTTAGTATGGATGTGAAACCCCCGTATCCGGACACCCCGGATAATTGGGAAGAACGGCTTGAAGCTATTTTTACCGGTGTACGAAGTTAAGGGAGAAACACCCACCATGAGGCAAAGCTTCTGGACAGAAGACAAAGGCAACCAGGATCACTACGTTATTTCTGATGATGTAATGGACTTTGTCTTTTCAATAAAATGTAAGTGTTTGCCCTATGAACATATGTACGCCCTATACCTGGCTCTGCAGCAGGCATTACCCTGGCTGGATGATGAAGACCTGGCAGGAATTCACCCCATATATGGCGCTGAATCGGGCAATGGTTGGCAACGGCCGGAAGGCAAGCTGAACGAACTTATGTATATCTCGCATCGTCAGAAACTGATTCTGAGGATGCCAAAAACACGTCAGGATGATATGCAGAGCCTGGTAGGGCAGACACTGGATGTTGACAGTTATTCCCTTGCCTTGGTCAGGATGGAAACCCGTCTACTCAGTGATATGCCAACCATTTTCGCACGCTTTGTAGTTAGCGATGGATATCTGGATGAAACCGCCTTTCTTGAACAGGCTGCAAACCATATACAGGCGATGGGTATCCAGATACAGAAAATGCTGGCCGGTAGGGAAAGACAGATAATGACGCCTGCCGGAACACTGCATACCCGCAGTTTGATGCTGGCAGATCTGGCACCGGAAGAGTCTGTACGCCTGCAACAGCGAGGCTTAGGTACACACCGGCACCTTGGCTGCGGCCTGTTTTTGCCGCAAAAAGGTATCAAACCGGTAAACCCGGACAAATAACCGCCGGGTAGAACCTGTTTTCGCTAATTTTATAGGTTGACATCGGGGTCGGCCTTAGGTTTTTATTTAATTATTTTACGCAAAGGAGAAAAATATGGGACTTGAAGTTACTGTTGAAATGACTGAAACCGGTTATCTGGTTGACCACAACACCTGGACTAAAGATGTTGCCAAAGCACTGGCTGAAAGAGAAGGTCTTGAGTTGACCGATCAGCACTGGGACGTACTGAGTTATCTACGTGATGAATATATTAATAATAACGGCAACCAGCCAAATGATCGCAACATGAACAAAGCCATGTCTGATAAATGGGGCCGCAAAGTATCCTCCAAGGAACTGTATGAGCTGTTCCCGGGCAAACCAAGCAAACAGGCCGGCCTGATCGCAGGTTTACCTGAAACTCGCCGTAAAGGTGGGTACTAAGGTAATAAAACCTTTATAACTCACATAGACCAAAGTGGATATGGATAGAATCCGTGTTGACTGGTAAATTTAACGTTACGGAAATATAGAGTCCACCAGGTTTTTAAATGTACCTTATTAATTATCAGGGGTAATAACATGAGTGAAAAAGCAAAGCTGATTTCCAAGATGCTGGAATTGCAGAAAAAATTTATAGCCTATGACCATGAGAAGGGCGTTGACATGGTTGATTATTACATGGCTGAAGAAGGCCATCTACTGCACAATTATCGTGAAGAGTATGATGAGCTGGCAGCCAAGGTTAATGCCATGGCACATGAAGAAAAAGGCTCCACACGTTTTTATTGATTTTTAATAAAAACAGGAACGAGAAAAAGCCGTCAGGAATGACGGCTTTTTTTATGCCTGAAATCAGCGCTGCATTCTATGCGCATTCAGCACAAGCAAGCTGATTTACACGATCATTTCAGCTACCTCCCTGCGCTATTTAAGGTAAACTATGTGCTTGATTAACCTGTATTAAACGTAATATTCAAAGGTGTATATATGATACTCAACGTAGTGATCGATAGTGAACCCCTGCATCTGGAAATACAGCAGGATATGCTAACCCAGGCGGGCGATTTTTTTCAGAAAATGGATGCGGATATGGACAGGGGTTGGCAAATGAGTTTTACCTGGGTAGAAAATCCGAATCCTGTCCAACGCTGCCAGATTGCGGCAGACAAACTTTATGGTGCCTATGAAACTGAAAATCAGGATATGATGAAAATGATGGCCGCCTATATGCTTTATAAACTTCCGAATATTACCGAAGTTTATATTTCAACCAATGGTAATATGCACGAAACGGAAATAGTTGTTCCTTAACCCGATATCCCGACAGGAAAACGCGCAGTCAAACAACGGCTACAAACGCATTAATCAACACTGTAAAACGCTTACAGCCGGCTGGCTTCGATTCGCTGTTCAATTGATTCCATATCCGGATTTGCCAACTCCCCGGAAAGAGAAAGAACCTCTTCACATAAAGCCTGCCAATGCACTTTACCCGCCAGCATCTGCTTTCTCAGGACATCAAATTCTTCACCCATGCACCAGGCCTCATAAGCAGCCATCAGTGCGGGGTAAAGGTATTTACGCATACTGTTTAGGTTAGCAAAATAAAAGTGGATGGAGGCCGTTTGCTGACGCTGTAGGAGAGCCGGCAGGGTAGACAGGGCATCGGCCAAATGATCGCGTATGGCGCGAAGCATGATTTCTGCTTTCGAGTGGGGCAGGTTTGTCAACAGGACTTCCCAGGCTTCGCCCAATTGATCCTGCGCCATAATTTCACCAATCTCATGTTCCAACGCTGATTCCAGTTCCACATCGGTGAGTTCTTCCAGCGCTGCCTCAGTATTGCCAACACTAAAATCATACTCCGCCAGCGTACGACTCATCGCATTCAGCGGCCGATTCCAGCGCCATTCCTCGATTTTTTCCCATAGCATGCGACGCAGGGATTCGCGGCGTATATAAATTATCCGTCCCTGTGACATGGCAGGAGGTGCAGCCAGATCCCGCGCAAACTCTCGCCCGGAAATCAGCACACTGTAGTCGCCATGCTCCACCTTGCGAACTAACTCCGCAAGAAAGAAATGGGGCTGTGCACTTCGCCCAAGACCGCCGCTGTATACTAGATTATAAGGCTGTAAAAGCTGGTTTATTTTATCGCTATCGAAGGGGTCCAATTGTTGACCCTCGATCTGCAACGGCAGGAAGGTATGTTCTTCCAGCTTACTCCAAAGCGCCTCTCGTTGCTTGAGCCAGTTTCCCACATCGTTATTAGCCAGTGTATCAGCAAAATTCTGTCGTTTTTCCCAGCGATAAAACTCACGCATTTTAAGCAGGTAGATGCACAGGGTATAGTTGCCGGCAAACTCCGCATCCGAAATATGACAGTTTTTTTGTACACTGTGGCTCAAGGCCGTTAATTCAGAACTAGCTAATTCGGGATACATATATTTTCCACAGTTGCGTTAAAATAAGTCTCTTATTTATACCTGAGTAAAATACTACGATATTATGCTAGCATGTGCCAGGTATTCGTGCCAGTGTTGGCACAGCCAAGAATGCACATTAGAAACAGGTAATGATCCATATAACATACACTTAAAAATTATATGCTTGTATTACTTTATGCATATTCCGGCCCAACCTGAACACTCATTCTGGTTTAAGGTGAACACCTATTCTGGTTCAAGCTGAACACTGATTCTGGTTTAAGTTGAACATTTTGGG
>VAOX01009253.1_pt1 | contig 24719 bp, 22 predicted proteins | sample 3393891 | NCBI WGS metagenome assembly VAOX01 (sample SAMN08290429, study PRJNA428436) | hydrothermal vent metagenome | isolation source: Deep-sea hydrothermal vent chimney | place: Indian Ocean: Southwest Indian Ridge | depth 2822 m m | reverse complement strand
CTTATATTTCATCGTAATTGCTTGCATGCCTCATAACACCCACGTATCAGACCATTCGTACGAAAGCCGTCTTTTCAAATTACGCGTCATCGTTGCGGTAATAATTGCCCTTTTGTTAACAGGAATTCTATTGTTTCGGCTAACATGGCTACAGGTGGTTGATTATTCAAATTTTACCGATTTATCTAAAAATAACCGTATCCGTATTATGGCATTACCGCCTAATCGTGGTCTTATTTATGATCGTAACGGGGTTATTCTTGCGGAAAATATTCCTACTTTTCATCTTGAAATTATCCCAGAGCAAGTAAAGAATATGAACGCAACGTTAAAAGGTCTGGGTAAAATTGTCAGTTTAAGCAAATCTGACATTGAAAATTTTCGTGAGCAATTACGCATAAAACGTCCGTTTCAGAGTATTTCATTGCGAACTCGCCTGAGTGAAGTGGAGGTTGCTCACCTGGCTGTTAACCGGTTTCGTTTTCCGGGTGTGGATGTAACCGCCCGCCTGAGCCGGTATTACCCACAGGGGAAATCCGCCTCCCATGTTGTTGGTTATGTGGGTCGAATTAATGAAAAGGATTTAAAAACCATTGATGTAGGTAATTATCGGGGATCTGCCTACATAGGGAAAAGCGGTCTGGAAAGATATTATGAAAAACAACTACATGGTCGTGTCGGTCATCAGAATGTTGAAGTAAATGCACAGGGTCGAATTTTACGGGTAATTAGCAAGGTGCCACCGGTTCCCGGTAATGACCTGATTTTGAACCTTGATATAGAGCTACAGAAGCAGGCGGAAAAAGCACTGGGGAATCTGGCGGGGTCAGTCATTGCCATTGAACCGGACACCGGTGCGGTGGTAGTGTTTGTTAGTAAACCCATGTTTAACCCAAATCTTTTTGTGCATGGTATCAGCTATAAAGATTACAATGCCCTGCAACATGGGGAGGACAAACCTTTATTTGATCGGGCAATTTTTGGGCAGTACCCCCCAGGTTCAACCATAAAACCATTTATCGGGCTGGCTGGGCTGGAAGATAAAGCTATTGGTTATACCGATACGATATTCTGTAAGGGCTATTACCTGTTGCCGGGGGATAAAACAAAACGTAAATATCGTGACTGGAAAAAATACGGGCATGGTCGGGTGGCGATGTCAGATGCTATTGAACAGTCCTGTGACGTGTATTTTTATACACTTGCCCACCGACTTGGTATTGATAGAATCCATGATTTTCTGTCAAAGTTCGGTTTTGGCGAAAAAACGGGGATTGATCTGTATGGTGAACGTAGTGGCCTGTTGCCCTCGCGGGCATGGAAAAGGCGAGTGCATGGTAAAATATGGTATCCCGGTGAAACTCTGATTGCCGGTATCGGTCAGGGGTATATGCTGGTGACACCATTGCAGCTTGCTTCCGCTACGGCAACATTAGCAAGCAGAGGTGAGCGATTTCAGCCCCGATTGCTGCGTGCAATTCGTGTAACGGGGAGTGATAAAATCACCCTGGTTAACTCCCCGCATACTTATATAAAGCTACACAACAAAAAAAACTGGAATCGGATCATCAGTGCGATGGAAAGAGTTGTTGATGGACGTCTCGGCACGGCCAGAGCTACAGGTTGGGGTATGAAATTTAAAATGGCTGGAAAAACAGGGACTGCACAGGTCTTTGGTATTGCTCAGGGAAAAGAATATGATAAAGAAACGGTGGCGAAAAAATTACGTGACCATGGTCTATTTATAGGTTTTGGCCCGGTAGGTCATCCGGTGCTGGCTGTAGCCGTTGTTGGGGAACATGGTGAGCATGGGAGCCATATGGCACCGATTGCCCGCGACTTAATTAAAAGATATATAGAGAAATACGTTACCATTCATAATGCAAAATAACAGCACACAATTTTTTCATTCTGAGTATCAGAGTCGCACGGCAAAAATTTTATATTTTCTACACATCGACCCGGTATTGTTATTTGGTTTATTACTGCTAATGGTGGCAGGTCTGGCTATTCTTTACAGTGCCGGGAATGGTTCAGCAGAACTGGTTCAGCGTCAGTTGATCCGTCTGGCGCTTGCTCTTGTAGTGATGTTTGTGGTGGCGCAAATTCCACAGCAACAACTGTATCTGTGGGCACCCTGGTTTTTTACCATTGGTGTGATCCTGCTGATACTGGTACTGGTTGCCGGTGATGTAGGCAAGGGTGCGCAACGCTGGTTAAATCTGTATGTTATTAAATTTCAGCCCTCGGAAATGATGAAGCTGGTCACGCCGATGATGCTGGCCTGGTATTTGTCGGAAAAACCATTACCACCGCGATTTTCATCGTTATTGATCTCGTTGATACTGGTTGGGGTGCCGACCCTGTTAATTGCGAAACAGCCAGACCTGGGCACCGCATTACTGGTGGCAGTCGCCGGGTTTTTCGTGGTCTTTTTTGGTGGGATTCGCTGGCGGGTACTATCTGGCGTATTCCTGTCGATGCTGGCACTGGTTCCGTTAGCCTGGCATTTTATGCATGATTATCAGAAACAGCGTGTATTAACCTTACTCCATCCGGAAAATGATCCTTTAGGTGCCGGGTATCATATTATTCAGTCAAAAATCGCTATTGGTTCGGGCGGGCTGTATGGCAAAGGCTGGCTTAACGGCACGCAATCGCAGTTAGACTTTCTCCCTGAACGTACGACCGATTTTATTTTTTCTGTGTTTGCGGAAGAATTCGGTTTAATGGGAGAAGTAATCTTAATCTCTCTTTATGTCTTTATTATCTATCGTGGTTTGTATATTGCCGCCCATGCGCAGGATAATTTTGGTCGTCTGCTTGCTGGCAGCCTCAGCCTGACATTTTTTGTTTATCTGTTTGTTAATGTTGGCATGGTTTCAGGTGTCCTGCCGGTGGTTGGTGTGCCATTGCCACTGGTTAGTTACGGCGGGACATCTATGGTAACGCTAATGGCTGGATTTGGTATGTTAATGTCAATTAGTACGCATCGACGGCTGGTGTCAAAATAGTAGAATATCACGAGGGAAAAAACTAATAATGAAATGTAGCATACTAACAGGATGGATGAAAAGGGTACCTGGTGTTCAAGACCGTCGGCCGCAGGGATGCGGGTGTCGAGCTTATATGGATGTATTGACAGCGTGTCTTGAACACCAGGTACCCTTTTTATCTGTTTCAGTAATAATATCAGGGATAGCCAGCTTGCGTTTTTCCGGGTTCACCGGTTACATTCGGGCGACTATGGTTTTATTGCTACTGGGTTTGAGTTCAACGCCGGTGCTGGCAAATTATGCACAACGCAGTGATGTACAGGCATTCATTAATGAGATGGTCAGCCAGTATCATTTTAACCGGGCACAGTTAACGCAGCAATTTTCACAGGCAAAACGTCTGGATAATGTGCTGGTATCCATTGCCAAACCGGCAGAAAAGACGCTGACCTGGAAACAGTATCGACCAATTTTTCTGGGTAAAAATCGCATCAAAAAAGGTAGAGAATTCCTCATCCAGAATCATGATGCACTGGACAAAGCCGAACAGAAGTATGGCGTGCCAGCAGAAATTGTCGCTGCAATTATAGGCGTTGAGACCTATTTCGGACGACAAACTGGGAAATATACCGTTTTTGATTCACTAACCACACTGGCATTTGATTATCCTCCACGAAAAAAATTTTTCCGTAATGAACTAAAACAGTTTTTACTGCTATCCAGAGAAGAGCATATTAATATTAAGGATATGACCGGTTCTTATGCCGGGGCACTAGGTGTGCCACAATTTATTTCCAGTAGTTACCGGCATTATGCTGTAGATTTTGACGGTGATGGTGTCCGTGATTTATGGCACAGTTTGCCGGATGTGATTGGCAGTGTGGCGCATTACTTCAGCGGACACGGTTGGCGCCGAGGGAAGCCGGTTGTGTATCGTGTGCAGGTGGATGACCCCTCAATTGTTCCAGAGAAAAATCGGTTGAAACCGTATGCAACGGTGAAGTTTTTTCGGCAACATGGGGTACATGTCGATGCATCAGTACCTGATAGTGCAATGGCTACCCTGTTGAAACTACAGGGTAGCGAAGGGACGGAATACTGGCTGGGGTTACATAATTTTTATGTGATTACCCGTTATAACCATAGCGAACTGTATGCAATGGCGGTTTATCAGCTTAGCCAGAAATTGATCAAACGTTAATATCGTTTCGGTTATGATGAATAAAGTGGCTAGCATTAATATAAGTTTGATAACAAACGGAGCTGTTATCATCGCCATTGGCGTGCTAGTTTCAACTTTGCTATCATCCTGTGCTACCACCCGTGATAGCGCGCCAGCAAATTACGATGTTCCCTGGCAGAATATTAAGAATGCAGTGCCGCGGCCGGTGACCAGAAGCAAATACGGTAATCCGGACAGTTATGAAGTAAACGGTAAAACCTATTTTGTGATGAAATCGGCAAAAGGTTTCACGCAGAGAGGAATCGCCTCCTGGTATGGCAAAAAATTTCATGGCAGGAAAACGTCCAGTGGTGAAGACTACGATATGTATGCAATGACGGCAGCACATAAAACACTGCCAATACCAATATACGTAGAAGTTACCAATCTGGATAATGGTCGTAAGGCCATTGTGCGAGTTAATGATCGTGGGCCTTTCCATTCGGGACGTATTATTGACTTATCCTACGCGGCGGCGATCCGTCTGGGGGTGGCGAAAACAGGCACCGCACATGTAAAGATTCAGGTGGTTGGTGAAAAGGGTGAACCGAATCAGGCCCCGCCGGTCGAACCCCCAGTTGCTTCGGGTAACCAGATTTATGTACAGGTTGCTGCCTTTGCTACGGAAGAAAATGCACTGGAATATCTGGGTAAATTACAGGGTGAAGGGTTTAGTGAAGTGCGACTGCATGTAGAAAGCAGAAAAGGAAAAACTCTGTACCGGATAAGAATTGGCCCACTGCCGACAACGTATGTTGCCAAACAGTTGCTGGTGCAGTTAAATCGGCGTAATCATCATAACCTGAAGATAATCACGTATAATTAACCCGGTTACCGGGCTATACGCCTGAAATGAGAAAAAATATACCAATAGTTCTGTAATTTAGTCGCATATTTCTGTTTGCTGCACAGGCTAAATTAACATCCCTGTCTATTTTATTATTTGATAAAGTGAGTTAAACCTTGAAAATGTCTGTTAAAAATTTTCCTGTATTGTGGAAGGGCATTTCTGCCCTGTTGTTATTTGTTTTTATACCCATCGCGCAAGCCAGCGTACCGGTTCCTGCGCCACCGGATGTTGCCGCAAGAAATTATATTCTGGTGGATTATGCCAGTGGTGACGTACTGGCAGAAAAAAAAGCCGACCAGAAGATTGAGCCAGCCAGTATTACAAAATTGATGACGGCCTATGTTGTTTATAATGAAATGGCAGCAGGGCGGTTATCCAAAAATGATCTGGTCAGGGTGAGTGAAAAAGCCTGGCGTATGGGCGGTTCACGTATGTATCTTGACCTTGGCAGCGAAGTGCCGGTACATGAATTATTAAAGGGTCTGATTATCCAGTCCGGTAATGATGCCGCTGTGGCACTGGCCGAACATATCGGTGGAACCGAAACAGAGTTTGTTTCCCTGATGAATCAATATGCGAAAAAACTGGGTATGACTAATACGCATTTTGTTAATAGCACAGGCTGGCCGAATAAGGCACATTTAACTACTGCGCGTGATATTTCTAAACTGGTGGAAGCAATCATTCGAAATTTCCCTAACCACTACAAACTCTATTCCGAGAAAGTATTTACCTATAATCACATTAAACAATATAACCGTAACAAACTGTTATGGCGTGATGACAGCGTGGACGGCCTGAAAACCGGACATACCAATTCTGCCGGATATTGCCTGGTGGCATCGGCTAAACGTGGCGATACCCGGTTGATTTCAGTGGTGCTGGGGACAAAAAGTAAAAAAGCCCGTGTTGATGTCAGTCAGGCGTTACTGAATTATGGTTTTCGTTTCTTTGAAACGCATTTACTGTATAAGGCAGGTGAAAAACTGGCGTCTCCGCGCGTCTGGCAGGGGGCAATGGAAAATGTTACGGTAGGGCTGGCAAAGAATCTTTATGTCACCATACCACGTGGCGACTATAAAAATCTTAAACCCTCAATGGATATAGATAAAACCATTGAAGCCCCGATTAAAAAAGGAGAGGAACTGGGTGAAGTGAAAATTTCACTTAATGGTAAACTGCTTAATTCTGCTCCGCTGATTGCACTGGAAGCGGTTGACAAAGGTAACCTGTTTCAGATAACTAAAGATTATTTTTTACGCTTAATGGAGTAATAAATATGCCGCTCGGGCAGCAGATTGTTTATTTAAATGGCAGGGTTATTCCGCTTGCCGAGGCAACAGTTTCCGTTCTTGATCGTGGCTTTCTTTATGGTGATGGTGTCTATGAAGTTATCCCGGTATTTGGTAGCCAGCCATTACGGCTGACTGACCATTTACGGCGATTGCAAAACAGTCTGGACCGAATCAGCCTGAAAAATCCACTGACTGATGATGCCTGGGCGCTTGAATTTAACCATCTGCTGGAAAAAAATCCGGGTGAAGATCGCGCTCTTTATCTACAAATATCCCGCGGTGCATATCCGGCAAGGGCACTGGCTATAAAGCCAGAGCATCCACCGACAGTTTTTATTATGGTGATGACGGTTAAAAAGATAGATATAGAAACCGTTGCCAGAGGGATTAAGGTTATTACCATAGAAGACTTCCGCTGGGATGCCTGCGATATTAAATCGACCTCGCTGGTGGCAAATGTGATGTTAAAACAGCAGGCAAGCGTGGCGAAAGTAGAGGATGCTATTTTGCTCAAACAGGGTTATGTCACAGAAGGCACAGCGAGTAACGTTTTTATGGTTATGGATAACACCCTTGTTACACCACCGAGCGGACACCACCTGCTTTCAGGTATTACACGCGAAATGGTTATTGACCTGGCGCAGGAAAATAATCTACCGGTTACTATTCGTCCGATTACACAGGCTGAACTGATGCAGGCGGATGAAATCTGGTTAACCAGTTCTACCCGTGAAATTGCCCCCGTGGTTCAACTTGATGGCAAAGATATTTCAAGTGGCATTGCCGGGCCATGTTGGAGGCGTATGATGGCATGGTACCAGCAGCATAAACGCAGTATGGGCGAATGATATATGGGTGAATACTCGTGAGTGATAAAAAAGATATAGATAAAGCAGGCGTGGAAAAATTCGGCATCACTGCGGTTATTGATGCCACCGATACCATTGCATCGGTGGCAGAAGGTGAAGTGGAAACACTATTTGAATTTCCCTGCCAGTTTCCCGTTAAAGCGATGGGGCCACGCTGCGAAGAAATGGAGGTTGCTGTACTGGAGATATTACGCCGTCATGTAAAAGACCTGAGTGAAGGGGCGGTTACCATTAAACCCAGTAAAAAAGGTAATTATACGGCGATAACTGTGATGATTACAGCGCACAGCAAAAAGCAACTGGACGCTATTTATCTGGATCTGACTGCCTGCGAGCATGTATCCATCGCGCTATAATTCTGTTGCATAAGATGGAAGACGTGGTTACCCATTTTTGTGGTGAACGGGAATACCTGCCAACCTTGCAGGCGATGCAGCAATTTACCGATAGCCGTGATAAATACACTAGTGATGAACTCTGGTTTCTGCAACACCCACCGGTTTTTACTCTGGGAAAAAATGCTGACCCGGCACATATTTTAGATGCCGGTGATATCCCTGTAATTCCTGTCGACCGTGGTGGACAAGTCACCTATCACGGTCCCGGTCAGTTAGTGGTTTATACCCTGCTGGATCTGAATCGTCGTAAACTGGGTATCCGTGGTGCAGTCTCCTTACTGGAAGACAGTGTGGTTGGTTTACTGGCAGAATACGGTATTGGGGCTCACTCACGTCGGGAAGCACCGGGCGTGTATGTAGAAGAGGCCAAAATTGCCGCGCTGGGGTTACGCATACGTAAGGGTTGCTGTTTTCACGGTTTGGCATTCAATGTAGCGATGGATCTGGAGCCGTTTAGCCGGATTAATCCCTGTGGTTATAAAGGGTTGTCCATTACCCAGTTAAGCCACTTTATTAGCACTCCCAATGTGGAGCAGGTTGGCATACAATTACAACAGCAGCTATTACAACGCCTCTCTAACCCAAAAGAGATTAAATAACATGACGATAGAAAAGTCTTCCACCCGCGTGGCGGTGGGTGAAAAACACAAAGGGGCAGAAAAGGTTGCACGACTCCCAATTAAGGTAGAACAACCGGCACAGCGGTTGCGCAAACCATCGTGGATTCGAGCGAAATCACCTTTTCATCCAAATGTAAAAAAGCTCAAAACCGTATTACGTGAACAAAAACTTCATACCGTGTGTGAAGAGGCTGCCTGCCCGAATCTGGGGGAGTGTTTTGGCAAGGGAACCGCTACCTTTATGATTATGGGGGATATCTGTACCCGCCGTTGTCCGTTCTGTGATGTTGGTCATGGCCGTCCCGAACCACTGGATGAAAATGAGCCGTTGCATCTGGCGGAAACTATTTATGCCATGCAGTTGTCCTATGTAGTGGTCACCTCGGTTGACCGGGATGATCTGCGTGATGGCGGTGCGGCGCATTATGTTGCCTGCATTGAACAAATACGTAAACACAATCCGGCGACTGAAATTGAAATTCTGGTACCCGATTTTCGTGGTCGGCTGGAGCAGGCGCTGGCGATTATGCAACAGGCACCACCGGATGTATTTAATCATAATCTGGAAACGGTTCCACGTCTGTACAAACAGTGCCGACCGGGTGCAGACTATATGTGGTCGCTAAACTTATTAAAACAGTTTAAACGTAGCCATCCCGAGATACTGACCAAATCCGGTTTAATGCTGGGGCTGGGTGAAAGAATAGATGAAGTGGTTGTGGTGATGAAGGATATGCGTGAACATCATGTCGATATGCTTACGCTGGGTCAATATCTACAACCGAGCCGACACCATCTGCCAGTTGAACGTTATGTGGAGCCGGAAGAATTTAAACGGTTATATGATATTGGTATTGAGCTGGGATTTAAACACATTGCCAGTGGACCGATGGTGCGCTCATCGTATCATGCCGATTTACAGGCGCATGGAGAATTTGGCAGGCTGTAGTTACTAAGGAGAATGTCGTCTAATTACCGTTCTCCTTAGTAAAAACCCGTCGTTAAAAATTTTATTATATTAGAGAGAGTGAATTATGGGATTTATTTTTAAACCGGTACGCTGGGTTCTGGCGCAAATCATTATGTTTATTGACTGGATTACCCGGCCGAAACCGGTAGAGCGCGAGGTAGAAAAGCAGACAGCAATTGACCAGCAGACACAGAAAATGGCGCTGTATCATTTTCAGCAATGTCCATTCTGTGTTAAAACCCGTCGGCAGATTCACCGTCTGGCACTGAATATCGAAACACGCGATGCGCGCAATGACCCGAAATGGAATCAGGAACTAATTTCAGAAGGGGGAAAGTATCAGGTGCCCTGTCTGAAAATTATTCAGGAAGATAATGCGGTTAGATGGTTGTATGACTCCACCGAGATTAACCATTACCTTGAAAAAGAATTCGGTTAAATCTTCAGAGGTACCCCAGGGTTTATTGGTGTTATTATGGATCGTCGAACTTTTCTTGTACTTGTTTCAGGCATTGTCTCCAGCAGAGTATTAGCAAAACCGGTCGGGCAGAATCCGTTATCAGTAAAAGCCCGCACGGTTAATCTGCCGGTAGATCAACATAAAATTCAGCTCGAATCCAGCCGGATTGAGCCGTGGAAAACGATTGAAGCGGTACAGGATCATCTGTTTCCGGCAGGTAAAAATTCACCGGGGATACAGGATATAAATGCCCTGTCCTATTTACAGACCATGATTCAACAGGAAGATGTGAGCGAGTACAAACGCCAGCAGATCAAGGGCGGCGAAAAATGGCTGAATGATTTATGCGTTCAGCTTTATCATAAAAAATTTATTGCACTGAATAAGGAAAAACGGGAAAAAGTTCTGCGCAGAATTGACCAGAGTGAAGCCGGTCGGCAGTGGCTATCATGGTTGATGAGTTATTTAATGCAGGCGCTGTTAGCAGACCCGGTATATGGCGGTAACCCCGATGGGGTTGGCTGGAAATGGTTACAGCATCAGCCCGGTTTTCCCCGTCCGCCAAAATTGAAGCGATATTATGATATTGGCTATAACCGCCATAGAGAAGAGCGCATCCGGAGAATAAAGGCATCATGACCGATTATGATTACGATGTCTGTGTGATTGGTAGTGGTGCGGGCGGTGGTCCGATTGCTTATGAACTGGCTAAAGCCGGTAAGTCGGTGGTGGTGCTGGAAAAAGGTCCGTGGATGAGTGAAATAGACTTTTACAAGGATGAGATGGCCTGCTGTCTTCACAGTACCTATACGCCTCATCTTGACGATGAGCAGCATGTGATTGTTGATAAGAATGATGCTGGTAAATGGGTAGGTGAGGCGACCTCAGAGTCAGGCTGGGATTTCTGGAATGGCAATGTCGTTGGTGGTTCGTCAAATTTTATGAGCGGTTTTTTTTATCGCCTGAAACCGAAAGATTTTCGATTACTGTCAGAATTCGGCCCGATTAGTGGCGCGAATACCGCCGACTGGCCAATCAGTTATGCGGATATGGAGCCTTATTACACAAAGGTGGAAACACAGGTCGGCATTTCCGGTCACATTATTCCGCATCGTTTTCAGGAACCGCGCAGTACGCCGGATTTCCCCTTACCGCCAACGCGGGAACACCCCATTGATGGTTATATCGACCGGGCCTGCAAGCAACTCGGGTTTGCTTCTCTGCCCACCCCACGCGCGATTTTATCTGAACCGTATCAGGGGCGGCGTAGTTGTGAGTATTCTGGCTACTGTGGCAGTTATGGCTGTTCTTCCGGTGCCAAGGGTAGTTCACGTGCCGCGTTATTAAACCGGGCGGTAAAAACCGGTTATTGTCAGGTCAGGCCCAATGCAAAAGTCTATCAACTGAAAACAGATAACCGTGGCAAGGTGGTCGCAGCACAATACTACGATGAAAAAAATCAGGTACAGACGATTCGTGCAAAAATTTTTGTGGTCGCCTGTCAGGCAATTGAAACCAGCCGTTTATTACTGGCATCAGTCGGGGAGAAGCATCCTCATGGTCTGGCGAATAATCATCAGCAGGTGGGTAAAAATTTACTTTTTTCTGCCGGTGGCTCAGGTGGCGGCAATATGGTTTATGCGAAACTGAGTTCACAGGCAGCTGATGCACTAAAAATTCGTGGACCATTTGTGAATCGAGGATTACAGGACTGGTATTTTATTGATGATAAAAAAATGGGAGGCAGGCTCAAGGGTGGCATCATTGATTTTCTATTGAGGCATCCCGATCCAGTCTCAAAATCCACCTTCGATATGTGGGGCGATAATAATAATCTGGTCTGGGGAGATAACCTGAAGCAACGGTTAAAATCCACTTTTACCTCCGCTCAGGATTTACGCTTCGAAGTATTTAATGACTGGTTGCCCACCGATAACTGTTTTGTCAGTCTGGATAAACAGGTAAAAGACAAATGGGGGTCGGCAGTTGCCAGAGTACGTATTGGTTATCACCCGCATGATTTAAAGGTTGGTCATTATATTGCTGATAAAGCCGAGCAGGTTTTAAAGCAGATGGGGGCAGAGGATATATACGCCGATATAAGCGGTTCACCGCCAGCAAATCTGGTAGCAGGTGGTTGCCGTTTCGGTACAGATATTAACACGTCGGTATTAAATGCAGACTGTCAGGCCCATGATGTCGAGAATCTTTATGTGACAGATGGCAGTTTTATGCCAACCGGGGGAAGTGTTCCCTACACCTGGACAATTTATGCCAATGCATTTCGGGTGGCTGATATTATCAGACAGCGAGTGTAATAGTATTTATTCTTCCGGGTGGGTGCGACTGCCCTGATAATAAGCGGCCAGTAGTGCATTTTTTATATCAGCCTGCTGATGCAGATCATCAATATCCAGATATTGTTTTGCAATTTCCTGCAGGATTTTGAGAACATTCTTTTCCTTCCATGCCTGTTCAAAGCCGTTGCTGTCGAGTGAATTATCAATTATAAAATTTTCGACCAGACCGCAGGCATGACTGTAGCAGATGGTCTCCGACAACATGATTTCATATTCATAGGAATACAAATCGAGATTAATCTCTCGGGCAAGCATAGGGTATAAATCAGGAATTTTACCACCAGCCTGCATCTGCTGATCGAGATCCAGCTCAATAGAGGTACTATATTTTTTGCCTTTAAAATAAAATTCAATGGATGCTGTGATATGGTTTTTCATTTATATTGTAGAGGAGTCCGGGTATGCGTTGTATTGAGAGAAAAAGTTTTTTATGAAGTTAACGCGGTAAATAATAGCGGTAATTTCTCCGGTAGTTTTTCAATATTATCAATCACCGTGTAACCACCTGGGCCAAAGATATCCTGTATATAGTCATCGGCTTTTTTATCCAGACTGATGCAGTAACTGAACATGCCTTTGGCGGATACTTCATTTACTGCTTTTCTGGTATCTCTGATTAAGTACTGATCGTCGTCGACATCAATATCAGAAGGCTCACCATCGGTTAGAATCAGCATTATTTTTTTATCTGCCTGCTGGGCTTCCAGATAATGAGATGCGTGGCGTATAGCGGCCCCCATACGGGTAGAAAAACCGGCTTCCATGGCGGCCAGTCGTCCTTTGACAATGTCATTGAATGGTTCACTATAGCCTTTAAGGTGATAGTAACGAACATTATGCCGAGTATCGGAATGAAAACCGGCAATGGCAAATTTATCGCCCAGTTGTTCGATGGTCCAGGCCAGTAATGAAACGGCTTCCTGACTGAATTGTAGAATGGTTTGCTCCGAGCCTTCATGCATGTCATTTAGCGAAGCGGATAAATCCAGTAATAACATCACCGCAATGTCGCGGCCATCATGTTTGTGGCTCATGTTAATACGTGGGTCGGGCTGGGCACCACAACGGTAATCAATTAAGGAGCGAATGGCTATGTCCAGATCCAGCTCACTGCCTTCTTCCTGATAACGTACCCGCATAAATTGCTGTGGTTTTAGTCGATCCAGTATTTTTTTCAACTGTTTGGCCAGCGCCATGTGTTTGTTCAGAATGGTGTCTATATCTGCTGCATTGGCAGAGGGATAAACGGATTCATACAAACTGACCCAGTCGGGTTTAAATGTCTGGGTGTGGTAATCCCATTCGGCATAATGACGCGGTGGCAGGCTGTTACTATCCAGCTCCTGTGGTTTGGTCTCCCGATTATCTTCAAAGGCTTCTTCCTCATCACCTTCTTCAATAAAAATCCACATATGCCGATTATCATCACGGTAATCGACTACCGTATTTTCAAAGCGGATGTGGGGTGACTGGTCACTTTGCAGGCGGGTACGAGCGGTAAACAATACTGCCATATCGGCCATTATTTTGGTACTACTGCCGTCCGCTGCCACAGCAGTAAAAAAACGTTGGCGGAAATCCAGAATAAATTCATTGGTGTAACCGTGATTTTCATCCAGAATGGCTCGTGATAGCATGGCCAGACGATGCCGGATACAGGATTCCTTTTCCGTATCACAGTCACCTTCGACGGGTTTCGGGTGTAGCGCCAGTAAATATTTTCGTAAACCGGGATATTCTTTGAGCATTAAATATTCTACTCGCGAGTCTTCCAGGTGTTCAATTGCAAGGCGTTGGAACGGGCTAAAATTATCGGCAACAATTGCCGTGGTCCATTTGCGGTGGGCAGCAATATGAGCAATGGTGATGCGGTAACGGTTGAGCCCGGAAACATCGTTTTCATCATCATAGACATCGGGTATGCGGATGCCCAGGTAGTCATAATAAGGGACCGGTTTGCGTAATTCATCAAACCCCATGGAGTAGGGAACAAAGCTTGCTTCATCTTCCCACATACTGCGTAAATACATATCAAGCTGGCGTTCATTATCAATAAACAATGTTCCGTGACGTTCACGTTGTAACATTGCCTTGCTGTCCGCCGATTGCAGGGAATAATAGTCTTTCTGGCGTTCAGGGTGTTTGTTGTAATTGCGTACGCCGTAATCAATCCAGTTTTTCAGGCCTTCCAGGGACAACTGATTTAACAGGTAGGGGATATGTTTTAATAATTCGGGAAACCCCTGACTGGCGTGGGTTTTCTGGATACCGTGAACCGAGGTTGTGGTAGCGTCCATCATCTCGAAAATAATAGTGAGAAAATGTTGCATTCGCTCCAGTGTGCCCAGGCGGCGTGAGGCTTCGGGCAGACATTGTATAAAGGGTAGAATAGCCTGACCATTGGGTGTGCGCGACATATCCCAGACCGATTTTGAAATAATATCCAGTATGGGTTCACCGATCCGGTTTGCCATATCCGGCATTTTTTCCAGATAGATCATTACCGGTTCCCAGCCACGGCCAATCATACAGATTAGCGAGGCGCCAGACAGATACTGCTCGATGCCTTTATTGCTCAAATTGCGCAGGCAGTTCTGAATGTAATCTTCAAAACATTCTTCGATCTGTTCAAAGTTGCATTTTAGTTTTTCGCGATAGATTTGTAGGTCAGCTTCTTGCATGATTAATTATTTTATCGTACAACACTAAAAGAAAAAATAGTCCGCGAAATTTGCAAGTTTTAAAAAAATAGAAACGGTTCATTTTTTTACGTGTGAGTTTCGCGGATAACGTTTGTTACTGTTTTATCCTTAGTCAAAAATACTATCAATGGAATGATCCAGCGTACTGCGAATATCCGCATCATCGGTAATTGGGCGTACCAGTGCCATACGGCAGGCGGCTTTGGCTTCAATACCTTTATTGATCAGGGTGGCGGCATACACCAGCAGGCGGGTTGAAATGCCTTCATCCAGACCGTGACCTTTCAGATTGCGCGCTGCATGGGCAATTTTAACCAGTTTAGCGGCAGTGTCCGTATTAGTATCCGTTTCCTTGATAATGATTTGCGCTTCGGTGGCTGCATCGGGATAATCAAAATCCAGTGCGCTGAAACGTTGTTTGGTGGACTGTTTTAAGTCTTTCATCAGACTTTGGTAGCCGGGGTTGTAGGAAATAACCAGTTGAAAGTCTTTATGAGCATTAACCAGTTCCCCTTTCTTATCCAGTGGCAGTTGCCGACGGTGATCAGTCAGTGGGTGAATAACCACGGTGGTATCCTGGCGGGCTTCAACAATTTCATCCAGATAACAGATGGCGCCGATACGTGCTGCTATGGTCAGCGGGCCGTCCAGCCAGCGTGTGCCGTTAGCATCAAGCAGATAGCGGCCAACCAGATCCGAAGCGGTCATGTCTTCGTTGCAGGCCACTGTAATCAGCGGTCTGCCCAGTTTCCATGCCATATACTCAATAAAACGGGATTTACCACAACCAGTCGGGCCTTTAATCATTACCGGCAGACGAGCTGCGTAGGCCGCTTCATATAGGGTTACTTCGTCTTCCTGTATTTCATAGAAAGGCTGCGTGGTTATTTTGTATTGTTCAATATCAATATCAATATTAGTCATTTTTAAATGCCTTTACATAGATAAAATTTCTAACCACAGCGTTACTGGTATTTCTTTGATTATAAAATATTCGGGTTAAGGCTGGGTATTGTAGAAAAAAAACCCCCACCAGCGTGGTGAGGGCTTTTCTGGTATGGTACGTTCAACCTTATTTATGAACACCCAGTTTGTCTCTCCAGCCTGGGAAGATTGCATCAGCATCATGCTCGAACGACTCAAAGGCACGCGCAAATTCGTGATGATCTTTTGCGTATTCAATCGGGTCTGCGCCTTCTTTCCAGCATTCATAGGCCTGACGTAATGACGCTGCACCAGCGGCCGGGCTGTCGATATGGCCATAGGAGCCACCACCTGCGGTATTAATGACGTTACCGTGTCCCAGGTTTTCAAAGAAGCCGGGCAGGCGCAATGCGTTCATACCGCCAGAAATAATTGGTGTCGTTGGTTTCATGCCATACCACTTCTGGTAGTAAACAGGTCCCTGACATTCATCACGTTCGATCATGTAGGCAATAATCTTGTCACTCTGTGTTCCTTCCATCTTGCCATAACCCATGGTGCCGACATGAATACCGGAAGCGCCCTGAAGACGAGCCATTTTAGCCAGAACATAAGCGGTATAACCACGTTTTGAAGAAGGTGATGTAATCATCCCGTGTCCAGCACGGTGATAATGCAGGTACTGTCCGGGGTATTGACGACGGGCAGTGGTAATCATCCCGGGGCCACCGACAAAGCCATCAACCAGGAAGGCAACGTGGGGGGCGTTTTCACCGAAAGTTTCCAGGGCAAAGTCGGCCCGGGCACACATTTCATGGTGATCATCGGCGGTAATGTTCATGGAGAACAGTTTGGCTTCGCCGGTTTCATCCTGTGCACGTGCCAGTGAATCAGCAATTAAAGGCAATACTTTCTTGATCGGACAGAAAACCTGATTACCCTGAGGTTCATCATTTTTAATAAAGTCACCACCCAGCCAGAACTGGTAGGCAGCTTCAGCAAAAGGCTCGGGACGCAGGCCCAGTTTTGGTTTAATAATGGTACCGGCAATATAACCGCCATTTTCAATCGGACGACCCAGAATACGCCACAAATCAGAGATATCCATCGCCGGGCCATCAAATAACTGGAGCATTTTAGGCGGGACATAGAAATCCTGCATCTGTGAATTTTTAATATCACTCATGCCCTGATTATTACCGATAGTCAGGGTCAGGAAAGAAACCAGCATGGCACGACCATCAATGACGTTGCGGTCGAACAGTTCGTTCGGGTACGCAATTTTCATGGTGCCTTTGGCTTCGTCAATTTCATAAACTAATGCATCAACGCCTTTGGTAAAATCATCGGTGGTTGAAACTTCTACATTGGTACCGGTTGATGATTCTGCGGCAAAGTGAGCAGCCGCTTCCAGATAACCGTGACCTTCAGCCGGTTGCATGGTGTAAGCAACAAGAATATGTTTGCCATCGGTGAGCAGGTTTTCTTCGCTCAGGCTAAGGTCGGAATACCGGCCGGTTTGATCTAATAAAGCCATAATATTGTCTCCTGATAATAAATTTTTCTGGTATTAAAAGGTGCAGAGTGTGAACATCTGCCACCAGGTACAGATACTATAATGCTATTCGAGCATAATTAACACTAAATGTTTTTGATTGTTATAATAAGTAATTACTTATGGTTTTACAGACAGGCGCTGGAATTGATCTTACTGCACGGCGGTCAGTTGTAGCCATGACTGAACAACGTGGACAATGCAATATTGGGATAACAGAATTATGGCATTAAATATTACCTTTCGGCAGCTTAAAGTTTTTGAAGCGGCCGCCAGGCGGTTAAGTTATACCCGTGCCGCCGAGGAACTGCATCTTAGTCAGCCGGGCGTTTCAATGCAGATTAAACAGCTAGAGGAGATGGTGGGGTTGCCTCTGTTTGAACAGATTGGTAAAAAAATGCACCTCACTCATGCTGGAGAGGAAGTTTATTCCTATAGCCTGTCTATCGGACAGATGCTCGATGAGATGGAAACCGTAATCAATGAACTTAAAGGATTACATTCCGGGCGTTTGTCTATTTCAGTGGCGACCACAGCAAGTTATTTTGCCACACGCATGTTAGCTAAATTTTCCCAACGTTATCAGGATATTACTATAAGTCTGGATATTACTAATCGGGAAAGTCTGCAACGTCAACTGGAAAACAATAGTCCGGATCTGGTCATTATGGGACAGCCACCGGCGGGTGTGGACGTGGACGCGGATGCGTTTATGGAAAATCCGCTGGTCATTATTGCCTCGGTAGAACATGAGCTGGCGGGAAGCAGGGATATTCCACTTGCTGAAATGGCAGAGGAACGTTTTGTGGTGCGTGAAGCCGGTTCCGGTACCCGTATTGCCATTGCCCGGTTTTTTGCAGAGCATAATGTGAGTTTTCACACCGGCATAGAAATGAGCAGTAATGAAGCGATTAAGCAGGCAGTAGAGGCTGGGCTGGGGCTGGGTATTGTCTCCCTTCATACACTGGAACTGGAGCTGGAAACCAACCGACTGGTGGTTCTGGATGTGGAGGATTTTCCTATTCTTCGCTACTGGTACATTATGCAGCGTAAGGGCAAGCGTTTGTCGCCAGCGGCTCAGGTATTCCGAAGTTTTGTGTTGACCCAGGCAAAAGACTTTATCCGGCTGCCGCAATAAAATATCTGTTTTTACAATTAGGTAAGGTTTCTTTCGCTTAAATTGGTAGAATGGGCAGTGTCATTGACTTTCTGATTATGCATAATCGCCTGAACACATTACTACTTGCTGTTTTTCTGAGTCTATTTATCAGTCGGGCGGTCGTTGCGAGAGCGCAATATTATCAGTACAACGGTAATCTGCCGTTTGTTGAAATGATGCTGGACATGATGACAGCAATGGGTATGCTGGATAAAATCCCGCCACAGTTTATGGCTAATGGCTATGGTGGGTATAACGGGTTTAATTATTACAATAATCTGTCATTGCGTAATGCATTATTAAATCGTGGGGGCTGGAATTCACTGGCTCTGTCTTCCCCGAGACTCAATTTACCGAGTCTGAATTTGCTGGGTCCAAATGCTTCAGGCCTGAATCCATATAGTATGAACACGGGTATGAACACGGGTATGAACACGGGTATGAACTCGTACGGCTTGAGTCCATACAGCATGAGCCCATACAGCATGAGCCCGTATGGGCTCAATGGTTTGCCATTATATAATACCAGGTATAATACCGGGCTAAATCCGCTGTGGGCATCACCCCAGTCAGCATCATCCCGACAGGATTCACCCTGGAATAATATATGGCTGGACAGTTTTCCACGGCGGCCCTATTCCGCGCTACCGTATTATTCGGCAACGGATGGTTTTGCTCCGCGCTATGCCCCGTTTGCACAACCACCGTTATCTCAATATGCCTATCCATATAGTCGAAGGAGGCAGCCGCATCCTGTTTCCACGCCGCCAGCCAAACTGTACCGTAACCGCTATGGGTCAGCACGGTACGCACAACCGATCAATAGTGGTAAGGGTGGCAGGTGGTACGGTTTGCACGGTAGTGATAGTTCCCCCTGTGTAACAGAGTTTTGCGGTTTGTTGCCCCCGCAACGGGAAATAGCCGGTACGACTCCTGCGTTAGCGCTGGATGGGCTTTGGCAGACACAATCCGGTGAGATGCTGGGCATAAAAAATAATCATTTTTTATGGAGTAATGGTGGTTCACGCCATTTGACTGGCACTATCCGCGCCCTGCATGGCAGTTTGATTGCCAACGTTGATGGTAAGGGAAACAGGGTAATGCAATATCGTTATCGTATTGAGAATAACCGCCTGTTTACACAGGATTCGCACGGGCGGGTACGGGTATTTATCCGATTGCCGGTGAATAAGTAATATCTAATCAGTGATATCTGACCAGTGATATCTGATCAGAGTATGCCGAGTTCTATTTGCTCTAATGTTGTTGCGTTGCGGTAATATGCCTGCATATCAATCACGCCTTTGGTATTCAGTGAAATGACGATATAAAAACACGGCTCCAGCAGGAATCTGAGATTGTCTCCCTCCCTTATTTTATCCCTGTCTGTAATGGATGTAATACAGGCCAATAGTGTCTCGCCTTTATTTTTCAGTTCCGTTTGCAGTTTACTAAAGCCGGTATTGCTTCGTTCAAAACAGTCGGTAGCGTTTGTTACAGACGGTGATACGGGTAATGGATAAAAAAACAGTTTGTCGTGCGTGTTCTGGCTGATCAATCCGCATACCTGCCGAGGTTCATTTTGCTGGACATAGGTGATAATTTTATTAACCAGTGTCCGTGGCAGTATCAGCGGAATGTTTTTATCTATGCTCATGTTAAGGGCACCTGATGGTTGCATACCGGACAGCCCGGATCTTTTTTTAATGTAAGGGTACGCCACTGCATGGTCAGGGCATCAAATAACAGCAACTGTCCGCATAAGGTAGTGCCGATATTGCATAACAGTTTAATGGCTTCCAACGCCTGCATACAGCCCAAAATACCAACCACCGGTGCTAGAATTCCATTTTCACTACAGGTGTTGCTTTCTTCCCCCGCGTGGGGATAAAGGCAGGCATAACAGGGGCTGGTCGCATCGCGAGGGTCAAAGACGCTAATCTGACCTTCAAAACGTATCGCAGCAGCAGAGATTAATGGTGTTTTCTGCGCTACACAGATTTTGTTGATTAAAAAACGTGAGTCAAAATTATCGGTGGCATCAAGGACGCAATCTGCCTGCTGGAAAAGGTTCTGCATTTCTGCGGGAGCTAATTTTTTATCAACAGGATTAACCGTAATGTCCGGGTTGATGTCGATAAGCCGGGAATATGCAGATACAACCTTGGTTTCACCAATACTCCGGGTAGTGTGAATAATTTGACGTTGCAGGTTGCTGATTTCGACCCTGTCATCATCCACCAGTGTCAGTGTGCCGATACCGGCTGCGGCGAGATACAGTGCAGCCGGGCTACCGAGGCCACCGATACCGATAATAACGGCATGAGATCGGGATAATTTCTGCTGGGCTTCTACGCCAAACTGCGGCAGCATAATCTGCCGACTGTAGCGTAGTAGTTGTTCGTCAGTAAAATCGGTGTTCATTGTCAGTGTTCATTATTAGTTGCCTGTCAGGGTTAGTGAGTTAGCGCATTTCCGCCGCTTATTCTCGCCTGCCCGCCCAGGTCTTTTTTCTGGATAATATGTTTATAGCCGTTTCCCTGTAAACAGTTTAGTGCGGCCTGTTGCTGGTCAAAGCCGTGTTCAAAAATCAGCAGGCCACCGGGTTTTAGATACTGCCGGGCGTACTGGCACAGGTATTTTATATCATCCATGCCGGTGGCACCGGAGCTAAGAGCAGTGACTGGTTCAAAACGTACATCACCCTGTTTCAGATGTTTATCATCGCTGGCAATATAGGGTGGGTTGCTGACAATAATATCAAAATATCCGGTTGGCAGTTCGCTGAACCAGTCGCTTGTTATGAACTGAATATTGCTTAAGTTGTGGTGTCTGGCATTGTGCCGGGCAATGGACAGGGCTGCGGTAGAAATGTCGGTGGCAGTAATCTGCCAGTCGGGGCGTTCAGATGCGATGGCGCAGGCAATCGCACCACTGCCGGTGCCCAGGTCGGCCAGGTTCAGATTCTGCTCCGGGTTGGAATATTGAAGAATGGTTTCCACTAGTAGTTCGGTTTCCGGGCGCGGAATCAGGGTATCGGGTGTGACGCTAAAATCTAGTGACCAAAATTCACGATGGCCGGTAAGATAGGCTACCGGCCAGCCCTGTTGGCGTTTTGTTATTAATGCGCTGAACTGCTGTTGCTGCTTGCCACTTAGCAGTTGCTGTGGCCAGGCAATCAATTTTGTGCGCTGACAGTCGAGCACATGGCAGAGCAGAATCTGAGTGTCTATATGGTAACTGTTGCTATTGTGTTGAAGTAGCTGGTAACCCCGAGCAAGTGCTTGCTGAATCGTCATTGCCGGTTTTATTCATTGGCCAGTGAGGCAAGCTGCTCTGCCTGATATTCGTTAATTAGCGGTTCAATTACCTGATCCAGAGTGCCCTGCATAAATTCATCAAGTTTATATAATGTAAGGTTAATACGGTGGTCGGTAATCCGGCCCTGCGGGTAGTTATAGGTACGAATCCGCTCCGAGCGGTCACCGCTACCAACCAGACTTTTTCGTGTCTGTGCCTGTTCGGCCGCCTGTTTTTCTCTTCTGGCATTCATAATTCTTGCTTGCAGCAAGGACATTGCGCGTGCCCGGTTCTTATGCTGTGAGCGTTCATCCTGGCACTCAACAACCGTCCCGGTGGGCAGGTGGGTAAGACGAACGGCGGAGTCGGTTTTATTGACGTGTTGCCCGCCAGCACCGGATGCGCGGAAGGTATCAATGCGCAGATCCGCCGGGTTAATTTCTATTTGTTCCATTTCGGCTACCTCAGGCATGACCGCAACCGTGGCCGCCGAGGTATGTACCCGTCCCTGTGATTCGGTTTCCGGGACACGCTGGACACGGTGTGCGCCCGATTCAAATTTAAGTTTTGAATAGGCGCCAGTGCCAGTTATGCGGGCGATAATTTCGCGATAGCCACCGTGTTCACCGGCGTTGGCGTTGATAATCTCTACCTGCCAGTGGCGCAGTTCGGCATAACGCGAATACATGCGGAACAGATTCCCGGCAAAAATGGCAGCTTCGTCGCCACCGGTACCAGCGCGGATTTCAAGGAAGATATTACTATTGTCATTTGGGTCTTTGGGCAGCAGCAGCTTCTGTAACCGCGCCTCCAGTGTTTCAACCTGCTGTCGGGCCTGTTTAATTTCATCGGCAGCCATGTCACGCATCTCGGCATCATCATCTTCCAGCATTTCGGCTGCGCTATTCATGTCGGCCTGTGCCTGGTTGTATTGTTGAAAACAGTTCACCACTGGTTCAAGCTGTGCATATTCACGTGAAAGTTCGCGAAACTGATTCTGATCGCCGATCACACCCGGGTCAGCCAGCAGGCCGGCAATTTCTTCATGCCTGTCAATCAGGCTGTATAATTTATTTTGTATGGATTGTTTCACGTTGTTATCTGTTATTACTTATCTTTGGTGTCTATGTCTGAGGTGTCAGTGGGCTGAATAAGCAGCTCATAGGCAATATCCAGTATATTATCCTGATTATCCTGACAGGCCTGGCGTAGGCGTATGCTGGGTTGATGTAGAAATTTATTGGTGAGGGTATGGCAGAAAAAGTCCAGCACTTTTTCTGGATCCTGACCACTGGCCAGTTGTCGCTTTGCTTTTGTCAGAACATCATCGCTAATTTGCCGGGTATGGCTGCGGATCTCGGCAATGACATCGACTGCCCCCAGCGAACGCTGCCATTGCAGAAACGTATTGACCTGAGCGTCGATAATCTCACGGGCCTGTTCGGCGGCCTGTTGACGCCCCTCAAGATTTTGCTGGATGACCGATTGCAGGTCATCCACGCTGTATAGATAAACGTCATCCAGTTCACTTACTTCCGGTTCCACATCACGTGGTACGGCCAGGTCAACCATAAAAATGGGTTCATGCTTACGTTGTTTCAGTGCCCGCTCAACGGTTCCTTTACCGAGAATGGGCAACGGGCTGGCGGTGGAGGCAATAACAATATCGCAACGGTGCAGGTGCTCGCCAATATGTTGCAGGCTGATGGCATCTCCATTATATTCTTCGGCCAGTCGTTGCGCCCGTTCAACGCTTCGGTTGGCAATAATAATATGCTGAATACCCTGTGAATAGAGGTGGCGGGCTGTCAGATCAATGGTTTCCCCTGCACCGATTAACATAACCGTGGACTGATTCAGTTCACCAAAAATCTGCCTGGCAAGGCTGACGGCAGCGAAAGCAACGGATACCGGATTGGCGCCAATATCCGTATCGGTGCGTACCTGTTTGGAAACGGCAAAGGCGCGTTCATAGAGTTTTCTTAGTAATCGACCCATGGTTCCCTGTTTATTTGCCAGCGCATAGGCATCTTTCATTTGTCCGACGATTTGTGGTTCACCCAGTACCATGGAGTCGAGTCCACTGGCTACCTCCATTGCGTGGCGGATTGTCTGCTCGTGGTTATGCAAATATAGATATTTACTCACTTCGGTACCGTTCATGCCGTGAAACTGGCTGAACCATTCAATCAGTGACTGGTCAGTATTGTCGTTAGTGCTGGCAACAACGCAGTAAAGTTCGGTTCGATTACAGGTAGAGAGAATGGCGGCTTCTTCAACCATTGCCAGTTTTTTCAGGCTGTGCAGGGCTTCAGGCAATGTTTGTGGGGTAAAAGCAAGCCGTTCCCGCAATTCCAGTGGGGCGGTTTTGTGATTCAGGCCTAGCGTAAGTAGGGACATAAACGGGTTGCAGGTATTTTGAATGTTAGGAAGGCCGACAATTTTGCGCGATGCGAGAGTTTAACTCAAGCTAAATGTCTGAAAAAGCACCCTTCTGGAATATGTGGCAATATAGACAAATATCCGGCAAGGTTAAAAAAACAGTATTATCACGCTGATATTTTACGGAGGTACTGGTGTTTTCCAGAAAATATGCCGTCCTGTTCGGTGCCTGAATAATGCTTTCTGACAGGTAGATACTTTTATTATAATCATAAACTTGAAGAACCTTTGAATAAGTCATGAATAAATATCTTGCGCCCGGACTTGTTCATAGGTTCTTTGAATAAAACTAGTAGTATTCCGGTAAAATATTCCGGTGGGTACTATTAAAGATGGGGTAATTCGGGTAAATTGAGAAAATTAATATTAAAACCAAGATATACAATGCATAATTTGAGTGATTTATTTCCCCGTAACATGTTACGAAATATTATTCCAGGTAAAATTCAACTGTTTCCCCCTCGGTTTTTACCGCTTCTATTTGTTGGCGGCATCAGTATTGCCCTGTCTGCCTGTAACACTGTGCAGCCAACACAAAGTGTACCCACGGTTACACCGGTGGCGATCTCAGCTTCTGCAGAACCCGTTCAGGCTAAT
>VAOX01047845.1_pt1 | contig 24796 bp, 20 predicted proteins | sample 3393891 | NCBI WGS metagenome assembly VAOX01 (sample SAMN08290429, study PRJNA428436) | hydrothermal vent metagenome | isolation source: Deep-sea hydrothermal vent chimney | place: Indian Ocean: Southwest Indian Ridge | depth 2822 m m | reverse complement strand
TGTAAATTGACCTGTTGTAAATTGACCTGTCGTAAATAACTCAGTGCATCGGTGATCCCTGCAAGATGCTGGCCTGGTAATTGTAAATCTCGTGAAGTCTGTGCACCGGTACCAAGAAAAACTGCATCCTTATTCTTAGTCAATTTTTGCAACATTGACTCATCAACTTCTGCTCCCAACTGAAATGCTATACCCTGTTGTTGCAATATCCTCTGGCGACGTAGCAGTAAGGCTTTATCAAGTTTAAATGATGGCACACCGGTTTGTATTAAACCGCCGATCTTTTTATCTTTGTCAAATACTGTAACCTCATAGCCCGCCTTATTGAGTTCATCCGCACAGGCAAGGCCTGCCGGTCCGGCACCTATTACCGCCACAGGTTTACCCCTGCTGTTAGATCGCCGGCTTGACTTCCAGTCGTTATTCAGTCTATTTTTCTCCAGTACACTATCCACCAGATAACGCTCAATAACACCAATAGTTACTGCACCACCCGGCTCTTTTGATTTGGTGCAGGCACCTTCACATAAACGATATTGCGGGCACACACTGCCGCATATTTCCGGTAGATTACTGGTGCTTTGTGCAATCTCTGCTGCCTGTTGCATATTACCAGCTGCTACCTGTTCCAGCCATTCCGGTATGCGATTATGCAATGGGCAGGCATTGCCACATCCTGGCAGACCGCAATCAAGACAGCGACTGGCCTGCTGCTGAATCGTTAACAGCGCAGGTTTTGTAAAAATTTCGGACCAGTCGGTCACACGTTCAGATGATGAACGGCTATTTGCATCCTCACGGCCTGTATCCAGTAGCGGATTACGTTTCAATAAATAACTGCCATTCTGTACCAGAGATTTTCTAAATACATTACGCACATCTTTGATTTCGAGCGCATCGGTCGGACAGGACACCACGCATCGCGCACACCCCATACAATCTTCCAGAGCGGTAATACGACCACTTTCTCTACCCTGTTCCCATACCGGGATACCCATGTCACAAACCTGTTCACAACGTAAACAGTCTATGCATTTTTCATTATCCATATTGATACCGTAAAAACCGACATGATTAAGCAGACCAAAGGTTGCACCATAAGGACACAGATAACGACAATAAAAACGATTACCAACAACAGGGGCAATAAAAAAACTACCAAAATACGTAAAGGCAACCATAAGATAAAAACCACCAACAAAACTCATCGTCCATGAATTAGGTGGAAACTGAGTCACTACCATAATGCCAACATAATAGCCGAAGAATAACCATTTACTATGACGTAAATGCCAGGTCCATTTCGAGCGCAGAGTTCTGTCTCGAAAAGGAAAACCGACGGTTTCACGTATGCCCACACAGGGGCAGTTAAAGCCACAGATAATACGTCGACCAAAAAGAAGAACCGCAGCAAGGACTAAAAAGAAAGTAATGGTACCCGGTACATGCAAGGCAGGGAAAACAGGTTGTCCCCAGAGGAAACCTACGTAGGGTTCATCAACCGGATACAACCACGGTGTAAGCCACCAGAATGCAGTGACCATAAACACCAGAATCATTAAACGCCTGCGAGTGTAGCTGTTTTTTTCAGCAAAGATGCGCCAGATACCAAAACCAAGAATAATAGCGTATTCGGTATAACGGTTAAGCCAGATAGGGTTTTCAAACCAGAACAGCCAGGTTTCATTTAACCAGCCAACAAAAGCCAGGGTAAATGCTGCAATGCTAAAAAACTGAACCAGCAGACTATACCTTGCCGGCATCAAATCCTGATGGGTAGCACCTGTATTTCTTGCATTATGATAAAATGCCTGCTCAACAGTTTTAGTATTCATACTTTTTTGGTACTGGTATAATTGTTGTGTCCTGTCCCATTATCTAAAAAGCTTAAAATGTCATTACGCTATCGCTGGTTTTTACCCAGGCAGCGAGTGCTTTCATGGAGCCACGTTCTATCCCATCAATCATTGCGTCTTCATCAATGGCACAATAATCCAGCGCCATACCGCAGGCACGAACTTCGAGCCCATACTCCATTAATTCTCTGAGTAATTCTTCCAGATTCACAAAGCCCTCTGGAATCTGCTGATTTTTATGGCCAACTTCAACGCCATTATCAAGTAGGTGAAGGCGTACATTCATATCCTCGACCAGTGCGGCACCAGCAAAGCGTAGGGCGTGCCAGGCTTTATTATCCGATTTATAGGGTGCATTTTGAATTACAATAGTAACCGTAGACATAATTTTTCCTCCTGATTAAAGATGGTTTATTTCTCGACGGGATAATCATTTTTCAACCAGCCGGTCATACCTGTTTTTACTACATGCACATCGGCAAAACCTTTTTCTACCAGTAACAGCGCTGCCTTTGATGATTTGCGTTCGGTGCGACAGATGGTAACTATTGGTTTTTCTATATAATCACTGATTTCATCCAGCCGGTTTTCCAGTTGTTCCAGTGGTATCAGGGTTGCGCCTGCAATATGTCCCTGTTCACCGTGATAGTCTTCAGGTAGTCGTACATCCAGCAGTAAAAAATCATTGCCATTATCCAGCCGTTGTTTCAAATTATCGGCAGTTAGCATTGAACCTTTACGTATGCTGCCAATTATCCGCGGAAGAAAGGCAACCAGAGCCAGCAGGGCCAGGGCCACCATGGCTTTTTGAATTATGCCTTCACCACCCGTTGCGGCTTCCTTGCCGATGTAACCCAGATAGGTATAGGCAAATGCACCGGGAAACATACAGATAAAAGTAGCAAGGCTATATTGGTTGAATTTTATTTTTGTCAGACCCAGCGCATAATTCAATAAATTAAACGGGAACAGGGGAACCAGGCGGGTAAAAGCAATAAATCGCCAGCCTTCACTTTCAACCCCATTGATTAACCGTTTTAATCTTCCACCTGCTTTCTTTTCTACCCAGTCAGAAGCCAGGTAACGGGCAATTAAAAAAGACAACATAGAACCAATGGTTGCCGCGGTCAGGTTGAAAAATGTACCCAGTAAGGGGCCGAATAAAGCACCACCAAGTAAGGTAAGAATCGTACCCGGAAAGAAAAATACCGTACCAATAATATAAATCAGCATAAACAGCAGTGGTGCTGCATCACCGGCTTCTTTAATCCAGTTTTGTATTACTGTTGCATTTAGCTGGTCACGGTAGCTTATAACCAGCGTTATTCCTATAACAATAAATACCAGTAGCAAAATTTTCCATAACTTATTTTTCATTATTGTTCTCTTTTATATCAACCCACTCTCTGCGATTAATCACGTAACCGGACAGTTTTCCTATAAAGGGTATTATCAGCATACCGCTGAGCCATGATGCCATTTTTGGTTCCCGAAAAGAGTGAATACCGATAGTCATATTTTCATGACCCGCACGGGGTTGAGCACGGTAAGTACCAAACAGGCGATCCCACCACGGCAGACTGAAACCGAAATTACTGTTGGTTTCATCGTCTTCCACCGAATGATGGACACGGTGCATATCAGGCGTTACTAAAACCAGACGCAACCATTTATCAATAACAGGATTAAGACGAACGTTACCGTGATTAAACATCGCAGTGGCATTTAACATCACCTCAAAAATAACCACGCCAACTACCGGTGGACCAAGTAATAGAATAGTGGCAAATTTGATTAACATGGAAAGAATAATTTCAATGGGATGAAAACGTGCACCGGTAGTAACATCGTAATCCAGATCTGCATGATGCACCCGATGTATTCGCCACAAAACTGGCAGCGCATGTACCATCACATGTTGCAGGTAGATAATAAAGTCCATGACAACCACGGAAATAATAATTGCAGCCAGTGGTGATAGCTCATAATAATTTAGCAATCCCCAACCCTGCTCGTTGGCAAATACAGCCACGCCTACAGCCGCAGCGGGAAACAGTAAACGCAAAATAACACTATTAAGAAAAACCAGCCCAAGATTGCTCGTCCAACGTACAACTTTAGAAACCGTTAAGACACGCCGCGGCATTACCAGCTCCCAGATAGCCATCACTACAAAAACGCCAAGAAAAAAACTCAACCGTATCAAAACTTCATTATGCATAACAAATTTACTAATATTCATCATTCCTCCGGTAATAATATTTCCTGACCCATTCTCGGACAGGCTCCCAGGGTACCTCTGAACAAGCAAGCACGATATTCCTGTATTATGCTATAATTCGATTACACTAATATACTATTCAAGTAATTAGTTGATTAATAGAATAATCGAAACCAGTACAATGTCAAGTAAAAATAGTTTTAAACAGGATTTATTTACCCAGTTTGCTCGCGTGGGCAAAGCAATTAGTAACGGTAACCGACTGGAAATACTGGAGTTTCTGGCGCAGAGTGAACGCAGTGTTGAACAACTCAGTAAAGTTGCCGGGTTGACCGTTGCCAATACCTCACAGCATCTGCAACAGCTTCGCCATGCGGGTCTGGTTAGCTGCCGTAAACAGGGTTTAAAGGTTTATTACCGTATTAGCGGTGATGATGTCATCAATTTACTTGAGGCATTACGCCAGGTGGCAGGTCGTCACGTTACCGATGTACAGCATCTGGTCAATACCTATCTAACCGTAAAAGATAATCTTGAACCGGTACCACGGTTAGAATTACTCGAGCGTGTACGTGACGGGCTGGTTACGGTACTCGATGTTCGACCACCAGAAGAATTTGCAGCGGGACATATACCCGGCGCAGTAAACATTCCTTTACCTGAGCTTGAACAAAAACTGGCAGCACTGGATATCAATCAGGATATTGTTGCCTATTGTCGTGGTCCGCATTGTGTACTAGCCTTTGATGCCGTTGCACGTTTACGTGATAAGGGCATAACGGCCCGACGTATGGAAGATGGTTTCCCCGAGTGGAAAATAGCCGGTCTGCCAGTTGAAGAAGGCATAAATAATTAAAGAACCTACAACTGATAAATTGTCAGCAAGGTCAAGCCTTCAATCATCTCTCTGATGCTACCGGCGGGCTGGGGGTAATGGCGATTTGAAGCTTCACATAGTTTCTCGAACCAGTTAATTAGCCAGTTAATATCTTCCACGCTGTAAAAACAGCTCATTATTTCACAGTTTAAAAACAGACTGCGGATATCCAGATTAGCCGAACCGGCCATAGCGAAACTTGTATCAATCACCATTGCTTTGGCATGAAGCATGGTGCCAGAAAGCCACCATATCCGTACACCCACACCGGACAACTCACGTAAGTACCGATTACGGGCAATATCTGCAAGCGGATGATTGGATTTGGCAGGTAAAATCAAATCCACTTCAACACCACGTAATGCAGCAAGTTTTAATGCTTCCTGTATCCCGCTATCGGGAACATAATAAGGCGTGGCGATAAGTATACGGTGTCGCGCTTCATAACAGGCGGTAAGTATTGCCGCATAGATCGGGTCATCGGCAACATCCGGCCCGGAGGGAATTGCCTGCACACGGCTACTGCCGACAACTTCTATGCTGTGCGTGTTTTTTTTATGGACAGCAGTCGTGTGGGCAGCAAAGCTCCAGTCTGCTTCAAAAATAACGCTATAAGTCGAAACTACCGGTCCCTGCTGGATAAAGCTCAGATCAATCCAGCAGTTTTGCGGGCAATCCGGACCAAGATATTTCATAGAAAAATTACGCCCCCCGGTAAATACTTTTTTCTCATCAACAATAACTATTTTCCGGTGATTGCGTAAATTCGTCCGCCCTCTCAACGGCCGATGAATAACAGGAATAAACCAGGCAACTTCACCCCCCTGCTGTTGTAGTGGTCGCAGACGCTTCCCTGGCAGTTTAAAAGAGCCAACACCATCCAGAAGTAACCTTACTTTTATTCCCTGAGAAACTTTTTGTTCCAGAATGGATAATATCTGCAGACCAATGTAGTCATCGCCAAGAATATAAATAGCAATATCAATACTTTTTTGTGCCCCCTCAAGTAGAGCGGTTAACTCCTCCCAGGCAACACGACCATCGCGATGAAAATGAACCAGATTGTTCTTATTAGAAGAAGGAATACCAAGTGAAACCAGCAGGGAATGCACGGGATGATTATGTGTGTCATCGGTATCAGGCAGGCGAATTTTACCTTTACTATTAATTCGTGTTTTAAATTTACGTGCACCTAAAGCCAGGTAAAGAGGAATGCCAATAATGGGTAAAAGAATAATAACAGTAAGCCATCCCAGGGTGACGGAAGGCGTACGGGGACTACGTAAAACCTGAGAAATCAGCAACAATGCTAACAACACACCAATAATGGAAGCAAGATGAAACAACCATGGCCAGATAAAATTTATCGTCTCTGCGGTATGAAACATATTATCAACTCTTACCAGAATGGCGGTTTTCTTTCCTGTATCGATACCACCACCACACCAGCATAATAAGAATAACCAGTAGCATCAGTTCTTCTATATAATCAATACGACCAAATATCTTTTCGGCTCCAGTCCCTAGCATATATCCGATACCAATTCCCGCTATTGCCCACACACTGGCACTAATACTATTGATTATTGCAAAGCGCAATGCAGGGTAATCGTAAATACCCAGTAATACGGGTGCAACCGTGCGGGTTCCATAGACAAAACGTGAACCAAATGCAATCGCATCAGACTTCTTTTTTAACCAGAGCCGAACGTTATCTTCGTGTTTCGCCAGATTCGTAAATCGTGTAATGACCCGCCACCCATAACGGCGCCCCAGATAAAACCATAGCTGATCCCCTGTAAAGGCACCAAGGGCGGCAACGACAATCGCTCCGTCAAAGGGCAATATAGCACGGTGGCAAAGAATTCCCGCCAGCAGAATAATCGTTTCCCCTTCCAGCAGCGCACCAATAAATACAATGATTAACCCATATTGTGATACAAACGGTATAATTTCCCGCAGTAAGATTTGAATATCCATAGAAAAACAGATTGAAAAGATTTGCTGGCTGACTTTATTGACTGACAGTTATAACATTTAATGGTGAAAAGATACAATGAGATCTTTGTACGAGACAGGAGCGAAAGGAAAATGCGGGGAAACTTCACTGCCGGATCACCGCGCCTGATACACTTGCGGCTGGAACGGGATGCCCTAACATACATCATATTGGCACTTTTCCTTTGTCCGAATATGATACACAGTTTCCACAGGTAGTACTGCAACAATACCATCGCCTTCAAGCCCGGTATGTGCTGCGTCCATGATAGTTTTTGCAACAAGCTCTGCCTGTTGGATACCAACAAAAACCTCAATACGAATATGCTGACACATCCAGTCTGGCCGAAAAGAATTTATATACTCACCATAACCTTTAACGTTGGTAATGCTGACGCCCGGAACATTTAGTTTTCTCAGGCATTCTTCAACAGCCTCAAGTAAATTGGGGCGGATAATTGCTGTTATTTTACGAAACTTCATTACTAATACCTCAGTTAAAATGGTGGCTATTAGACTAATATTTTTTTAAGGAACATCTGAACAAGTCTGCGTGTCATAATTGAGATTCCGGGATTGAAATCCAGAATTTTTAAACACAGGAGGGCAAGCACCCATGATAAACAGGCGGGTAATAGCAGGGTTATTATAAGTGCCTGGGAACAAAATATCCGGCTACAACTTCAGCTTTCTCAGCCGTAGTGAATTGGTAATTACCGATACCGAACTAAAGCTCATGGCAGCGGCGGCAATCATTGGTGACAGTAATAAACCAAATACCGGATAAAGCACGCCGGCTGCGACCGGAACACCCAGTGAGTTGTAGATAAAGGCAAAAAACAGGTTCTGTCGAATATTATTCATTACCGCATGACTAAGTCGCATTGCGCGAACAATACCCCGCAGATCCCCTTTAACCAGGGTAACACCGGCACTTTCCATTGCAACATCCGTTCCCGTACCCATTGCAATACCAACGTGGGATTGTGCCAGTGCCGGGGCATCATTGATACCATCTCCCGCCATTGCAACAACATTTCCCTCTGCCTGTAGCTGTTTTACGATACTGGCTTTTTCATCCGGTAACACTTCACCTTCAACCCGATCAATATTTAATTTCTGTGCAACGGCTTTGGCCGTTGTCTTACTGTCACCGGTTAACATGACAACATGAATACCTGCCTTATGCAGATCCTCAATTGCCTGCTTCGATGTTTTCTTAATCGGGTCAGCGACACCAACCAGACCAGCCGCTTTACCGTCAATGGCAATAAACATAACCGTTTGCCCGCCTGCACGCCGCATATCTGCCTGTTCGGGTAATTTACCAGCATCAATATCTAAATCCTGTAATAATTTAATATTACCCAATGCCACTCGATGCCCCTCCACTGAACCGGTTACCCCTTTTCCGGTTACCGAGGCAAAATCCAGTGTGGTCGATAACTTGATGCCACTCTCCTCAGCACCTTTAACAATTGCCTCAGCAAGTGGATGTTCACTGGCACGTTCAAGACTCGCTGCCAGACGCAATACATCATTATCATCAAATCCGGATGTCGTTATAACCGATTCAAGTCTGGGTTTACCTTCCGTTACAGTACCCGTTTTATCCACCACCAGAACATTGACTTTTTCCAGTGTTTCCAGCGCTTCCGCATTTTTTATTAACACGCCCATGGTGGCACCCTTGCCTGTCCCTACCATAATAGACATCGGTGTTGCCAGACCTAAGGCACACGGGCAGGCAATAATTAAAACCGCAACCGCATTGACCACAGCATGAGCAAGGCGTGGCTCAGGGCCGACTAACCACCAGACAAAAAAAGCAATAATGGCCGCACCTACTACTGCGGGAACAAAATAACCGGCAACCACATCAGCCAGATGCTGAATGGGTGCACGCGAGCGTTGTGCTTCACTCACCATGTGTACAATTTGAGACAGCAAGGTGTCTGAACCAACTTTTTCTGCACGCATTAGCAGGCTGCCAGTACCATTTACCGTGGCACCGATAACACGTTCTCCTTCATTTTTAGCAACAGGAATTGCCTCACCTGTCACCATCGACTCATCAATCGAACTACTACCGTCGGTGACAGAACCATCCACCGGAACTTTCTCGCCGGGTCTGATACGCAATACATCACCAACCTTTACCTGTTCCAGCGGAATATCTTCCTCGCTACCATCGTCGCGAACAATACGTGCGGTATTTGGTGCCAGCCCCAACAACATTTTTATTGCCGCATTGGTCTGACTGCGAGCGCGTAATTCCAGTACCTGTCCCATAAGGACTAACGCAATAATAACCGCTGCAGCTTCAAAATAAACCGACACCAGTCCATCTGCTCTTTGCATAAGTGGTGGGAAAATAGTCGGAAACAATAAAGCAACCGTACTGTAAACCCAGGTAACTGAAACACCCAGGCCAATCAGGGTAAACATGTTCAGGTTCCAGGTTTTTACCGATAAAACGGCACGAACATAAAACGGCCAACCACCCCACAAAACAACAGGTGTTGCCAGCACAAACTCTATCCATTGCACTGTATGCATTGACAAACTCGCTGGCAATGCTGAAGGCAACAGGTCCGCAATCATGGCAAGAATAAAAACGGGTATTGCAAATGCTGTACTAAACCAGAAGCGCCGTGTCATATCTATCAGCTCTTCATTTTTTTCTTCGGCAGCAACTGTTTTTGATTCCAGTGCCATACCACATTTTGGGCAACTTCCGGGGTGATCCTGTATAACTTCTGGATGCATTGGGCAGGTATATTCAGTACGAATAGTAGGTACCGGTTCACCCACTGCATCTAAAGCCATACCACATTTTGGACAGATGCCAGGGCCTTCCTGCATAATTTCCGGGTGCATCGGACAGGTATAAAAAACGGAACCAATGTCACAGGTTCCATCGGGACAGTAATCATCAGACTCTGCTTTAGCTGTAACCGAATCTTTATCCACTTGTAGATATGTATCGGGCGTTTTTTTAAATTTATCTTCACAGCCCTGACAGCAAAAATAATAATCCTGATGGTTATGGTGAAAATGAAAATTACTATCCTTACTAACATCCATGCCGCAGACAGGGTCTTTTAGCTGTATAGTCTGTTCAGCCTCCAGATATGTATCGGGCGTTTTTTTAAACTTATCTTCACAGCCCTGACTACAAAAATAATAATCTGTATCCGCATGATGAATATGATAGTCACTCTCCTGCGTAACGGTCATACCACAAACTGGATCAGTCAATTTTTTTTCCACACCTTGTTTGCTATTTCTTAACATCTGCCACCACCTTGTTCAGTAAGCGTACTAATATGTAATGAGAGTCTCGTAATAAAATAAAGACTAACACCATCGTGCTTCACCCTGGTCAGGGTTATGTATCAACTCACGGATATTCGCATCAATAATACGATAGCCAACATTACCGTAAAGAAGTTGTCGTCCTTCATTTAAAACCAGTGTTGGACTACCCGGCACCCTGTATTTTTTTCTGGCTTCATCATCAAGGTGTAGCGCTGCATACGCCAGACCTGAATCAATTAATTCGGCTATACGTAATAACGGCAATTCCATTTCTTCAGCAATAGAATCCTGCACCTGTCGCTGAGCAATATCTTTGCCATCATGGAAAAAACGATGCCTGAACAACCAGATTACCTCTTCAAAATGAGTCCTGTTATTAAAATCATGAATGGGCTGATTATCAATCTCACCCTGCTCTGCCAGTAATTGAATCGCTTTCAAATAAACATGAGCCGAAGTAGACGATTGTGGTGCAACCTTTATCCATAAATCTTTTGACAAAGTTATATGCGGCCAGTTCTCTGCTACCTTGTGTAAATGACGGTTAAAACCTTCCACGCCACCTTCCTGTCTCCATACATTTTGCACATGTTGTTTACCGGCACCAAAAATGGGTATAAAGCGATAGCTAATATCCACTTCATCAGCAAAGGTACTTTTTAATTCGTCCATCCGAATTTGCCCGGAATACGCCCAGATACATAACACATCACTAAAGTACTCAATTTTAATTGTCATATATAATCACTATAAAAATTTATAAAGTTCTCTTCACCAGAGAAGAGATCACCTCATATTTTTCATACCCTCTGCGCTTACTTATTTATGCTTTTCCAAGCCGATACTTTTCCAGAGTAAAAATACGGCAGGTAATACAACCAGGGTTAAAATTGTTGAGCTGACCATACCACCAACCATTGGTGCCGCAATTCTACGCATTATCTGTGAGCCGGTACCACCACCTAACATAATAGGTAATAAACCAGCAATAACGGCTACCACTGTCATCATAATTGGTCGCACCCGCATTAATGCGCCATCAATAACGGCTGAGCGTATTTCTTCAACCGTTAACGCTACACCTTTACGTTTTGCTTCATCTTTATGTTTCTGTAACGCCTGGTTTAGATAAACCAGCATCACCACACCAATTTCAATGGTAACACCAGACAGGGCAATAAACCCGACTCCCACCGCCACAGACATATTGTAATCAAGTAAATATAATAACCAGAAACCGCCAATTAAAGCCAGCGGTAAGGTCGCCATAATGATTAGCACTTCGGTTATATCTTTAAAATTGATATAAAGTAACAATATGATAATGGCAAGCGTGGCCGGTACAACTATTTTCAAACGTTGAATGGCGCGTACCATAAATTCATACTGACCAGACCATGAAAGTGAATAACCCGTGGGTAACTTAACATGTTCCTTCACTGCCTTTTGCGCATCCTTGACATACCCTCCCAGATCACGACCCGTGATATCAATATAGATCCAGCCATTTAAACGGGCATTTTCCGTTTTAATCACTCCCGGACCATTATCAATACGAACGTCCGCCACTTCAGCTAATGGAATGGTTGCGCCGGTAGGCGTTACAATTGGCAGATTGCGAATCTTTTTCAGTGAATTTCGCACATCACGCGGATAACGCATATTTACCGGGAATCGATCCAGCCCTTCAACCGTTGTGGTCACATTTTCACCACCCATTGCCGTGCGTACAACATCCTGTATATTTGAAATATTTAAGGCAAAACGTGACGCTGCAACGCGGTTTATATCAATGGTAATATAACGTCCACCGACCACACGCTCTGCATAAACCGATACCGTACCCGGTACTTTCCTTAAGACCTTTTCTATCCTTTCACCTATTTTTTGAATTTCCTTCAGGCTGGGTCCGGCCACCTTGATACCCACCGGGGTTTTAATGCCGGTTGCCAGCATATCAATCCGGTTTTTAATCGGCATCACCCAGGCATTGGTCACTCCTGGAAAATGAACCAGCGCATTCAGCTCCTTCTTTAATTTATCCATGGTCATGCCTTTGCGCCATTCAGACTTTGGTTTAAGCTGAATGGTCGTTTCAATCATGGTAAGGGGTGCAGGGTCGGTTGCCGTTTGCGCACGACCGAGTTTACCAAAAACACTTTTTACTTCCGGCACCGTTTTTATCAGGCGATCTGCATCCTGTAAAATCTGACGACCTTTACCCACCGAAATTGCTGGATAAAGACTGGGCATATAAAGTAAATCCCCTTCATCTAAATTGGGCATAAATTCAGAACCAATATGTTGCAGCGGCCAGAAGCCGATAACAACAAAAACAAAGGCTATGAGTAACACAGTTTTCGGCGCATGTAATACGCCATTAATAAATGGACGATACCCGGCAATAAGAAAACGGTTTATCGGATTCTTATTTTCAGGGAGAATACGGCCACGTATAAAATACCCCATTAATACTGGCACCAGTGTAATCGAAAGAAATGCTGCCCCTGCCATCGAAAATGTTTTGGTGAAAGCAAGCGGCGCAAACATTCGTCCTTCCTGCGCCTGCAGGGTAAATACCGGAAGAAAACTCAGCGTAATGACCAATAAGGAGAAAAATAACGCTGGCCCGACTTCCATCGACGCCTCTTTCATCACCTGCCATCGATTCTCGTCGGTTATCTCTGTCTTCTCCATATGTTTATGCACATTTTCAATCATCACAATGGCCGCATCTACCATCGCCCCGATCGCGATCGCTATTCCGCCCAGTGACATAATATTCGCACTGACATTAAGATGGTGCATAACAATAAAAGCAATCAAGATACCAACCGGCAGCGATAATATAACCACCAGTGCCGAGCGTAAATGAAACAGAAAAACGATACAGACGATAGCGACAATAATAAATTCGTCTCGTAACTTGCCGCTCAGGGTTTCAACCGCACGCTTAATTAATGATGACCGGTCATAGGTTTCAACAATTTTTACCCCCTTTGGTAAACTACGCGACAATTCTTTCAATTTGGCTTTGACGGCTTCGATGGTGGTCAGCGCATTTTCACCAAAACGCATTAGAATAACGCCACCAACAACATCACCTTTTCCATTTAAATCAGCAACACCACGACGTGCCTCTGGCCCCAGCCGAACGGTCGCCACATCTTTTAATAAAATTGGAATACCGTCCTTATTGACCCCCAACGGAACCTCCTGTAAATCTTTCAGTGATTTAATGTAACCCGTTGCACGAACCATATATTCAGCTTCAGCCATTTCGACTACAGAACCGCCAGCTTCATGATTAGCGTTTTGAATTGCTTTTTTTATTTTCTCCAGTGGCAGGTTATAAGCACGTAATTTATCCGGATCGAGTACCACCTGATACTGTTTCACCATACCACCAATAGTGGCTACTTCTGAAACACCCGGAACGGTTTGTAATTCATATTTTAGAAACCAGTTCTGGATGGTGGTTAGCTGTGACTCATCATGCTTACCGGTCGGGTCAACCAGCGCATATTCGTATATCCAGCCAACACCGGTTGCATCCGGACCTAACTGGGGATGGGCATCTGTCGGCAGGGTACTACTTACCTGACTCAGGTACTCCAGTACGCGTGAACGTGCCCAGTATAAATTGGTACCATCCTTAAAAATAATATAAACATACGAGTCGCCAAAAAAAGAATAACCGCGTACATCTACAGCTTTTGGTACGGATAACATGGCCGTGGTAAGAGGATAAGTGACCTGATCTTCCACCACCTGCGGTGCCTGTCCGGGGTAGGGAGTTTTTACAATCACCTGCACATCTGAAAGATCGGGCAGTGCATCCAGTGGTGTCTGCTTTACGGAGTAAATACCAAACGCGATCAGAAACGCCGTTAACATTAATACCATGAAACGGTTATCAATGGACCAGCTAATAATTTTTTCAATCATTACTTCGCCTCCTTCAATTTCGACCCATCTTTGGCAGGCATATCCATTGAATCAATTTTATGTATTGCCGAAATCATATAGTCATCACCCATTTTCATTAACTGGAAGGTGACTTCCTCACCCGGCTTCAGGGCACTGGTATCAATATTTCCCATCAGACTGAAACTCATCGTCATTGCCGGCCAGCCAAGTGCTTTAATGGCTTCATGTCGCAGGGTGATTTTTCCAGCTTTTGAATCAATAGCCTTTACCATTCCTTTCCCGCTAACTGATTTAACAGCGCCTGATGTAACTTTAGCTTTCTTTTGATTATCCATCGATTTTTTATCTGTAGATTTCTTGTCAGTCTCGATATCAGTAGGGTTCATCCGTGAATAACTAGCACGTGAATTAGACTCGGAGTCAATCAGGAATTGACCGGAAGTAACAACTCTCTGGCCTACTTTGACACCACTGAGTATTTGAACATCATTACCACTTTCTATGCCGGGTACTACATGTTGCGCTTTGAATTTGCCTCCGCCAAGATAAAGAATAACGCGATTATCACGACCGGTACGAATTAAAGCTTCAAGTGGAATAGCCAGAACATTTTTTTCCGGTTTGGTATAAATTCTTATATTGGCGTACATATTCGGTTTCAGTTGTTCCTGTGGATTTTTAAACTGCAAACGAACTTTTAAGGTACGTGTTTTCGGATCCAGCGTGGGATAGATAAATCGAACCTTTCCCTTCCATACTTTTCCCGGAATATAAGAAAGGCGTACATCCGCCTGCTGTCCAACCTTAACCCACTCAGTCTGGCGTTCAAACACTTCAGCCAGTAACCAGACATTAGATAAATCACCCAGTGTCATGACATTTGTTGAAGGCGTAACATACATGCCATTGCGTACAGGAAAGTCGGATACCACGCCTTTTTGCGGGGCATAAATTGAAATACGCTGCTTAACGTGTCTTGTTTTTACAAGCCGATTAATCTGATTAGTGGTACTACCCAATGCAATTAAACGTTCCCTTGACGCACGTATCAGACTTTTATTACGTGATACCAGGGCGGCGATCATTTCTTCCTGAGCATTGACCAGTTCAGGTGAATACACATTGAATAAACGTTCACCTTTTGTCACCCGCTCACCTTCTGATCGAACAACCAGGTTTTCGATCCAGCCGGAAGTACGTAAATGAATGTGACTCACCAGAGATTCATTAAAATCGATATAACCCACAGTATCAATATCTTTTCGCAATGTTTTACGTACTACTTTAGCCGTGCGGATACCGAGGTCTTCCATAATTTCAGGGCTAACGGTCACGCCACCACTGCTACCACTATCATTTGCATAAACAGGAACCAGATCCATCCCCATGGGAGATTTTCCAGCCTTGGTTCCTCTATAGTTGGGATCCATTGGCGCGGCCCAGTATAGAATTTTTCTGTTATGCTCTGCAGCCAGAAGAGTGGATGGAAGCATTGCACCAATCAGGCTTGCAGCAATAGCAGTAGATAAAATAACCTGTTTCACAGTTATCATTTTGAAACTCCAGTAATATATAACAAACTTGCTTTGGCACGTGCGCGATCTACACGGACACGCATATCCGCTAGTTGCACATCAAGTTCTGTAATTCTTGCACGCATTAAGGTAGTAAATTCTGTCACACCACTCTGGTATGCATTTAATGAAGCATCTGAATTGCTTTTCGCAGACTGTAATAAACTATTCTGATAAATCTTATAACGGTTATTCAACCGGTTATACGCAGCCAGGCTTCTTTCCAGCAAACGTTTCATATCACGTAATTTGTCATCCAGACGGTATTGCGCAGCATCCGATTTCCTGACACTGGCAGCGACTTCTTTGTCCTGCCGGTTTTTAGTAAACAATGGAATATCCAGCGTTACCATTGCAGCCATCATATCGGGTCGGGAACTACCGTTCGGGTTATCACCAAAACGTTTACGATATTCAACAAAGGCATCAAAGCCGGGTTTGTAATCCTGCTTTGCCAGATTAACCAGGCTGTTGGCCGCTTTCAGTTTATATTCTTCTCTTTCTACTGAAGGGTGACTGGTTAAAATTTTGTTAATATCAGAGACATCCGGTAATTTTGGTAATTTTGGGAATTTTTTACTAATGGGCTGATACGCCATATCGTGAATCCACTGCGCCAGCACCGCCCGGTACTCATTTTCTTTACCTTTTGCCTGAGCGATACGGTCATCAAGCCGTGAGAGTTCAAGCTCGGCACGTAACACATCCTGTTGATTTACTCGCCCGATGGCATAATGTGCCTGGGTGATGGTTACCAGATCTTTAAATAAAACCCGGCTGTCCTTAATAATTTTTACGGCGGCTATTTCGTAATACATATTTAGAAAAGTATCACGCACATCCCGTGTGATTTTCAGATCCTGATCATCAGCACGTGCCAACGATGCCTGTGATAGCCAACGTGATTCCTGCTGTTTAATTTTCAGGCTATCGCCTTTTGGAAAAGCCTGTTGCAGACCAACCCGTAGTTGTGTTGTCGCTTCCTGCGTGGTACTGAAAGTATCCAGCGGCACATTAAACATACCCAGCCGCAATTTAGGATCCGGCAGGGTATCATCAGCAATCGACTGTTCGCTGAATGCTTTTGATACTGCCTGATAGTTCTGTACCGTTGGATCGGCATGTAGAGCTACCTTTTCCGCCTGCTGTAAGGTTAGAGAAAATACCGTCTGTGGAAAAAATATTACGCCGCACGTAATAAGATAAAATGAAATCAACCACCTGGGTTTATTTCTAAAACATTGATGCAAATGACGCATGGTCAAATTCCGCCTGAAATACTCAAATTAAACAAAGTAAACATCCTGTTACGTCGCCAACAGGACACGAATGGGTAATATACATCAACTTCAGACGTATATTAACCAGTTATTTGTTATAAATTTTGTAGTGGGGGACGGTACGGTGGGGTTTGCTGTATTAAAACAGCTATAGGAGAAAATGATGTGGAGATGTTTGATACAGAAAAAACAGGACTAGAAACAACGTTATACGACAATAGTGATAAAGGTGTTCCCATATTACATTGCAGATTACACTGACTACCAGAGCAGCCGGCTTCATCACAGCAATGACATTGATAAGAAAGCACAGATGTCATTGCCATTTTAGTTCCTTTTACTCTTATTCCTGCCGATACAGATGCTTGCTGACGGCTCATGTTCATAGAACTCATAGAACCTCTGCCCATGGTGGTGTGGTTCATCATGTACGGACACTGAACATTACCTGCAACCACTACACGCAATGGCGTTATCATCAACAGGATGATAAGTAACAGGTTTAACAGTCCGTAGTTTTTACAGCGCATAGCTTATGATAATCAATACCGAATTTGTATTTATGTCAGGAAAAAGATAACAGAAAGACTCTCGCATAAACTGAAAGTTTCATTTTTAATGAAAAATTGATCATTAATCAAACGGATGTTTCAGGATAATAGTCTCATCACGTTCGGGGCCGGTAGAAATTATATCAACCGGTACACCAACGACTTCTTCCAGCCGTCTTATGTAGTTTCTGGCATTGTCCGGCAAATCATCCAGGTTTCGAACCCCTTCTGTACTTTCCTTCCAGCCTGGTAATTCTTCAAATACCGGCTCGCATTGCTCTATTGCATCAGCACCTAATGGTGGCATATCCAGGTATTCACCCTGATAATGATAGGCCGTACACAATTTGATTTTTTCCAGCCCGTCAAGCACATCCAGTTTGGTAATACATAAACCGGTTAAGCTGTTAATCTGTGCAGCACGGCGCAGGGCAATACCATCAAACCAGCCACAACGACGGCTACGACCGGTGGTGGCGCCAAATTCATGACCTTTGGTACCTAAATGATCACCTACCTCATCAAACAGTTCGGTTGGAAATGGCCCCGCACCAACACGGGTGGTATAGGCTTTGGTAATGCCCAGAATATAATCCAGGTCTTTCGGGCCGATACCGCTGCCGGTACAGGCCCCGCCAGCCGTTGTATTGGATGAGGTGACAAACGGGTAAGTTCCCTGATCAATATCCAGTAAGGTTCCCTGTGCACCCTCAAACATAACACTCTTCCCTGCTTTACGATATGAGTCAATCATATCTGGGATATCTGCAATTAACGCTACCAATTTTTCGCGATAATCCAGTACCTCATCAAGTACTGACTGGTAATCCACTTCATCAAATTTAAAATAATTTTTTAAGGTAAAGTTATGATATTCCATAACACCAGCCAGTTTTTCCCTGAAAGATGCTTCGTTCTTTAAATCACCCAGACGAATGCCACGGCGCGATACTTTATCTTCATAGCAGGGTCCGATGCCGCGCCCTGTGGTACCGATGGCAGCCTTTCCCCTGGCAACTTCGCGCGCCTGATCCAGTGCAATGTGATAAGGCAGAATTAACGGACAGGCTTCTGAAATACAAATACGCTTACTGGCTGGAATGCCACGCTCTTCCAGTTCTTCCAGTTCTGTGAACAGGGCATTGGGTGATAAGACAACACCATTACCGATCAAACACATAACATTATCGCGTAAAATACCTGATGGGATTAAATGCAGAACCGTTTTTTCGCCATTAATAACCAGTGTATGGCCAGCATTATGCCCGCCCTGAAAGCGAACCACGGCGGCGGCACGTTCTGTTAACAAATCGACTATTTTTCCCTTCCCTTCATCGCCCCACTGGCTACCCAGTACCACAACATTTTTTGACATAACTAAACCTGAAAAAATTAAAAATAATAATTCAAAAACACATTACCCCACAGCAATCTGTTGGGTATTAAAGCAAGATCAAAAACGTAATTCGCAAAAGACATAAAGTACACAAAAAACAAACTTACTACTGAAACGGATAAAAAGAATACCTGTTGTTCAAAACACGCTGTAAATACCTCCATGTACTAAAGCTGACGGTCAATCCAGAGTAATATAAATTATTCCTTCACTCTCCATTGCTGATCGATAAAAACCAGCTGTTTATTACAGCCCATTGCTTTTGCATCCGCAGTCTGTCCCGGCAGGGCTTCAATCACAATTTTCCCCTGCGCACGTAATGTGTTAATAACTTTAGTTAACGCAGGCTCTTTATCTACTGGCGCAAAAATCTTATCCGGTGTTGTAGTATGTTTGTTTGATAATCGAATTAACGTTTTTAAATCTGTACTAAACCCTGTTGCAGCACGCGCACGTCCGAACAGTTTACCTATATCATCATAACGCCCGCCGCGGGCAATGGCCTGCCCGAGTTGTGGTACAAAAGCAGCAAAAACCACCCCGGTTTTATAATGATAGCCCTGCAATTCAGCCAGATCAAAATGCATCAACTGTTTGCCAAAACGCTGTTCCAGAATGGTTGCGGTTTTCTCCAGATAGTCGATGGCATTATGTACTTTTTTATCCGCTGAGGAAAAAACCTTGCGGGCACGATTCAGTACGTGAATATCACCATGTAATTCCGGTAGCTGTACCAGCATATTGTAGATATCATCATCCAGGTGCAGGGAAGATAACAGAGTGGTAATTTCTGTCACCGCTTTACGCTGCAACATTTCAAATAACCGACTTTCTGTGGCTTTATCCAGCCCGGCCTGTTTTGCCAGTCCGCGAAAAATATCCACGTTACCCAGGTCAAGATAAATATCCTGGATGCCGAGCGTGGCAAAGGTTTGCAGCATTAAGCCCAATATTTCCACTTCAGACTCAACACCGGCATGACCATATAACTCTGCACCAACCTGCATCGGACTACGGCTGTCACCAATGGATTCAGCACGCGTCCGTAGAACCGTACCGATATAACATAACCGTGTCGGCGTATCGCGCCCGAGTTGATGGGCATCAATACGCGCTACCTGCGGTGTCATATCCGCACGAATACCCAGCGTACGACCACTCATCTGATCAACCAGTTTAAATGTCTGCAAGTCCAGATCATGGCCGGTACCGGTGAGTAACGATTCAATATGGTCAATAAATGGCGGGATAACCAGTTCATAACCCCAGCCTGCATACAGATCAAGCAATTTACGGCGCAACATTTCCATCTGCGCAGCAGTGTCGGGCAGGATTTCTTCAATCCCTTCCGGTAATATCCAGTGATTATTGCTTGTCATAGGTAAAAAAGTACGGTGGTCAATGTCGTTTATTTTTTATAAGCATCAATTAATGCACCAGATATAATACGACAACACCCGCCAACATACTAAAGAAGCCCAGCATCCTTAGTATCCTGTCGGGCATTTGTGCCGCCTGAACCATCGCCCTGCGCCAGCTTTGTGGGCTAATGAAAGGCAGCATGCCTTCAATCACCAGCACCAGGGCTAACGCAGGCAATAGTTGATTCCACATAGTGTTATATTCCCTAATGCTTTTTACCAGAAGGGTCATTAAAATAACGGAAAAACGCTGAATTCGGCGATAGCAAAATGATATCACTGGGTTTGGAAAAGGTATTTTTATAAGCGTTTAAGCTACGATAAAACTTATAGAAGGATTGATCGTGGTTATACGCCTGAGCATAAATTTCTGTTGCCCGTGCATCGCCCTGACCGCGTGTAATTTCTGAATCACGACTTGCAGATGCGCGGATAACGCGAGCCTGCCGGTCTGCATCAGCACGAATACGCTCCGCCGCTTCCGCACCCTTGGAACGAAACTCTTTGGCGACACGTTCACGCTCGGCGCGCATACGGCGATAAACAGATTCAGTAACACGCTCCGGCAGATCTATTTTCTTAATCCGGACATCTACAACCTTGATACCCAGTTTTTTTGCCTTTGCTGATGCCCGTGCAGTCACAATGCCCATAATCTCGGTTCGATCACCGGAAATAACTTCCTGTACGGTACGTTTACCAAACTCATCGCGTAAGCCATTATTGATATTCTGGTATAGCAACCGCCCGGCCTGAGTTTCATCACCTTGTGTGGTTTTGTAATATTGCACAACGTCTGCAATACGCCATTTCACATAAGAATCAACAATTAAGTCCTTTTTCTCCAGTGTCAGAAAGCGTTCCGGTCTCTGGTCGATAGTTTGAATACGACGGTCAAACTTGCGCACATTAGTAATAAACGGCATTTTAAAATGCAGGCCCGGCTTGAAGTTTGAACCAATAATTTCACCAAATTTAAATACAATTGCATCCTGACGCTGATCTACGGTAAATACACTTGCCCATAACACCAGTAGTGCAACAGGTATCCCGAACTTAAATATATTCATAATCATTATTGCGTTCCTCTGCGACGTTGATTATTGCTACGGCTACGCTGACTCTGCTGAGAATGGCGTTGCTGCTGTTGCAGATTATCCAGCCGTTTTGTCAGATCGCCTGAGTTATGGTTTAACATTAACTTATCCAGTGGCAGATAGAGTAAATTATTATTACCCCTGGTATCAATCAGCACTTTGGAACTATTACTCAGCACCGATTCCATTGCATCTAAATAAAGCCTTTCCCGGGTAACAGCCGGTGATTTCCGGTACTGCGCCAACAACTGGGTAAAGCGACTGGCTTCACCTTCCGCATGATCCACCACCTCACTCTTGTAGGCTTCTGCTTCTTCGCGAATACGCGCAGCATCACCACGCGACTTCGGAATCACTCCGTTACTGTAGGTTTGTGCTTCATTTTTCAGGCGCTCTTCATCTTCACGTGCCTGAGTTACATCATCAAAAGCATTCTTTACTGCTTCCGGTGGTCGTGCATGTTGAATGTTGACCTTAACAATATGCATACCCGTGCCATAACTGTTCATAATTTTCTGGATAATATTCTTAACCTGTACCGCTATCTGACCGCGACCCTCGGTAATAATATAATCCATTTTTGCATGGCCGATACTCTGGCGTATGGCACTCTCTGCTGCCTGAGATAAAGTAATTTCAGGCATACGGACGTTAAATAAATAGTCGGTTGCATTGGTAATCTGATATTGCACCGAACCTTCCACATCCACGATATTCTCATCCTGTGTCAACATTGTGGCACGCAACGGAACTGTGTGAACCTGCATAACATCCACTTTGATAACCTTTTCAAAGGGTGCAGGAAGATGCCAGTGCAAGCCTCTCTGCGTGGTTTCAACATGTTTACCAAAAAGCAACACCACGCCACGTTCGGCTTCTTCTACCTTATAAAAACCCGTTGCTGCCCAGATGAGAAGCAGAATAACAGCCACGATACCAACCCCGATGATACCACCAGAGCCCGTTGCTTTATTACCGCCACCACTGCGTCCACTATTTCCACCATTTCCGCCAAACAGGCTGGAAAATTTCTTCTGTAATTTTTTAAATAGCTCATCTAAATCGGGCGGCCCCTGATTACTACCTCGATTTCCACCCCAAGGGTCTTTATTGCCATTACCGCCGGGTTCATTCCAGGCCATGCGCTTCTCTCCTGCATTATTATTGAAAACACCAGACTTATGAGCTGTACAAATTTGCAGATCAAAATAATTGAAGTTGTCTGGCTCAAGCATAATTGGTTTAGTGTTCATTTAAGGGTTACGGTAAAAGTTTCAACCGCACAAGCGCTGCATTTTACCTGAATATTACCGTAAGGAAACAGGATTTAGAGGTAAATTTATGAAAATAAAACGATCTGTGCAGGCAGACAGTCAATCACTGGCAAATTACTGTAGCATGTCACGTAGGGAAACCTGTTCCTGCCGGTCGATAAACTGCATATCACGCTGACGGATACTGACGGTGAGATGAAAATAACCCTGCTCATCAATGGTTTCATCCTTCACTGCCCCGGCTTCAAATAAACGCGCTCGCAGCCGCGTCTGCTGTGGCAGCAGGCACAGGACACCATCAATGGTTTCCTGACGAAAATGCTCAACCAGTGTCTGCTTTAACAGCTCAATACCCGCTCCACTTTGCGCTGATAACCAGATCCGTTTAACCTGACCTCGGTCATCACGATCCACTTCCGGCCGGGTACCGGTAAGATCAATTTTATTCATTACCTGAATTACCGGCACATTATCCGCCCCTATCTGTTCCAGCACCGATTCAACTTCAGCCCTGTTGGCCAATCGGTTTTCATCAGCCGAATCAATAATATGCAGTAATAACTGTGCCTCCGCTGTTTCCTGTAGTGTGGAACGAAAAGCGTCCACCAGATCATGTGGCAGGTGGCGGATAAAGCCGACGGTGTCCGCCATGATAACGCCAACATCTTTTGTCATTTGCAACTGGCGCAGAGTCGGATCCAGGGTAGCGAAAAGCTGATCGCGCACATAAACTTCACCATCAGTAAGGGAATTAAACAGACTGGACTTACCGGCATTGGTATACCCTACCAGCGAAACAGTTGGTACTTCGGCCTTCAGCCGCGACTGTCTGCCCTGCTCACGCTGTTTGCGCACTTTTTCCAGCCGCCGGTTAATCTGCTTAATACGAATGCCAAGCAGGCGGCGATCTGTCTCAAGCTGGGTTTCACCCGGCCCGCGTAACCCAATCCCTCCTTTCTGACGCTCAAGATGGGTCCAGCCGCGCACCAGCCGGGTTGAAAGATGTTTCAACTGCGCCAGCTCAACCTGTAATTTACCTTCAAATGTTCTTGCACGCTGGGCAAAAATATCCAGAATCAGGCCGGTGCGATCCAGTACGCGACATTCTATCAGCGCTTCCAGGTTACGTTCCTGCGATGCCTGCAGTGCGTGGTTAAACAGCACCAGATCCGCATCATGCTGTTTCACCAGTTCATGAATCTCCCTCGCCTTGCCGCTACCAATAAAATATTTTGGGTCAGGACGATTTCGACTGCTGGTGGTAATGGCAAGAATCTGCGCCCCGGATGACAGCACCAGTTCGCGGAATTCGGACAGATTTTCACGATGCGATTCATCATACACATCCATATGTACCAATATGGCACGCTGACCGATCTCGGCGCGTTCTTCAACCAGCACTTATAATCGTCCGAATGAATAAAAAAAAGAAAGAAAGAGTCATGAATAAACTACCCCACAGCAAGCTGATGGGGTAGTAACAGGCAGGGATGAATCATTCACACGATGCGGGCAAACATTGGCGTCGTTATCTTTAAAGCACCGACAGGCTTAATCCTGACTGTTACCATCATAGCTATCATCCGTCCATTTAATCTGCCGTGAGGGGACAACCGTTGAGATCGCATGTTTATATACCATCTGGGTAACCGTGTTTTTCAGTAACAGGGCAAACTGATCAAATGATTCTATCTGCCCCTGTAACTTAATACCATTGACCAGAAAAATAGAAACCGGTACATGCTCTTTTCGTAAAGCATTTAAATAAGGGTCCTGCAGGTGATGCCCTTTTGACATAGCCAACTCCTCGTTATTGTTATTATCGGAGACCTGTTGTAAAAACACTGACTCTCTGAATTATTTCATTGTGACAGCAGTTTTTTCTAACAGTTCGTTATTATTATTTATGTCCTTACAGATGGCAGTATCTGCCTTAATATCTCCCCACTATGATAGTAGGATTCTGATTTTTTTCAGAATTTTATTCGTATTTAGTTGTG
>VAOX01057161.1_pt1 | contig 24876 bp, 24 predicted proteins | sample 3393891 | NCBI WGS metagenome assembly VAOX01 (sample SAMN08290429, study PRJNA428436) | hydrothermal vent metagenome | isolation source: Deep-sea hydrothermal vent chimney | place: Indian Ocean: Southwest Indian Ridge | depth 2822 m m | reverse complement strand
TACGAGTAAATAGGGGACCAAAAATAGGGGACAGACCACGTTTTAATATTAGATATTAAAACGTGGTCTGTCCCCTATTTTTGGTCTGTCCCTATTTTTTGTCCCCTATTTACTCCTCTTGAAAACCCTTTATAATGGCCCCACGTTCTAAGTATAGCTTTAGTTATATTTGGAGCTTTTGGGGGCGACCAGGTTTCGACGTGGATCACAAAACCCGAAGTGCATGTCGAGGAGCAGTCACCTCGTAAATACATCTGCAAAAAACTTATAGTTGCCAACGACGACAACTACGCTCTAGCCGCTTAAGTCGGTTAGCCTTTGACCGAAGCCGTGCTTGTGCGTTCGGGTCTGCTTGCAGACATTCAAAGGTCATTCTCACAAGATCGTGTGGACTGCTGTCTGGTCGGAAAACACTAAACTCTTAACCGGAATCGCTGGTTGTGATCCCTGTTCGTCGGGTAGCAAACAGTTAAACTAATTGGCGAAATAAGCATGTAGAGCTGACGGCGGAGTATTTGCGGACGCGGGTTCGATCAACAAAGGTCGCCTTTACTCGTAAGAGTAAAGTGAACAACGGGGCTCACATCGGTGAAACCTAACGTAATCAAATATATTTTTGATTATTACGGCAATACCGAGGGGTAAGAAGAGGGCTAACCTCATGCTTGCCCTGTAGAGACTTATAGACTCACTGATTTGATATTTTATAAATAATGTCAGACGAGTGAATACTAGGATTGGCAATCAAACAACATTGCTAATAACACGCCCCGCCCCATCATTTTTTATTATTGATGGGTGAAGGTATAGTCCAGGCCTGATTGAAAATTCAGGAATCACTGTCCCGCCGCCTCCACCAAACCCATTCCCGGTTACTGGTTTTAAACCAACTACCGGGAATACCTAATTTCACAAGACAGTGCTAGACAAGCATGACTCACTATAAACAAACCCATAAATTAACACTCGTTGATGCATCCTATATAGCAGGCCTGATTGATGGCGAAGGAACCGTCACACTGACTCGCAAACATAAAAATGAGAATCGTCAACTTGCTGTAAGCATTAGCAATACCGAAATGCCACTATTGGATTTTGTTCTGCAAACGGTTGGCACGGGCAAAATCACCAACAAACGAGTTGTCAGCGAAAAACATACACCGAGCTTCGTTTACGCTGTCTATAATCGACAAGCACTAGACCTGCTGGAGCAATTTACTCCTTATCTTCGAACATATAAATATAAACGTGCAACTATAATTCTTAAAAACTATATTAATCTCACCGCACGAAATGGAAAATATTCAGACGAACTAATAGCAAGACGAAGGGAATTTGAGCAGGCGGTATTAACAACCACCTCCAAAAGTATTTAATTATTGAACAACACATTAAAATCGGTTCTGATACAGAAAAACACTATTTTTTTATCTACATGAATTAAACTAATGCTAACTCTAGCCTGAATTTACGCTTTTCCCAGTCTGGCATCATTCTTTCTAACAGGTCGTAAAAACGTTTACTATGATCGTGGTATTTAGGATGACATAGCTCATGGGTAATGACATATTCAATACTGCCCATAGGCGTTCTAATTAAATTAATATTGAGCGTTAGATTCCCTTTTTTTGATAAGCTGCCCCCACCTTGTCTTCATTCGCCTGATATGAATCTCTGGTTTATTTACTGAATGGCTCTTAAACCTCTCCCAACATCGGTCAAAATATTTCTGAAATTTGTCGTGCGCTCTTAAAGCATACCAATCATCTAAAAGATTTTTAATCGTTTCAGAATCATTAGCCGAACTGGTGGTAACAAAAAAATAACCACGTTGTAATTTAACACTATCAGTTTCACCAGACTGTACCTTTAACCTATACTGCTTGCCTAAATAAAGGTGCGTTTCTCCACTTAAGTATTGCCGTTCTGGCGTTTTCGGTTCAAACTGACGAAAGAAGTTAATCTGTTTACTAAATCCATCGGGCACGCTTCTTAATCCGTATTTCTATTCCTTCGTAGACTGTTTTCAAAGGTGCCTTGATTACAACACTTTTATCAGGCAAAACTGCTATTTCCGTTGTTTGGCGATCAGCGTAGAGAATGCTGAACATAATATTTTGCTTACCGTAAACAACAGAACCACTGCTAATACTCATTACTGCATCCTGTGACGAGCAACTTGCATTGTTTTATGTAAAATTTCGTCCATTTGCTGGATAGATAATTCGAGACCACGTTTCCCTTTAATTTCATCAAATAGGGGACGGACCACGTTTGTTATTCACACTATCAGATTTATTTTTAATAAAAACCTTAATGTGAAAAATAAACGTGGTCTGTCCCCTATTTAGTTGAAAAATAAACGTGGTCTGTCCCCTATTTATTAAAATCGGGACTACCCGCTTCATCGTGCTTTCCCTGTCGGCTAGCACCAAAAACATTTCATTTATTCAATCACCATATCTTTAACCCAAACCTTAAAACTGGACTTGGTATCATCACCATCGGAGACAAGCCATAAACCAACAGTCGACACTGCTTGTTTTAGATTAATAGTGACTTTTTGATAATCACTGCCTGTACCAACGCTCGCCACACTAAAATTCTTGATGCTACTACTGTAAGGACTAAACCATGTTGTACCTGGCACATGTTGCGCATTAACAAAGTACACTTGCATACCGTCTGAAGGATGTTTCAAGTACTGCCTCGTTAACTTTATCCATGACGGAGCAAAGAAAGGAATAGAAGAAGCTTTACCAGAAACCATCAAGCCCACTCTAAAGTAACTATCATCACCTTGTTTACTAGCTTCGATCGCCGCAGTTTTGAGTTTAAGTTTGCCAGAAATCTTCCATTTGAAACTTATTCGTTTGACTAACTGAGGCTTCGAGAACGGCAACAGTAATGTAGACGCAGAGCTATTCACAGTCGCGATTAGAAGCTTTTCTCTCAATTGGTATTGCGTAGGAGCAATCCCTTTATAAGTTATCGACTTAAAATTTGACCCATCAAATATAATCTCGGTTGCCAACACTCTGCCAGAGACTAATTGACCCGTCATCAACGACAGGATTATCACTATCATTTTATATAAACTTACCTTTATCAAAACTCACCCTCATGTTGTAACTTAAATTAGAGCGTAGTGTCACTATACTAGATATAACACTATACCCGGCAGCGCAAGAAACTATTGCTTGAGTAACATACATAATTACGCCGATAAAGGCAGCTCAAGAAATTATTGTCTGAATAACGTACAGAGTAATAATACCGACAAAGACTGTGATTATTACTCTATCAATATCACATTCTAAACTTGCTCATACCCCCTGATAACATCATTCCCGCAGAAACCGCATACCAAATAAAAATCACCGCAATTACGATAGTAATCCAGGAAAATATTTTTACAATTATTGGCATATCCACTTTAAAGCTAAGCTCCAACATGCGTGTTAATATATAAAACCCAATTAAAAGCCCAAATATCACCATAATTTTTCTCCAACAAGATAATCGTGAGATATATTAGAGCTTAGTCCAATTTTACTCATTTTTAATGATACCTACTAAGAGAATAAGCACTCAAATTTTTCCTTTAGCTTGATATATATTGGCCCTGGACACTCACTAACGAGATGACCATCAATCTCACGCACAGGTATTAGTTCAGCTCCTGTGCCTGTTAAAAATACCTCATCAGCGGTATATAAATCATGAACCGTTAAACGAGTTTGTGATACTTCAAATCCAATTGCATCTGCAAGCTTGATTACTTCGGCTCGTGTTATTCCTGCCAACACCCCCTCCGTAATTGCAGGGGTAGAAATCATACCATTTTTGATTACAAATATATTTTCAGTACTGGCCTCAGCAACAAACCCCTGTGCATTCAACATAATCGCTTCATCAGCACCGGTGACGGTCGCCTGCTGACGAGCCAGTATATTATTAAGATAATTAAGACTCTTGATTTGTGGGCTCAACATATCATTTGATATGCGCCTAACAGTACTGACCATAAGCTTTAGACCTTGCTGCATCTCCTGGCTGGAAGCTAATTGCAAGGGACTCAAAATCATTATGACCGACGACTTAACACAACTGCGCGGGTCGATGCCTAACGAACCTACTCCGCGAGTAACCAGTAATCGAATATACGCATTATCTTGTTTTTCACGTAGTGATAGTTGAATCAATTTATTTAAGGCTGCTTCAATTTCTGTATCACTATAAGGCATTCTAATTGACAAGGCTGCTAGTGAATCTCGCAAGCGACTTAAATGTGCTTCCAGGCGGAACATTTTTCCCTTATAAAACCTGATTCCCTCGAATACCCCATCCCCGTACAATAAACCATGGTCAAACACCGAGATCGTTGCCTCTTGTGGGTTGACAACGACGCCATCAATCCAACAGTAACTATTGTTCATAATTGATTTAGGATTAATTCCAGTTTGCTCATGATTTCTATTATCATCACTAATACATGACTGTTTATCACCATCATTATTCATGATCATATAGCTCCGCTTTAAATACCATTTTTGTTTTTCCACGTAATAAAATATGCCTATCAATAACCGTCATTTCAACCGCACCTCCCCTTACTGATAACTGCACCGCCTTTAAATCCATTCTATTTAATTTCTCTGCCCAATAAGGTCCCGCAAGGCAATAAGCCGACCCCGTCACAGGATCTTCATTAATTCCACACGAGGGCGCAAAAACTCTAACAATAAAATCATATGGCTTATGAAGATCCGCAATGGCGGTCACAATTATCAAACGAGCATCAATAGTGGCCAACCTGGCAAAATCAGGATTAACTTTTTTGAGTTGCTGTTCGTTATTCAGAACGACTAAATAATCTTTACTGCCTCGTATCAATTCAACTTGCTCACCATCACCTGAACTGGCAAACAACCCTAATGATTCAAGCAATGGCCTGCGCTTAATCGTAGACGCTATATCATCGCCGCATCCGACATCGAGCGGCAACTTTAGCTCAATGACATCTTCCTCTTGACGTGCCGTTAGAACCCCACTAAGTGTTTCAAAATGAATACTCTGAGACGAATCACAGTAGCCCTCATGCCATAACACCTTTGCGGCGGCTAAAGTAGCATGCCCACAAAGACTCATTTCAGTGGTAGGCGTAAACCATTTTAATTGGTACAAGGTAGTCGGCGCCTGTTTTCCGCTTGCCGTCCTCGCAAGAATAATAAACGCAGTCTCGGACAAATTCATTTCTGCAGCCACTTGTACCATCCAGTTATCGGACATTGGTTTTCGCAAAAGGCACACTGCTGCCGGATTGCCTTTATAAAGCTGGTCAGTAAATGCATCGACTTGAAATAGTGGGATAGTCATATATTGATCCTTAAATATCTAAGGAGCCTCTGATTAATTTTGGTTAATGAGATTGCTGTTCAGAAATATCAGTGGCAAGGCGAATATTGCAGCTAATAGTACGGCTATTGACAAGATTTTCAACGTAGTCATTGATATTTAAGGGCAGTAAGATCGTAATCATGAATTGATCAGAGGCTCCCTAAATACACACTTTTCATTTTCACTCTACTACCAATCAGAAGGGATAACGTCCTCATTGACCAACACCAATATAAACATCATACTGAATAGCAGTACAGATACAGTTTATATTTATTTCAACCAGTACAGTTAAGGGCGCACATGCTTTATCAACAAATTGCCAACGAAATAGCATTGCAAATCAAGAACGGTCAATTTCAGGCGGATGATAAACTCCCCGGGGTTCGCAAGCTTAGCGCGTTGTTTCAAGTGAGTGTTTCTACCATTATTCAAGCGCACCAGATATTGGAAGATCAGGGTCTTATTGAGGCGAAATCTCGTTCAGGCTACTATGTGCAAGCACAGCTTGCGCCTCTCGCTTCTCCAACAACGTCTAAACCTAAACGCATACCGCAATTAGTCACAGGTCAAGCGCTAGTACTCGAGCTTTTAAAGGCCGCTAACCACCCTTCTATTCTGCCGCTTGGTGCTGCCGTTCCACATTCCAGTTTTTTACCTTTAAAAACAGTTAGACATTCAATGCAATCCGTTATTCGGCAGCATTCAGGGAAAGAACATAAACTACTGGATTACCTGTTTCCCCCAGGAGATCTATCGTTAAGACAGCAAATTGCCAAACGCATGAGACTTGCTCGCTGCGCCTGTCATGTAGATGATATTGTTATCACTAATGGTTGCCAGGAAGCACTCAATATCGCATTCAAAAGCGTGGTAAAACCAGGTGGGATTATCGCTATTGAGTCGCCCGTTTTTTACGGTCTGTTACAGGTTATTGAGTCACTGGGGATGCGTGCACTTGAAATTTCAACTGACCCGCAACAAGGCATGGACCTTGACGCATTAGAGTCGGCCATAAAACGATGGCCGATCGAAGCCGTGGCCGTCGTCGCTAATTTTAGTAATCCTCTTGGTTATTGTATGCCAGACGAAAAGAAAAAATCTCTGGTGGCATTGCTGGCCAAAAGTAAAATTCCTCTAATCGAAGACGATGTATACGGCGAGCTTGGATTCTCAACTCAATATCGCCAGTCCAGACCGACTGCGCTTAAAGCTTACGACAAATCGAATTCTGTGATTTATTGCTCTTCCTTTTCAAAATCAATCGCTCCTGGATTACGAGTCGGCTGGATTATTCCTGGGAAAAACTTTGCACAGGCAGAGTTCAATAAATACGTGACAAATCTAGCGACCCCCGCCTTGCCTCAACTCGCACTTGCAGATTTTATCGCTAAGGGCTTGTATGACCGATATCTAAAGCGCGTAAAAGAACAGTACCAAGCTCAAGTATCCAGAGTGACTCACTTCATTAGCCAGTATTTTCCTCCAGGCACTAAAATAACTCAGCCTCTAGGAGGGTTTGTAGTGTGGGTTGAATTGCCTCGTGCGAACAAGTCTATGCTTATTTACAAGGCCGCGATTAAAAAAAATATTAGTATTGCGCCTGGGCCAATATTTTCAGCATCGGGACGGTATGCAAACTTTATACGGATTAGCTGCGCACAACCATGGGATAAAAAAATGGAAGAAGGGTTAAAAACACTAGGTACACTTATAAAAACTTAACTCGCTCTTCAGAGGCCCAATAAAGACTAAAGCAAACACTGCATGAAAATTTCTACTACTAAAACTATCAGCAAAAACTCTGTTGGATTTATGATTTACGTATTCATATTCACTTATCACCTTGCTAATTTTAACGACTGACAAAGTGTCAAATACAAATTTCACTCGCAATAGTTCAATTTCTACAACATACGAGCAAAACTATAAAACCATAACCGCCCGTTAACTGTACACTTCACCTGATATCATTTATCAATATCAGGACCTGCAAGTAATACAATATCCATTCGAACTTTTATCTAACGACTAATATAACGAGCAAAAAGAGACACTGTGCAGGAACTAACGAACATGCTACGGGTACATCTATCTATGCTGCTAAAAGCTCGGCAACAAACCAGTTACTGAACTCTACAAATTTTAGTCTATCGTAGTAACGTTGACAGCTGCCGGGCCCTTTTTGCCTTGCTCAGTGTCAAAATTTACTTTTTGGCCTTCCGCTAACGATTTGAAACCGTCTGCCTGAATCGCTGAGTGATGTACAAATACATCAGCACCGCCATCATCAGGGCTGATAAATCCAAATCCTTTACTATCGTTAAACCACTTAACTGTTCCTGTAGCCATGTTGTTACCTCTGATTAAACTAAGTATAGATTCTAGCGGATAATTACAAAAAAGGAAGGGTTTACACGAAAATTACTGCAAATTAACGCCAAAAATCAGTGTGCTAGGAATAAATCAGCTTAAAACCGCTGATGAGAGCCTCGATATTAATATATTAGATTTCTTGAATATATTAATATCTAAACATCCTCGACAACACTCGCCCCTGACACGGCTATTTTTGCGCAACCCATAAAAGCTGACAATGACACAATTAGTGAGCTAGGTTCTTTTGCGTATTAATGATAATGTAGCCGCAATCAATCCAAATTATTCAGGTACGATTCATTTGCCGGCCTCTAAACTCCTTGTGATACTACCCATAACATAACCTTTAGAGCATATTGTTAAGTTGAACTCAACTGCAGCACTTACAACCAATCAAAAAGCGGGATATAAATGACTCACTTATTTAAAATAATGACAACTCACATAACAACAACACTAGTACTATTATCGAGCGCATCATTTGCAGCCCCTGGTAACAGTTTTAAGACTCAATTCACCGCCATTACACCTGGAACAGTGAGTCGACTGAGCGTAGAAAAACAATTTAAAACCAGCGACTTTATTGGCACTTGGCAAGCATCACTTTTTCAAAAAAGCCCCGACGGCCAGACATCGGTGAGTGCGACCGGTGCACTCACCTACCAGCCCAATGGGAAATCTGTAGGACAGATGAAAATAATCGTTTCAGGTATCGATCCATCAGGACAAGCCTTCAAACTCCACTATAAGCTCTCGTCGCAAGGTACCTGGTCTATAAAAGGTAACTTGCTAACAGAAACAGTCACTTCTATTCAAGGAGGGCTTAATAAAATGCAAACGGGCTCTCAAATTACTGAGCTGAACAAATTATCGTCAGAACGCAGGAATAAGATTCTTGTCGCTGCGCCCAAGATAAAGGATCTTATCCCCACAAATGTTCCTGATAATCTGACCATCAGAGCGGTCACGCCCACCAATATTATTTTAAAAAATAAGACCGGCACCATTATTACACTCACTCGTACGGCACATCCTATTGCTACACAGCTCCCTGCAGCACCAGCACAGCCTACTCCAGCAGCACCCGCACAAGCTGCACCAATAAAACCTGGCACAAGGAGTCCGTCCACACCAAAACCTACTGCCAGCAGCCCTGCCATAACACCTGTTAAAGCCACCAGTTTTTACGGTCGCTGGAATGCCAAGCTGACTAAAAAAGATCCTGCAAGCGGGAATTTAATCACTTTAACTGGCGCGATTACTTACAAGAGTGATAACTCATTCTCGACCAGGATTATTGTCAACATAAGTGGCATGAATGGAAACACTCCTTTTGCACTCACCTATAATCTTTGGACAAAAGGGACATGGGGCGTCAATAACAATATATTGACTGAAACTATTACTGATGTGAAGTCAATCCCGGTTACTGTTAAAAACGGTGAACGGACAATTACTGTCGCAACCTTACCCGTAGAACAACGTAATAAAGTGATTGCCAATCTCCCAAACATGAGCGCAATGTTCCCAAAAAATACACCTGAGGCCTCCAGGATCTTAAAAGTTTCTGCAAACGAACTTACCATTAGCTCTGAAGGAGATACCTATACTTTAAAGCGCGATGGAGCAAAATAAATCACACAGGAAATTGCTGACTAGTTAAAATTAGACACAACCAAAATACCGTGGCAAGTATTTTGGTTTAGTGGTTATTTACAACTGTTTACCAAAATAGCTCACAGCCAATATATTATAAAGAATTGTTCCGTCTTCCCGTTATAATAGGTTCAGGGACGGTTCATTTAATCAGTGTTAAACTTGGTGAGCTGACCACATTTACCTTAGGGAGCCTCTGATCAATTCATGATTACGACTTTACTGTCCTTAAATATCAGTGACTACGTTGAAAATCTTGCCAATAGCCGTGCTATTAGCTGCAATCTTCGCCTTGCCACTGATATTTCTGAACAGCAGTCTCATTAACCAGAATTAATCAGAGGCTCCCTGGTTTTTTGATGGTATTAAAGAAAGAAACCCGATCTATAATGAACAAAAATTCTAGAGTGAGAAAACCATGACGACTCAATCAAAATTTATTGGCGCAAGCATAGCCCTAGCATCATTTCTAGTCATATCAGGCGTAAGTGCAGTCGCACCTACTCCTATGGAGCCGGAGAGCTCCTCTCCGCCGATTCCTGTCGATTCCGTACTAACGGCACCCGGGTTAATCACGGCCAACCAGGCAACTACAGCTCAATTTTACGGCCAATGGGAAGCGAGCCTCGCCAAGAAAGATCCTTTAAGTGGCAACCTGGTTAATATCAAAGGCACAGTACAGTACAAAAATAAAAATACTTTCTCTTCTCAGGTTGAAGTCAAAATAAGTGGCATAAAAGCCAATGTCCCCTTTTCCTTAACTTATAAACTCTGGACCAAAGGGACCTGGAATATTAAAAATAACGTTCTTACCGAAACCACTACAGACATTAAATCTATACCCACCCTAATCCAAAATGGCCAACAAATAATTAATATCGCCGCACTACCACTCGACCGGCAAACCAAAGTGATTGCGAGCCTTCCAAATATGGACGCGATATTTCCAAAAAACGTCCCGGAAACCTCAAAAATTATCAAAGTGTCCGCCAATGAGTTAACCATTAATTCAGATGGTGAAGTGCTTGTTTTAACCCGTGTTTCAACAAAATAAGCAAAACAATCAACAATCCCACTTCGGCTACAGAGATCAATCAGCTACAATTTCCTGCTTGATCTCCAGTCCTTACCAATTTGCCGGCCCAAGCTGATAGAATTCATCAAGCTGTGCATACAAATCAGGGTGCCTAGCCTGCAAAACCTTCGGTAACTCAAAAAATAACTCGCTTACCACCGCAAAAAATTCAGCAGGTGATGTTGCTCCATAAGAATCAATTACCGTCTCATTGCCTTGTGCAAGGTCTTCTCTTAATGTTTCATACTCTGAATTTAGTACTGATCCCCACTGTTCATATAGCACGGACGAATTAAGTAAAGGCACTCCCTCTGAGTTTACATTTTGTTGGTCAAGTCTGTGTGCAAACTCATGAATCACTACATTGTGACCCGGCGACTCGCCGCGTGCGTCATTAAGCACTTCGTCCCATGACAATACCACTATCCCCCTTTCCCATGACTCACCCACTCGTAACGACTTCTCCTGAGATACCACTAAGCCATCTCTCACTTCTTCATCGGCATAATACGCAGAGGGATAAACCATGATCGAGTGAAATTCAGGATACACTTTGTTATCACCATAAAGCAGCAATAGACAGGCTTGGGCTGCAATCGTCAGTCGAATTTCATCGGTCATTTCAAGATCTGCACAGGCTATAAACTGCTTATCATTTAAGAACAAATTAATATAGCCATAAAGATCCTTTTTATACTGACGTGGCAAGCGACGAAAAACAGTCACATTATCATTTAAATAATTCTGCCATTTTTTACTTAATCCTCTCTGTCTAAGCTGTTGCTCCTTACCCGATTTCATTTTCTTCAAATAGAACCAAACAAGCAACAGGCTTAACACTACTCCCAATACAATATAATCGTTTACTAACACCCTTCTCTCCGTTCAATACAGTAACTTTAAAAGCTTTATACCTTTAGGGAACCTTAGATGACTCACATCCAAAAGATTCAGCTCAGGTTCATAAAAATCTGTGATTCATTCAGTTTCAGTTAAGGAGGTCCACATTACTATATGCGGCATACAAACAATTATACAAGCCCGACGGGTGGAGAAACAGAGATGAGTAACATGAACGAACTCGAATTTGTAAATTACGTACAAATCAGCACAATGATTGCAACGTCAGGACAACTGACTCGCGAACAAATTAAATATGTATCCAACCAGGGCTATACTACCATAGTTAACCTGGCACCTCATACCGCACAAGATGCGATGCCTGACGAAGGAAAAATTGTCGCATCGAATTTTATGACCTATATTAATATTCCGGTACTTTACGAGGATCCACAACTGGATCAGCTAAAAATGTTTAGCGCAGTAATGGCCACACTTGCGGAACAAAAAGTTTGGGTACATTGCGCTAAAAACACAAGAGTCGCGGCCTTTATGTATTTGTATCAGCGTTATGAACAAGGCCTTAGCCATGAACAGGCTTTATCAGAAATGTTTAAGAAATGGACGCCTGATCAAACCTGGCTAGAGTTTTTTGACGAAGCTGAAGCGGATCTATATAGCTCAGAAGTATCTCAAAAAAAACTTCTAATCAGAGTAGCGTGAAACTGGAACGGCAATAAGATTATGACAATAGTAAGACCGAGAAAACAGTCAGGTTATGATACTAAACATAAGACAAGCACCCTATTCCCTGCTTGTCTTATCTGTCAGTGATCGTCACCTTGTTGACATAACAAACACTACCCCAATATGCATCATATATTTCAAATCTCTACTACCTGCCCGATCAAGTAACTCTAGACTATTGGGACACCGTACTGACATCACACCTTATTCGCATTAATAATTCAATTACTTCAATTGGTATCTAAAGACATTTCGTGTGCAATTAGAGAGTACAGATGTCTATAATAATGTTCCGTCATCGTTAACGGCGCGAACAACGCCGCTTACGATATACCTTGCGATGACAAATCTTACGTGGGCTACGAATCTGACGACAACGTCGTGTGGTACTTTGCACGTTTTTGCAACTCGTTGCGTAAACAGTTCTAACGGCACAGGTCCTCTTGCGTTTTGCAATAACCTTGCATTCTTGCTGCCCTAAAGGGCCTCGACAACGCCTGACTCGTACCGTACGTACCGAGCAAACTTTTCGTTGAACAGGTTTTCTTTTGCATATCCTTTTGACGGTACGATAGTTTTTGCAGCGACGACGTTTAATATAGCGAGTTCTACATTTTCTGCGATACACTCTAACAGTACGGCAATTTCTAGCCAAGAGAATCCTCTCTTGTTGAATACTATTGCTCTTTTTGATTTTAGCCTTAGGAAATGACTGGTCAACGGCACCCACATAATCACTCTGCCGCTTTCCGCCTGCTACATCGCTTTGTGTCACGGCATACACAAACCCTGAATAATACAATTGAACAAGTACGATAACTAGCACGTTAAGAATAAACTTCAGATTATAAACATGCCTACCAGGCAAACCAGCAACCATTTGCTTTCCTCTTATTATAAACATATCTCATGGTATTTGATAATACAAAATCAAATTATAGTTCAGATTTTCATCTCAATCATATAAACTCGCCTATTATTTTCAGTATCAGTGAATATCCTGGTGTAACGCATAGGTAACTTATTAATGACTAGTCGAAAATTATTTTCACTTGCTTTTACAATCAGTCTTATATTTATATCAGGTGTAAGTTACAGCGAACAATGTATCACCAACAACCTCACGACACCTCAAGTCTCACGGCAAGACTGGATAAACCCAAAAATTGAAACCGATTACTATCTACTAGCATTATCTTGGTCACCACAACATTGTTACAATAAGCGCAAAAGTCGTCAGCACAAATTTCAATGCAAGTTAAATAAATTTGGTTTCGTCGTTCACGGACTTTGGCCGCAATCGGCGCAAGCACGAAACAAACGCGGGCATCCAAGATTTTGTAACGCAACTCGTCTATTATCAAAAGACCTGATCCGCCAATATATCTGTATTGTGCCTGGAGTGCAGTTAATGCAGTCGCAATGGGACAAGCATGGAAATTGTGCTTTTCAATCTGCCAGCCAATATTTCGCCACTATTGCCACACTATGGAAGACATTAAAACGACCAAGCACTAAGGCCATGAAAAGTCGACGCTATACTGTTAGTAGCCTAAAACAACTTCTCGTCAATATGAACACGCCCAAGCTGCAGAGCAGTCATATTCGCATTAGAATTAATCGCGCCAATTACCTGCGAGAGATATTTATTTGTTACGACAAAAATTTCCAAACGACGGACTGTCGCAGCAAACCGCTAAAAGATCAATTTATAAAAATAGCGACGCCACGTTGAGTCGCAATTTAGAAACAGTAGCAGCAGAATGCCTGGTTCGTTATTTTTTATACTGAATTGATAACCTGGACTTCTATCTATAATGCACAGCGGTAACTCCTTATATATTGTACGGTTAACTATGCTACTCTCTATGCCACGAGCTTAATACATGATTATTAGAGTGATTTCGTGATCTGGTTCAAATTCGCTCGGCAGTTTGATATAAAGTCATAGAAACAAAGGCCGATATTACTCTGTAAGCAACTCTACATTACGCAGTTTTAACAGGGCCTTACCGTCTTACGCTATAAGCACAAGGGAAATTAGCCTATTACATTGTCTCTGACAATGCACGGCAGTCAGTGTATTTATGTTCAATTTGCAGCAACTAAAGAATGTCTATATCAAATTTAGCCTAAGGCTGTATGATTACTTCGTCAGAAAACTCTCCAAAATTTCAATTAAAGTGTATTTTCTGATTTTTGCCGCGCTATTTTCATTGCTATTAACCGCTCTCATAATCACCCCCTATATTATTCGCGACACAATCACTAAAAGCTTACACGCACTCGGGAATAAACACGTCACCATTAATGATGTTGATTTTAATCCGTTCACTGGCTATTTAGCAGTGCATGGCATTAACGCCTATCATGGCAAGCATCCTGAACTCAAAATACGCTCGATTATCGCGACTCTTAATTGGCGGAAGGCCTTAAACAACCATATAGTGGCAGATTCTATACGAGTGTCAGGCGCCCTACTGACTATTCGCTATAAAAAAAACCGTTGGTATATCGGTGGATTTCCCGTAAAGAAAACTAAAAAGAGTTCGAACAATAAGAAGATACTGGATTTTTACATAAAAAAAGCAGCATTACGAAATATTAATCTTCGATTTATTAGTGGACTGACAAAACGTAGCGCATTTATACGTCAAATTGACCTCGCGGGCCTTAATTCAAAAACGATTAAACGTCATGGACAGCTCAGAATTACCGGGACAACCCAGGGGGCGCGCTACGACATTAACGCGCTACTCACACCTTTTGCAAAAGTTCCCAGTTTCGAATTCAGAGTAAGCCTTAAACATTTTCCTGCAAAAGAATTGCAAATGTTTGTTCGTCAGAAAAGATTCAAGACGAACGGTACGGTTAGCTATACCGGTACGTGGATTATTAATGTCAACGCAGACAAAACGATCAGGGTACGGCAACAAGGCAACGCACAATTTTACGTAAAACAATTTAGCTCACCAAAAATGCGCATCGGCTCTAGAGCAATTAAAGTTTCACTACGCTCTAATTCGCTGATTAATATTTTGAATGGGACAAGCAAGACCAACATAAAGTACACTGCTCGCGCGCCAATGATGGATTTAACTCCCCGTAATGGCACTTATAAAATGCAACTTAAAAATATTTATGCGTCGGGTAAAGTCACCTTATTCAAATCCCATAAAGCGACTAGCGTCGTTGTTGCTGCCAGCGCCAGCATTCGTAAATTCAGTAGCACAGACCGGCAAGCAAAAATAAAACTACTCAATGCCGAGAATATTCGATTGTCCAAGATTAGCTATTCAAAAAGAAAGGGCATCAATATTGGTCAAATCAGAACTGGCAAGCTGGCCTTCGCCCAGACAGTGAAACGTCGTGTGGGCATGCTTGGAGAATTTAACAGGCGGCTAATAGACGCAAAATCCATGTTAATTAGAAGGCTACACATCAATACCAGACGAGGCCCCAAAATATCTATTGATGGAATTTACCCGAGAAATTTACGCATTTCACTTTTCAGAAATACAAATAGATGGCCAGTTCTTGCGCGAACAAAAAAATCCACTAAAAAACTAAAACTCGACTTGCCCCCTTTAACGATAAAGCAAATAACATTAAGAGGATATAACTTGATTACCCTCTATGATCGAAGCTTTAAATCTGAGTTTAAATCTCGAATTCGCATTCGTCAGTTTAAAATTAAAAGTATCAACACACGACAATTAAATAAGAAAAGCACATTTCTATTCAGTGGCATCGCTGACAACTATACGCGATTCCGCTTTACGGGAGACATAAAACCTTTTACCAAAAATATAAATCTTAGACTTTATGGTTACATAAAGGAACTCCTGCTTAGGAAGTTTAGTCGTTACACCAAACGCTACTATGGATATCAAATTACATCTGGACATCTTGATGCTCGATTCAAGTTATTCATCAAAAATAGTAAACTTTCCGGGAGTAACGTTATCATCTTTCGTCGACTTGCAGTCAAACGAACGACACGACACTCTCTAGATAAAAGCAAAAGAAAACTGCCCATTAGAACGGTTATAAAGCTACTCAGTAATTCCAAAAATGAAATTAAGATCACGGTCCCGAATTCAGGTAACCTTAACGACCCAAATTTTCAGTTTGGAATTAATTACAAAAAAGCATTTAATTCGGCTTTTAAACGTGGTCTGATCCTGGCATTGAAATATACACAGCCGGTAGGCCAGGCTTTTACATTACTATCATCTGCCAGGCGACTAATCACCTCTTTTCGCATGAAACCTGTTCGCTTCCGTGGAGGCTCTAAATATTTAAGCTTTGGGAGTCGCTGGGGACTAAAAAAAGTCGCCAAAATCATGAGAAAAAAGAAAAAAGTGACCGTAAAGCTGTGCTCAGTCTATACCAATGCAGACATTGAATTTTTTCAAGTGGAATCCAGTCAAAGCAGAAGAAGTAGAAGATGGGCAATTAGAAAGGCTAGGCGCTTAAGCGTTCAACGAGCAACACAGGTTAAAAAATACATGGTTAAAAAACTTAAAATCAGTTCTGGAAGATTGTTTTTATGCAGGCCTACATACGATAAACGTGACAACAAACGTCCTCGCGTAAAAATTTCAATATGAACACTATACCGGGACAGGCTTCTCTATGCCGTACCCTTGCGCAAAATCGATCCCCATTTCAGTTAATTTATTCAAAACGGAATCACTCTCTACAAATTCTGCGATAATCCCCAAACCCGCTACATGCCCAATCCTGGTAATAGATTCAACGATAGCCAAATCAACATCATCATTAAGCAAGCCCATTATAAAAGACCCGTCAATCTTTAAGTAGTCTACCGGAAGTGACTTGAGGTATGAATATGAACTTAATCCAGCACCAAAATCGTCAAGCGCAAAATAACTTCCTTCATGACGAATCTTACGCATAAATTCCAACGCCAAATTAAGATTTGCGATAGCAGCAGTTTCTGTGATTTCAAAACAAATTAAATTTGGCGGAATCGCATATTGTTTCAATTTTTTCTGGATATAAGAGTAAATACCATGGTCACACAATGAATTTCCTGAAAGGTTAATAAAACACGAATAAATCTGACCACAGCTAATCGACTTGGACAAACTGAGAAACACTTGATTCACCACCCAGCGATCAATGTCCTCCATTAAATTATATCTTTCTGCTGCCGGGATAAAAGTGTCCGGCATAGTCAGAGAACCATCATCATTTTTTATTCTAACCAAAAACTCATAAGCAGGTATAGTGTTGTCAGCAGGTCGTAATGAGACTATTTTTTGTTTATACAATACGAAAGAATCATTTTCCAATGCATGCTTAATACGGGATACCCAGTTCATCTCCGCATGACGCTGTACCAGAGAGTCATCATCTTTACTATAAACTTGAATACGATTACGTCCGAGATCTTTGGCGGCATAACACGCCATATCTGCTGCACTGAGAATATCATGGTAACTGTCGTACTCCGAAGTCACCATTGCCAACCCCAGACTCGCGCTAACGCTAAAGTTTTTACCATCCCATTCAAATCGGTAATTCTTGATACTTTGTAATATTTTCTCTGCAATGTGCTGTGCTTGCGCCAATGGGCAAGACTCGAGCAAGACACCAAATTCATCTCCGCCAAGGCGGGCAAGAGTATCGTTGTCGCGTATTAAATGACCTATTTCAGAGGTGATGGCCTTCAACAATTCGTCACCAGCAAGATGGCCACAAGTATCATTTACTATTTTAAATTGGTCCAGGTCGATATAAAGCAAGGCATGGGATTGTTCTGGATCGCTTGAACTTTCAAGTGCTTTCTGCAAGCGCGCTTCAAATTCTACTCGATTATTCAGGCCTGTAAGCGCATCGTGGTTCTGAAGATACTGAATAGTATCTTCAGCCTTTCTTCTAGCTCTCCGGCTGACGGTTTCTCGTAACTCTCGCTCTACCACCGGGACTAACCGAGTCAAATTTCCTTTTAATAAGTAATCATTCGCGCCAGAGCGCATAATACTGACTGCATAATCTTCGCCGATACTGCCAGAGACAATAATCACGGGAATATCTTCATTATGTGTATTAGCTATATGCAAGGCATCACGAGAATTAAAATTGGGTAGGCGGTGATCAGTAATGACAATATCCCAGCTTCTCGAATCAAGCGCTATTTTCATGTCCACTTCATTGTCTACCAGAGCATAATCAGGGCTATAGCCCCCTCTACGCAGCTCACTCAGCACTAATAAAGCATCATCTTCGCAATCTTCTACAATGAGCACCTGTAGCGGTAAAGAAGTCGCTCCAAGATCGATTTCTTCGGTCTTCATTTGCTATACCAGAAGTAAGCATATTTTTGTATTCTAAATACAAGAAAACCTTTCACTTTAAAAGCGAAAAGTCTGATTAAGGATAAGACCCATAGACTTGCGTTGATCATTGTTAACTCTGTGTCTAACCCGGCAGAATAACTCTATCTCTGCCAACGCGTTAAAGTTAATCATCCTGAAAGAAACATGACCCAATAAACGAAGTCACCTGAATTCATATACCCTATCATGAAATACATGAATGATTAAATTAATACAAACCTACGAGCTATTCCAAACGTAAGCTTACAATAAGTAATAGTGCATATATTCAACTTAGGCAAGACAGAATTTATTTATTCCATAAATACAATGAATTAGAAAAAACTGATCACAATTTGCGCTTTATCACCACAATGTGGATAAACTTATACACATTTTTAAGTTTTTAACTACTATAATCAGCAATAAGAATAACTTACCTATTTAACAAGCTGTGAATAACTTATGGACAAGTATCACTAAGCCCTTCAACCTACACTATTAGAATTTAAATTAAGACTCTATTTTCATGCGTAAATCACTAAACCGTATTATTTAGTCTATTTTATAGAGTTACAGTAGAAAGAAATTTGTACACAGACACGCACAACCTAAAATTACTGTATTGAAAGACACATCTAAAGTATATTAATTTCTGCGGCTAACATACTTTAGTGATAAATATTTCAAAAAGGAAGGCACATGAAAAGCGCTTTACTCATCAAGTTAATTCTATTGTTTATTGTAACTTCACTATTATCTGCCTGTGTCGTTCAATCAACTCATCCTTTTTATACTAAGTCCCATAGCGTCATATCTCCCCCTTCAATTCAGGGGGAATGGTTTAAAGATAACGTATCCGAACCATGGCTAATCAAAGGTAAAAGGGTCACTAGTTACGGAAAAGGCAACGTCAAAAATACTATTATCGTACACTTCTTTAAAGTAAATGGAGTACTCTATAGCGACAGTAGCCCTGGTGATGTAGACAATAAGAAAATTAATATATACTGGGCTTTTCATATTAGCCCCAATCACCTTTTATCACGAGTGACCATTTCAGGGACTCGATTGACTTTTGAACCACTGTCCCCAAAAAATCTTAACACTTTAATCAAACAGCACAATCTCGCGATTCCCTCCACTCTTCGAACCGGCGACCCTGACAAAATCAATATATACTACGCCAAGCCTGCCACATGGATTAAATTTCTCACTCAATATGGCTCAACCCCAGGCCTGTTTAATTCCAAGGACGCAATTATCCTAAAACGTAAAAAATCATGATCAGCCAAATTAAAAACAAAGATCATGACAATCATGGAAGCCGCGGCCTTAATGCGCAAAAAACAGTTTTTTATGTTCATAATTATGCGCCAGAGCCGCTATAGGGTTAAGAGTATTATAGAAATACGACATTTAATGCGCGGTTGATTTTAATTTCGAATCAGACAAGCTATAACCCTGCAGCAAGCCGCGCAGATTCTATCGATAGGACAAGCAATGACAGAAATGCGGCTCGACCATATATCAGTGCATAAACTTCTCAATCACATGGTTGATCAGGCATGTGAAGTTATCATCGGTAAGCGTAGGCAAATAAAGCTCGTGCTGTCATGTCTTTTGGCTGGCGGACACATATTACTCGAAGACTTACCCGGCGCAGGTAAAACGACGGTTTCACACTTGATCGCAAAATTACTTGGCCTTGATTTTACTCGCATCCAATTTACTAGTGACTTGTTACCCGCAGACGTACTAGGCGTATCGATATTTGACAAAGACTCTGGAGAGTTTCGGTATAATCCAGGCCCGATATTCACTCAAACACTGCTCGCCGACGAGATAAACCGCGCAACTCCGAAAGCACAAAGCTCTTTGCTGGAAGCCATGGAAGAAAGCCAAGTCACGGTGGATGGAGTCACCCGTAAACTTCCTGTACCATTCTTTGTAATTGCCACTCAGAATCCTAATTATCAAATAGGGACATTCCCGCTCCCTGAATCACAACTCGATCGATTCACTATGTGTATCGAGCTGGGTTATCCAAGCCACGAAGCTGAACGTGAGATCCTCAAAGGCGAAGACCGACGCAGTATGATCAGCGAACTAAACGCGACGTTAAGTGCACAACAGATTTTGTCCATTCGTCAATCAGTGAGTAGCCTACACGCATCAGATGCCCTATTGGATTATACTCAAGAAATCATCAAGTTCACCCGGACCCGGCCTGAATTTGGGCATGGCCTCTCTCCTCGAGGAAGCCTTGCCTTACTTAAAAGTGCCAAGGCATGGGCTTATCTCGATGGGCGTAACCACGTGCTACCTGAGGATATTCAGGAAGTGTTGCCTTCCGTTATTTTTCATCGATTACGCACTCAAACCGAAGATCGTGAAATAAGCCTGGACCGAGCAGAGCTCATTATTAAAACTGTAGCGATACCTTGACTCCCAACAAGAGTCAGATTAAATAGTCGATAGATTTCGGGAGAGAACCATGTTTGCCAATCTGGCTGAACGCATTGATGCACGTCGAATTAAAAACCCCGAAACTGACCCCATAACACTCGACAGACACCGTATCTATATTCTGCCTACTCGATCTGGAATAATTCTTTCCATTATATTATTGATCACTCTATTCACTTCAATGAATTACAACAACAGTATGGGTTTCGCTTTTACTTTTTTACTTATCGGCATCGCAATCGTTTCGATGATTCACACGCATATGAATCTATCACAGATAGTAGTTCGCTGCGGACATACCGCTCCTGTGTTTGCGGGGCAAACGGTTCATTTTGAGCTAAGTCTATCGACTGAAAAACAAAAGGAAAAGTTATCTATTGAAGCCTGTAATGAATACGGTAGTGAAGTCGCCGACATTAGTGCGCATGAAAATACGAGTTTACATGTTCGCATTCCAAGCATACGACGGGGCACTGTTTCACTAACGCGATTTAAAATGTGCACAGAATATCCACTCGGTATTGTGCATGCCTGGTCATGGTTGCACCCTGATACCGAATGCATTGTTTATCCTAAACCTGAAAATCACGTTTCAGCAGTAATATTCTATGATGCCAACGCAAGCCACCAATCTCACAGCGCAAACGACAACGATGACTTTAATGGCTTTCGAGATTATTCCCCCGGCGATTCTCCTAAACACATCGCCTGGAAACAATACGCAACGCGTAACATATTACTCACTAAGCAATTTGGCAGTGACAGCTCTGATAGTCACTGGCTAGACTGGAAGTCAGTATCAGAACTTGAAACAGAATCAGGAATATCTCGTTTATGCCAATGGGTTCTGGAGTGTCATAAACAAGATCTACGCTTCGGTTTAAGATTAGATACCTTAACGGTCCCTCCTTCACGTGGTGAACAACATATGCACGACTGCCTTAAGGCGCTTGCACTGTTCAGTCCTCAAGGCTAATTGACTCATGAAGGATAAAGCACATCATTTCTATTTAGACACGGAACGCCTTAATTGGCTGCTGTTGTCATTTATAGTAGTGAGCCTCCCTCATATTTTTCGAATGCCATTTTTGTTTGGTTTGTACGCTGTATTGATTGCGCTTGCACGATACTTTATTGCACGTAATGGCATGGCACTGCCAGGAGCTTTAGTTCGCGCTGGACTAATTTTATGTGCTTTGGGTTTAATGTTTATTTCGTATGATTCCTTTATTGGTAAAGATCCCGGAATTGCTCTCCTCATAAGTATGCTGTCATTAAAGCTATTAGAAATAAAAACCAAACGCGATGTTTTATTTTTTCTATTCATGAATTATTTTTTGATTGGTAGTCACTTCTTATTTAGCCAAACCGTACTCATTGCCATTTACTCACTACTAGCAATACTCATCAATACATTTGCAATTATACTAATTAATCGGCATTTAAGCGAGCACCACAAGCAGCGTTACCTTCGACTGTCAGTCCTAATGATGGTACAAGCTTTACCCTTGATGTTAATTATGTTCGTATTATTTCCACGCATACAAGGGCCCTTCTTAAGCCTACCGGGTGGTGGTGATAGCGCCAAAACAGGCCTGAGTGACACAATGAGCCCGGGCGACATTAGCAAACTAAGCCGCTCCAATGCAATCGCCTTTCGAGTCACATTCGAAAGCAATCCAAAATCAACAAAAACGCTTTATTGGCGAGGCCCTGTGCTCAACAGCTTTGACGGGAGAAGCTGGAGTAACGTCACAGTCAGAGCACCCTATAGTTCCAGCATGCAACTCATAGGGCCCTCTATACGCTACACAATCACGTTGGAAGCCCAAAACAGCCATATTCTACCCGCTCTAGATCTCCCTCATATACTCCCACCCGAGTCACGACTTGACCGGCAATATGTTCTACACTCACGACGACCCAATGCTGACCGTCAACGGTATACTGTTATCTCCAAAAAGCAATATATTGTAAGGCAACCGTTAAGCCCGCTTGAAAAACATTTTTATTTACGCATGCCACCCAATATGAACTCACGCAGCATACAACTTGCGAGGACACTTCGACAAAATAGTAATGATCTTGCGTATGCTCGAAACGTACTTCAGTACTTTAAACAAACCAAATTTTATTACAGTCTCTCTCCACCAAAGCTGGGGAAAAATAGTATTGATGAATTTCTATTTAAAACGAGAAAGGGTTATTGCGAGCATTTTGCCAGCGCTTATGTCGCACTAATGCGTTACGGGGGGGTACCTGCACGCGTTGTGACCGGCTATCAAGGAGCAGAATTTAACCCAGTCGGAAATTACTATGTCATTAGACAATCCTTGGCACATGCCTGGGCAGAGGTTTGGTTACGCGGCCAAGGATGGATTCGGGTAGATCCTACGGGCACAGTTCCACCTGAGCGTGTTGAAAAAGACATTGAGCATACCATTTCATCTGCAGCCAGCTGGAATGGGCTTCCTTTAAGTCGTTATTCCTGGACAAGAAGCCTTTCACAATACTGGGATTCTTTTAATAATAAATGGAATCAATTGATACTAGGGTATGGCGAGCAATTGCAAGCCGCGCTACTATCATGGCTGGGCTTAGGCAATCCTGGATGGTTAGGGCAAACATTATGGCTAACCGGACTCTTAATCGTTGCCCTCGTTGCACTATCTTTGTATTACAAAAATTTCTCGCACACCATTAGAAAAGGTAAAGTCGAAATCATTTACGACTTATTTTGCAGAAAATTATCTAAAATCGGCTTAGGCCGAGAGAACTGGGAAGGACCAGACGATTATGTGACACGCGTGTTAAATCAACGACGCGACTTACATGAAGAAGTTTTGCATATTATAGATATTTATAAAGCACTACGTTACTCAGCCACACATCAACACGAGTCGGTCCATGCTTTTCGTACACTAGTACGACATTTCAAACCTTCCCGACATTATGTACCACAAAGTTAAAATATTTCACCATTACACTTTAGCGGCAAGCATTAACCAGACAGTTCTTGACAGACCTTAACTCAAACGTAATACTCGACTCATGCCAATCCTATATTCCATTCCACAAAATATTGTACGCAGCAAACCGCGTCTGCGTTGGATGCGTCTATGCCTGCTGATTTAGTCTTTATCTAATTTTGAGATCATCACAGCAAGGCCATAGCAAAAACTATGGCCTTTTTTGTTGGCAAGCGTCCCTATTAGCACTTGCAACTTAAACAAAAATAACAAAATCAATTTACCTGTTATTGGTATATAATTTTACCGGAGAATGCGTAGTGCCCATTATATTTGCTTACCTTAGTATTGTCTTGATATGGTCGACAACGCCTCTCGCCATCCAATGGAGTACCGACGTTGGTTTTCTATTTGGTGTCACGGCTCGTATGCTAATAGGAACCTCAATTTGTCTTGCTATACTAAAATTGAGAAAACAAAAACTACAGTGGACACATGATTCCATCATTGTCTACTGTTGTGCGGCCAGTGGAATTTATGGCGCAATGGTATTTGTTTACTGGGGCGCACTTTATGTTCCCTCAGGAGTGATCGCTGTTATTTTTGGACTAACCCCAATTCTCACCGCAATAATTGCCATGCCATTCCTCAATGAACCCGCTATTAAACTTCACCAATTCTTGGGATTGATACTGGCGTTAACCGGACTAATCATTACCGTGCAAACCAGTATATCCGCCTATCATTATTTTGGGCTAGGCATAGGGTTACTGTTAATTGCAGTGAGCCTACATTCCTTAAGTGCAGTATTAACTAAACGATATAATAGACATTATACTCCCCTTGAAGTAGCGGCTGGCGGCTTGTCGATCTCCAGTATTTTACTTATTATTACCTGGTTGATATTTGATGGTCATTTACCGGAATCAATGCCGGCACACGCAATAGGATCCATTATTTATTTGGGCGTAATTGCTACCGGTATCGGGTTTGT
>VAOX01016165.1_pt1 | contig 24897 bp, 16 predicted proteins | sample 3393891 | NCBI WGS metagenome assembly VAOX01 (sample SAMN08290429, study PRJNA428436) | hydrothermal vent metagenome | isolation source: Deep-sea hydrothermal vent chimney | place: Indian Ocean: Southwest Indian Ridge | depth 2822 m m | reverse complement strand
TAAATTAACTACACACTCCTATGGCATCAAATAAACACCTGAGTCAAATTCTTAATCAGGCCACACAAATCCTCAGAACAGGCAATAAGACTCGGGCTATTGAATATTTATCTGATTTTTGTAATACACAGCCACATAATGCGGCTCTGCCCCGTGATATCGGCATCTTCTTTCAGCAAAATAACATGCCGCTTAAGGCTGAGATGTTTTATCGCCATTCTTTAAGCCTGGATAATAGCCAGGCGGCTATTCATTTCAACCTGGGGGTGATTTATCAGAATATGGGCAAAACCGAGCAGGCGATCAAGGCTTATCTGGAAGCTGTCGAGGCTCAGCCCGATTATGCTCGTGCATTCGCTAATCTGGGCTATCTTTACCATGAGACTGGCGACAGCAATAAATGCAGGGAATGCTGCCTGAACGCTCAACACCTGGAACCCGACAACCCGCAGATTAAGCATATGATCGCAGCTCTCGGGGTTAACCCCCTGCCTGAAGCTGCTGATCAGCAATATATTAAAAATCTGTATAAAGAATATGCCGACCACTATGATAAACACCTCTCTGTAACGCTTAAATCCAGGGTGCCAGAACTCATACACAATGCAACACTGAAACACCTGAAAAAAACACCCTCTGATTATGCTCTGCTCGATCTGGGCTGCGGCACAGGAATCTGTGGTCAGCTATTTTCCCAATATACCCACAATATGGTCGGTGTTGATTTATCAGAGGAAATGATTGAGGAAGCCAGAAAAAAAGACATCTATCGACAACTTTACACTTCTGATATTGATGAATATCTAAATAAGACGATCGCATCTCATGGCGATGAAAAATATGACATTATAATATCCTCTGATGTATTAATTTATATCGGTAATTTAAAAAGCGTTATTGCAGGGGCCTTCAAGGCTCTGAGCAAGGGCGGATTATTTTCCTTCTCAATTGAATCGTCTACTGACTCCTGTGATGATTTCATCCTTGATGCTACTGGCCGATACAAACACAATCCGCAGTACATTTCTCGAATTTCCAGCGAAAGTAATTTTAACATTTTATCATCTGCTGAAACTGCGTTAAGAGAACAGAACAAACAGGCTGTTACTGGACGAATTTATGTTTTAGCTAAGCCCTGAATAAAAATACATACACATTCCATTATTCTCATACATCTCAAATATTTTTTGCAGATTGTGAGTCCAGTAATTTACAGTTACAACAATATTCTTAAAAAATAACTATTAAACAACAGTTATTAAACAGGACAGGCAGATCGTTTTTTATGGCAAAAAGTAACATCTTAGTTAAGTCTAAACTTAAAAAGGCAAACGCGCTTGTTAATGAGGGCAAACTTGCAGAAGCCAGGACGCTCTATTTACAACTTTATAAAACAAATATGACCAACCTGGAAGTTGGCCTTAATCTTGCCGTAGTTCACCGAAAACTGGGGGACTTCAAAGAAACCGAATTAATTTGCAAACAGGTTCTGGCTAATGCACCTGATAACGCGTATGCACACCATATTTATGGCTCAGCCCTGCAATGCCTTGGCCATAATGAGCAGGCTATTTTCGAATACAAAAAAGCCATTAAAATTGACCCATTGCTGGTTGAAGCACATTATTTTCTCGGCAACATCTACCAGCTAACAGATGAACGAGAGCTTGCCGCTGAGAGCTATAAAACCGCCGTCAAACTAAGCCCGGATTTTTTTGAAGCACTGAATAATCTTGGAGCTGTACTCATTGAACTTCATCAGCCTGTCGAGGCCAAACAAATACTCGATAGAGCACTTAAAATAGACTCGAACTCAAATCAGCTACTGTGTAATATTACTGATTTTTATCTGCTCACTGGCGAAAGTCCGGAACAGGCCTTTTATTATGCCAACAAGGCATATAATGCCGACCCTGGTTTTGTTGATGCACTAAAGTCAATGGGGAAGTACTACTACCAGAAGCCCGATTATGACAAAGCACTTGAGTTTTATAGAAAAGCTTATGACATTAATCCCGATCATGCGATAACCGGCTTAATTGCACAAATCCTTGAGCGACGTGGAGAGTTCGATGAAGCTAATGAGCTCATCACACCTTTAATAAAATCGGGCAATACGGATTTTCAGACATTGATGACTTTCTCTGCACTTAGCCGTAAGTTCAATAACCAACACATGGCAATTGAAGCTATCGAGAAAAAAATAAAAACTTCGAAATTTGATAAACCATCACTGCTTAATCTCCACTCCGAACTGGGCAAGCAATACGATGCCCTTAAAGAATACGACAATGCATTTAACAACTACCAGATAGCCAACCAGCTTGACCGGGAGTTTAATGAAGAAGTAGTCGCTTTAAATGAAATAAGAAATATGAATAACACCAACAGAGAGGATATCGACCGGTGGTTTAAAGATTACCCCGCTGACTTCTGGAAAAAGCTACCCTGTTCTGACAATGACAGTAAACGGCCTATTTTTGTTATTGGTATGTTTCGCTCCGGGACCACTCTGTGTGAACAAATTTTTTCAAGCCACCCGGATGTTGCGGGTGCAGGCGAATTACGCGACATTAACCAGCTTTCATATAAGATAGATAATTCAAAATTTCATGACAGATCACCGGCTTCACTTGAAAATATTTCACAGAAAAAACTGATGGATTCTGCTAATAGTTATCTGAAAGCACTTGATGAGCACTCTACAGATGCAAAACATGTTGTAGATAAAATGCCTTCTAACTTTTACCACGTAGGGCTTATCTCACGCATGTTTCCAAATGCACATATAGTGCATATGGTCAGAGACCCTCGAGATGTCTGCCTGTCTATGTATTTTCAACGCTTTGATTCACAAATGATATTTTCTACTGATCTGGAGGACATGGCTGAATACCATCTCGCTTACCAACGTATTATGCAATACTGGCGAGAGGTACTGGATATAAAAATACTTGATGTGGTTTATGAAGATTTAATGGAAAACCAGGAGACCATAACACGTAAAATGCTTGATTTTTGCGGCCTTGACTGGAATGATAACTGTTTAAATTTTCATCAGAACAAGCGTGATGTTAGTACACCCAGCTATGATCAGGTACGCAAACCTTTATATAAAAAATCCGTTGCTCGTTGGAAAAATTATGAAGCTCATCTTAAACCACTCATTGACAGGTTATACCCTGCCCCACATACTAACCATAGTTAACACTCCATTATGACATATTTAGCACACCCCCAAAGCCAGAACCCCGCGGCAAAATTAATTGTGCGCATTGAGGAACTCCTCAAAAACAACAATCCCATTGAGGCCAGAAAACTATGCAAAAAACTATGTAAAAAAAATAAAAAAAATCCACAGGCCTGGTTTTTAATGTCCTCAATTCATGCACAACTGAATGAATATTCCGATGCTGAGCAATGCTGTCTAATATTAATAAAACTTTACCCTGATTTCCCTATGGCACACTTTAACCTGGGGTTAGCTTATCAAAAAACAGGTAAAATAAAAAAAGCAATCACCAGCATGCATGATGCTATACAGCTTCAACCTGATTTTATAAAAGCACATGTCAATTTAGGAGATTTATATAAGACAGGCGAGTGCTACAGCCAGGCAATTAAAGCATACCAGAGTGCTCTGAATATTGAACCCCAGAATACTGAAGTCTATAAACGACTCGCATATGTATACATATTACAGGAAAACATTAAAGAAGCGATTAAATGCTATCAGGCAATTGTGCAACACACACCTTCAGATACAGACACCTGGCTACTAATTGCCACAATGCTTGCTTCTAATGGCGCATTAAAAGAGGCAGAAACAACTTGCACACGCGCACTAGAGAAAAACAAAAATGATTTCAGGTTACTTTGTGAGTTTGGAAAAATTTTATGTGAACAGGACAAAGCAATAGAAGCACTGGACGTATTCCAGAAAGCAAAATTAATTGAACCTGATGATGCCGAAATAAATTATCTGATATCTGAATTCAAGCAGGATAAAACAACATTATACACAGATAAACAGAAGTACATCGCCAGCGTTTTTGATAACTATGCGGATACATTTGATTCTCACCTCTCCAACACACTAGAATACAGAACTCCACAGCTAATTCATCAGCTTGCCCTGGACATTTATACTAATCCGATAAAACTGAATATTCTCGATTTAGGCTGTGGCACTGGCCTGTGCGGTGTTTATTTTCACAACATTGCAAGCTCTCTCACCGGAGTGGATTTATCCCAACGAATGATTGATAAAGCTCGCGAGCGCAATCTCTATAGTGCTCTTTATAAAACCGACATCGTTGACGCGCTTGAACACTCCGAAAACAAATATGACCTGGTTTTGGCTGCTGATGTATTTGTTTATGTGGGTAATTTATCTGAGATCATTACAGGCTGTAAAAATACCCTGAAAAAGGGGGGCATACTGATTTTTTCTGTCGAATCTGTTGAAGGTGATAGTTATAAACTACGAGCATCTGGCAGGTATGGACACAGCACTGAGTATATTCAAAGCCTGGCAGCCAGTAATCACTTTTCTATTAAAGCAACCCGTAAAACCACAATTAGAAAAGAAGGAACAAATGCGATAATGGGCAGAATTTTTGCCATGGAAATAACTGTCTGAGCACAGTGTAACCTGAATTAATCAGCTGAAACTCCCTGAAATGCGCCTCTGAAAATACGATTCAGGGTGTAGCCATTTTAGCCGAATGTTTTTTGCGCATGGACACACTTGTTTCGCGGATGCAGGAGTATAAGAGCGTGACTTGCTACACCTGATAATATTCAATACTCTCAGATACTTAGCGCAGCACTATTGCGCGACCAACTGATTAATTCAGGTTTAATAAGTACGCTTTTCACTTGCACACCTGGAATTTCAGGGCACCTGCACAATAAGCACATCATATATCTCCGAAGATAGCTTTATTCACACCTGGCAGAACAAACACTTATCACGTGTTAATCTGTAGTTTTTGCATTAAGTCATAGAGTGTTGGACGGCTAACACCTAGCAATTCAGCAGCTGGAGATACTTTTCCATTGGTGTGGTTCAGTGCCTTTGTTATTACTTTGCGTTCCGCGGCTTCCCTGGTTGCACGTAAATCAAACGAATTCGCTATATTTGTCTCATCATCGGGTAACCTGGACAACTCCAGGTCATCCGATGTGAGCTGCTTTCCATCAGCCATAATCACCGCACGCTTTATCCTGTTTTTTAATTCCCGCACATTACCCGGCCAGTCATGGGCTTCGATCGCCATAAGCGCCTCAGCGGTAAAACCTTTAATTTTTTTGCCCTGCTCGGTAGCCATCTGATCGAGAAAAGCCCTGGAAAGCAGCAGAGCATCGCCATCTCGGTCTTTCAACGGCGGTATCTTTATAGGTATTTCATTAATACGGTAGTAGAGGTCTTCACGAAACTCCTGTTTTGAGATTTTTTCTTCAAGATTCTGGTGTGTTGCACAAATCACACGCACATTGACCGAGATTTCTCCTCTTCCGCCAATGCGCTCAACGACTCGCTCCTGTAAGAATCGAAGTAATTTTGCCTGAAGCGGTATGGGCAAGTCCCCCATTTCATCAAGAAAGAGGGTTCCGCCTTCTGCATATTCAATTTTACCCGGGGTTGTTTTTGTGGCTCCGGTAAACGCGCCTTTTTCATAACCAAATAATTCACTTTCCAGTAAATTTTCAGGTATCGCTGCACAGTTAATAGCGACAAAACGGCCCGTTATTGAGGGATTTTTACCGTGTAAGGCTCTTGCGCAAACTTCTTTACCTGTGCCACTGTCCCCAAGTAAAAGCACGGTTGCATCTGATGGAGCGACCTTTTCAATTTTCTGGCACACTGTCTGCATTTGTGGGCTGCTGGCAATCATACCCTCAAGGGGTGTATCTACCTGCTCCATAATAAGCCGGCGATTTTCCTCTTCCAGCTCATAGACGTGGTGCGCCCGTGTGATGATCTGATTTAGCAACTCAGCATCAATTGGCTTCTGATAAAAATCATACGCACCTGACGCTACCGCCTGCACTGCGTTTGCTCGGTCATCGTTGCCGCTAACCACAATCACTTTTGTATGGGGTGCACTGGCGAGTATTTCTTCAACCGTTGCGATGCCTTCTGTAAAACCTTCGGGATCTGGTGGCAACCCGAGATCTACGGTTACTACGGCTGGATGCTCTTTAATCAGTATTTTTAATGCGTCCTGTCTGTTGCCAGCAATATGGACATCGAAGTTCTCAAAACTCCATTTCATCTGCTTTTGTAACCCGGGATCGTCTTCTACAATCAGGATTTTTTTGTTGTTTTCCATGTAGTTCTTTATCAACTATGTTTATTTAATGCCCTGATTTTGCACTACTTGTTTTCTACAGGCAAGAATAAAATGTCGGTTTTTTTTACTATTTTCAAAATGACTTAAAAGAAGGTGCTGAAAATCAGGCTTTGCTGTTAGCATCAATAATTAGCGTTTTATAATATTAGAGTTTATTACTGCGTTGCGAGTTAACTCAATCGACCTGTCATTTCGTACTCGATATAAGCTTTTTTGATGATCTGCTGCAATTGCTCTATTTTTACCGGTTTTGAGAAGTACTCATAAGCCCCGTTATTTCGGGCTTTTTCTGCATTTTCACTGCCCTGGGAGCCTGAAACAACAACAACCTTCGTTTCAGGTGCCCTGTGCATAATTTCTTTAAGAATAGCGAACCCTTCATGGGTACCATCGGCATCTGGAGGCAAGCCCAGATCCAGTGTAACCAGCGGTGGATGAAACAGGTCTATTTGTTCAATCGCATCAGAGCGCGACTCTGCGGTGATAACATCATACCCTTCAAGCCCCCATTTTAACTGAGTTCTTATACCTGGGTCATCATCAATTATGAGTAGTTTTGGCTTATGCATCGCGTTTTCTCTCATGTTCATTTAAGTGTAGCACCTGCGGGTTCTGTACCGTTTCCTGAGACAGGCTCAGCGGTATTAACAGGCGAAATATACTGCCGACTCCGAGCTTACTCTCTACATCTAACTGCCCGCCCAGCTTATAGGCATACTCCCTTACCTGAAACACACCAATACCCATGGTGCCTTTAGTTGACTCGAATGGCTGAAACAGGCGCTCATTTATAAAGTCCGAATCCATGCCTGTACCTGTATCTTCTATTTCAATCACTGCGAAATTGCCCTGTGTACGTAATCTGACCGTAATACTGCCTATTTCATCGGTTGCGTCCTGTGCATTCTGTATTAAATGTGCAATATTTGCCGACATACGATCTTTATCGGCTGTTACCTGAATATCCTGATGCAAACAGTTTAAAACAGGGACAGGCAAAGCCCCTGCTTTAACACAGCTGCGTATGCTCTCTTCAAGCAGACCGCACAGGCTAATCGGGCATAACTCGTCCTTTTCTATCCCTCCGCGTAGACGAATAAGCAGTTTATTCATTTTATTAACCGAGTTTTCAACAGTAATAATAGCATCATCTATAAACATCGGATTATTCTTGTGCCTGGCCGCATTGGAGACAACCATTGATAGCTGTCCCACCATGTTTTTTATATCGTGCATAATAAAAGCCGATAGTTTGTTAACTTCTTCAAAGCGCCGAGCATTAACCAGAGCCTGCGCAGCATCGTACTGGGCCAGATGACTCGCGGCCTGACGGCCTGCCGTTTTTAGCAGATCACTGTCTTCCCAGTTAAAATAACGCTGATGTGCAGGTGATCGCAACAGCACAACAAAGCCCATCAGGTGCTCTTTAAGTATCAATGGCACAATGAGCCAGGCGTTTTTATTATTTGATATCCAGGCGGGTATGCTTAAGGAGCCCAGGCGAGTATACATTTCCGGGTCTTTATAATATTCATCAAGGCAAATAACAAACTGCTGATCCGAGAGAAATTTAATGAGTTCAGAATCAGCTGACTCACGCACCTTTTGCTGTGCATAATTCCAGTTTTCATCAACCTCAAAATATCCATTTTCCTTTATTACCATCAATAAACCACCTGGACTGTCTATAATTTGCGCCAACGCCCGTATCGCTCTTTCGTGTAATCGAACCGATTCACTCTGCGATGAAAGTGTTCGAATAATGCGAAGCCACTCTTCTCTATAATCATATTTATAGTGAAAAAAGTGTTTATCAATTGCTACTTTGAGACGCGCTCTGACTTTGCCAGAAAACAACAGGACGGTTAACCCCATAACCGAGGCAAACATAAAGGTCGCCTGTGCAACTGCACCCCAGTCGCCACCCATTTCCCGTACGTAATACGCACCAACGCCTATAAACACAAGGTAAAAGCCAGAGGCCAGTAAGGTAGTTGTGTGAAAAGCCATACGGCGGGAAACATAGATATCGATGGATGTATCACCGAGAGACCACTGCATTTCTCGTTTTATAGCAACTCCAATCAGGGGCACTACCATTGCATGAATAAAACCACGCGCATTCCAGAGTTCTTTATTAATAACCTGAAATAGAAAAGCATTTGAATAGAGATAGAAATCATAGGCAAACATTCCACCGATACCAAGCCATAAATATTTTAGTGCCCAACGGTGCTCTACAGGTGTATTTCGATAAAGCTGCTCAACAGTAACCAGCCCACCAATAGAAATAAGCAAATGCCCCATCAGAACATCATTGCCTGCTAGCCATTCAGGAAATAGATCACCGGGGATACTGTCATCTGAAATACGATAAAGTGCCAGTAGCATCAGCCCTATAATAAAGACACTAATACCGGCAAATGTAACTTTAAAGTTTTTATTAACCTGATCTGAGCTTTTATAAGCCGTGCGCAACATAACAATTAAAAAAGCGAACCAGAACAGGTCTCGAAAAAGCTCGAGTAACACCGCTGTGCTCACGTCCACCTGCAAGCCGGCATTGATTTGATATGCCTGATATGAAACGGTGCCAGACCACACCGCACTGGCAAGAGAAGCCAGCGCCAGCATAGTCTTTGGCAAGTTATCCCGTTTGCCGGTTAGCATTGCCAGCCCCAGCATTAAAAAAAGGACCGTAGAAATGCCAAAACTAAGGATTTCCTGGATTTCAATGTTCATTAACTGTGAATATAAACTCGCTCTTTAAGATATTAACTGCTGGCAGCAGACACAGGATGCTCGGTTAATGGGACAGAGCCATATGCCGCGTTCTTATTCCCCTGTGGCTTGCCCTCTCAAACCTGGATTTAAATTCTGCATTCGTTCGCTGGCCTGGAAGATGAAGCATATATAACTAATACTCCCCCGGCACCCCTGATCAGAGGCTCCAGGCTAAACCCATCTATTTCTTAAATTCATCTCTAAAGTGTTTTCAGCAACTCTACCGCTTTATCTTTACCATAGTACTTTTGGTCGCTGCTTGCAGCCACTTCGAGGTGTGATTTAGCCGCAGCTTTATCTCCATTCTGGTATAACGCTGAGCCAAGGTGATATCTAAACACAGCAATTTCTGGCGCTTTTTCAACAATTGGTTTAAGAATCTCAACAGCTTTGGCATTATTCCCCGATTTAGCGTAGGCCCAGGCCAAAGTATCCAGAAAAGCAGGCTGCTTAAGCTTTTCAAAGCCCTTTGACAGCTCAAGTGCCTTTGCTACGTCAGATTCAGTAGAATGATCAAGAAGCAACGAAGCATAATTGTTTGCAGCCAGTCTATTACCCGGATTAACAGACAATACCTCCTGATATTTTTTCATAGCAGCAGCAAAGTTTTTCTTTTTCTCATAGATTGATGCTATTTGCAATTGCACGGGGACTTTATTCTTCAGCTTGCTGAGGGCTCCTTCATACACTGCCAATGCTTTGTCTATTTCATTTTCAGAAATGTGCAGTGTTGCCAGACTAGTATACGGAGGCAGCCAGCCTTCGGCCGCTTTCGATGCCAGTAAAAATTTATCTCTGGCTTGCGGCACTTTTTTCTGCAACAGATACACCTGCCCTAATAACAGATTAGCGATTGCATCATCCGAGTTTATATCAAGATTTTTATTCAGGCGTTCAATAGCCTTTTCTGGCTGTTTGTTCGACAGATAGGTTCGCACAATTAGCTGCAGGGGTTTAAATTTGTCCTGAGATTTTTGATAGGCAATTTCAAACTGCTCAATCGCCTGAGGCATTTTGCCTTTTGAAAAGAAATACTGACCTTTGGCCTGGTTAACCTCTGCTCTGGCAGGGTTTGTCTGTTCCATCATATTCAATAATGCCAGCATTTCAGTTTGCTTTTTCTGAGAAGCAAGTATTTTCAACTTGATGCTCATCAGATCATAACTATCCTTAAAATATGTGAGTGCTTTATCTACGACATCAACAGCTTCATCTACTCGACCTCGGCTACCAAGATATCGCGCATAGTTAGCATGCACTTTATCATTCAACGGATTGGCTTCTATTGATTTTTTCAGCTCATTCTCAGCCAGAGCACTTTCCTTATTCATTTCATGCGCCTGAGCTAGCAGCAGCGAGGCTTCAGCATTTTTAGGGTCGTTTTTAACAACCGTACGCAATCCATTAATAGCCGATACTGCATCAAGATTCATAAGGGCGAGCTTTGCAGTTATCAGGAGAGCATCATTATCATTAGGGTATTCAGCAATAATCTCATCTACATATTTTTTAGCCCCTTCCTGATCGCCCTCTTCAAGGAGATATTTAGCTAAAAGACTTCTCGCCTTTACGCCTTCTACATCGTAAGATTTTTCTGCAATAATCTGTTCTAATATCAGCTTAAGTTTATCGCGATTACCGATTTTTTCATAAAATTTAACCTGAGAAAATTTCAGATCATATAGATCAGGTTTAGCCTGAACAGCTTTGGATAACTCTTCTTCTGCTTTCTTAACACTGACTCTTGAGGCTAGCATTTCTACCAGCATAAGATAGCGCAATGCCTCATTTTCATCCTGGGCTATCGCTTTTCTCAAAACAGCTTCAGCTTTATCCACCTGATTAGAGCTAGCATAAAATGATGACAGGGCAATTTGCAAACCATATTTTTCAGGATCCAGATTAATGGCCTGTTTCAGATACATTTCAGCACCGGATAAATCTTTATTTTTGGCCAGTATTTTAGCCAGGCTAATGCGTAACATAATATTATCAGGATTATTAGTTACACCTTGTGTTAATAGCTTTACAGCTTTTGCTTCTTCATTATTAGCCAGGTATAATGTGGATAACAAACTGATGCCATCTACTAACTTAATATCTTTAGCCACTACCGCCTGCAGGTCTTGAGTAGCTTCTTTTTTCGAACCCGATTTGTACTTGATAGTTGCTGCAATTAAGGCTGCCTGTGAATTTTCAGGAGCCACCTTTTTTACTTCTACCAGGAGCGCAGAGGCATCATTTATCATTTTTTTTGTGCCTGCGACAACATAAATTTTAGCTAGTTTTATTTTTGCTTCTATGTACTGCGGATCCAGTTCCACCGCCTTTTTATAATTTCCGAGTGCCTTGCCCAGCTCTTTGTTGGTCTCCTCTAACTTCCCCATAAGAAAATAAGCTTCAGCAAATTTAGGGTCTATCTGGAGTACATTTTTAATTTCAACTCTGGCTTTATCATAATTTTTTTCTGCCAGATAAGCCTTACCTTTTTCAAGATATTTTACTTTCCGCTCTTCTGCACCACCACAGGCCACCAGTGACATCACCAGAACCAGTGCTGCTGTGTATTTTATAAAGATTAACCCTGAAAAAAAATGCTTCATTAACAGTCCCCTGCTATTTAAAAAATTAAACTCAGTCACAAATACAACTAATCACATAAACATCTCAGTTGCTCTGCCTCTCTTCTCAATATAAAGTGGGCTATTCGGATAAAAAATGGCCATTACACCGTAACCCGACATTGCCCCCCTCAATCTGAAAATATATTGGGAGTAAGCAGGCAATTGCTAACTGTGCGTATAGCTGCCCTCTTTATAAAGATGAAAAACACTATAACATTATTCTACCCCTGATTTCACTTTTAATCACCACCCGGAAACGTGGCGTTATTATCGCTATATCCCCTTTATTGCCAGTATTGCCAAAGCACCCAGCACGCCAACGCGTATAGTGCTCCAGCTACGTGCTGATAACCCCATAAGTGACTCACCCGCATAAAACATTATGACTAACTTTACCGCCATTTCGCCTGTTCTACCTCCTTCCAGGTGTGCTTCCGGGAGGTTTGGCACAATAATAACCAGTATTATAACCAGGTAGTCTAACGGCGTAATCTGAAATGTCTTTTCATGGGAGAATCGTACACGCAATGCAAATGCTATCGCTAGCAACACAAACAGGATATTAATAATATTATTAATATCTAAATTAGACTGTTCTATCGGCATCAGGTAAACTGCCATAACAGACGCAATATATACAACTGCTTTTTCGAGCAAATCCGCGCCCTGGCCTTTGAAAAACAGTGAACCAAGCAGAATAGCCATCAATAACACTGCCAGAATCGCCATATCTCTTTGTACTTCTACAGCAAAACCAGCTGAAATAAGCAGTATTATGGGTACTAAATACCTGAGAAGCTGAGTAGGCAGTGTTGTTAGCCAGCCTTTATTACGCAGATAATGTACAAATTGTCTGGTTCTCGATGCTCCCGACGCTTCATTACCGTGGAACTTCCAGCTGGATAGACGTGAAAGATGGAAAAAACCGAGTACAACACTGCTGATGACAACGTAAATGAGCATAAGCAGCGCGTCAGATTCGTACATCATGAAATAAGCTACTGCAACCAGAAGGCTCTGCACCACATAAATTGCCAGCACAGCTTCATAGTGATCCAGGCCAATGGCTAATAATTTATGGTGGATATGGTTTTTATCAGGTGCAAATGGTGATTGCCTTTCATAGATCCGCTGGCCCATTACTGCAAGGGTATCCAGTATTGGCAAGCCAAGTATAAACAGGGGTATCAGGGAACTCATTGCCGAATTGATGGACTGAGACAGAACGATAACCAGAACACCCAGGCTAAATCCCAGAAACTGGCTCCCGGTATCCCCCATAAACAATCGGGCCGGGTAGGTGTTATGGCGCAAAAAACCCAGAATAGAGCCTGCCACAGCCATCGATACAATCACCACCATATCGCCACCGGCATCATAGGCCAGCAGAGCGATAATACTGATAGAAATAAGGGATGTTCCACCGGCCAGGCCATCCAGACCATCCGATAGATTAATCGCATTAGTAATACCCACCAGTGCGAAAATTGTCAGGGGTATTGCCAGATAGTCCGGCAAATAGCCATCGACAAAAGGAAATGTGTTTACAACCACCCCTCCCCATGTCACCACTATAACCACTGCTAGCAGTTGCCCGAGAAACTTAACTTTGTAGTTCAGGTCACACTTGTCATCCCATAGGCCAAACATCCAGATAACCAGAAACCCGACAATAATAGCAACTATCTGCTGATCCAGATCCGCCAGCAGGAGAATGGAAATAACACTGCCCGCCACCATTGCAATGCCACCCACACGCGGAATAGCCTGTGTGTGGACTTTACGCGCATCCGGGATATCAATTGCACCGATTTTATCCGCCCATTTCATTACCGGCGGAATTAAAATCATCGTTATGACAAGCGAAATGATAAAAGCAAAGATAAACAGCATTGTGTGAAAGGTCTATTTTCCTGGCACAAATTCTGGAATAAGCGGTGTTATTTTGCTGGCAAAGTCGGTCAGTCGTTTATCTGCAATGGATATATCCTGCCCTGGTTTTAATACAGTTGTTAGCCGTATCAATGCACCATCCGTCCTATGCTGGTTCATTGAGTCCCAGAATAGCCACCATTTCATCATATATTCGTTCGTAACAATACGACCACGCTGCTGGAACCAGTAATATACCAGCTGTCTCATTTCATCTTTCTGAATAACCAGACGGTTCACCTGTAGCGGAACCCCATCAATTTGAGCATCTGCAATAGTTTGTTGTGTCAAACTGGCTATACGCCATCCACCACCCGGAATGCAGGAGCGTGGAGAATGTGCAGATGCCCCCTTTTTCTGCGACGAATAATACGCCGAGTAAAAATTAACCAGACCGCCGTCCTCTCCTATATAATCGTTCATCGCATAATCCGTTAGCTTTAGCACATCGATATAAATCTGTTCTATGTAGCCTGTTTTACCTTGCCAGCCAGTAAATTCCAGTGGAAACTCAACAAACTGCTTGCGATCTGGCTCTACTTCCACCTGCTCTGGCAAAGCAAAAATGCTAACAGCTACAAGCGTAACTAAAGCCAGAGACGCATAGAAAGGTTTCGGTATTTTACGATATTTAACCTCTGCATCTTTAGGCGTAGATGCAGGAAAATCCAGACCAAAAGCTTCACGTAGTGGCAGTTTATCCTTTCCGATACTGGATAATATCCACATTTCTCCAATCAAAATAGCAATACAGCTCATAAACACGGCCCAGCCTTCAAAGTCGTGGAGCACGCCTTCCGCCATTTCAGGGCCCCAGTATTCTACGGTAACGCCAATTGCACCAATTCTCAAACTGTTCATTAATATGGTTATCGGGATAGACGACAGAAATATGATACTTTTCTTCCAGAAAGCACCTGTGAAGAAGTAAGCCGAGATAAATGCCAGCGTCATCAGAGGGAACAGGTAATTAAGGCCACTACAGGCCTCCACCACCTGGAGCTTATAAACACCTAAATCGATAACATTGCCCTCAAGGAACACGCTGATATCAAACAGACGGATAAATGCTACACCAATTTCTGATGATATTAGCTGTAGCTGGGATGAGAGATTATTGAACACAAAATTTGGCAAAGGTACCATAAAAAGCAATATGATCAGGGGGACAAGGATAATTTTAAACCCCTCCCTGCCCATCAAAGAGAGAGCAATTCCCATTAGCGCCACAATAAAAGCATATTGTATAATGGTATACAGAGAACTAAGCTCACCAGCATAATACAGAAACAGCCCTGAAGCCGTTACAGCCACACCCAACCACGACCCATTAAACTTTATAGTCTCTAATTTATCACTCTTCTGCCAGATTAGAAAAAGCGTAATAAAAGGAATAATGTAACCATGACCGTATTCTTCACGACTGGACCACCAGCTTTCCATAAGTACCAGACCATCGAGGTACACAAAACCAAGCACCGCTAATAATATGCCTAAAACACCCCAAAATAACGTGCTCTCTTTCCAAACTGGTAACTGAGTATTATTCACTTAATTAGTTCCTAAATCACTAAATCGGTTCATTTCTGGCTGGCTAAACACTGTAAAATGTCTTCGAAACGCTTTGCAAGCTCTTTTCTGTCATAGTATTTTGCTACATACCGATACCCATTTTCTGCATATTCATTATACGCTTCCTGATTATCGGCTAACTCAACCACAGCAACGGCTAGCGCCTGTGCATTTTCTGGCTCTATGGTTATGCCACTTTTTCCCTCTTCAATCATTGCCTTCACTTCTCCTTCAACACCCAGAACAATGGGTTTTTTCATCGCCATACTCTCAAAGATTTTAGAGGGAATAACCGTTTTAAATAAGTCCGATTTTCTAAGCAGCACCAGGCTCACATCGGATAATGCCCACAGCAATGGCATTTTTCCTTTAGCCTGCTGATCCAGCATTATAACATTGCAAAGCTTTTTACTGCCTTTTAATTTAGCCAGCTTATCTTTCTCGGCACCATGCCCGACCATTAGAAAAACAATATCCTTTCTGTGTATTAGAATTTCAGCCGCTTCTAATATGGTTTCCAGATGATGGGCCATGCCATGCGTCCCCACATAAGAGGCGACAAAACCATTAACCAGCAGTTCTCCATACTCATCTGTTTTTTCAGTCTCTCCTGGCGCATAAAAGTTCAAATCCACACCGTTTTTTATGACAGTAATTTTCTCCTCTGCCACCGATTTATTCAGCATATAAGATTTAAATGCATCTGTAACGGGAATAATATGATCCGATTTTCTGTATACCTGCATTTCAAGATATTCTAATACCTTAATGATGAATTTATTATGAATAGCCCCTACAGCAACAATCGACTCTGGCCAGAGATCTCTTATTTCGATAACCCACGGTTTTCTTCGAAACAACTTAACGAAATAACCTGCCAGGCCACAGAAAAACTGCGGTGATGTAGACACAAATACATCATGTTTGGGTAGGAAAGGTATATATACCAGAACAGAAAATAAATAAGACAGATAATTAAGCGTCCGCTTAACAAAACCTTCATTAGCCGTAATATAAGTCCATAATCGAATCACATGAATACCATCAATCACTTCATGCTGGCACAACTTATTGCTGTAGCCAGAATAAACCTTCCCCATAGGGTGATTAGGAACGCAGGTAACCACAGTCACTTCATGACCATTTTTAACCCATTCCCTGCAATGTTCATGGGTTCTGGATGCCGGTGCATTTACCTCAGGCGGGAAGTAATGGGTAAAAAAAAGTATTTTCATGGGTATCAGTTAAAACACGGTAATTGTATATTGTAATTTTACCGGCAAAGTGCCTGTCCATGTGAGTACGATCACAGTATTCTTTATTGTTTTACCAAATTCAGGGTAATAACAACCACTTTCAATCGTAACCACAACATTATCAGAAAAGGTTATTTTTGCCAGTTTATTTTGCCCTGTGGAAAGAATATATTCATCATCCTGCGTACAACTCACTTCAGGATGGAGGTGTAGATAGTTTTTAACCACATGCTCCCCTGCGCCACTCACCGCATCAGTTATAATCCACTGGTTGTTCGCATGCCTGACCTGCCGAGTATGAGCCAACTGAGCTTTAGCTGCCCAGTAAGGGCGGTAACTCCCGGTAAAAATAACAGCACCCTCATCGGTTTGAACCATCTCAGCTGACAGCACTTCAGCTCTACGCGCCACCCTGAACTGACCCCATATCTCCGATTGCTCCCTGCCATCTATTTCAAGAGTATTATGCGCCTTTGTAGAACGGCAATATGCCCTTTGCTGCGAGTTTTCATAATCATGCAGGCCGGAATTAACAATAAGCCGTTTGCCATGAATCGACATTTCATAACTCAGTAAATCACAATGAGTGTGGCCAGGCTGATAATCAGGTGAGACAGCGCCACAATCGACAATGCATACACTATTATCTCCTTTAATCATATAGTAACCACTATCATTTAGCGAAATTGTACGCTTTTGCGAAACACTGGAATCTCGAATATAACCTGTTAGTTCATAAGCATATTTAAAAAGCAAATCAGGATGTGGTGCAATATTAAAAGCGGAGTCATTGAATAGCGGAATTTCACCATCAGGCATGACTATCGCATCCAGAAAATTCAATGCCTGTTTCGTTTTATCTTTCAAAAAAGAAACATCCTGATCAGAAATTACCAGTGAATTAGACTGTACCAGATTAATAACATCGAGAAAGTCCTCTACAACTATAGAATGATACATTGGGCTTTTTTCATAATGCCCGCCATCACTCAGTATCTGCTCTTCAGCCGCCTGTAGCAGTATTTTTATTCCTTTATTAAAATATTTGTCAGCATCATCAGACTTTAAGTATGCACCTGTAAAAAAAAGCGCTTTGGCATTTTTCAGATAATGATTGGCAAGTATATGATACTCAATGCTATTAAAAAGCACCTGAGACTGCTGATATAAACTCTTTAGCCAGCTTTCCGGTACTGAATTTTTCTTATAAACAATAAAGTACTTAATCCAGTTTACCAACCTGAGTGACACAGGGTATGGTTCCCATGCATCGACTTTCAAGCCAGAACTAGCCAGAACCCAGCTATCAACCAGGCGGTCTTTAATCTCCTGCGATGCCCCATCATCAAGTAAAAAATCAAAATAATGCAGATTATAGCGCCACAGCTTAGGCTCATCCAGACAAGTCCAGTCCTGAATATATTCCATGCTTCTCTTCTGGTTTAGAAAGCAGACCGATTCATTATCAATTTTATTCTTATAGGCAACAGGCGTACTCATGCTTAACTCATGGCACTTAACAGCACTAAAATTAACAATTCCCGGTTTTCTGGAAAAGCGCCTGATAAAATTAAAAACAAGTTGCCTTAACCGCAGATGCCTAAGCGTATTAAAATACAGCAGGAGTCTTGATATGTTCATATATCATCAGCTACGCAAGAGACTCCGCTATTTCAATACTGATTTTTGACACTTCTATCAGCTCTTCAAAGGCTATCGGTGAAACACCACTTTTTCTTATCGCATTAACAAACTCGGTAGCACAGGCCTGATTACCCTTATCCTGTGACCACAAATTCATTTTATTAAAGTTCGGCCATGAATATCCTCTGAGTTTGCGGAAATTATCCAGCTGTAAAATCCCCCCCCCACAAAACACCTCCAGACGCTCTTTGGGAAATGACTTATTACCATTAGCCAGATAATGAACGGTACCGAAAGAGCCATCTTCAAAGCTTAAGCTTATACTCACTTTATCATCTCGAATTTCAACACCCTGGGCCTCACCCATCATCATTGCCTGATAGCCTGTAACTGGAGTACCTGCCAGAAAACGTAACAAGTCAATAAAATGGCAGCCCTCTCCAATAATACGCCGACCACCAAGGGCCTTATCCTGTGTCCAGTGATCGGCTGGTATAGCGCCCGCATTTACCGTCATAATAAATGACTTTGGCTCTCTGGCCCTCTCAAGAAGTGATTTCATTTTTTGTATCTGGGGAGAAAAACGCCGATTAAAACCAACCATTAACAGCGGATTATCACCTCGCTTCCATGCATCTTTATAGGCCGTTTCAATCCGCATCAGCTCTTCAAGTTTTAAAGCAAGGGGTTTTTCTACAAATACATGCTTACCTGCTTTCAGGAGTTCACAAACAAAATTTGCATGACTATTATGCTGTGTTGTTACAACAACAGTATTAATATCAGTACTGGCAATCAAACCTTCCGTATCTGTCGTGGTTTCTACAAAACCATTTTTTTTACCGGCATGAACACCACTTACACCCGCACTGGATGCAACGGACACCATATTGGCTCCCGTATTTTTAAACGCAGGAATCAACACCATCGTGGCATAATTTCCCGAGCCAATAAAACCGACATTCACCTTATCTGTAGGTTTTGCCTGGCTGGACTCAACAAGCTTCACCGTCTGTGTGCGAACCTCATCCAGCGTTTTAGCCTGTTCATCAGGGTATTGCAATAAAATGCCCAGCGACTGACCACCGTTGGCGACAAGCTCATAGGCATCTGAGGTTTTCTCTAATGCAAAGCGGTGTGAGATTAAGGTTTGAACATCAATATGCTTTCCATCCATCATATCCAGAACGGCTTCAAAATTACGCTGTTCTGTCCAGCGCACAAAACCAGCCGGGTAGTCCTGGCCACCTTCTTCATATGCTGAGTCATAGCGTCCCGGGCCGTATGAGCAGGATACCTGAAAGGTAATTTCTTTTTCAAAGAAATCTGCTCTCGACAGCTCAAGCCCGACAATACCTACCAGTACTACGCGCCCTCGCTTACGACACATAGTAGCCGCCTGATGAACGGGGTCATTGCTTTTGGTGGAGGCCGTAAGAAGAACAGCATCAACCCCACGTCCTCTGGAAAAAGCCTGCGCAGCAGCTACCGGGTCTTCTCCATTGGCCAGATCAACTGTTTCCGCTCCTAACTGTCGAGCCATTTCCAGCCTGGCCGAGTCAAAATCCAGCCCCAGTACACGGCAACCATTCGCCCGTAATAACTGAACCGTCACCAGACCAATTAACCCCAGTCCGGTAACAACTACAGCCTCACCTAAAGTAGGTTGCACCAGGCGTATGCCCTGTAATGCAATTGCCCCAATAACAGTAAAAGCGGCGGCTTCATCATCGACAGACTCAGGTATTTTTGCACAAAGATTGGTTGGTACACAGACCACCTCAGCATGCTTGCCATTAGAAACGACTCTGTCTCCTACAGCATAACCTTCTACACCTGCACCCACTTCAATGACCACGCCTACATTGCAATAGCCCAGAGGCAATGGCTGGGCCATTTTACTTCTTACTGCATCAATAGTCGGCATAAGGCCATCAGTCTTAACCTTATCAAGCACCATTTTAACCTTATCAGGCTGCTGTCTCGCTTTATCAAGAAGATTCGCCTTACCGAAATCCACCATCATTTTTTCAGTGCCGGCGGAGACCAGCGATGTAGTGGTTCTAATAAGCAAATGGCCAGACTTAACTCTGGGGCAGGGGACCTCTTCCAGGACTGTATCCCCATTTTCTAAATTTTGTAGTATTTGTTTCATATATATCTCAGTTGCTGAATTTATCCTGAATTATTATCCAGGGCACCTCTATTAATTGCTTGTACTCTCTGGTTTTGCTCCCTGTTCAGGCCGATAATATGCTTATTGTTCCTGTTTTATATACCAGAGTCTAGTGAAAGAGTACAATACCAAAACTGAGTAGAAAGCATAATCCCTCTTAAAATGTAACCTCGAGCTAATATGTGCATCTGGAGCGTTACAAAATATGTCAATAGAAGAAACCATTACGCTGTGGCCCGTGGTTTACAACCACACACTCCAGTTCGCACAGAGGGTATCGTAAAATTAATAAAAGCGCGCTTTAATACAAAATCAGATTATTCATTTTCATTCAATCTACTATTTTTCACTTTATATAAAATATAAAAAACTGAAGCAGGGGCAAACTTCTCATACATTTTTAGCCTGTGATATTTCATATTCCATGAAAATATTTTGCTTAAATACCTGTCTATATGTGTGAGCATAGAATTATTATATGCTGCCACACCAATTTTACCAGCAAGTACTGGCACTAGGGGAAATACACATAACGACTCTTTTCTAATTCTAAATCCTGCTTTCTGAATAATACTCCTCAGTATATTTAGAGGTATCCCCCTCTCCCTTTTCGTAAGACCGCGTCTGGGTTTAGTCCAGTCTCCCATAGAGACTATAGGTTCACGTATAAGCATCACACCTCCAGTACTCAGGCATCTATACGCTTCGCTCATTACATGACTCACATTAGGAACATGGTGCATTACACCCAGACATGTTATCAAATCAAACTGATTGTTTTTAAAAGGCATATTCCCATCTGAAGTGGGTTTAACATAATGGCTAGGTGTACCCATAATTTCATGAACATCGGAAAATGCATCAGAAGGATCAAGAATAGTAACCTTGCTAATATTGTCTATAATTGGCTTTAATTCATTTCCATACGCACTACCAATTCCCAGAGCATGGCTAAAGTGCTTCTTACAAATAAAATTAAATGCATGCAGGTTATTTAGTTCATGATAAGCATAGTGATAATCACTTTTTTTCCTTGCCCCAAGATCAGCATAGCCTTCTGCTTCATCTGCAAACCATTTTTCGATTTCATCGAACGAGAAATCATCTCCATATAATTTTTCTCCTGAAAAATAATCATCAATATTATCGCTCACCTTCCCCCCCTCTACACAGGCCAACATCCAATGAAATATAACTCACCCAAGAACATTCACCACAATGCTATATGTAAAAACACCAAAAAATTCAACTTCGTACTTCCCTGAATATACCACACACAATAGTAATTGGCATGTGCCAACTCAAATATTCCATGCCAGACAACAGGGTATAGTAATCAATTAAAAATTGCGAAGTATTAACGGAATAAAGTTTAACGTCCTGATGCTCAGCTATTCAATATAGCCTTTATGATATGATATCAGACACCTATATTAACTGATTAAGTTCAGGATGCAAGTATTAATAAAGCCTGTTAATTATTTATAAACTGCAGACCATTAAGCTCGCTACCTATGTCACAGAAAACCCACTATCACCTTGGTCCACACACGCCAAAATCCAGCATTTTCTGCTGACTATTACGATCCCAGCCAAACGTAGATACCCAGCTGGATAGCGTATAACTAATTGTATTTTGAGTTAGCAAGCCAGGTGCATTACTATCGAAAATATTATAATCAGAATTCCAGCTTGATTGAGCGGTATTACTTACAAAGAAGCTACTTACCCCTGCGCTAATACGGTTACCGCGTACAATAAACGGGTTTGCCTGAGCAGCAGAATTAGAGCCTATGCCGCAAGCAATATTAGCGTTGCGCCCAAGAACATTGTTGTTTATATACAACCCTGAAGTTAGCCTAGTTTGAATATCTATGCCGCAGACACTAGCACCTTCTAGTGCCTCTACTACATTAGATGAAATATACACGTCACCAGAAGCCTGACTCTCTAATACACCCGATATTACAATACCGTCCGTACGAAAACCTTCAACGTAATTACCAGTAATAAAGCAGGTAGCACCAGAACCACACCCATCAAGGCCAATACCAGCATCTGACGCTTCATTAATAAGGTTCCCGCCTTTCTCATGGCCATAAACTGCATTATCACTTACAATAGCACCGTTTCCAGCACCAAAAACATTAATCGCCGCCTTATTTGCTCCTGTTTTATAAACAGTATTACCCGTAATTACTACAGAGCAAAAGTCCACACCTGTTTCATTGGTACATTTCTGTATCTTAATACCATCACCACCATCATTACCGTTTTCAGAAACACGGTCAATAGTATTATTACTCACTCGCCCATAACTCAATCCTGTCGCTGACAAAGAGGTACCGGAAACTCCATTACTAATATAAATACCATCATTACCACAAAGCTTCAGGCTATTACCATCCACAAGATAATTTTCCCCACCAACAGTCATACACTGCGAGCGAACATTAGAGACAATGTTATCCCGAATAATCAAATTACTTGCATTAGCAGTAGACGTTGATTTAATACCATTGCCATTAAGGCCATCACCAAATATATTACGAATATCCAGATTACGAATAGTAATGTAATCATAAGCACCTATATTGACACCATGTCGAATTCCTCCTATATCCTGAGGAGTCCCCTCACCATCAAGTACTCCCTTTGCTGAACCACCAAACCCTGAACAGTCACCGTCAACAATGATGGGGCTGCCAGCAACCCCTGAACCAAAAAACACTACCATCTGACCTGTTGGTGCAGCAAGACGAGCATGACCAGGACCAAATACACCACACAAATACCAGGTATCACCTGCTCCGACAGTCTTACCTACATTTTGTATTAGGTCATTCCACGCACCAGATTGTCTAGCGCCAGACGCACATTCATAGGATGTACCGTCGCCATCAAACTGACATAACGCACGAGAAAAATAGTCAGTTGCATGTACAATCGGGGAAAGTAAACAGAATAATATCACCAAAATCTCAATAATTATTTTTTTCATACCTTATATTCCATTTAGTTAGATACTTAATTGATAAACAGTAATAACACTTATTATTAACATGCACCAATATGCATGCTTACAGCATTTTAGTACCTCATCAAATATTAATCAATGAAAACATTCGCGCTGCGCGGTATCACAAACCTTAAGTATCTATAAATTGAACTCCGGTCACAAAGTACTTCTTAAAGCAAAAAATTCAATGAGCAAGAAACGCACCTCCTATGTATCAGAATACCTTTCGCCTCAATTAAAAACGATAACATGAGGGCGAACAGGATGAAAATATGCGTAAAACATACTCTGAAGAGTTTAAAAAGTCAGTCATTGAGAAAATGATGCCGCCTAATCCCGTACCAGTATTACAAATTTGTAGAGAACCGGGGGTGTCTGATGCTACACTATACAATTGGCGAAAAGACTACAAAAATAGAGGAATTGCAGTACCTTCTGAGCAGAATAATTCAACTCACTGGACAGCTGAGGATAAGCTGGCAGCCATTATTGAGACAGCTTCATTTAACGAGACTCAATTAAGTGAGTATTGCCGAACAAAAGGACTGTTTGTTGAGTAAGTGATCATTCCAGGACGTTAATCAGCCCCTGACACTCCAGATCTGATTTTAGTAAATTATTCGTATATTTTTCTTTCCAGTTGATCGGTGTCAGTTCATCAATTTGCGATGCGGGATGCTGGCTCATACGTTGCAAAACATCTGTCAGATAAACGCTCGGGTTAATCCCATTCATTCGACAGGTCACAATTAAGCTCTGAATAATGCCCGTATATTCTGCACCCACCTCTGTCCAGTTAAACAACCCGTTCTTTCTGCCCATTGGAATAACCCGCAGGGCACGCTCAACCGCACCCGTATCCATTGGCACATGCGGGTCGCTCAAAAAAACCTTTAATTGCGTTTCATGATTGCGCGCATAGTTCAGCGCCTTTGCTAGCAATGACCTAGGCAACAATGTCACGTCCTGTATCTGATCGTCATTCCACTGGAAAAACTCATCAACGACAGGCTTGCAGTGTGTGCTGCGATACCTCAGCTGCTCTTTTTCGGAGAACCCTTTTTCCGAGTACACTTTTCCCTTCAGCGTCTTATCGTGTGCATACAGCGCACGAATAAAGTAAGCGCCAACAAATCCACCCCCTATGATTTCGATGGTGATTGCTGAATAATATCTCCCATACCCAAACTTGAGGAGATATCCCAATGACACCATCTGATAAGCACACCACAAAAGCCGTTTTCTGGCAACAACATATTGTGCAATGGAGAACCGCGCAGCAGACCCAGACCGCGTATTGCCGAGAGCATGCCCTTAATTTCCATCAATTTAATTATTGGCTACGTAAAGAAGAGCCTGTTAATGCAAAAAAAAAGAAGGGGATCACGGCCCGTTCTCCCGCTGCCACCTCTTCATCCTTTGTACCGGTCGTAAAGCATCAGCCGCCTCTCTCGGGTCTTTCCCTGAACTTACCCAATGGCATGCTGCTACAAGGCATTAATTCGGGAAACTTATCCACTGTAAAACAACT
>VAOX01026991.1_pt1 | contig 25029 bp, 25 predicted proteins | sample 3393891 | NCBI WGS metagenome assembly VAOX01 (sample SAMN08290429, study PRJNA428436) | hydrothermal vent metagenome | isolation source: Deep-sea hydrothermal vent chimney | place: Indian Ocean: Southwest Indian Ridge | depth 2822 m m | reverse complement strand
CATCGTCGACACCGATAATGCAAAAATCAAAAATGCGATAAAACTTCGAACAAAAAAACTAACTGAATCCGGTTTTAATTTCATTCTCCTTCATCCTCCATAATAGAGTTACATTGAATTTTTATCCATAACCATGTAATTGTAGCAGACTGATATTACCGTTTTATGACATTTAGGTTAAGTTTTGTTAAATTTCGTTACGGTTTTGTGATATTAAGGTTAGAATTGGCAGGGATGGACGATAGGATTGCCCGAAGGAACATATAGATATTACGGAAGCTTAAAAAACTTTTTATAAATCGAGGTTTGACCTATCGCAATTTTAAAACGTTGCTTGTTCTGCTTTATATCTGCTTTTTGCAATAGGCAAAATAAGGTTTTTTAAAAGAGATTGATTATAATTGCGTTTAAGAAAATCACACGGATTGCCTTTTGTAAATTTCTTGACTAAGTATCTGTATCCTATATTGCCGAATTTTTCGAATAGATATCTATTGACAAGGGATGTCTCAAGCATCGGTTTTAATTCTCTTCTCCAGAGCAAATCATAATCCAAACCTGAAACTATACTCTTTGCAGCCATATAACCGGATAAGATTGCGTATCTCATTCCAAATCCCCAGAGGCAGTCTTGAAATCCGGCCGCTTCCCCCGCATATATTTTTTCGTTATGTACGTTTGTATTTCTTATGAAGAAATTTCCGCGACCCCCAAACTTCTTGTCATTTTTAATATTAATATTTTTTTTATTTTTGAAGAAATCAACCATGTTTCTAAAATATTTTTTTACATTTTTGCGATCTCTATAAATCACGGTTGCCATAGTTCCTAAAGTATCATTGATAATCATATATGCATATCCCTTGGGAGCGATTTCGTCATCAAAAACCACTACAGCCCGGTTACTCATTTCCGTGTCGAATGTTATGCCTACCGCAATAAAGTCTGCCCTTTTTGGGCCGGTGGTAATGATGGTTTTACCGGAAGCTGCTTCGAAGCGGGTATTGAAAAATATTTTAACGCCGAGAGAAAGAGCCTGTTCCTTGAGTCCGTTATCAAGTGAACCTTCTGTTGAGCCTCTTTTTATAAGATAAAAAATAGGCTTCTCGGATTTTATTTCTAGAGGTGCCATCTTGGGAGCGTGTACATCGCCGTCGTAGTAGGGAACGCATAAAAAATTAATATCTACGCCTATATCTTTTAAGAGTGAGATGATATTTTTATCGGAACTCCAGTTTTCTAATCCCTGAAAATCGCCGTTCATGCGATGACCGATATCGGGAGATATTTCATAAACCCTTGCTTTATAGCCGCATTTTGCAAGAACTATAGCTGCGGTCAAACCGGCAGGTCCGGCTCCGACAATATTAATGTAGTTTTCCTCTTTAGAGTTCAAGGCTTTGAGGTATAATTAAATAAAAACATACATTTCTGATTTTGTAAATATGATCTAAGTATAACACATATAAGGGGCGAATCAAGAGATAAATAAATTACATAAAAGGGGATGTTATGATGAAAGCATTGATTATCAGCGGTGACGATTTTGAAGATACCGAGCTTTTGGTTTCGTATTACCGTTTAAAGTTTGACGAGATAAATTCCGACTATTACGACATTCTCATAATCCCCGGCGGAAAAGCCCCTGCCGCTATTAGTAAAGGATAAAAAAGCGCTTGAAATCACTAAATCTTTTTTTGAAAAAGAAAAGCCGATTGCTGCAATATGTCACTGACCCCAAATCTTAGTAACGGCAGGGCTTTTAAGGGGCAGATGTGCAACAACCTCCTATATGACCGTCGCCTCTGAACTTAAAGAAGCGGGTGTTTATATATATCGATAGAGACGTCGTGGTTGACGGTAATCTTATAACAGCAAGACAGCCGTCCGATATTCCCGCTTTTTTAAGGGAGACCGTAAAAAAATTAAATGAAATACTTTCTAAGCGGGCATAACAGGTATTATCAAAGTAATTCTTCAAAAACTTCCTCAGGGGTTAATGCAGTAATTACATCTCTTGCAGATTCGAAATATTCTACATTATTTGTAATTACAGCATCAACCCTTGCGCTTTTTGCAACTTCCACAAATTTTAAATCAGACAAGTAGATTAAATCGATGTTTAATTTTCCCGCTGTGACGAACATGGCGATTTCATTTATAAATTTTAATAAATAATTAACGTCCCTGCTTTCAAATCCCAACCCTGCCCTATTTAAAACCGAAACATATTCAAAATAAATCCTATCGTCTAACGCAATAGCGAAACGTTCATCTGAAAAGTAATCTATAAGCCGCACAGGATAATATGACGACATAATGAAGCCGGATAAAAAAACGTCCGTATCTATAACAAATATCATTTTTTCTCTTACCATCTTCCCTCCTTAACGGCCGCTATCTCTTTTTCTATATCTTTATGAGACAGCTTATTTTTCCTTATTGTTTCCCGCATATTTCTTATTGCTTCTTTTGTTTTTATGGACCTTATCAAAAATAATGTCTGTTCCAAATTAGTTTCATCAATCGGAATCATTAAAGAAGCCGGCTTGCCATTTGCCGTAACTATCATTTCCCCTTCTTTCCTTAATTCGTCGAATATCTCTCCTGTCCTTAATCTCAAATCTCTAGACGGTATAAATTTCAATTTTCTTCACCTCCCTAATATATTGATTATTGTACCCTTAATTATAAAAGTAAACTTGCCATCGTAGAATTAAAGCTAAAGCCTTACCGGAGCGGCGGCATGACCTATATAAAGAACATGCCGCGCAATTAATAGATTATTTACGGTAATATTGAGTGCTTAAAAATATCCGGGTGGTTTTTATAGCAGTCAAAAAATATTTTTATTCGCTTTCAGATTATGCCTAAAAGCAACGGTAAGGACAATGGCTAGTGGCCTTTTTTCGTTTAAGTATTATCTCCTCTACGTATATGTATTATTATTTGAATAGATTGCGTAAATTCTTTTTAATGCCGGAAACGTTTTTCTTATTACTCTTGTTTATTGCCCGTATTTTTTCTTCCGCGGTCTCTAACGCTTTTCTGAATATTTTATTCGAAGGTAACAAATTAACGGCGGATTTAAAATTTTCTGCGGCAAGATCAAGTTCGTTTAAGCCGTATTCTGCCCTTCCCGTTATAAAATGGGCAAACGGATTTTTAGGACTGTTTGCGATTACCTTTTTAGCATAATTTTTTGCAAGTTTAAATTTACTAATTTTTTCATAACCTATTGCGGAATTAAGCATTAACATATTTTTTAAACGTTTTGCATTAGCATAAGCCAACCCCTTTTTATAACTATTTAATGCATTCTCGGTTTCGTTTTTTTTCAATAGGTCGTTGCCGATTAATAAATAATTTAAACCAATGTTGTTTTTAGCCATACTTATAAATTTATCTATTCTTTTATCGGTTGAACTCTTTTTAGAGGCATTAAATACGGCGTAAGCAAGAGATTTTTTAAAATAATGGTTACTAAGTTTGAATTTCTTTAAGAATTGAAGTATGTTTCCGTTCAATTCAAGCGTGTATGTGTTTTTATTTTCTTTAAGTGCTTTTTTTGCTTCTTTTAAGGCTGAATCATATTTCTTAGACTTTAATAATCCCAATGACTTCTTGTAACTTACCTGCCATTTTAAAAGGGCATGTGCCGAGATCGGCGAAAATGCGATAAAAGAAGCTAAAAGAAATAATAATAATAAAGGAACGGAAAAATAGGTTAAATTAATTGAATTTGTGTTTTTTTTTCTCATAATTCTCCTTTGAATTTAAATAATTTAATAAAAACAGTGACAGTTATAAAAGTTATCAACGTTTAACTATAAAAAACCATTACAGGAGAACTTACAGTTCTCCTGTAATGGAACCCAACCACTTTATAAGAGAGAGGGAATCAGGCTTAAAATTTAACGGCTGCCGTCAACATTGCAAATCTTGGAAGACCCGGCAAACCTGTTTCGTAATAATATCTTGAACCGTTCAATGTTCCGTGGTGCTCATATACATTTGCGTTATAATGTTTATTTAATATATTATCTATGCTCAAAGAAAGAGTAACTCCTCTAAGGTGCATTTTTTTCAATGCACCGCCCATTGCGTCAAAGTTAAAATAGTGGTTTAAATATACGTTGAATACCCAGTAGCCTCCGTAATGTTTACCCGACGGCACGCCGTTTATATATTGGTTTAAGTCGTTTCCATGCTTAAAATATGCCATTAATTATTTTAATGGCCTTTATTTATTTTACTAAACTAATATTACGGTTTTATGACATTCAGATTAAATTTCTGTTACAATTTTACATTGAAGCTATGTAAAATTGTAATTCGGCTGCCGCAAAATAGGTTTTATTAAAGCCTCTTATTTTTGTATAATAAGTAAAAATATTTTTCTTTAGAAATTAATTATTAATATGTTTATAAAAAAAAATGAAGATAATTTTTATGACGTAATCGTCGTAGGGGCGGGGCATGCCGGTATAGAAGCGTCTCTGGCAGCCGCAAGAATGGGATTAAGGACCGCCGTTATTACTATTAACTTGGACAATATCGGACAGATGTCTTGTAATCCGGCCATAGGCGGTTTGGCCAAGGGGCATCTCGTAAGGGAAGTCGATGCCCTTGGCGGAGAAATGGGGAGGGCTATCGATAGAACCGGCATTCAGTTCAGAACGCTTAATACGAGAAAGGGTCCGGCCGTACGGTCTTCACGTGCTCAAGCAGATATGTTTCGCTATAAAACTTATATGAAAACCGCATTGGAATCGGAGTATGGCTTGACGATAATACAATCCATGGTCGATTCTTTAATAATTGAACAGAGAAAGGTCTCCGGAGTTGTTTTATGGGCGGGCGAGCGGCTTTATTCAAGCGCGGTTATTTTGACTACCGGAACATTCTTAAAGGGGCTGGTCCATATCGGTCTTTTTAGTTATAACGCCGGAAGGGCGGGGGATTTTGCCGCCGATAAGTTATCATTAAGTTTAATCGAAAACGGCTTTGAACTTGGAAGACTTAAAACCGGAACTACCCCCCGTTTAGACGGCAGAACAATTGATTTTTCGAGACTCGAAGAGCAAAAAGGCGAAGATGATTTTATTCCATTTTCCATTGAGGATAAAAAGATTTCGAATAGTATAAGCTGCTACATGACTTATACAAACGAAAAAACTCACAATATCGTTTTAAACGATTTGGATAAATCACCCTTATATTGCGGCGTTATTAAGGGTGTTGGACCGAGGTACTGTCCTTCCATAGAGGATAAGGTCGTAAGATTTAAAGACAAAGAAAGGCACCAGGTGTTTTTGGAAAGAGAAAGCCTTGATTCCGTGGAATACTATCCTAACGGGCTTTCAACAAGCTTGCCGTTGAATACCCAGCTTAAGTTTTTAAGAACAATAGAAGGGTTGAAAAATGTTAACATCATGAGGTCGGGATATGCCATCGAATACGATTATGTTCTGCCTACCCAGCTTAAACATTCGTTGGAGACCAAAATTATAGAAAATCTATTTTTAGCGGGGCAGATTAACGGAACGTCCGGTTACGAGGAAGCGGCGGCGCAAGGGATTATTGCGGGAATTAACGCCGTTCTAAAAATTAAGGGCGAAGCCCCCTTAATACTCAGAAGGGATGATGCATATATCGGGGTATTAATAGACGATTTGATTGTACTTGGGACTAATGAGCCTTACAGAATGTTTACGTCGCGGGCAGAATACAGGCTTTTGTTGCGGGAAGACAATGCAGACTTCAGGCTTTGTGAGTATGGCAAGAGAATAGGGCTGTTAGGCGAAGAAAGATACTCCGTCTATAAAGACAGGCTATTCAAATTTAATGAACTGTTATCCTTTTTAAAAACATACGAAAATGGCAAATATTACAATATGTTAAAACGACCGGATTTTTCCGTCGTAAATCTGGAGGCTGCATTTAATACCGGGATAGGAACGGAGTCTAACCATTACGATACGGATATATTGAATAGAGTTAAGCTTTTTATTAAGTACGAGGGTTATATCAACAGACAAAGAGAAGAGATAGATCGACTAAAAAAATTCGAGAATGTTAAGTTGGATAAGGATATTGATTTTAAGGTTATTCCGGGCTTATCGCTTGAGGTAGTAGAAAAACTTAATAAAATTAAGCCTGAAACCGTTGCCGAAGCCGGCAGAATTTCAGGCGTTACGCCTGCTGCAGTCGGTATTTTATTAATGAGGTGCCGAAAATCTTAATTCAGCTAATTTAATTTTAATTGAGGATTGAACCGATGGAGATTCGTTATTCCGTTTGCCCGCACGACTGCCCCGACACCTGCTCCTTAAGGGTAGGAATAGACGGAGGAAAAATAGTTAAAGTTGGGGGTGACCCGTCTCACCCTATAACCAAAGGGGTTATTTGCGAAAAAGTTCGCGCTTATCCGAAGCGCATATATAATCCCTCTCGAATATTATATCCTATGCGCAGGGTCGGGGAGAAGGGAAGCGGCAAGTTTGAAAAGATAAGCTGGGCAACCGCCGTAGGAGAAATTGTTAAACGCTGGAAAAACCTTTTAACAGCATACGGTCCCGAAAGCATTTTGCCTTATTCCTACGGAGGGACCGAAGGCGTGATAAATCATTCCTCTATGGACAGGCGCCTTTTTAACAAGATAGGCGCGACAAGGCTTAAGCGTACAATCTGTTCTACCGCAGGAACCTTAGGATATAAATTGGCTTACGGCGACTCTATCGGCACAAACCCTATAGATACGATTAATTCTAAACTTATAATATTTTGGGGGATTAATGCTCTAGAAACCAATATGCATCAGGCTATCTTTGCCGATAATGCCCGCAAGAACGGTGCTAAGATTATAGCTATAGATGTTCATCGGAATAAGACGGCAAGATGGGCAGATGATTTTTATTTGATTTTACCCGGTTCGGACGGCGCATTGGCTCTGGGTTTAGCCCATATTATATTGAGAGATGATTTAGCCGATAAAACATTTTTAGAAAAATATTCGTACGGATTTAGGGAATTTTATGCAAAAGCGATGGAATATCCCCCGGAGCGAGTTGCGGATTTAACTGGTATCACCAAAGAACGGATTGAGGGGCTGGCAAAGGTTTATGCCGAGACGAAACCGAGTCTGATACGCATTGGAAATGGTCTTCAGCATCACAATAACGGCGGTATGAATACATGGCTTATTTCATTACTTCCCGCATTGACCGGTGCATGGCAAGACAAGGGCGGGGGTGCCATAAAATCAAATTCGGGGTATTTTCCCTTAAATAATAATGCGTTAGAAAGACCTGATTTGATTAAGAATTCCCCAAGGACCGTAAATATGGTTCGGCTCGGTAAGGCATTATGCGAACTTAATCCGCCGGTACGCTCGCTTTACGTTTACAACAGCAATCCGGCTATTGTAGCACCGAATCAAAATTTAGTCTTAAAGGGTTTGGCAAGGGAAGACCTTTTTACGATCGTACATGAACAGGTAATGACGGATACCGCTAAGTGGGCGGATATAATATTACCCGCAACGACAAGTTTTGAACATGCAGATTTATATATAAGCTACTGGCATACTTCGGTTCAATGGGCGGAACCCGTGATAACCAAAATGGGTGAGGCTAAGCCCAATATAGATGTATTTAAGCTTATAGCGCATGCTTTTGGATTTACAGAATCATGTTTTTTAGACTCGGAGGAAGATATAGCCCGTCAGGCTTTAGATATTCCATATTGGCATCGTAAAGGAATAACGTTTGAGCGCCTTAAAAAGGAGCGATTTATCATGTTGAATGTTTCCGGTTATCCGTTTTCCGACGGTTTTCTCACCCCCTCCGGTAAAATTGAGTTTAAGAGTGAAAAGGCCTTGGAATCGGGATTGTGCGATATGCCGGATTATAAGCCGATTAAAGAATCACGCTTCGCAAATGCCGTCGAAGAAAACGAGGCACCTCTTGCCGAGCCTGAAGTCGATTTTCCGTTAACGCTTATTACGCCGCCCAATCACTTTTTTTTAAATTCTACTTTTACTGATATTCCGTCTTTTATAATTAAAGCGCGGGAGCCGCTTTTAGAGATGAGTACGGAAGATGCTGAATATAGAGGAATTGAAGATGGCGATTTGGTCATAGTTGAAAATAAACGCGGACGTATAGTTATAAAAGCCAAAGTAATAGACTCGGTTTTGCCGGGCGTCGTAGTTTCTACGGGTTTATGGCGCAGAGAAAATTACAAAAACGGCAGCGGAATAAATGCCTTAACGTCCGATAGTCTATCCGATATCGGCGGCGGAGCAACCTTTTTCTCGACTTCGGTTGAGGTCGAGAAAGCAGTATAGGCATTCAAGTCATTAGGGTCACTTGGTTCATAAATTTAACAAATATGTTTATGTATTGAATTGCCGGGCGTCGTTTTTTTATGTTCTTTACCAGTTAATTCTTTTGCCAAACGGATTATATCCGAAATCAAAATATCCGCCATATCGCTGCTAAAATTCTCTCTTATAACTATCCTTAAAATTTTAACATCTTCGGCATCCTTAGGTAAATTATACGCAGGAACGATCCAGCCTCTTTCTTTTAATCTTGCCGATAATTGAAAAACGTCGAACCCGGATCCTTTTTTGATAGATGCAGTAATTATGGGCAGTTTTATGGTTTCCAAGACCGGTTCTAAAAAATCTATCCCTTTTATTTTTTCCAAAAGATAAACGGCATTTTTAAAAGTATTTTCCATTATGCGTTTATATCCGTCTTTTCCCAGCATTAAAAGGTTGTAATATTGAACAATCATCATTGAACTTCCGCGCGAAAAATTCAGCGTATAAGTAGCTTCCTCACCCCCTAAATAATTCACGTAGAATATCAGGTCTTCGGGTAATTCGGTTTTATCCTTAAATATAAGCCACCCTATGCCAGGATAAACAAGGCCATATTTGTGTCCGGAAACGTTTATAGACTTGACGTGCGAGAGCCTGAAATCCCATTTCATGTCAGGATACAAGAATGGTACTATAAACCCTCCGCTGGCTCCGTCTACGTGGATAGGAATATCCCACCCCTTTTGTTTTTTTACATTCTCTAACATTTCGTTTATTTCTTCAATAGGGTCAATCTGCCCCGTGAAAGTAGTACCCAAAACCGCGCCGACGCAAATCGTATTTTCGTCGATATTTTTTTTGACGTCGTCTACGTCCAATATATATTTTCCTTTTTTCATCGGAATGATTCTCATCTCAACATCAAAATAACGGGCAAATTTTTCCCATACTATATGTACATCCGCCCCTATTACGATGTTCGGTTTGCTGCTGTCTCTATTTAACCCCTGCATTTTCTTTCTAAAATTCCATTTATGGGCTAAAAGTCCGAGCATTATGGCCTCCGACGAACCGACGGTCGCCGTTCCCGTATGTTGATTATTGCCGGGTGCATTAAACAATCTTGCAAGCATATTGACGATGCGTTCCCGTATGACGCCGGTTTGAGGATATTCATCTTGGTCTACAAGGTTCTTATTCATGGTCTCGATTATAAGTTTTTCCGCATTTGGATCCATCCATGTTGTAACAAAAGAGGCTAAATTTAAAGACGGATTTCCATCGATATTCAGTTCATCGTGAATTATTTGATATGCGACATCGGAGCCTATTCCTTTATCTGGAATATCATGTTTGGGGATAGACTCGGAAAAGAATCTGCTTGCATAAGTCGTGGCAATGCTATCGTTATTATCTGTAATTATGTTTTTCTTTTTAGACGACATGGCGTATTTCCTCCAAATAATCATTAATTACATGCATTAGTAATAGTTAATATATTACAGATTAAAAAATTAATCAAATGTGACTCAGGTCATTTTTTATTGGGTATCAACAATGATATGATAATCTAAACATCGATATATGTCGATAAATGAATTTTAAAAATGGAGGTTTTAAATGTTTTGTTTTCAATGTGAAGAAACCGTCGAGCGCAGTGGATGCATAAAAATAGGGATATGCGGCAAGACCGACGAGGTTTCCAATTTGCAGGATTTGCTTATTTATAATCTTAAAGGGGCGGCTTTTTGGATGGCTGCAGTGAAAAAAAGCGGCGGAACAATAGAAGATGTAGATTATTTTAACATACTTAAGGGTCTTTTCTCAACCGTTACGAATGTAAATTTCGATCCGAATGCGATGAAGGTTCTTTTGGATGAATCGCTGAAAATAAGAGATAAATATAAGAAAAGCTATTCAGGGAATGAAGTCGGTTTTATCCCGGATTGTGCGGTATGGGAGCCGGTTGATGCGAGTTTGGCGGAATATAATCAAAAAGCGGTTACGGTCGGTATAACAGATCGGGAAGACGACATTGTTTCTCTGAAAGAGTTGCTGACTTACGGACTAAAAGGCATGGCTGCATATGCATACCATGCTCACGTGCTGAACTATACGGATAGTTCGATAAACGAATTTACCGTGAGGGCATTAAATTATTTAAATGCAAAGGATGTAAATATGAATGATACCCTCAATCTTGTTTTTGAATGCGGCGAAAAAGGGGTTAAGGCAATGGAGCTGTTAGATAAGGCAAATACTTCCCATTATGGAGACCCAGAGCCCACTCAGGTTTTAAACGGAACTAAAAAGGGTAAGGCGATTTTAATAAGCGGACATGATTTATATGAACTTGAGAAATTATTGGAACAGACTCAAAATACGGGAATAAACGTGTATACACATGGGGAAATGCTTCCCGCACATGCTTACCCGTTTTTTAAAAAGTATAAAAATTTAGCGGGTAATTTCGGTGGCGCATGGTGGGAACAGCAGACAGAATTTGAAAATTTCGGTGGCGCTATCGTTATGACTACCAATTGCATACAGAAGCCTACGAAGAAATACATAGATAGAATTTTTACGACGGACTTAGTTGCAATGCCGGGCGTGAAACATATTAAAAATTACGATTTCTCCGAAGTAATCAAAACGGCGTCAGCTATGGATGGAACGGAAGAGGATATTAAGGGCGAGATTACTACCGGGTTTGCCCGCAATACATTAGTGAAGTCTGCGGATGCGATTATAAATTTAATAAAGAATAATAAAATTAAAAATTTTGTGGTTATGGCGGGCTGTGACGGAAGAGATAAAGGAAGAAATTATTATACGGAGCTTGCCCAGAACCTTCCCGGCGATTCCGTGATATTAACGGCGGGCTGCGCAAAATACAGATATAACAGATTAAATCTCGGCAGCATTGAAGGGTTGCCGCGCGTAATAGATGCCGGACAATGCAACGATTCATATTCTCTTGTGGCAGTGGCGTTAAAATTAAAAGAGGCTTTAAATTTAGATGATATAAATGAACTGCCGATATTTTACGAGATTGCATGGTACGAACAGAAGGCCGTTTTGGTATTACTTGCCCTGTTATATCTTGGCGTAAGAAATATAAGGCTTGGGGTTAATCTGCCGGCATTTTTATCGCAAAACGTATTAAACCTGTTAGTAGAGAAGTTTCACGTAATGGGTGTTTCTTCGGTTAAAGAAAGTATAGATTATATTAAAGGAGAATAATCACGCGCCTGATAGCTTAATCACCGTGTGTTATTCTATTTTGAATTTAAGACGGCGACCGCAAATATGTGAATCGTCGTCTTAAATTTGACAAATTCGGCAGGTATTGTATATAATTGATAATCAGAGGCGGTTATAATGCAGAATACCGGAATCAAAAAAAACAATCTTTCTATCACTGTTTTATTCATCTTCCTTGTTATTGTCACATCGACAGTCTTAAGCGGATGCGGGCATGAGGCCAAAGTGCTTAACGGAGAACTGTCGCTCAAGCTTATTAACCAAAAAACAAAAATATCGCCGTTTTTCGGCGTTCTATATTCCAGGGCAGTAAGTATAGACAGAGATTCTTTTTACCCCGTGCTTTTCAAGAACGGCTATATAAAATTTAATAGAAAATTGGGATATTCGTCATTTACGGCAAAACTGAGGCCTTTTTTATTTAAAAAGGCAGGCAAGGTATATGTCATATTCGGAGGGTTTTCGGCTCAAAAACCTGATGTAAAATTTATATCCAAAAACCGCGCCGAGGTTTCTTTTTATTTCATTTTTAAGCCGAATCGACTATACAAATTAGCAAAAAATAAGCACATTGCGTTTCCTCGATTAAATAAAATTATTAGGTCGGGTAAGGCCGTTGCAGTTTTTATGCTCAAGCCCTTCCTTGGATGGCAAATTACAAGGTTTAAACCGTTTTCGGCCGGTTTATAGTCTTGCTTGTTAAATGATGGGTTTTATCGTAACCTTGTTTTTCAATCAGACTTAAATATGGACAGAGTGTGTTTATGGCATGAATAATGTATAAACACAAAAAATTTAGCCTCTTCTAATTTAATAATATCAGAAGAGGCTAAATAAAGCTTTCCTATCAATAGCAAGGCAAATTAAAATCCGAACTTTAGACCAAACTTTAAGAATATTTGATTGTATTGATCGGAGGGTTCAATATAGCCTTCTGAGTTCTCATTGGATGCACCCATTTTGTTTTGTTCAAATGTTACTCCTGCATACGGACTGACAGATAAAACAGGGTTGTTTTTATAACTAAACTGCCATAACTTATATCCTATCTTTGCTCCGATTATGTAACCCGCCTTGGGAGTCATGATGAAATTAGGATTACCAGGGTAGATGGTGATATTATACGAATAAGGTTCTGACAGGAGGTTGTTATCTGCCATGCCCCAGTCAACTGTGTCATTAATATCATTTAAATAATATACAGAGGCTTCTACCCATAATTTATTATTTAATACAGGAGGGATATAATATCCCTTAATGCCTAACATATAATAATTTAAATGGTAATAATCACTGTTCAAACGAGGATCAAGATCTCTGTTCCAGTTAACAAATTGGTAGCCAAAGTTAGGGATTATAGCCAGCCTGTTTGATATATTAAAGACATAACCAAGTCTAAATCCATATTTAGCCATATTAGTTTTATGACTAATATCAGTCGGCCCTGTTATTTCATCATAAATACCCGACCCGGGGAGGTATGAATAACCTGCCTCATACCAAATGGGTATCTGTTTACTTAATATACTCTGAAAGGATATGCCATAGCCATGCATACCTATATGCTCGCCATCCGCATAAGACCCTAATGGTTTTGTCCCTGCAGTACGCGTACCATAATACTCGCCATAATGGAAATAGTCATTCTCAAAATAAACATTTATGGATTTTATTACAGAGTCAATATTAACACTGTCTAATTTTTTTAATTTAGGTATTGGCATGCTCTTGCCATACAAATTTGCAGACTTTGCAAAACTCCAAGCATTAGAATTGGGTATTGAAACAAAAGACAATGCGAATAAAACTAAAACATAAAACAAAATCATTCTTTTAAATTTTTTCATAATCTTTCTCCCGTGGTCAAGGTTTATCATTTGTGTTAATTTTGGTTATAGTGCCGCCCCTTATTCCGGTAAGTCTATGCTCAAGCCCTTCCTTGGATGGCAAATTACAAGGTTTAAACCGTTTTCGGCCGGTTCATAGTCTTGCTTGTTAAATTATGGGTTTTATCGTAATTTTGCTCTTTTCAATTCGTATTCCGTGACGGGTATCCCCATAATTTTTATTTGATGCCGATATGGTGCAGAAAGATGACAAGGTCTCGTCATTTAGAGAGTCATATATTACCTTCTTTATCTTGCTCATAGACTGTCTAAGCATGTCCATACTCAAGCCTCCTTTATAATTATATAGAAGGATATCGACCCTCGAAGGGCTTATTATTTTATATATTTTAGCCATTTCTTCCAGCGCCGGTTTTGTGGATAAGTCTAACAGGGACGGAAAACACTCCGTGCAGTCTATGCAATATTTCCGATCTGAATATTTACAATTATACAGTTTAATTTTTAAATAGGTTGCATATATCATAAGTTGCATGGGACTTAATTTTATATTTATACTCATGCCCCACAAGCTGTTCGATATATTATCCGAACTCTCCGGGAGGTTAATTCTGATTGTCCTGTCGTATAAATTAATCATTATATTCGGATGAGCGATCGCCGTATCAATCTCTCTCTGTCCGTATTGGACAGCAGATTCGAAATCGCTAAAATCCATTTTTATTCTATTTCTAAGTTTGAACATGGGTAATTCAATCAGGTTGATTTCACAATTTTCAGTATCCAGAATTTTATCTTTGGATTTTATCTTTTTGCTTTTACATGGTTTGTAATAAAAGTCACTATTCGATTCAAATTCGGGAGAAATCAGTATATGATAGGTTTTATCCCATGATCTCGCGTATAGCTCCATTGCGAGGCCCATATAGAAAGACATTGTCTTTCGTCCTCCCGATAGAAATGTGTGGAGTCTTGACGCAGAATTTACCGTTTTTCCTTTTATAAAGGATGTTATGAAATTTGCCATGATTTGGTTGTCCGCGGTTGTTGTTATATCCGCCAACTCTTCACCGTTATCGTATTTCGGAACAATAATGCATTTCTCATCTAACAAAAAAGCCGTAGATCTGCCCCCTATATCCATGCACATCTCTCTGAAGATATTGTTTTTAATTAACTTCTCGGTTAAGATATTTTTCCCTACCTTCGTAGTTATTATAAAAATCTCATCATAAAAAACCGGAGGGTCTTTTTTTGACAGGGAATAAATTCCTTCCGTGACTATTTGAGGCGTTACTCCTACGCCGAAAATGAATATTTCTTTGCTTGATTTGTTGTTCATATTGAATTAAACCGAATTAATGTGAACTAAATTTTATAATAATGAGCTCTAATATAACATTTTACGAGATAGCGTGGTAAGTAATAAATCAAATATAAACAGTAAATACAGGCGAAGTGTCAGTCAATCTCCAGACTCTGATACTCCCCCCTCGCAGCATACATTAGAGTGTGCCGGGAGGGGGGAATGAGAGGAGATAAATTTAGAAGTTATAATCCACTCCTATGGTATAGCTATTTATTTTGATTTTTTCGTGATAAGTTCCGCCGGACAGGGATGCTCCAAAATATTGCGCAGATATGCCCCATGTCCTGTTAAACATATATTCGATGCCTGCTCCGTACATCATGCCATGTCTCGTTTCGTTTTTAGAAATTGGAGAATAATCATATGAGTATGGTCCGGAAACTGAAAGGATTGTATGATCGGAATGATCTATATAGCCCAACTTTACAAAGGGCATTATATTTTTAAATGCATATCCCGCCTTTATCGCCGCAATAAAATAATAGTTCTTCGTGAGGGCACCCTTAAGCTTATCTCCATACCCATCAAAATTTTCGAAAATCCACGTAGTACTGCCCGTATCACCCAGGGTTACTTCCCCGCCGATCACAAACTTGTTAATATTAAAGTTTTTTCCAAAAGACAGGTTTAATGTTCCGACGGAGAGTCCTTTCAGGTTTTCTGGTTTAATCTGAACACCGCCTGCATTAATGCTTAAGTAATAACTGTTAAAATACTTTGTGCCGGCATAGGCTTTTGCCGTCAAAAACATGAATGAAAATACCAATGTCAGCGCCAACACGGCTGCGCTCGTGCTGATGACACGAGTAGAAGCCGATTTACTAAATTTCTTCATTTTATCCTCCTTAATTGTTAAATTTAAATATTGTCATCTTACGATTATCATCATGCAGCAAAATCGGATTTTACTCCATAAAAACAATATTGCTGCAATATTGTTTTTATGGAACCTGCGTCGGTCATACAGGTATCAGAAATGCATTCACCGTTTTTGATGAACAAAAAAAGTCTATAGTATTAAGAATATTGGGGAATTTGTTTTCCATATCGGCAAAAATATGGGGTCTTATCTTTCTTGACAAATACTGAATTTATGCTATCATCGCTATAAATAGTGTATGGTTTTATTCTTTTCTCGAGATTCGAGTGGTCGTATCCTAATTAGTTAAATAAAGAGGTATCTTATGGAAGTTGAGCGGGACAAATTACGTGAGCAAATTATGCGTCAGGCTCAAGGCGCGCTCAGTATGAGCATTGCATATATCGGTATAGTTAATCGATTATTTGCTCATCTTGCCGATGCAGATTCGGTCTCTCCGAAATGGTTGGCACAAAAAACCGGTATGAATACCGATTACGTAGCGCGTTGGTGTGATGCCGCGTATGCTTTTGAATATCTTGAGCAGCCTGTCGAGAACATATTTGGCTTGACCCCGCTGGGTCATGCTTTTCTCGATGATCAGCCTGGTAATTTGATATCTTTTGCCGTCCAGAGTATGCTGTCGGCGCACATGGCGGAACGCGCCGCCGGTTTGATGCGAACGGGAGAATGCCCCGGAGAAAAGATATTGAACGAGTGGGAGACAATTTTGCCATGGTTCGGACCAATGCTTGAACATATGTTCGGTCCTCTATTAAAAAATGAAATTATCGATCGAGTGCCGGCTTTTAGTGAGGTTGATGCCCAAGGCGGTACGATCATTGATCTGGGATGTGGTAACGGCTGGTATCTGCGCGCAATAATCGGTAGTTATCCGAAGTTGCGCGGTATCGGGCTGGACGGTATCGGGGAAAATATTGATCAAGCAGTTAAAGCGGCAGAACGCGAGGGGTTGACGAATCGTCTTACTTTTGCGGTTGGTGATATATATAATTTTCATGTCGATGAGCCGGCCAATCTTATTGCCATGAATAGGTCGCTGCATCATGTTTGGGATCAAAAGAAAAAAATATTTACCATTCTTCGCGATCATTTGTGTCCGGGAGGATCGGTAGTGATCTGGGAGCCTAACTGGCCATTGGAATATGAAAACTTACGGATACCCGATCGCCGCGCATTAGCCTTCCAAAATTTAAGCGAACATGTATTGGGTAACCATTTTCTCCATGCCGATGAAATAGTTGCCGAGCTTAAGGCTGTGGGTCTTAAGCCTGAGGTATTTTCTATTGCGGGTGGGCGCGATGTGGTCATTACCGGCACGCGAAGCAAATAGGAAGTTATATATGAAACTTTTAATATTGCTGATAAGTAACGAGACGATCCCTAATGTTTTATGCGCATGGCATTTTAAGCCAGATGCTATCTTGTTCTTTACTACCAAGGGCATGGAGAAAGAACATAAAACACAAATTATATTGAACGGCCTAAAAAAAATATCGGATAGTTTTGCATTTTCGGAAGAGAAGAACAATTATTGGTCTGTTACCGTAGATAAAAACTCGGTAATTGATATAAATGACAAATTGGATGATTGGATTAAGAAATATTGGAATGATAGATTTGATGAGATTATAGTCAATATAACCGGCGGTACTAAGTTGATGTCATTAGGGCTTTATACTGGGATTAGAAGTAAAATTAAGGCAGGCAAAGAATTTTCCGATAAAAATACTAAAATTATTTACCTTCCAATAGGAGAAAATAAGGTTCTCTTCCTGGAAGGTAATAGTGCAGGCAGCGGTAGTGCTATAATAGAAGAAAGATTAAACATTGCTGAATTCTTTGAGTCTTCCGGAATACAAATATTGTCTAGAGGTGATGATGCTCGTAAAAATAAGGAATTGGCCGAACTTATAATGAAGCATTACGATACATTGAAGGAATTTTTAACAAAACTCTATGGAAAAATAAATGATAAGGATAATGATAGAAAAAGAGAAATGAAAAAGCAATTTAAAAAACATCATTCTTACGCTATAGATGTTAGTTTTTATCTTGAAACCAATAAACCCGCAAATGATTTTAATGAATGCTTTAACCGTATATTTGAATTTGATTACTTAAATCATCTTGACGCTAAATACGAAAACGATCAAATTACCATAAAGGGAAACCTTGAGAAAGGTGCGTGTGGGTTTTTGAAGGGAGGGTGGCTTGAGCAATTTTGTTTTAATGAGCTTTTAGAATTAAAAGATGAGAAGATCTTTGACGATGTTAACATTAATGTCAGTGTGCGGAATACTTTAGGCGCCGAGACCGAAAATGAATTTGATGTTTTGTTTACGTGCAATAATGCGCTATATATGCTGGAATGCAAATCTCTGAATCAAGAGTATGATAATAAAACGGATATACTTTATAAAATTTCTGCATTACAGGTAGACTTGGGACGGCTCACTGCCAAGAGTTTCCTTGTCAGTACGTCTGAAAATATTATAGATGAAAAAGGAGAAATAAAAGAATACCTCGAAAAGCGCGCCAAACTATTAAAGTGTGTTATTATTAAACCCGACAATATAATCAATCTTAAGGATGAGATTAAAAAAAAGCTAAGCGTATAGATAAAAACATTGCCCGCTTTGCTTGGCAATATAAAACCCTTATACTTTGCAGACTGTAGTAAATAACACTAAATAAATGTTAAATTTATATTTCTTTGCCGCGGCCCATCGAATTCACAAAGAAAAATACCCTCCCATCTTCCAAGATTTAATTTATTATTAGAATAGGGTATAATTCTTGAGTTGCCGATTATAGACGATTTTATGTGGGCAGCTGAATTTCCCTCGCAGTGACGATAATTAAGTTTTTTCGGTACTAAACTGTCCAAAAAATTATTTATATCGAAAGCTGCGTCTGCATCATATGCCTCATTAATAATAATACCGGTGGTCGTGTGAGGGGAATAAATTATGCATATTCCTGCAGTCTTAGAAGAGTTTAAAACAAAGTTTCCGATTGTTTTAGTAACGTCGATTAACTCTGTCCTTTTATTTGTTTTGACCGAAAAAGTATAGGTTTCCATCTTTTTGGTTTACCTTAAATGTTTGTTTTTATACGTATAACTATATAGCATAACATATTTTTTCATATATTTAAAAATCTTGACACGGCAAATTAATCGGCTATATAATAGACGTATGAGCGTATATTCATATAAAGACATTTACAATGAAAGTTTGAATGTGACGGATTGTTGCAATAAATCTAAACAACCTGTTCTTGTAAAAACATCATCCGATTGGTCATTGTCCGATTATTTAGGTTCGTTTAAATGTAGAGTAAGCAATTCATTCAGAATGAAATATGGGGTTGAGCCGGCTCTTTATTCATTAGGCGTGCCTGACGACGAATCGGATGTTTTTGTGAGCGCTAACTATAAACTAAGTTTTGATATTCTTAGGAAGGCGTTGGAAGGTTTGAGCGTATGGATATTAGTTATAGATACTAAAGGAATAAATGTATGGTGCGCTGCCGCAAAAGGAACATTCGGCGCCAAGGAATTGTCTATGCGTATGAATGAGGTTGGGCTTGCCGATATCGTGAATCACCGAAGGATAATTGTACCTCAGCTTGGTGCGGCAGGTATTAGTGCCGGCGCCGTTTTCAAGCATACGGGCTTTAAAGTGTGTTTTGGTCCGGTTTATGCAAAAGATATTAAAGGATACTTAAGTGCCGGCAGAAAAAAAACCCATGAAATGAGAAGAATTAATTTTTCAATGACGGATAGGCTTATTCTTACCCCTATAGAGATAATCCCATTAATTAAAAAATTTCTTGTTTTTACGGTAATAATTCTATTATTTTTCGGTCTTCGACCTTCGGGTATTTTATTTGAAAATGCATGGTTGTTGGGTAAGCCGTTTTTGTTACTGGGATTAGGGAGTATTATCGGGGGTGCATTTATAACCCCGATTCTTCTGCCGTTTATTCCTTTTCGTTCTTTTGCCCTCAAGGGTTGGATGATCGGGATTTTGTTAACCTTAACGACGATATTTTCTTTCAATATACAAGAGCAAAAAAATATTTTAATTTTTATGGCGGAGATTATTTTTTTCCCGATGGCGAGTTCTTATTTGGCGCTGCAATTTACCGGTTCAACAACATTTACAAATATATCGGGAGTCAAAAAAGAGTTAAAAATTGCATTGCCTGTTTATTTTGTTTCGGCATTAATATCAATAGTACTAATGTTAATATATAAAATTGGCATATTAGGGGTTTTATGAAATATCTAAAAAATGTATCGAGTCTCAGTTTTTTTCCTGACAATTGTATAAATTGCATGACCTGCATTGATGTCTGTCCTCACGGGGTATTTTTCATAGAAAATAAAAGGGTTGCGGTGTGCGACAAAGATTCATGCATGGAATGCGCTGCCTGCATTCTGAATTGTGAATATGGAGCTATTACCGTAAATTATGGCGTAGGATGTGCATCTGGTATAATAAACGGCATGATATCCGGCGGAACGCCTTCGTGCGATTGCGACACAGTTCGTCATTCGTCGAATGTTGTTGAATAAGGTATTGTTCAAATTTTAATGCAGGAATAGAATATATTAAGGATTATAAGGAGGTATTAAAATGAAGACGCCAATTTGTTTTACATGCGGCTGTTCCCTCGTAAGATTGGGCATTACTAAGGAGAGTGCGGTAACGCGGAAATACCGAGAAAAAGAATATTTGTTCTGCTGCGACGGATGTGCTGTTATGTTCGAAAAAAATCCCGAGGCACTGCTCAAGGAGACTGCTGATATAGTCGTGTGTCCAAGTTGTTTAGCGGAAAAACCGATAGGTCAAACTGTGAAAATCAACTATCGGGGCGAGAGGCTTAATTTTTGTAAGTGTCCGCATTGTATGACTGTTTTTCAGAGAGATCCGGAATACTATGTAAAACGTCTATCCGGCGAAATCGAATTTTCCGGTATTTTTTCTGAAGGACGAGGATGTTGTTCGTAATATATGGAGAAGACATATAACAACGTTGTATACTTGTTCGTCTTTTAGGCGCTTTTGAAAAACAATCTGAGTTTCTGCCTGAGCGAAGGAAAATATAATAGGAAAGTTTGGAATAAGTGAGGTTATTTATGAAATGCATGGTGTTAACGAAAATATCAGATTTAAGAGTAGATAAGAACCCTTTATCTTATAAAGAAACCGATGTTCCAAAGATTAATAAAACCGAAGTTTTAATAAAAGTAAATACATGCGCGGTATGTCATACCGAGTTGGATGAAATAGAGGGCAGAATCAAACCGATTAAGTTGCCGGTTATCCCCGGACATCAGATAGTCGGTATGGTAATCGAAATAGGGAGCGAAGTAAAAAAACTTAAAAATGGAGATAGGGTGGGGATCGGCTGGATTAATTCGGCATGCGGTAAATGTGTTTATTGTAAGAGCGGATTTGAAAATTTATGTCCGAATTTTGTGGCAACCGGCAAGGATATAGATGGCGGTTATGCCGAATATACGAAAATAAGCGAAGATTACGCCGTTCCAATTCCTGAAAGGTTTACCGACGAAGAAGCCTCGCCGCTGCTTTGCGCAGGTGCCGTGGGATACAGGGCATTGAAGTTAACCGGCGTTGAGGACAAAATGAATTTAGGGCTTCTCGGATTCGGGGCATCTAACCATTTGGTCCTAAAAATAGCAAAAGCCGTTTATCCTAACTTAAAACCGTTTGTCTTTGCAAGGTCGGAAAAGGAAAGAGCGCTCGCCAAAGAGCTTGGGGCATACTGGTGCGGCAACATTGAAGAAACTCCGGCGGAAAAGTTAAATGCGATTATAGACACTACGCCGGTCTGGGTGCCGGTCGTGAAAGCAATGAGAAATTTAAAGCCGAACGGCAGACTTGTTATAAATAATATCAGGAAAGAGGACATTGATAAGGATGAACTCGTAAACATAGATTATTCAAGAGATTTATGGATGGAAAAAGAGATAAAATCAGTTGCAAACGTTACTTTTAACGATATAAAAGAGGTTTTAAACATCGCTGATATTTACGATATAAAACCAGCATATCAACTATATGACCTTATGGATGCCGATAAGGCTGTAATGGATATAAAAGAAAAAAGAATCAAAGGGGCAAAGGTCTTAAAGATATAGTAATAAGCGTAATATGTTAGCAGGTTGCCCCATTTAAAAGAATCAATGTCCAAGTATTGTCGTAAAAAACGTCAAAACGTCAGTGGTTGATATCCGTCTGCCATGAATGATGCTATCGCTTGACCGGCATGAACAAGCTCTATCTTTTTATCCGTTAATATTTGGCTGACACCGTATTCCTCGGCCACAAAGATACATGCCTGAGGGGCAATGCCGTTTGCAAGTACCTGTTTGTAAGCCTCGAGAATACCCTCGTCGTCGGTCTTCGCGATAAGATCTTCTCCCGGACCGAAGAATACTAACTGCACATCTTCAAAAGCCCCGCTGTTTTTTGTTCTCCACGCAATGGTAAGGCCTAATTTGACTTTTATCGGATCGTCAGCACCGGATAGAATAATTATCAAAGCCTTTGCTTTTGCCATAAATCATCCTCACTCTGAAATTTAATTGATTTTTTGCAAAACTAAGCAAACTCAATTATAGCATGGCAAGCCAATCTCGGTCAATTTAAGTTATAATACGAGATTATCAAAACGGGATAACATTTTACAGTACCTTCTGACCTTCAAAAAAGTCTGATAATACGGTTCAGAAGATAGAATGCAATATTAAGGCTGTCGCCGCTAATGATAAAATTATCATTACCATATAATAAAATGTTTTTTGGTTTATGACAAAATGAAACTTATTGCCTAAAAAAAGACCTATCAATACGGGTGGTATTAGAACAGCGGACAGCTTTAATGCCTTGAGGGTTAAGAGTCCTAGAAAGGTATAAATAAATAGCCTAAAAACGCTGTCTGTGATCGCAACTATTTGAAATGTTGCTCTAAATGTGCGTTTTCCATGATGTTTCATTTGCAGGTAAGCCACTATAGGCGGACCGCCGCCACCGTACAAACTGCCTATGAATCCACCTAAAAACCCCAAGGGTACACCTATGGTATTTTTTACGTAGGGAAGTTTATCCTGTTTAATGCTCATGGCATATATTACATATGCCAGAATAAAAATTCCCAGAAAGATGGTTAGCTTTTGCGGGTCTGCGTATTTTAATATATATGCTCCGAATAAAAGCCCGAAAACGGTTGCTGGAAGCAGGTATGAGAGGTCGTTCCATTCAACTTCCTTGAAATCATAAGCCCCTAGTAAAATACTACCCAAAAAATCAAGTACGAAAACTGCCGGAACGGTTATACTTATCGGGATAAATATTGTCAATAGCGACACAGAAATCAATCCGGAACCGAAACCTATAGTAGCCCTAACGAAGAAAGCTATCAAAACTATTACGATTCCCGCTATTATGTCAAATGTGGATATTGGGTGCATAACGTATTTTATACTTACAATTTTTTTAAGGGGCAATCATCACATTGAGGAGTTTTTTTGCAAAACATCTTTCCCGTTTTTACTATTAGGGCATGATATTCGTTGCATAAGGAGACATTTGCTTCATCAGGGGAGATATTAGCCATAAAGAATCCCTGTATATTCTTATATTTTTCCTTTGAGGCGTTTTCGATTATATTATGTCTTTCGAGTATTCTTCTTGTATATGCATCTATTACGAATACCGGTTTTTTTAATGCGTATAAAAGAATACTGTCCGCCGTCTCTTCGCCTATACCGAAAATAGTTAAAAGCTTTTCTCTCATTACGTATGTGTTCTCTCTTTTCATCAAATCTATGGAAAAATTATATTCTTTTTTTGCAAAATTTATGAACGCCTTAATTTTTAACGTCTTCTGATTGTAATATCCGGAAGGCTTAATATACTCCTTTAATAAATCGGAATCAATTTTATAAATGGCTTCAAAGGATAAAAGATTGCGTATCTTTAAGCTGTTTATAGCTTTCTCGACATTTGTCCATGCGGTATTTTGCGTTAGTATGGCGCCTATCATGACCTCAAAGTCTGATTTTGCAGGCCACCAGTTCATCGGTCCGAATTTACTGAACAAGATGTCGTAAATTGTCTGTAAAATGTTACCCTTATTTTTTTTGGTCATTTCTTGTCGGTTTATTTAAATTTTATCTCAGGTATTATAGAATATGCTGAGCCCTATTGACAGACATATTTTAAAAAAGTTTAAGGTGTACTCTTCTAATCCGCATTGTCTAAAGGAGTAAGGCATTCAATGTATTGATGAAACCGTTCCTTATGGTAAAACATGAAATATCTCTTAATCCCTTCCTTTAGTTCTCCCATAGTTTCATATGATTTCAAATAGATGTCTTCATACTTCAGACTCCCCCATAATCGTTCTGTATGGATATTGTCCAATCCAACTTTGTTTAAGAATCTCTTGAGGTACCACAAGATTCCAGTCAAAAATAAAACGACCGGATCTTCGTTTGCTTCGCTCCAGATAATAAGAATGCTTCGGACGAAGAATTTAAGTAAGACAAAGAAAGAAGAAATGCAATGAAGGCAATTAGTGCTCCGAAGCTATTCTCTCTTGCCGCATTGCAGTAGGAAGCAAACATGATATTGGGATTATCGGCACGGAAAACACTTAACATAGTCCGAAATTTGTATGAGGCGCACTGCAACAAAGGCAAACTGCAAAAAGCTGCGCAAAAAAGGTGGACGCGCAGCAAGATACCTATCCTAAATCGGCGGCAGACATTGTTATTGCAGGATCTGTTGCGGGCGGCGTATATCGCCGTTCAGCGCGGTATACAGCGCCTCAAAATTTGCCGTACATGCGCTGGCTGAAGACCTGCGGCGCTAAGTCTGCTCTAAAGGGGTTCGCGTTTTATTGGTTGAGTCGGGGATCGTATTGAGTGGTTTTCAAGCGGGTGCAGAAATGGTGCAGAATTTCAACGATAAATTTGGACAGCTTTTAATCGGAGATGACGTGGCAAACGCTATCCATTATATTGCTACCCAGCCGCCACATGTGCACATAAGCGACATTATTATCCGCCCTACGCGCCAAGATCATCCATGATTGCAACAAAGCATAGCGTTGTGAGATAAAACCCGGGGGGATGTATGGATTTAAAATTAAGTGGCCGGACATGTCTTGTTTCAGGTGCAAGTTCAGGAATTGGCGCAAGACATCTATTTATGAGATTTTTCGGAATTAAAACAAAAATTACCGAAAGAGCGTTTATGGAATCCATCATTCTATATTGAGGCCATGGGATATATTT